>ERZ1370068.6869-contig-5824_pt1 | contig 175996 bp, 235 predicted proteins | sample MGYA00561227_ERZ1370068 | MGnify/ENA primary metagenome ERZ1370068 (study PRJEB38410, sample SAMEA6850437) | metagenome | study: Metagenomic assessment of the ecological functions of the soil: analysis of the soil microbiota associated with the...
GGTATTACTTCGTTCAGTTACGTATTGCTTTCAGCGACGACCTCAAGGCGCGCGCGGCGCGCGTCATGGAGCAGCTCGGGCCCGACGCGATCGCTGATTCTCTGGAGCGCGCCCGTCCGCGCGCTACTCCCTCGACGTCGACTACGAGTACCGCCAGGACAGCAACCTCTATTACCTGACCGGCGTCGACGCAGGAGGCAGACGATCCTGGTGCTCATGCCGGGCAACGACTCGCGGCGCGAAGATCCTGTTCGTCAAGGACCGCAATCCGCTGCGCGGAGCACTGGACCGGCCATCGCCTGACGGCACGAGGAAGCGACGGCGCAGACGGGCATCGACACGGTGTTGCGACGCAGCCAGTTCGAGCCGTTCATCGCGGCGATGCTCGAGCGGCCGCGGTTCGGCGCCGATCGACGACGAGCAGGCGGCGCGTTCTTCGACGCGCTCGCGGCCGGTCGCGGCCGCGTGGCGCTGCCGCTCGACACCGGCCGCCCAGCGTCGACGCGCCGCTCACGCCGCCGCTCGAGTTCGCGCAGCAGATCCGCGAGCGCTTCGTCGGCTTCCAGGTCAGCGACGCGACGCCGATCCTGACGTCGATCTGCGGCTGGTCAAGACGCCCTACGAGCGCAAGGTGCTGACCACGAGCCTGGAGATCTCCGAGCGACGCGCAGATGGCCGGCATGCGCGCGGCGCGCGCCGGCGCCTACGAGTGCGAGGTCGAAGGCCGCGATCGAAGCGGTGCACCGCTGCGCGCGGCGCCGTGTCGTGGAGCTATCCGATCGATTGTCGGCAGCGGGCCGAACGCCACGATCCTCCACTATCCCGGCGGCGGACCGGCAGATGCAGGCCGGCGATCTCCTGCTCGGTCGACGCCGCCGCCAACTATCAGTACGCCTCGGGCGACATCACGCGCACCTATCCGGTCAGCGGCACGTTCACGCCGCCGCAGACGCGACATCTATCGGATCGTGCTGCAGGCGCAGGACGAGAGGGATGAAGGTCGCGAAGGCCGGCTCGTCGCTGCAGGAGATCCACGAAGAAGACCGTCGACGTCGATCAAAGGCCGGCCTGCTGAAGCTCGGGCTCATCACCGACGCGAGCGGCGACCAGTACAGCATGTGAGTACTACGCACGGCGCGTCGCACTACATCGGCATCGACGTCCACGACGTCGGCGACCGGCGCACGTCCGCTCGAGCCCGGGATGGCGTTCGTCGATCGAGCCGGGCATCTACATCCGCGCAGAGCGCGCTCGACACGCTGCCGCGCACGCCCGAGAACAACGCGCTCATCGAGAAGATTCAGCCGGCCGTGAAGAAATGCGCAGACATCGGCATCCGCGTGCGAGGACTCGTTCCTGCTCGAAGAGCCGGGCTGCGCAGGCTATCGGCGTCGGTGCCGCGGACGATAGAAGAGATCGAGGCGTTTCTCCAGAAGCGCCAGCCCCGCACCACGAGCCAGAGGTAACCCATGCGACGTTCGCGGTTCACGGTTCTTCGCTCCAGGTTCGCAGTTCTGCTCGCGCTGGCCATTGCCGCCAGCGTGTTGACCCCAGGCGCAGGCGCGGCAGCGCAGCTTCCTGTGGAAGGTCACCGGCAAAAACGGCGGCGTCGTCTACCTCGCCGGGTCGGTGCACATGCTGACCCCGGCGCACTACCCGCTCGCGCCCGCGTTCGACGCGGCTTACAAAGGACTCCGACCTGCTCGTCGAAGAGCTCGACATGGCCGAGCTCCTCTGCACCGACCGCGCAGATGGCGTTCCTCTCCAAAGGGATGCTCGGCTCGGATCAGTCGCTCGAGGATTGATCTCGCCCGCGACGCTCGTGCTCGTCAACAAGGCCACGCTCCGTCGATCTCGGTCCGGCCGGCGAGATGCTGAAGCGGAGTTCAAGCCGTGGCTGCTGGCGATGACCTTTCGAGCAAGCTCGGGAAATGCAGAAGGCCGGCTACGACGCGAGCCTCGGCCTCGACAAGCACTTCTACGATCGCGCGCAGGAGAACAGCAGGGCGGTCAGGATACCGAGAGACCGCTGAATATCAGAATTTCCGCTTCGAGGGGATGACGATGGAGCAAGCAGGATCACCTGCTCGCGGGAAACCCTCAAGCAGATGGAGACAGGAAAAGGCGAGCATCTCCCAGCTGCTCGACGCGTGGAAAACGGGCGATGCGCCTGCCGTCAGAGCGGAATCGTCCTCGCGGATCCGCAAAGGCGATCCGGTCACTCTACCAGCGGCTGCTCGTCGAGAGCGGAACCGCAACTGGCTGCCGAAGATCGACGAACTGTTCGCCCTGCGGGGAGCCGCGCGCTGGTCGTCGTCGGCGCCGCGCACCTGGTCGGCCCCCGACGGCGCCCTCGCGATGCTGAAGGCCAAAGGGCTACACGATCGAACAGCAGTAGACGGGGACATGAGCGGGGATTCGGGGTTCGGGATCCGGGATTTGACGGATGACCGCCGGCGGTCAGTATCGATCAGCCGGTAGGGTTCGCCAGCCGGATCAAATCGAATCCCAAATCCCGAATCGCCACTCTATTCAGGCACATTTCAGTCAGCGGCAGCTGATCCGCGACGACGCCGGATCAGCGGATGGCCCCCGCGTCGCGGGCAGACGGTGAAGTTGCCGGCGCGCGTCGGCGGTCTCCGCCTCGCGCTGCGCGGGCGTCGCCGGACCACTCCATCCGGCTCGCGCACGGCTTCCGGTGACCCGCGATCAGATTCAGATGCGGCGCCAGCCACGGCTGCGGCAGATCGCGCGGAGAAGGTTGTCCGATGAACGCGGCTTCGGCGCGCGCGGCGGACGCCGCTTGGTTCTCCCACTCGTGCGACAGATCGGCATCCGACGCATACGAGGCGGCGATCCGTGCGCTGTCGCGCCACGCGGGAAGCAGGCAGAGAAGATCACGCGCTCGATGCCGACGCGCTTCTGGAAAGAACCTCGCGCGCTCCTCGGTCGTCGCATTCGGTGCGGAGCTTCCAGCGCGGTCGAAAAGCGTCCTGCCGGCTGCGATAGTCGGCCAGCTTCGTTTGCGCGTCGGCCGGCGGGTCGCGCGTCTGCGCGGCGGGACGGCATCGGATTGACTCCCAGCAGCCGCGTCGGCAGCCGCAGCCGCACCGGTCAGTTCACTGCGCGGCGACGAACGTAGCCTTGGAAGCGGCATGCAGAGCAGCGCAGCGAGCACGGTACATCAGCCTACCTCCCCGGCGGCCGCTTGCGGTCCGCCGCTACGGCTTTGATATGAGGTGCCAGCAGCTGCCATCCACTGCAGCGAGGCTGGCGCGGCCGACTGCGCCTGGAGACCAAACCGATGTAGAGCGACTCCCGAAAACACAGCACAGGACCAGGTCCTGTTCAAAGAGCTTCGTTTGACAAGCCGTCGTGGCACGATGCCCGGCGGCTTTTGTATTTCAGGGCCAAAAAGGAGACGCACATGAGTCAGGACGCAATGCGGGCGCGCTTCACGAACGCCGGTGGTCTACACGATGCCCGGGATGGACGGCGTGACTGTTCGGCGGGACGAAACCTATCCGCGTCACCGATGCCGGATCGCTGACGATGGACCTCACTACCCTCCCGACGCGACGCGTGGGACGCGCACGCCCGCCGTGATCTTCGTAACCGGCTATTCCGATCTCGGAGCGCAGAGATGTTCGGCTGCCGGCTCAGGACATCGCGTCATGCGTCGTGGGGACGGCTCGCGGCCGCGTCGGGGATGGTCGGCATCGCATGCGTGAACGGAGATCCGGCAGCCGACGTCAATGCTGTCCTTCGACACGTGCGGGAGAACGCGGCGCGGCTTGACATCGATGAAACTCGAATCGCCGTCGTGGTCGTGCTCCGCCAACGTGCCGAAATGCCTTGGCGGTGTTGATGCAACCTGGCCAGGACTTCCTGAAATGTGCCGTCCTCTGCTACGGCCTGATGCTCGACCTCGATGGCTCGACCGCCGTCGCCACGCGCCGCCACGCAGTTTGGCTTCGCCAACCGAGCGCTGGCAGGACCGTCGACGATCTGCCACGCGGTCTTCCGCTCTTCGTCGCCAGAGCCGGGCGCGACGAGTTTCCAGCTTGAACGGCACGATGGATCGATTCTGGCCGCCGCCTGCGCTGCAACCTGCCGGTGACGTTCGTCAATCACGCGGAGGGCCGCACGCGTTCGACATGTTCGACGACAGCGACACGTCTCGCGAGATCGTCAAGCGGATCCCTGGCGTTCCTGCGGTTTCATCTCGTGTAGGCGGCCCTGAACGGGCCGCCCCACAGCACGAGTGCGTCTACGACGACGGCTTCGAGAAATGCTTTTCGTACCACTGACGATCGATCGGTCGATCTGATCGACGACGTGCTTCGACTCGCGGATGCCGTGGCCTTCGCGCGGATAGCGCACCATCACGGCTTCGGTGCCGACGTCCTTCAGCGCGATGTAGAACTGCTCGGCCTCGGCGATCGGCACGTCGTTGTCGTTCTCGCCGTGCATCAGCAGCGTCGGCGTATGCGCGTTGGCGACGTGGCGGAGCGCCGAGCGCTCGCAGCAGCGTGTCCATCAGCGTTGCCCTGATGCGGATACGTGCCCCACTCCATCGCCTCGTACTGGTTGTAGTAGGTCATGTAGTTGTAGCTGATGATGTTGGTGATCGCCGCGGTCGGGATCGCCGCCTTGAAGATGTTCGTCTGCGTGATCAGCCACGTCGACGAGCTGACCGCCGTAGCTGGCGCCCTCGACGCCGAGCCGATCGCGATCGATCCACGGATAGCGGCGCAGCGCCGCGCTCGACGCCGTAGAGCACGTCCTGACCCTCGTTGCCGTTCTGGTCGCGCGAACACGGCGTCGGCGAACTGCCTGCCCGTAGCCGGTCGAGCCGCGGTAGTTCACCATCAGCGTCGCCCAGCCGCGCGCCGGCGTAGACCTGCGTTCTTGAAGTTGAACGCCGGCCCCTGCTGGCCGTGCGGGCCGCCGTGGATGTTCACGATCAACGGATGACTTGCCGAGCCGGCGTCATGCCGAGCGGCTTCGTCAGGAAGGCTTCGACCTCGAACTTGTTGTCGTTAGAGATGAACGTGAACGACTCGACCTCGGCGATCTGCTTGTCGCCGAGCAGTCGACGCGTTGAGGTCCGTCAGCTTCCGTGCCGCGTCCGGCCGCAGACAGCTCCGGCTGATCGCCGGGCGTCGCGAACGCGTAGGCGATCGTGTCCTTCGCGCGCCGAAAACGATCCGACCGTGCCGCGCTCGTTGACGACCGACCTCGGCGCTCGCCGCCGCTCGACCGGCAACGCGATACAGCCGCACGCTGCCGCGCTCCTGCACGGTGAACAGCACGCGCGCTGCCGTCCGGCGTCCACTGCGGCGCGCCCTGACGGTTGTCGATCGCGCGCGCCGAGCGTCGCGCCGGTTCGTGCCGTCGGCGTTCATCACCCACACATGCGTGTCCTCCATCGTCGTCTCGCGATCGGTGAGGCCGCGCTTGGTCGCCTGAAACGCGATCGTCTTGCCGTCGGGCGACCACTGCCGGGTGATACTCGTTGCTCTTCCGTGGCGCTCAGGCGCCGGATCGACTTGTCGGCGAGCTTCAGCGCATAGACGTCGTAGTTGAAGAACGTCGTCGTGCGTCGGCGTCGCGGTTCGTGAGGAACAGCAGCTCGCTCGCCGTTCGGCGACCAGTCGACGCGAGTGCTCGTAGCAGTCGCCGTCGGTGAGCTGATCGCACGCGCGACGAGGCGACGTCGACGACGAAGATGATGCAGGCGGCGGTTGTCGTTGAAGCGCGTCAGCCCTTCGGCCGCGTCCGGCTTGTAGAGGTAGCGCGTGATCACCATCGGATCGCCGTTCGCGTCGGCGGTTTCCGGCCCAGGCACGGCCGTTGACGGAGGCGATCCGCTTGCCGTCGGGCGACCACACCGTACCGTGTGCTGATGCCGGGCAGCGGTGCGTTGGTCCGGTCGACCTCCGGCGAGCAGCCGCGCGCACCGACGCCGTCCGGTTTCGCGACGACCGAGTCCGCTCTTGCCGTCGACGCGGCCGCGATACGCGATCCGACTGGCCGTCGGGCGACCACTGCGGATCGCCGGACGATTCCTTCTCGGCGCCGAAGCGGACGCTCTTGCCGTCGGCGAGCGTCATCACCCAGAGCTGGCCATGCGGGCGGCCGGCCCGTCGTTGTTGTCGACGACGTAGGCGGCGCGGTGCCGTCGGGCGAGAGCTGAACCGCCGTGACCGATCGCAGCTTCAACAGATCGCTGCTCTGCAAACGATTTTGCGCGTCGGCCGCGTGCGCGACGCCGAGCGCGAGCGCCGTCGTGACGAACAATCGCGAGAGAGCGTGAATCGTCGTTTCATGGGGCGCTATTCTATCGTCATGCGTCCGGGGCTTATGCCGATCCTCGCGGCCGCGTTTCTCGTCATGACGCCGCCTGACAACTCGCCGCCGGCGTTCGAGCTCGTTCAACCCGAGCTCTTTTTCGGCGCCGGGCGGCCAGGCGAACGCGCGTGGGCCGACTACGACGGCGACGGTGACCTCGACGAGTTCATTGGCTTCCGCGGGCGCGCAGAATCGGCTCTACCGGCAGGATCACGGCGTGTTCGCCGATGTCGCCGCCGCGGCGGCATCGCCGACACGATCGAAACGCGCCGCCGCCGCCTGGGGTGACTTCGACGGCGACGGCGATCCGACCTCTACATCGGCTTCGCTGCCGGCGCGCCGAACAAGCTGTATCGCAACGACGGCGGGCAGTTCACCGACGTCGCGCACGCGCTCGGCGTCGACGTGACCGGCATCACACGGCAGGTCTCTTTCGTGGACTACGACCACGACGGCGACCTCGACCTGTTCGTCGCGTTCCGCGAGCGTCCGAAATCATCTGTTTCGGAACGACGGCGGACGGTTCGTGGACGTCACCGCGTCGAGGCGGCATCGGCGACGCGCGGAAAACGGTCGGTGCCGTCTGGTTCGACGTCGATCAGGACGGCGATCTCGATCTCTTCGTCGCGAATCAGGACGGCGATTTGAACGGCCTCTTCATCAACGATCGCGGACACTTCGCCGACGCGGCCGGCGCGTGGGGTGTCTGGCGGCCCCGCGCCGCAGGGTTCGGCGGCGTCGGACCGTCGCTCGCCGACGTTGACGGCGACGGGCTGTTCGATCTGTTCGTCGCCAACTACGGTCCGAGCGTCCTGTATCGAAACGATCGCCGCCAGCGCTTCATCGACGTCACGCGCGACGTCGGGCTCGGCTTCGAAGGACACGCCGTCACGTCGTCATGGGGCGACTACGACAACGATGGGCGGCCGGACCTCTACGTCTCAGGCTTTCTCGCGACCGAAGCCGCATTATCCTGATCACCTGTTTCACCACGACGCCGCGCGCATGCATTTCATTGAGGCGCTGCCGGATGTCATCAAGACTCACGACGCCAGCCACGGCGTCCAGTGGGTTGACTTCGACAACGACGGCGCGCTCGATCTCGCGCTCGCGAACAACGACCCGCAGGGCGGCCCTACGTGTTCCGCAATCGGCTCGCGGCGGATCGCGCGCGTCACTCGCCGTCGACGTCGTCGATGCGCGAGCCGCCACACAGCAAGCGGGCGCCGAGGTCCGCGTCTATGCGGCAGGCACGCGGCGCCTCATCTCGTCGGCGATCGTCGATACCGGCAGCGCGCTACTGTTCGCAGAACCTGATGCCGGTGCATCTCGGCATCGCCGCGACCGCACGCGTCGACGTCGAGGTGACGCTGCTGACGAACGCCGGACGCCGGATCGTCGCGCGGCGCAACATCGATCCGCGGACCACCACACGACCACTGGTCATCAGCGACCGCTAGAACGCGTCTCACAAGCCCGGACAGGCGCGAAACCACGAAACAAGAGACCAATTAGGTTTTTCGTGGTTTCGTGGTTTCGTGTGCTTGTCGAACGGCATTGCGAAATGACCTCTAGGTGATTATGATTTCGCCCGGAGGCTCCTCATGCGCCGCATCGCTGGCCTGACGCTGCTCGTCGCGTTCGCGCTCACCGCCGCTGCTCGCGTCACCGGTCGAAAGCGCCTGCGGCTACACCGGCAACCGGCGAGCGCGAAGCGCGAAGCGGCGGAAGTGTTACGGATCAAGCGCGTGGGGGTGGGGCCCCACGCGCAGGTGATAAATGGTTCGCTCACATCGAAGCCCTCGCCTCCGACGCGATGGCTGGTCGGCAGACCGGCAGCCCCGAGCACAAGCGCGCGGCCGAGTACGTCGCGAAGCAGTTCACCGGCGCGGGCGCTCGAGCCGGCCGGCGTCGGCGGCAGCTACATCCAGCCGGTGAAGTTCAAGACGCCGGCGCTTCGTCGAAGCGCGGATCGAGCCTCGCCGTCGTGCGCGACGGCAAGAGCGAGCCGCTGTCGTTCGCCGACGATGCGAACGTCAGCATGCGCGTCGATCCGGCGCCAGCGATCGACGCGCCGATGGTGTTCGCCGGTTACGGCCTGAGCGTGCCCGAGCAGAACATCAACGATCTGCAGGGCCTCACGCTCAGAGGCGCGATCGTCGTCTACATCAACGCGACGCCGCGATCGCTGCCCGGTCCGCTGCAGGCGCACTTCGGATCCGCGGCCGAACGCTGGAAGATGCTGCAGGCCGCCGGCGCGGTCGGGACGGTCAGCATCGCGAACCCGAAGAGCATGGACGTGCCGTGGGCGCGATCGACGCTGTCGCGCGGCGCAGCCGTCGATGGCGCTGGCCGACACGTCGCTCGACGAGACCGGCGGCCAGCAGATCTCGGTGACGATGAACCCGGCGCGCGCCGAGAAACTGTTCGCGGGCTCGGGTCACACGTTCGCCGAATTGATCGCGCTCGTCGACGCCGGCAAGCCGGTGCCGGGATTCGCGCTGCCGTCGCGGTTCAAGGCGACGATCAAGGCCGAGCGCGGCGAGGTCGAATCGCAGAACGTCGCCGGCATCCTGCGCGGCGCGGATGCCGAAGCGGCGCGACGAGTTCGTGGTCGTGTCGGCGCATCTCGATCATCTCGGCACCGCCGAGCCGCCCGTCAACGGCGACCGCGTCTACAACGGCGCCATGGACAACGCGTCTGGCGTGGCCGCGCTGCTCGAGGTCGCCGCGCGGCTGCACGACGCCGGCACCAGACCCGCGCGATCGATCCTGCTTCGTCGCGGTGACGGGCGAAGAAAAGGGCCTGCTCGGCTCACGCTACTTCGCGTCGCACCCAACCGTTCCACGCGCGCGCGATCGTCGCCAACGTCAACATCGACATGTTCCTGCCGCTCTTCCCGCTCAAGACGCTGATGGTGCTCGGCCTCGACGAGTCGGATCTCGGACGGGACATCCGCGCAGTGGCCAAGGATCAGGGCGTCGGCGTGCAGGCGGATCCCGGAGCCGCAGCGCAACCGCTTCGTGCGCAGCGATCAATACAGCTTCATCCGGGAGGGATTCCGTCGCTGTCGATGAAGGTCGGCTACGAGGAGAAATCACCGGAAGCGGAGATCGCACGCAAGTGGACCGCGGAGCGCTACCACGCGGTGTCGGACGACCTCAGCCAGCCGATCGATCTCTCCGCCGGCGACAAGAATCGTCGACATCGTGCGCGCGCTCGCGGTCGGATCGCGGACCGTCCCGATCGTCCACGTTGGAATGGATCGAGCTTCTTCAAGCGGTTCGCGAAGGGCACGACACTATTAGCGTTGAAGCGGATCCTCGAAGGGGCGCGTGCGTGAAGGTGCGGCTGACGCCGGACACTACGGACGAGGCCGTTTCGGTCCTCGCGTTCCACCCGCCAGCTGCGGAAGATCTCCGTCGCGGTCTTCGGGATCTCGCGCGGCGGCGCGTTCCTCGAGAATGATTTCGATCGCCGCGCGCCTCGATCGTCCATGATCTTCTCGAACAGCGGTGCGGCAGCCGGTCCCACGGTGACCCGCCGCCGCAGCCGCCATGCCATCGCGAACAGCCAGACGGCCGCCAGAAACAGGACAACGGGGACGTAACGCTCCATTGCGGCCTCTTCGAAGTTGGTACATGGGTGAATTACGGGGTCTTCTTCACAATCGGCAGGTCGTCGCGGTTGCCCCACTCTTCCCACGCGCCGTAGTAGTTGCGCAGCTTGTCGTAGCCGATCAGGTGCAGCGGCGAACAGATCGACCGACGCGCGCATGCCGACCTGGCAGTAGGCGATCATCGTCGTGCGACGGCAGGATGCCGCGCGCCTCGTAGATCTGCTTCAACTCGTCGGCCGACTTGAACGTGCGCTGCGGCGGGTCGAGCAGATCCTCCCAGTAGACCGGGATCGACGACTCGATGAAGCCGCCGCGCTTGATGTTGCGGAGATCCTTGCCCTCGATCTCCGCCGTCGTGCGCGCGTCGACGATCTTGATCGCCGGCTGTGTCGATCGGCGCCGACCACGTCGCTGGCCGTCGCGACCCAGCGCGGCTGCGGCTGCGGCGTGAACGTCGCCGGCGCGCGACCGCCGGCGCGGCGCGTGCGACGGTCGGGCGCTGTTCGGCCGTCCACTTCACCCAGCCGCCGTTGACGAGCGCGACGTTCTAGTGGCCGAAGTAGTTGAGAATCCACCACAGACGCGCCGCGTAGATGCCGCCGCGCTCGTCGTACGACGACCCGCGTGTGCCATCGCGCGATGCCGAGCTTCGCCATCATCTGCGGCGAACGCCGCCGGCGTCGGCAGGAATGTCGGCGCGCTCGTTCGCGTCGCGGATCGCGACCGGCGAGAGATACACCGCGCCGGGCACGTGGCCGTCGGCGTACCCGTATCTGCCGCATGTCGACGATGCGGACGTTGGCGTCGGCAGCGTGGGCGGCGACCCAGTCGGTGTCGACGAGTTGTTCGGGGTGAACGCATGCGCGCGCGGCCAGCCAGGCCAGCAGAAACATCACTGTCGAAAGTTTAGCCGCAACCAGCCGACGTTTTGCCTTTAGAGTTGGCACGTGGCAAACACATCGATGAGCGGCATGGCCCGCGAGGCTACAGGTGCGTGGGGGGCGGGGCCCCACGCACGTTCAAGAGATGACGCTCGACGGCGTGTCCGTGCTGGTCGCGGGAGCAGGATTCTCGGGGTTGGCGGCGGCGCGGGACCTGATCGCCATGGGCGCCCAGGTCACCGTCATCGAGGCGCGCGATCGGGTCGGCGGCCGCGTCTGGACGATCCGCGACGGTTTCGCCGAGCGGCAGCACGGCGAGGCGGGCGGCGATCTGATCGACGAAGGCCAGACGCGATTCGCGATCTGGCCGGCGAGCTGAAACTGAAGCTGACGCGAATTCTTCGCGCCGGCTTCGGCTACATCCGCCGCGACGACAAGGGCCGGCCGCAGATCGCCCATCGCGGGATCGTGCGCGGGTGGGAACGGCTTGGCCGCGAGCTCGACCCCGCTCGAACGGCCGTACCGCCTCGCCGAACAGCGCTGGGACACGCCAATCGCCGCTGGGCCTGGCGCGCCGCTCGGTGGCGAACTGGCTCGACGAGACGCACGCCGACGAGGAGTTGCGCAGCACCGTGACCGGCCTGCGCGGGTTCTTTCTCGCCGATCCCGAGGAGCTGTCGCTGATCGCGCTCGTCGACCAGTTCGCAGCGACAACGAGGCGCCGGCTGCCGGACGCCACGTACCGGATCGACGGCGGCAACGATCGGCTGGCGGCGGCGCTCGCCGCGCCGCTCGGCAGCCGGCTGCGGCTGAAGACCGAAATCGTGGCCGTCTCGCATCGCGGGCACGGCGGTGCGCGTGTCGGTCAAGCACGCGCAGACGCAGACGCAGATCACCGGCGACTATCTCATCGTCACGCTGCCGGCGACGATTGTCCGGCGCATCCCGTTCACGCCGTCGCTCCCGTCACAGCAGCACGACGCATTCGCCACGCTGCAGCTACGGCCGCGCCACGAAAACGCTGCTGCAGTTTTCGAAGCGCTTCTGGCACGCGGCGGGGCGGCCGCGCGCCTTCGGATCGCCGTTCGACTTCGGCGCGCTGATGGATGCCAACGAAGAACAACGCGGGCGGCCGGGCATCCTCGCGCTCCTCGCCGGCGGCAGCGCCAGCGACGCGACGCAGGCGATCGTCGCGAAAGACGGGCCCGCGGGCCTGATCCGCGTCGCTCGAGTTCCTCGGGTCGAAGCAGGCGGAGCTGGTCGCGTCGCGGCAGGTCGTCTGGGAGCACGATCCGTGGGCGCGCGGCGGCTACGCCTTTTCGATCCGTCTTACGACCCGGTCGCTGCGCGCCTGGCTGGCGCGTCCGTTCGGCCGCATCTTCTTCGCCGGCGAGCACACCAGCATCCGCTGGCAGGGCTACATGAACGGCGCGATCGAGAGCGGACGGCGCGCCCGCCGCCGAAATCGCCGCGGTCCACCAGCCCTAGCGGCGTGTCTTGATACGGTCCACTAAAACCTTTTCACCGCCGCGCCGGTAAGACGAGGAGATGGACGCCGCCGCGCTGCAGGCCTTCGTGAGCGGCGACCAGGCCGCGTTCGAGGCCCTGTTCCGCGAGCACCAGCGCGAGGTCTACGCCTGGATCGTGCGGCTCGTCCGCGATCCGGCGGCGGCCGAGGATCTCACGATCGAGACCTTCTGGCGCATCTACCGCAGCCGCGCGCGCTTCGATCCGTCGCGCAGCTTCGGCGCGTGGGCGCGGCGCATCGCGGTCAACGTCGCGATCGATCACCTCAATCGCGCCGCTGCGGATCGCGCGCGCTTCGCGCCGCTTCGAGGATGCCGACGGGGCAGCCGGCGGCGCGCGCGCGCGGCGACTCGAACGGCGGCGCCGGCCGCCGATCGCGACGCCCGCCGCTCGATCGTGCGCGCGTTCACTCAATCTGCCGGCGACGCTGCGAGTGACGGCGCGCCTGGCGCTGGTCGACGAGCGGCCGTATCAGGAAATCGCCGAACTGCTCGGCGTCTCCATCGGCGCGGTGAAATCGCGCGTCTTCCGGGCGACGCGGCTGCTGCGTGACGAACTGGCGGAGTGGCGAGGCTCGCGATGAACGACCGTGAATGGCAGACGATGATCAAGAACGCATTGGACGGGGAAACGTTTCCGGATCTCGATCGCGATCTGTGGCCGCGGATGCAGGAGCGGCTCGCCGCGGCGCGGCCGTCGCCGTCGCGCTGGGATCTGCTGCTGCTCGCCGCGCTCGTGTTGTCCTCCTTCGTCTTCCCCGAGATGCTGCTGCACCTCTTCTATCACCTATGAACACCCATCCATTCCTGCGCGCCTACATGGCGGGGATTGTCGTGCCGACCCTCGCCCTCCTGTTCGGCGTCGCCGCATTCGTCGTCGCGCGGCACGTCTACGACGTGCCGATTCCGATCGAGCGCGTCATCATGTTCCCGATGGCGGTGGTGCCGAACTTGTGGGGCGCCTGGAACATGCTGCATCTCGCGATCGGCGGCCGCCGCTGGCCGATCGGCACGCACGGTGCGCTGCTGCCGCTGATCCTGATTCCGCTCGGCCTGCTGCTGGCGCGCCTGTTCGCCATCGACGCGATTACGCCGCGGCTGGTCGCGATGTTCGCGCCGTTCGCGATGGCGGTATGCTACCTCGCGTGGAAGCACCTGGTCGGCTACTTCAACGGCGTGCTGGGGATTGCGTGATCGCGTAGTGAGTAATCGGGATTTGGGATTCGGGATTCGACGTCCACGCGCTGATCGAGCAATTTCAAATACCCGAATTGCCCGAACTACCCGAATCCTCATCCGATCTCCATCTCAGTGCAGCTTGTCGCCGTGCGGCGGCGGCGTCCGTCATCGCGGAACGGACCGACCAGATCGCTGTCCACCAGCTGCTCGCGGTTCGGGACGAACTCGTTCGCGAAGCTGCGCGTGGTGTCGTTCAGGCGGCCGGTCTGCTCCGCCGGCACGGTGATCCAGGTCCCCTTGATCAGCCATTCCGGAACTTCCGACGCGACCGGCTTCGCCGCCGGCAGCATGCCGCGTTCGCGCGGGAAGAAGTCAGAACGAGACGCTGCTCGTAGGCCCGCGTCTCCGGGTCGCTCATCGCCCGGAACGCGTTGCGATCGAACGACGGATACCGGCTGGCCACGTCCTTGTCGATGTTGACGCGCAGCTCGCGCGCGTGCTCGTCGAACCGGACGCCGTCGAACGGCAGCAGATAGCGGCGATGGACGAACAGGGCTGCCGGAGTCGACGACGATGTAGCGCGGATGCTGGATGACACTGTCGACGACGAGGCCGTCGAAGGCGCCGAGCTCCTCGTTGGCGTCGTTGCGGATCGGCAGCCGTTCCCACATGCCGGGTCCGGTGGCCGCATCACTCGCCTCGAGATAGCGCAGGCCGCCGCTGGCCCGCGGCGTCGCCAGATCGGCTTCGGTGCGGGCATCGTCGTTGATGTGCGCTTGCGCGATCTCGGTGAGCCGTCGATCCGCGCGTCCTTCGTCGTCGAGCGTCTCCTGCAACAGCCGCGCTTCGTCGGGACGGTTGAGCCGGCGCGCATACGTGCGCGCGCAGCCGTAGGCGGCAATTTCGTAGTGTTCGAAGCGCTGCGCGACGCCGATAATCGCGGCGTCACGGGCATCTTCTGTCGCCTCCTGATTCAGACGGTCGTCGGCTTCTTGAACAATACCGGCCAAACCTGCACAGCGCTTCTGGTGCTGCCGCTGGCCCCAGTGCGTGAAGATCAGTTCGAGACGCTCGAGGTGGAGGCGCGACTCGTCGCAGTGTTTCTTCAGGGCTTCGCGCAATTCCGGCGCGCGTGCGGCCTCGGCGAGGCGCGGCAGCTCGCGAATCATTTGCGTCTCGGCATCGTGCAGGTCGCCGAGTTCGTCGATGCTACAGATCCTTCAGCGACCCAATAGGCATAGCCTGGATTCTCCTGGGGATGGCATTTCCAGGGTGATTACGCAAGTGCTGTGCCTCGCAGCCGGCTGAGGTAATGTTTTGCGCGCATGCGATCCGATCACGGCTTCGTGCGCGCCATCGGCGTCCGCCAATTAACCGCCAGCATCATCAACGTCACCATCGGCGCGGGCATTTTCGTCCTCCCCGCCGCCGCGGCCGCGACGCTCGGTCCTGCGGCGCCGATCGCATAAATCGTCTGCGCCGTGCTGATGGCGCTCATCGTCTGCTGCTTCGCATCGGCGGGCAGCCGCGTGTCGTTGACCGGCGGCCTCTATGCGTATGTCGAGGTGGCGTTCGGGCCGTTCGTCGGCTTTCTCGGCGGCGTTCTCTACGCGCTGATGGCGTCGTTCGCCGTGGCCTCGGTGGCGAGCGCGTTCGCCGCCTCGGTCGACGCCCTGCTGTTTCCCGGATCGATTGGCGCCTTCTCCAGGCCGTTGCGCGCGCTCGTCCTGATCGCGCTCTTCGGCGGCCTCGCGGCGATCAACGTACGCGGCGTGAAGCTCGGCGCGCGCGCTCGTCGAAGTGATCGCCGCCGCCAAGCTGCTGCCGCTCGTGATCTTCGTCGCCGCCGGCATCTGGCTGGTGCAGCCGGAGTATCTGCGCTGGCCGGCGCTGCCGGCGATCTCGCAGATCGGCAGGACCGCGATCGTGCTGATCTTCGCGTTCGTCGGCGTCGAGATCGCGCTCGTCCCGAGCGGCGAGATTCGCGATCCGGCCCGGACGGTGCCGCGCGCGCTGTTTCTCGCGCTTGCGACCACGACGACGCTGTATCTGTTGATTCAGACGACGGCGCAAGGACTGCTCGGGCCGTCGATGGCGACGTTCGCGTCGGCGCCGCTGGCCGAGGCGGCGGCGCGTGTCCTCGGTGCGGCCGGCCGGCTGCTGATGCTCGCCGGCGGCATCGTGTCGATGTTCGGCTACGTGTCGGGCGACATGCTCGGCAGCCCGCGCGCGTGTGCGCGTTCGGCCGGGCCGGCATGCTGCCGGCGGCGATGACGCGTATTCACCCGACGTATCACACGCCGTACGTCGCGATCGTCGTCTACGCGTGCGTCGTGGCTACGCTGGCGATCAGCAGCAGCTTCACGCAGCTGGCGATCCTCGCCAACGTCGCTGCCCTGACGCTCTACCTGATGTGCGTCGCGGCGTCGTTCGAGCTGCAGCGGCGCGACATCCGTGCGGACGGGACGCCGTTCGCGGTGCCCGGCGGTCCGGCGATCCCGATCGCGGCCGCGATTGTGATCCTCTGGCTGCTGTCCAACGCGACCCGCCGCGAGTTCCTGGTCGAAGCGGCCGTGCTCGGCGCCGCGTCGATGCTCTACTCCATCCGCAAAGCCGGCGGCCAGCGCTGAGGCGGGATACATCGCCACCCCGCCGGCCCGGTGCCGCTGTCAGCGATCGCGTCCGTCCGCCGCGGCGTCCGATCGCCGGCGTCGAAAATCAGCACGGGCTGCCGTCGACGCAGTGCGGCCATCGGTGTCAATCGAGCCGGCCCAGCTGACTCTGCTTGCCGAACAACGCGCTGAAGAGCTGTGCTTCATCGCCATCGACGACGATGTGCGGATGCCGCCCCACCGAGACGAGGTACTCGATGGCACGATCGAGCCATGCGACGTCGAGGTTGATCCCAGCGCATCGTCAACCGATCGCCATACAGTCGGATCGATCCCGAGTGTTGAAAGCTGAGAATCACCGCACGCGCATCTGTGTGATCTGACAGGTAGCGGCCGACGTCGACGTATTTTCGTTCTCCGCGCCAGAAATCGAACGTGCCGCGCTCGACCGCGATGCCGACGCCGCGCCAGACGGCCAGCGCAACGCACGCGAGCGCAAGCAGTTGCGGCAGCGCGCGCGCATGAGCCGACATCCAGCGCCGGCTGGCCGCGTCCAGCGCGACGGCGATCGAGGCATCAGCGGCGGCCACATCGGCAGGAGAAAGCGCAGGTAGGTCCATCCATCGAACGGCAGGTAAAAGACATAGGACAGCAGCACGGCCAGCATCACACCGCCGAGTAGCACGCGCGGACACGTCACGCGCGTCGCGTCGATCCACTGCGGCGCGACGAAAAACACGAGGCTCGCAATCACGATGGGCGTCTGCGATTCGAACAGCCACGTCGTAAACTGCGACACGTTTTTCGACACGTGACTCAGCGCGTAGAGTGACTCGAGGCCCGCCGTATCCCGACACTGAGCGGCGAGCCGAACAGATACTGGTTGAACCAGGCAATCCCGATCACAGCCGGAGCGACGCCGATCGCGAGCCGAATCGTTCGCGCGGGCATCTGCCCGCCGGAACGCCAGGCGCGCCAATCGACCAGCGCGATCCAGAAGCCGACGGCCGCGGCCAGCAAGACGAGGTTCGGTCGAATCGCGAGCGCGATGGCCATCGCGAGACCGGCCATGAATGGCCAGTCGAATACCGCGAGCACCAGGACGAGCGTCCAGGCCGCCGTCACCGGCACGTCGGTCATCGGATTCATCGACTGGAAGAGAAAGACCGGGCTCGACGCGACGAGCGCCGCCGCCCAGAACGACGGCATCGGGCGATCGAAGATGCGCAGGCCCAGCACGAACGTCAAGGCCACGGCGGCGGCGGCGGCGATCGGCACGATGACGAATGCGGCGCAATAGCCGAAGGCCAGCTGGACGCCGGCCATGAGGAGCGGCAGCCCAGGCGGATACAGCGGCGCCACCGCATCGATGCGGCCGGTCGCCGGACGATATCCGAGCGGCGCCCACGTCTCGATCGCGAGCGGCCACGGGGATTGCCGGATGATGTCGCCGCGGACGAGCAGTTCGCGCTGCTGCCAGAGGCTGGCCTGACTCAGATAGCCGAATGAATCCGCGCCGCCGACAACCGTCGATCCGAAGTGGACTGACGCGGCGCCGATGAGCAGCGCGACGACGGCCGTCGCGGCTGCCGCGTGCGGCACGGACAACTCGATCGTCCGGCTGAGCAGCGCCGGACGCCACATCCACAGGTGAACCGCGAGGATCGCGACGCCGCCCCAAAACAGCGTGTACGGGTGCCGCGAGGACAGCTTCAGGCCGAGGATCTGTACCTGGCCGCCGTGCGCGAGGACGATCAGCAATCCCCACAGCGCGGCGACGACGCCAACGGCGAGCGTGATCCGTCGCAGCATCGGGTCAGGGCCTGCGCTGGTAGATCACGTTGCCGCCGACGACGGTCGTGATCACGCGCACCTCTTTGATCCGGTCGGGAGCAATCGCGAGGATGTCGTCGGTGAGGATGACGAGGTCGGCGAGCTTGCCGCGCGCAATCGTGCCCCTTGTCGCGCTCCTGAAACTCCGCGAACGCGCGCACCGCGCGTGTATGCGGTCACGGCGTCGGCAACCGCGATCTTCTGCTCGGGCACCCAGCCGCCGGGATTCCTGCCGTCGAGCGTCGCGCGCGTCGCCGCCGCGTACACCGACAGCAGCGGGTTGAGCGGCGCCACCGGCCAGTCGGTCCCGAACGCGAGCCGTACGCCCTTGTCGAGCAGCGTGCGAAACGCATAGGTCGTCTTGATCCGTTCTGCGCCGATTCGCCGCTCGGCCCATCGTCCGTCGTCGATCGCGTGGTACGGCTGCACCGACGCGATCACCTTGAGCGCGGCGAAGCGATCGAAGTCCTTCGGCGCGATGTGCTGCGCGTGCTCGATCCGCAGCCGTCGATCGCGATCGCCGTTGGCGCGGACGACGTCGTCGAACAGATCGAGCACCTGCGAGATGCCGGCGTCGCCGATGGCATGCACGCACAGCTGCAGGCCGGCGCGATCAGCCGCCATCAGGCGCGTGCGCATGTGCTCGATCGGCTGCATTTCCGCCGACAGGAGGCCGCGCGTGTTCGGCGCGTCGGTCATACGGCTCGAAGAAGTACGCCGTCGTCGATCCGAGCGAGCCGTCGGCGTAGCCTTTGACCGCGCGCCGAGGCGCAGCCACGGCGACCCGAACGATCGGTGGATGCCGATCTTGGCCTGATCGTAGAACCCGGTCTCCATCGGCGCGGCGTAGATGCGCGAGCGTCAACTCGCCGCGGTTCGCCGAGATCGGCGTAGACGGCGATGTCGTCGTAGGACGGGTTCATGTCCTGCACGCTCGTCACGCCGAGCGAGGCGGCATGCTCCATGGCGCGCTTGACGGCGCGCGCAGCCGCTCGTCGGGGTGGCGGCCGGAATCACGCGGGTGACGAAGTCCATCGCCGCGTCTTTCAGGACGCCGGTCGGATTCCCCTGCTCGTCGCGCACGATGACGCCGCCCGGCGGGTCGGGTGTCCGATCGGTGATGCCGGCGCGGCCGAGCGCGGCGGCGTTGGCCAGCGCCATGTGGCCGTCGTAGCGGCTGACGAACACCGGCGTGCCGTTGGTGGCGTCGTCGATGAGCGCGCGCGTCGGCAGCGCCGGCGGCGTCCATCGCTGATCGTCCCAGTCGCCGCCGAGAATCCACTCGCCGGGCTTCGCCCTGGCGCGCGCGCCAATCCGTCGCGCGAACTCCGGCGGCGAATCCGCGGTCCTGAGATCGACGTTGTCGAGCTGTGTGCCGCCGTCGACCAGATGCAGGTGCGCATCGTTGAAGCCGGGCAGCACGCGGCGCCCTCCGGCATCGATTGCGGTCGTCGTGGTGCCGCGCCACCGATCGATCTCGGCGTCGCTGCCGACGGCAACGATCCGGTCGCCGACGATGGCGACCGCGGCGGCGGACGGCTGCGCCGGGTCGCCGGTCCAGATGTTCGCGTGCGTGATGACGAGATCGGCGCCGGGCCACGGCGATCGCGCGCACGCGCAGGCGAGCACGCACGCGGCCGCCGGCGCGCAGCGCGCGACGAGATTCACCAGTCTGTGCATGGAGGCGCCGCGATTATAGCGCGAGGTCTTGACAGCCTCGGGTGACGATGGCATCGTCGTCGTCGTCGTGCGGGAGGTCGGTCACCGTGGCGCCCGCATCTGTTCACAAGCGCGTTTTTGTGAGATGAGAGGATCAGTATGCCCCGGACGACTATCAGTGTGCGGCTGCGTGAGCGGCTCGGCGAGGACGCGTCAGAAGACCTGGCGCTTGCCATCGACGGCGCGAAAGGCGACATGATCGCGATCTGTCAGGAGAAGTTCGAGGCGCGCCTCACCGTCGTCGCGTCGGAGCTGCGTCAGGACATGACGAAGCTGGACGCCAACCTCCGCGTGACGATGGCCGATGGATTCTCGGCGGTTCGCAAAGAGATGTCCGATGGATTCTCGGCGCTTCGCAAGGAGATGTCCGAGATGCGCGTCGACATGATCCGCGCATCCGTTCTGTTCTGGCTCGGGCAGTTCGCCGCGCTCGTGGTGGCGCTCAATTACATGCTGCGCGGCTTGAGGTGATCGATCGCGTCCTCGAGCTGCGTGACGAGCGCGTCGAGCTGATCGACGACGGCGCGGACCGGCTCCGGCTTGCCGAGATCGACGCCGGCGCGCTGGAGCAGCGGCATCGGGTGATCGCTGCCGCCCGACTTGAGCAGCGTCAGGTAACGTTCGATCGCCTTCGCCCGCTCTGTCTCGGATCCCGTCGTCAGCTGCTTCATCAGCTGCGCGCTGGACGCGAAGCAGGTCGCGTACTGATAGACGTAATAGGGCGTGCTGAAGAAGTGCGGGATGCGCGCCCACGTGACGCGCGAGATCTCGTCGAAGTCGATCGCGTCGCCGTGATACGTCTTCAGCAGATCGAAATAGATCTGGCCGAGCACGTCCGCCGTGACCGGCCGATCGCTTTCGACCAGCCGGTGCGCCTGCAGCTCGTAGTCGGCAAACATCACCTGCGTGTAGAACGTCGACACGATGCCGTCGATCGCGTGCTGCAGCAGCACGATCCGCTCGCGATCGTCGGTCGCCCGCGCCAGCATGTAGTCGAGGAACAGCGCCTCGCTCAGCGTCGACGGCACCTCGGCGACGAAGATGGTGTAGGCCGAGTAGACGAACGGCTGATGCGCGTTCGAGAGCAGCGTGTGCATCGAGTGGCCCATCTCGTGCGCCAGCGTGAACACCGCATCCAACGTGTCGTTGTAGTTCAGCAGCATGTACGGATGAACGCCGTACACCGGCGCCGAGTACGCGCCGCTCCGCTTGCCCGGGTTCTCGTAGACGTCGATCCAGCCGCTCGCGAGTCCCTCGCGCATGCTGCGCCTGGTAGTCGCGGCCGAGCGGCTCGACCGACGCCGGCAGCCACTCCAGCACGTCGTCGTACGCGATACTTGCGATCGAAATCGACGAGCGGAATCGTCCCGTCGTAGACGTGATAGGTGTCGAGGCCGAGCACGCGCTTGCGCAGGCGGTGATAACGCCGCAGCGGCTCGGTGCCCGCCTTCGTCGTCTCGATCAGGTTTTCGACCACCGCCGGCGGGATGTTGTTGCCGTGGAGCGCCGCGTCGAGCGTCGTCTTGTAGTCGCGTGCCTGTGAATGAAACCAGTCGCGCTGCAGCACGCCGTGGTAGAGCGACGCGTAGGTGTTGACGTTGGCGGCGTAGAGCTCGTGGAACTCGCTGAACGCGGCGGCGCGGTCGGCCTGGTTGCGGTGCGTGGCGAGAATCGCGCGGTACTGTCCGTAGGTGAGCGTGACCTCGGCGCCGCTCGGCAGCTTGCACCGTCGGGTAGCATGACGTCCGCGGTCGACAGCGCAGAATAGGCGTCGTTCGGCGACGACGAGAAGCGGCTCGACAGCGAGAGCAGGCGCTCGCCCTTGTCGTCGAGCACGTGTTCCTGCTGGCGGTAGCAGATCCTCGAGCGCGAACCGGTACATCGCGAGATCGGCTGTTCCCGCTCATCCATTTCTGGATGGTGGCGAGCGGAATCGTCAGCAGTTCGGGATTGAACCACGCGCTCGCCTGGCTCGCCTTGGCGAAGAGAATCTGGACTTGCTGGCGCCTCGCGTTGATCTGGTTGTCGCGCTGATCTTCGTCGTATCTCAGCGACGCGAAATTACCACACCTTGTAGGTGAGCTGACCGATGTCATCCGACAGCCTCATCGCCGCCAGGACGTGATCGGCGCCCTGCTTGAGCGAGCCTTGCAGCGCGGCATATTTGGCGATCTGCTTTTCGAGATCGTCGTACGCGGCCTGCCATTCGCTCCCACCCCGCGAAGATGTCGTGAGATCCCATTTGAAGCGATCCGGAATCTCCTGGCGTTCTCTCAGGTGAGGTGCCGACGGTGCTTCGGCAGTCGCGTGCAAATCCATCCGAAAATCATAGCGCAGTGAGGTCCGGTTCTTGCTCGCTCAAGAGTGAAAACTGGAGGGACTCCATGGATCATCCTCGACCGTGGCTGAGATACGTCGACGCAGACGACCTGGATGATGCGGCCGATGAGTGTGGTTTGGATGGGATGCAAGGCGATCGACCGTTCAAAGGCCAGTACGCGCTTCGATAGTTGGGCCCACTACAAATCGCCGAGCTGGTGGGACGCCGATTTTTATCGACCTGACCGGGCGGACCGATCGCTGAGAGAGGTCGCCGGGGCCGATCGGCCGTCGACCGCGCGCGACACGGGTTCAGGAAGACGCACTGATTCGCGCGGCAGGAAACGCGGCTCGTAGTTCCGCGCGCGTCACCTCCCGCCACTCGCCGGGCTCGAGCGCACCGAGCTCGAGCCCGCCGAGACTCACACGTTTGAGGCGCGTCACCTCGTGACCGATCGCCTCGAACATCCGCCGCACCTGCCGATTCTTTCCTTCTCGCAGTTCAACGGTCAGATGCGATTCGCGGGCCGACGCTTTTCGCAGCGTGACGCGACTCGCGGGCAGAGCGGCCAGCGCCGCCGCCGACACCTCGCCACGAACTGTCACGACGTAGATCCGCGGGACGGCGTGGGCCGGATCGGTGATCCAGTTCGCGAACTGGTTGTCGGTGGTCAGCAGCAGCAGGCCGGACATCGCGAGATCGAGCCGGCCGACCGCGTGCACGTCGCCGCCCGCGTCTCCAAGGACGTCGTAGACCGTGCGCCGCCTTTCGGGATCGCGCCGCGTGGTCACAACGCCGCGCGGCTTGTGAAAGAGGATCGTCCGCCAGCGCGCGCGCGCGCGCGGCTCGCCGTCGACGGTGATGCGCGCGCGTTCGGGAACGACCAGACGCGCGGGATCGACAACGACCGCACCGTCGATGCGAACGCGGCCGGCGCGAATCGCCGCGGTCGCCTGGGCGCGCGAGAGGATGCCCAGCTTCGACAGCGCGCGGTTGAGCGCGACACGAGCCATTGGCAAACTGTAACGCGAAGGCAACGGCGGTGTTCGTTCGCATGAGCGGCGCTGTTCGTTCTGTGGCATCCTCGGTAGATGCGAATCGTGCTCTCAGCGAGCCTCGTGGCGGTCGCGCTCGCGTGCGGCGGCTGTTTCCAGATGACGACGGTCATGAAGATCAACGCCGACGGCAGCGGCACGGTCGAGCATCGGATGCTCTTCACCAACCAGGCGCTGGCGCAGCTGCGGCAGTTCGCCGCGCTCGGCGGCGGCCGCGCCATCGATCCGACGTCCGAACAGCAGGCGCGCGAGATGGCGGCGGCGCTCGGCCCGGGCGTCACCTACGTGTCGTCGACGCCGGTGCAGACGCCGACCGGCGGCGGCCGCGACGCGGTCTACGCGTTCAGCGACGTCAGCCAGCTGCGCGTCGCGACGCAGCCGGCCGCGCCGGGCGGCGTGTCGATCAAGGCGGCCGGCGTGAAGACCGACGCGGAGACGCTCACCTTCTCGATGACGCACGACGCGAACGGCAGCGCGGTGCTCCACGTCAACGTGCCGGAGAACGCCCTGGTCGAAGCGATTGCGTCGAACGCGGCGACACTGCCGCAGCAGCTGCCGATGCTCAAGTCGATGCTCGCCGGCGCGCACGTGACGCTGCTGGTCGAGCCGTCGGGGCCGATGGTCCGCGCCAGTACGCCCTACGTCGACGGACCGCGCGTGACGCTGCTCCGAAGTCGATCTCGACTGAGCTGCTCAAGGATTCGGACGCGCTGGTCGCGCGCGTGCAAGCCGCGAAGACGACCGACGAGGTCAAGGCCGCGCTCAAGGACGTTCCGGGCCTGAAGATGACGATTGAGAAAGAGATCACGATCGAGTTCACCCCGCCAGCCAGATAGTCTCGCAGTCGGCGCGGCCGTCGGCGATCGTCAGCCGCGCGACGCTCGGCTTCCGAGATCGAATCGCCGCGGACCCGCGGCGCCCGGATTGACGACCAGTCAGATGGTCCGCAACGCAGTGTGACCGCTTTGCGGGTGTGGCCGAAGACGAGCACGTCTCCGCGCGTAGCGCGCCGCGACGCGTCCGCCGTCGGCTGCCCCGAGCTCGTGGCCGTGGCTGACGTGAATCGTCACGCCGCCAATCGTCACGACACGCTCGCGCGCGAGCGCGGATCGTGCGGATCGTCGACGTTGCCGTAGACCGCCTGTGTCGGTGCAATGTCGTTGAGCGCGGCGAGGATGGCCGCGCCGCCGACGTCGCCGGCGTGCAGGATCATCTGCACGCCGTGAAACGCATCGGCGATCCCGGGGCGCATCAAACCGTGCCGTGTCGGAGATCAGCCCGACGGCGATGCGCGCACTCGGACGGGATCGATCCGGAAGATATAGCTGTGCGTCGGGCTCTTGTTGTCGTCCCAGCCTGGATGAATGCCGCGCATCGCAGCTGTAGAGCGCGCCGTCGTGCCACGCGAGGCCGTGCGGATCCGGATCGGTCGGCGCGAACTGCACCGTCTCGAGCAGGCGGCCGCTCTCCGCGTCGTATTTGTTCAGCCCGGCGCCCTGCTCGCCGCCGGTGACGAGCCAGATCGCGCCGTCATGAAACGCGGTGGCGTGTGCGCGCGTCACGCTGTACGGAATCAGGAATTCCGGCTCCCACGTCTTCGGATCGACGCGCAGAATGCCCGCGCAGCCGCAGCGCCGCGATCAGTAGCTTGCCGTTGACTCACTCGACGCCGTGGCAGCCGCCGCCGCCGAGCGGAATCTGACGATGGCTGATCGTCTTGCCGCTCATGTCGGTCTGGAAGATGCCCGTTCGGCGCGGCGTTCGCGCCCATCCAGATGTAGCCGCCGCCGACGCCCATGCCCGCTGGTGTTCTTCGATTCGGTCTTCACCGTTTTCAGCAGCTTGCCCTGCCAGTCCACGAGGCAGGCGTTGTCGCTTTCTGCTCGGCGATCCACAGGCCGTCCTGCGCCGCGCGCGATCGCGTTGGGATAGCCCTCGGGACTCTTGAAGAGCGTCGTCATCTTCGCCTTTGCGAGTCGGGATGGAGGCGCAGCGCCCCGGCTCGGCGGCCTGAGCACCCGCGGTTTGCGCCGCTCGAGACCTGGTGCCGAGCAGCCCAACGCCCACTGTGGCCAGAAACTCTCGTCGCGTTTCCATGGCGGTCATCCTTTCGCCTGCGCACATTGTCTCATTTCCTGAAGGGTCAGCGCGGCGGCGAGGTCGCCTCCGTTTCATGACCCTCGATCGCGGGAGGCGGCAGCGGCGGCGGCGCCAGCCCGGGCGCTGGCGGACCTTCGGTGCGGCCGTAGTGGCGCAGCATCGGCGTCAGGCGGCGACCCACCACGACCGCGATCAGGCAGCCGATGCCGCCGCTGACGACCGAGAACGGCGCGCCGAGCCAGTTCGCCACCGCGCCCGCCTCGAGCTCGCCGAGCTGCGGGCCGCCCATGAAGAACACCATGTTGACGCCGGTCATCCGGCCGCGCAGCCGATCCGGGCGTCTCGAGCTGCCGGACGATGTTGCGGATGACCATGCTCACCGTGTCGGTCGCGCCGGTCAGCGCCAGGCAGCAGAACGTCAGCCAGAACGAGCGCGACAGCCCGAACACGACCGTCGCCAGACCGTAGCCGGCCACCGCCCAGAGCAGCGCCGGCGCCGCGCCGCTCGATGCGATCGGTGAGCGGCACCATCAGCGGCGCTGGTGATCACCGCGCCGACCGCCGGCGCGGCGTACAGCCAGCCGTACCCTTGCGCGCCGACCTGCAGGATGTCCTGCGCGAAGATCGGCAGCAGCGCCGGTCGCCGACGAGAAGAACGTCGCGAAGAAATCGAGCAGCATCGTCGATCGGATCAGCGGCGAGCGGAACACGAACCGCAGCCCTTCGAGCGCCGCGTGCAGCGAGACGTCGTCTCGTCGATCCGCCGTCCGATCGCTCGACGCGCCGGCACGTCGCGCATCATCAGCAGCGCGACGATCACGAAGCGCGAACGACACGGCGTTGGCGACGTAGGCCCAGCCGACGCTCGGTCGCGGCGATCAGCAGGCCGCCGAGCGCCGGCCCGACGACCGACGCGGTCTGAAACATGATGGTGTTGAGGCTGATCGCGTTCGGCAGGTGCTCGCGCGGCACCAGCATCGGCACCAGCGCCTGGCGCGCCGGCAGATCGAACGCGCCGACCGCCGGAGCCGAGCGCCGCAAGCGCGTAGATCGGCCAGACCACCGGTCAGGCCGCGGAAGGCGAGCGACGGCGAGCAGCAGCGACGACGATCGCCGACGCGCGGTCTGCGTGAACAGCATCAGCTTGCGGCGGTCCCACGCGTCGGCGACGACGCCGCTGACCAGCGAGAACACGATGATCGGCACGACGCGCACCAGACCGACCAGGCCGAGCGCCAGCCCCTTCCGCTCCGGCGGCACGAGCAGCGACACGTGCCACAGCAGCGCGGCGTTCTGCATCATCGAGCCGGTCGAACGAGACGAGCAGCCCGATCAGATCAGGCGGAAGTTGCGGTGTTGGGCGCGGCCGAAGGAACGACGTGACAGCAAGATTTGTATTTCCTGCTCTCGGCTGTCAGCTATCGGCTATCAGCAGGAAGCAAGAGCTGACAGCGCTGATAGCTGACGGCTGAACAAGTCGAGCTAAGAGTGTCCAAGAATCGGGTGCGGTTGGTAGCATTCCTCGAGAAACTTCACCTCGTCGGCGTCGAGGCGCGATCGACAGGGCGGCGACCGCCTCCGTCAGGTGCGGCAGCTTCGAGGCGCCGACGATCGGGGCGGTGACGCCGGGCTTCGACAGCAGCCACGCGAGCGCGACCTGCGCCGGCGTCGCGCCCCTCCGCCGCGCGCCAGGTCGGTCACGCGGGCGGCGATGCCGAAGTCGGCGTCGGCGTAGTAGTAGCGGTGCGAGAGATCGTCGGTCTTCGCGCGAAGCGCGTGTCGCCGCGGTCGGCCGGCCGGCGGTTGCCGGCCAGGAATCCGCGCGCGAGCGGACTCCACGGCACGACCGCGATCCTCCTCGCGGCAGAGCGGCAGCATCTCGCGTTCTTCCTCGCGGTAGGACGAGGTTGTAGTGGTTCTGCATCGACGACGAAGCGGCGTCCAGCCGCGCTGCTCGGCTGCGTGTCGAGCATCTTCGCGAACTGGCCACGCGAACATGCTCGACGCGCCGATGTAGCGCGCCTTCCCGGCCTTCACGACGTCGTGCAGCGCCTCGATCGTCTCCTCGATCGGCGTCGTCGTAGTCGAAGCGGTGAATCTGGTAGAGGTCGACGTAGTCCATGCCGAGCCGCCCGAGCGATCGCGTCGATCGACTGCCATGATGTGCTTGCGCGACAGGCCGCCGATCGTTGGGGATCGCTCGCCCATCGCGTTAGAACACCTTGGTCGCGAGGACGACCTGCGTCGCGCTTCGCGAAATCCTTCAGCGCACGGCCGACGACGCGTTCGCTCGCGCCGAGCGAGTACACGTCGGCGGTGTCGAAGAAGTTGATGCCGTGCTCGACGGCGCGCTGGATGAACGGCTGGCTCTCGGCTTCGTCGAGGACCCGCCCGCCACTGCACGACGAGCCGTACGTCATCGTGCCCGAGACAGAGGCGGGGAGACCTTCGAGGCCGGTGCGGCCGAAGCGGACGAACTCCATCTGGTAATTTGATAATTGGGTAATCTGGTAATTGATTGGGCGATTAAGCGATCAATCCCATTACGCGATTACCCGATTACTCGATTACCCGATTCAGCGTACATCCAGCAGCTCGACGTCGAACAGGAGCGTCGCGTTCGGCGGGATCGCGCCGCCGGCGCCGCGCGATCCGTAGGCGAGATCGGAAGGGATGACGAGCGTCCGGACGCCGCCGACCTTCATGCCGGCAACGCCCTGATCCCAGCCGCTGATCACCTGCCGCGCGCCGAGCTTGAACGAGAACGGCTCGCCGCGGTCCTTCGAGCTGTCGAATTTCTTTGCCGTGCTTGTCGGCGGCCTTCGGATCGTACAGCCAGCCGGTGTAGTGCACGGACACATCCTTGCCCGATGTGGCGGTCGTGCCCGTGCCCACTTTCGAATCGGTCACCTGCAAGCTCGTGATGTTGTCCATAAGCGGATTCGCGGATCTGGTAATCGAGTAATTGAGTAATCGAGTAATTCGATTACCCACTACCAGATTACTCGATTACCCAATATTTGCCGTCAGAAGAGGAACTTCAAACTGAGCTGAATGTTCCGCTCGCCCGGTCGGCCGCCGGTCGTCGAACCCTTGCCGACGACGCGGCCGAACGATCCGCTGGTCGGGGTTGATCGTCGGGTTGTCGAGGTTCACGATGTTCGGGAAGTTGAAGATCTCGGCGCGGAACTGCACGCGCTTCCCGCCGGCGGACCGAAGTTCTTCAGCAGCGCGATATCCCAGCTCTGATAGTGCGGGCCGCGAATCGGGTTGCGGCCCGCGTCGCCGAACGTGCCGGTGGCCGGGCGTGCAAACGCGGCGGGATTGAACCAGAAATTCTGATCGAGCCCCGCGCGCCGCCGAGAATCCCGGATTCGAGACGTTCGGATCGCCGACGAGATCCCAGGGCTGGTTCGTCGTGTCGCCCACGCCCGCGCGATCGTCGTTCAGCGCAGACCGACAGCGGCTGGCCGGAGGAGAAGATCGTCGCGCCCGACACCTGCCAGCCGCCGAGCACCTGCTCCGTCACGTTGCGCCCTTCGCGCCAGAAGGGCAGCTCGTAGATGTAGTGGAAGCTGAAGAGGTGCGTGCGATCGTTGTCCGACAGCGCCCAGTAGCTCGCCGCATCGTAGGCGTTGAACAGCAGGTTCCGCTTGTCCGACGCATCGTCGCGCAGAGCGCGAGAACGTGTAGCGCCATGCCGAGCTTCAGGCCGTTGCGATAGCGGCGATCGACGCTGAACTGCAGGCCGTTGTAAGTCGACTGCCTTCGTTCTCCGACGAGCCGAATCGCGCCGAAGCCGAGATACGGACGCAGCGCCTGCGAGTTCACGCCCGGAGTTCGCCTGCAGCGTGCCCGGCTGGAGCTGGTTGAGGTTGCGCTCGCGCTGCAGATCGCAGTCCGAGCCGATTCGACGTAGGTGATGTCGACGACAGTGCCGAACGGCAGCTCGCGCTGCACGCCGACGCTGAAGTCGTACGCCGCCGGATGCATTGAACGTCAGATCCTGCATCGTCATCACGAGCGGGAAGGTGCGCGCCTGCGTGCCGGCCGGACTGTCCGGCCAGTCCGTTCGGTGACGCCGACCTTGAGCTGAATCGGCGGGTTGCCGCCGAGCAGCGTGCTGTCGTTGAGCTGAACCCGGTTGTGGAAGATGCCGTAGCCGATGCGCGCGACCGTCTTCTCGTTGATCGCGTAGCTCGCGCCGATCCGCGGCTCGAACACGTTCGTTGTGCGTCTCCGAGAATCCCTCCGGCAGTCCGTGGAAGAGAGCGCTGCAGATCGGGATTGTTCGCGGCGCCGATCTGGCCCTCGGCTTCATCCGGAACCCGGTGCCGGGCAGGACGACGCCGTTGTAGACGTCGCCGCTGACGATGAACGCCGCCCGCCGGATCGACCTTCGCCGCGGCCGCCGGGTTGTAGAACGCCGGATCGAACATCGCGGCGTTGTTGAGCGAGCGCGTGGAACGGCGGCCACAACGACGTAGCGGACGCCGCCCTCGACCGTCAGCTTGTCGCTCGGCTTCCAGCTGTCCTGGACGTAGGCGTCAAACGCGCTCGCACGCCACTTGGTGAGCGATCGCTGACCGATCTCGCCGTAGTTGGTGAACAGGCCCATCGCGGCGTTCGCCACCGCGACGCCGGCGCCGCCGGCGCGGCTGTCGGTGAACTCGAAGCGGCCGTTCTGATTGTTCGTGTCGCCCGGCTGTGCGTTCACGTTGATCTGATCGAAGTCGTCCTCGCCCGAGTATTCGAAGACAACGCCGGTCTTGACCGAATGGCGGCCTTTCAACCAGCTGACGCTGTCCGACCAGGTGTAGATCGGACCACGCGACGACGACGGATACGGTCCGCCGTCGACCTCGTTGAAGTTGGTGATCGAGATCGTCGGGATCTTGTCCTCGATCTCCTTGCCCGGGAAGATGTACGGATAGTTGATCCCGTAGCGGCTGCGCAGGTGCGTGCCCGGGTCGGTGAAGACGTTGATGAACACCTCGTCGAGCGAGTAGCCGAACGTGAACTCGTTGAGGAGGTTCGACTTCACAGCGTCTGGTCCAGCTGAATGCCGACGTCGTATTCGGTCGATCCCATTGGGTGCGCGCCAGATCGAACTGGCCGCGGAACGCGTCGACGGCCTTCCAGGAGAAGTGCGAGACGCGCGCGGCAATCTGATTGCCGGAGCCGAGCACATAGTCGAACGCATGCCGTGTCCTTGCGCGTGTCGCGCGGGTTCGGGCTGACGCCGATCCAGTTGGTATTGCCGCGGCGGAAGCCGTCGGTCGGCAGCGGGAACGTGTTCAGCAGCGCCAGGCCGTTCGGGCTGAGCTGACTCGCCGGGATGACGTTGTTCGCGAACGGCTGCCCGGTCAGCGGATCGCGAATCGTGACGACGCGGCCGAACCAGACGTTGTTCGGATCGAGCAGCTCGCTGAAGTCGCCCTTGCGCATCAGCGCCGACGGCACGGTGCCGGTCATCGGTCGCATCGGTGCGCAGCCGCACGCCTTCCTCGGCCCAGGAAGAAAAACAGCTTGTCGCGCTGCTTGTTGAACTGGCCAAGCACCAGCGGTCCGCCAATCGTGCCGCCGAACTGGTGCATGCTGAGCGGCGCGGGCTGCGCCAGCAGCGGGTTCGCGCTGGCGTTGCGGCTCCAGGTGTTCGCGTCGAGCTTGTCGCTGCGCATGAAGTCGTAGAGCGTGCCGTGGAAGTCGTGGCCGCCGCTCTTGGTGACGAAGCGGATCTGTCCGCCCGACGAACGGCCGTATCCGGCAGGTAGTTCGAGGTCAGGACCTGCACTTCCTGCACGGTATCGGCGTTGAGCGTGCCGATCACGGCGCCGGCCGATCGCGTCCGCGTGGCGATCGCGCCGTCCACGGTGATCAGGTTCTCGTCGCTGCGGCTGCCGTTGATGTTGAAGCTGCCGTTGGTCAGGCTGTCGGCGAGAAACGCATTCATCGCGTTGCCGCTGCGGACGCCCGGCCTTCAGCATCGCGAGGTTGATCGGGTTTCTCCCGTTCAACGCCATGTTCTCGAAGTCCTTCGACTCGATCGTCTTGCGGTTCTGGGTGTCGAAGGCGAGCGGTGTGGACTTCGCCTGCACGAGCACCGCTTCGCTGATGACGCCGGTGTCGAGCGTCGCGTCGAGCGTCAGCTTGGCGGCGGCGTCGAGGCGCACGCCGCTCTGCGACCACTTCTTGAAGCCGGGCAGCTCGACGTCGACGTCGTAGGCGCCGGGGGCGAGTGCGTTGAAGATGTAATAACCCGTGCCGTCGGTGACGACCGTGCGCGTCAGACGGGTCTGCGTGTTGGTGACGGTGACGGTGGCGCCGGGGATGACGCCGCCGGTTTGATCCTTGATGACGCCGGCGATCTGGCCGCGGTCGAACTGGGCCAGGGCGGGCGCCGCGGTGAGGCCGACCAATGCGAGCACTGCGAGCCCGGCGCACAGCCGGACCAGTCGGTGAGCCTGCATTTCTCCACCTCCTCGTGCTGTAAGCGATTACAGCGCGCAAGTTGTAACACTCGCATTTGGGAGAGGTCAAGAAACGATCAGGACAACTTTTCCGATGTGTGCACCAGCTTCGAGCACGCGATGCGCGGCGGCGGCGGCGGCGAGCGGAACGGTCTGAAGATGACCGGCTTCACCGCGCCGGACTCGAACAGCGGCCACACGTGCTCGTGGACCGCGCGCCGCGATGGCGCCCTTCTCGGCCACCGATCGCGGGCGCAACGTCGATCCGGTGATCGTCAGGCGGCGCTGCATGATGAGTGGAATCGTGAGTTCGGCCTTCGCGCCGTGGAGCGTCGCGATTTCGACGAGGCGTCCCTCCATCGCGAGCGCGTCGATGTTGCGCGCGAAGTAGTCGCCGCCGACCATGTCGAGGACGAGGTCGACGCCGCGGCCGTCGGTCGCGGCCTTCACCGCGTCGAGAAAGTCGGTCTCCTTGTAGTTGATGGCGCGCTCGGCGCCGAGTCGTTCGCAGGCGGCGCACTTCTCCGCCGATCCGGCGGTCGCGAACACGCGCGCGCCGCGCGCACGCGCGAGTTGAATCGCGGTCGTACCGATGCCGCTCGAGCCGCCGTGGACCAGGATCGATTCGCCGGCCGCGAGCCGGCCGCGATCGAAGACGTTGGTCCAGACGGTGAAGAAGGTTTCGGGGATCGCCGCGGCGCTGACGAAGTCGAGCGCGCGCGGCACCGGCAGACACTGCGGCGCCGGCGCGACGCAGTACTCCGCGTAACCGCCACCCGAGACCAGCGCGCAGACCGCATCGCCGATCTTCCAGCCGGTGACGTCAGCGCCGATCCGATCGACCGTGCCGGCGACTTCGAGTCCAGGAATATCGGACGCGCCCGGCGGCGGCGCATAGTTGCCGCGCCGCTGAAAAACGTCGGGACGGTTGACGCCGGCCGCCGCGACCTTGATCAGGATCTCGCCGGCTGCGGGCGACGGCGTCGGCCTCTCGACGGGAACGAGGACCTCGGGTCCGCCCGGTTCACGAATCTCGATCGCGATCATGATTCTGAGATTTCAGATTTCAGATTTCAGTTCAGATTGTAGATTGATTCACTGATTGTGCGAAGATTGACAGACTTGTCGCCAATGGAGCAATCTGCAATCCAATCTGAAATCTGAAGTCTACACTCTGCGATGTCATGCGTTCGTCCCCGAACGCCGCCGTCGTCGTCGCCGGTTCGAGGACGAGCGCGGCGAGGGCGATGCCGAGCGCCAGGCTGATCGCGAAGACCGCCGGCAGCGCCTTCAGATGTGAGACGAGGATCGCGTCGACGAACAGCACCGCCGCGAACAGGAGATCGAGCGTCAGCGTCGCGCGGCGGGTGCGCCGCCGTTCCGCGGTCAGGTGCGCGCGGTTGATCCGCGACGTAAACACCAGATGGCCGCGCAGCACGCAGCCGATCGTGCAGCCGGCGCCGAGCGCGAGGAACAACGACACCGTGACCGGGGTTTCGTTCCAGTCTCTGACCTGCCACGCCAGCACCGCCCCCGCGAGATACAGCAGCGAGACCGCGATCTGGTGCACCGACCACCACGTCGTGTGGTCGCTGCCCGGCGACGCCATCGCGCTGATCGCATCGAGCGCCGCCGCCAGCTCCGACGCGGACGGGTAGCGCTCCGCCGGTGATTTCCGCAGGCACCGGCCGATCACCTCGGCAAGTCCCGGCGACAGATCCGGGCAGCGGTTCGCGATCGGCCGCGCGTCGCTCTCGAGCACGCGCGCGACGATCGCCAGCGGCGTCGAACCGTCGAACGGATGCACGCCGCACGCGTACTCGTAGACGACGATCCCGAACGCGAACACATCGGCGCGCACGTCGACCACGCTGCCGTTGATCTGCTCGGGCGCCATGCATGCCGGCGTGCCGAGCATGATGCCCGGCTGCGTGGCGAGCGTCCAGTGCCGCGTCCGCGGCCGGCCGGTCGAAGCGCGCCAGGCCGAAGTCGAGAATCTTCAGCCGGCCGTCGCTGGCGAGCATGATGTTCTCGGGCTTGAGATCGCGGTGCACGATGCCGCGCTGATGCGCGCTGGCGAGCGCCGCGGCGAGCTCGCGCGCGGTCCGCGCGACGTCGGCGGACGACCGGTGACGCCCCGACGCGATCTCCTCACGCAGGGTGTGGCCGTCCACGAACTCGGTCGCGATGTAGAGATCGCCCGTCGATCTCCTCGAGCGCGTAGACGGTGCAGATCCCGGGTGGGTCAGGAGCGCGGCCGACTGGGCTTCGCGGCGCAGCCGCTCGCGGTGCGCCGGATCGCTGACCAGATGCGGCGCGAGCGCCTTCAGCGCGACCGTGCGGCCAAGCCGCTCGTCGCGCGAGGTAGACGCGGCCCATGCCGCCGCGGCCGAGCTCGCGGATGATCGTGTATGAGCCGATTTTCGTGTCCGGCGGCAGCGGCTCGTCGAGCAGCAGGCCGGGGACCGCGTCGACGATCGCAGCGGAGAGAAACGCGCCGGCGCGCGAGTGGTGATCGAGCAGCGAAAGCACTTCGTCGCGAACCGCCGGATCGTCGGCCGCTTCGCGCGCGATCCACGACTGCAGCCCGGAGGCTTCGCGCTCGACCGCCGCCTCGAACAGATCGCGGACGCGGCGCTGTTGATCGGACGTCATGCCGGCGGCTGGCTCAATTCGCGGAAGAGCCACGCGCGCGCCAGCGCGAAGCGCCGCTTCAGCGTCGCCGGCGACATGCCGAGCGCGTCGGCCGTCTCTTCGATGCTGAGCCCGGCAAAATAGCGCAGCTCGATGATGCGCGCCTGCTCGGCATCGATCTGCTCGAGCCGTTCGAGCGCTTCGTCGAGCGCGGGGAGCATCATGTCCTGGTGATGCGCCACCGCCAGCGCATCGGTCAGCGTGACGCGGTCCAGTCCCGCCCACCGTTTCTGCGCGCCGCGCGCCGCGCGCGCTCGACCAGAATCTGCCGCATCGATCGCGCGGCGATGCCGACGAAGTGGCGCTTGTCGTTCCACGGCGTGCCGGCGCCCGCCAGCCGGAGGTATGCCTCGTGGACGAGTCGCCGTCGCCTGCAGCGTCTGACCGGGCCGTTCGCGCCGCATGTAGGCGGCGGCGAGACGGCGCAGTTCCTCGTAAACCTGCGGCGCGAGCGCATCGATATCAGCCGAATCCACGGACAACATGGTAACGGAGGCTGAGACGCTCGGCGAACGCCTTCCACGACGCGGAGGGTCCGGCTGAAGCCGGACGCCACGCACCCAGCACGGAAACGGCTCTGCCAATTCGGCACGTGGTGTCCGGCTTCAGCCGGACTTCTCCGCGAGCCACTCGTGCGGCTTCAGCGCGAGCAGCCGGTAGCGATTGCGGACCTCGACCACGCGCTCGAAATACTCGGGCTTGGGGAACTCCTGGCGCAGCAGGCGGTCGCGCAGACGGCGCAGCTCGTAGCGATACAGGTCGCCGACGAACTCGTGGACCAGCTCCGGTCTCGTTCGCCCTGTGGGCTGCACGCCGTGCCGACACAACTGCTCCAGGACCTCGGCGCGATACTGGAACGCGCTAGCCGTCAAGCACACCCTTCACGGCGTCGAGCGTCGCGTCGAGCTTCAGAATGCATCGCGGCCGCGCCAGCGCATCGGCGAGCGGCTTCGGCCTCTCGATCGCGCCGCCGACGATCGGCTCGACGATCTCCGCGAACTTCGCCGGATGCGCGGTCGCGAGGAAGATTCCCGTTCGCCCATCCCGCCGATCCCGCCCATCCCGCCCTTCCTGCCTCTCCAGCCCTTTCAGCCCCAGATACCCGATCGCGCTGTGCGGATCGAGCAGGTAGCCGCGCGTTTCGTAGACGCGGCGAATCGTCTCGCGGACCTCGTCGTCGGTATAGCGCACGCCGAAGATGTCGCGACGCATCGCGTCGAGATCGTTGTCGTAGAGCCACGAGCATCCGCTCGAAGTTGCTCGGGCTGCCGACGTCCATCGCGTTGGCGAGCGTCTGCACCGACGGCCGCGGCTCGAAGCGGCCGGTCGCGAGGTAGGCGGGCACGACGTCGTTGACGTTGGTCGCGGCGACGAACCGCGTCACCGGCAGGCCGGCGCGCTTCGCCATCAAGCCGGCCGTCAGGTTGCCGAAATTGCCGCTCGGCGTGCAGAACGTGAGCGCCGTCGCATTCGCATGCAGCCGCTGCACCTCGGCGGCGGCGTGAAAGTAGTAGACCATCTGCGGCAGCAGCCGGCCGACGTTGACCGAGTTGGCGGAGGTCATCGGCGTGCGCGCGCAGTTCGCGATCGCCGAACGCCTGCCGCGTCAGGCGATGGCACTCGTCGAAGCTGCCGGCTGACGGCGTAGGCGCGGACGTTCCCGGCGGCTTCGTCGTTGAACATCGTCAGCTGCGCTTCCTGCGTCGGGCTGATGCGCCCGTCGGGATACAGCACGACGACGCGGGTGTGCGGGACGGCGTGAAAGGCGTGCGCCACGGCGCTGCCGGTATCTCCCGAGGTGGCCACGAGGACGGTCAGGGGATGATCGTCCATGTGCAGCGACGCCATCAGCCGCGCCATCACGCGCGCGCCGACGTCCTTGAACGCGAGCGTCGGACCGTGAAAGAGCTCGAGGGCGTAGACGCCGGGCTCGACCGCGACGAGCGGAATCGGAAAGTCGAGCGCCGCCGCCATCACCGCCTCGAACACCGTCGCATCGACATCGCCGCGCGTGAACGGGCGGAGCGCACGCATCGCCGCTTCGGTCAGGGTGCGGTTCCTTCAGCCGCGCGAGCTCGTGCTCGCTCCACGGCTCGATCGTCTCGGGCACGTAGAGCCCGCCGTCGGGGCCAGCCCGGCAAAGAGCGCGGTCTTGAACGAGACCGGCGGCGTCTCCCCGCGCGTGGTGACAAAACGCATCCTAGTGGAGTGTCTCCTCGGATTTACTACCGGGCCGCTCCGCTCCACCCCACCGCGCAGGCGTGCGCGCGGTGGGGACCCCGGGTTGTCGCGGCCCGACAATCGCGGTCGAAGGCTCGTTGTAACCAGTACTACTTCAGCGGATACACGCCACTAGATGACGCGCGCGCCCGGTTGCCCGATCGGCGACACGTAGACGTCCGGTTCACCGCCGATCGACCGCTTCACCGCGTCGGTCATGGCGGCCGCGACCCGGCGCGCGATCGCCGCATCCTGGCACAGCGCGAAGAGCGACGGGCCCGACCCCGAGAGGCTGCAGCCGAGGGCGCCGGCGCCGACTGCCGCGGCCTTGATCGACGCCGAGACCGGGGACGAGCGGTGCGCGGCGCGGTTCGGCGATCGTGTCCTCGAGCGATCGCGCGAGCAGCGCGAAGTCGCCGCGATGCAGCCCGTCGACGAACGCGCCGAGATTCGCCCACTGCCGGATCGCATCGGCGAGCGGTACGACATCACCCAGCAGCGCGCGCGCGGCGGCGGTTTCGATCTCGAGGTGCGGGTGCACGACCACCGCGGTCAGCCCGTTGGGCACCGGCAGCCGCACGACATCCGGCGGACTGGCGACTCATGCCAGCACGAAGCCGCCGCATACTCGCCGGCGCGATGTGTTGTCGCCGTGCGCCGATCCCGCGCCGACGCGCTCCCCTTCGAACGCACAGGCCATCAACACCTCCGGCGCGGTGCGCGCGCCGAGCAGACCATCGACGGCGACGACCGCGGCGACCGCGCTCGCCGCGCTGCCGCCGAGCCCGCTCGACAGCGGCAGGCCCTTGCGAATCGTCAGCGTCACGCCGCGCCGCTCGCCGAGACGTGTCAGCAGCGCCTGCGCGGCCACACCCGCCGTATTCTTCGCCGCATCGCGCGGCAGACGACCGCCGTCGCCGACGATGTCGTCGATCGTGACGCCGGCCGATGATGCGAACGCCGCCGTCACCCGATCGCCCGGCGCGTCGAGCGCGAAGCCGAGGACGTCGAATCCGCAGGCGACGTTCGACACGGTCGCGGGCGCAAAGGCAGTGACGCTCATCGCCGGTACCGCTCCCGGATCGTCGGAATCAGAATACTCCTGGAACGCGCGATCGAAGTCGTAGGTTGGCGCGAATCCCCAATCGCTGCGCGCCGCCGCATCATCCACGTCCGCCGGCCACGAGTCGACGATGCCCTGCCGCTTCGCGTCGACCTGATAGCTCGATGCTGGCAGTCGGAAAGGCGCGCGACGACGACGTCGCGGATCGCGGCCGCGGATCGGACTGAACGCGCTCAGGTTGTAGGCCGTGCGCGTGAGACGTGCGCGCGGCGCCGCCGCCAGCGTGAGCAGCGCGTTCGACGCCGTCGGGCATCGCCATGAACGGGATCGTCGTATCGGGACGGACGAAGCAGTGCATACGGCTCCCCTTTCGCAGCGGCGTGAATCATCTCGGGCGCGTAGTCGGACGTGCCGCCCGACGGCACGGTCAGCGCGGAGATGAGTCCCGGAAAACGCACCGATCGGAAGTCGACGCGCGGGATTCTGTCCGCCGACAGCTGTTTGTAGTAAGCTCGCGTAATAGTCGCCGAGCAACTCGCAGTACAGCTTGTTGCAGCCATACATCGTTGTCGGATGCGTGAACGCGTCTTCGCGAACGCGGCCGGCGCGCATCTTCGTCTCGAGATCCGGCAGGCCGAACGCCGCGATGGACGAGGGATAGATGAACGTCACCGGCCGGCCGTGCGACTCGCCCTCGTGCTGCGCGAACTCGAGGAGGTTGAGCGTGCCCTCGACGTTGACGTGATGCGCGGTGATCGGCGTGAACTCCGATCGCGTCGACAGCAGCGCCGCGAGATGAAAGACGCGTTCGACCTCGAACTCGGCGAGGATGCGCTCGAGCAGGCTGACGTCGGTGATCGATCCGGTGAACTCGCGCGCGACCAGCTTCGCCAACGACGGATCGAGCGGGCTGACGTCGATGCGTGATGATCGGCGAGCCGGCGGCCGACGAGGCGCGTGACGAGGCCGTGGCCGATCTCGCCGCCGGCGCCGGTGATGAGAACGACCGGCTTACGCACCCTCGGCCCCCGCCAGGTCCTGCCCGGTTTCCGGCTGCCGCGCGGTCAGCAGCATGTTGATCGCGGTGTAGAGGACGACGACGATGACCAGCCAGCGGACCGCGACGAGCGGCAGCGAGCGGACCAGATAGGCGGCGATGAGGACCGCCGGCACGCCGCCGAGCGCCAGGCCCCACGCCGCCTGCTTGAAGTAGGTCCGCGTCGCGCACGAACCGCATGCTCGCGATCGGCATGAGGAACGCGCACGAGCCCATCATGATCGGAAACGCCGCCGTCGGGTTCATGCCGAGCAGGCTGACGAGGATCATGCACGGCGCGTAGAGGCCGATGCCGAGCATCATCAGCGCGCCGAGCACGAAGTTGCCGATCAGGCCGATCCACAGCCGCGTGCCGGCGAGGCCGATCGTGTCGCCGCCGGCGAGCGTGACGTTGAACTGCGCCATCAGAAACAGCGCCGCGGCGCCGAGCAGCGCGAGGCCCATCCCGATCTGAATCTTGCGCCGCGGCCAGCGCACCACGACGCCGACCCCGGCGAGCGAACCGGCCACGGCGGCCGCGATCATCAGGACGAGGGTTTGCGACTCGACCGGCACAATCTTCGTGTAGATGAAGGCCTGCGTGATCGTCGGCAGCGTGTGTCCGACGTTGAGCGTGCCCGGCATCAGCTTCACCGGCACCAGGTTTTGAGCTTGAAGATCGACGTCGTCGTCGCGAACGAGCCGATACCCAGCGTGTCGAGGAACGCGGTGACGAAGCCGACGAGCGCCTGAAACCAGGTCGGTCTGACGAAGCCGCCGCGGATCAGGGTGACGAGGTAAATCACGAGGACGATGCCGAGGCCGACGAACAGGAATCCCTTAGCGTCCACGGACAAATTCATTGGTGTAGGTCTTTGACAAGTCGATCGTGGCGTTGCGAACTTTTTCCAGCGACTGCGCGAGCAGCGTATGTGCACCGCCTTCGGCCCATCCTCCGACATCACGCCGTCGGGCGAGAACATCGCCATCGAGTTGTGCAGCGCCTCGACGTAGAGCGCGCGATCCTCGCCGCGAAAATCGGGGGCATCTTGTCGGCGATCTCGTCGGCCGAATGCGTCTGCATCCACTCGAGCGTCCGCGTGATGGCCCGGGCGAGCCTGGCGGTCGTCTCGTGATTCGCGCGCATCCACTCACCGCTCGTGTAGAGCACCGACGCGGGATACGTCGTCGCGTCGAGCGCCTCCTTCACGCCTGCTTCGTGCCGCAGGTCCGCAAGGACGCGCACGGCCGGCGCGCGCCGCTGGACGATCGTGAACGCCGGGATCGCTCATCATGCCGGCGTCGACGGTTCCGCGCTCGACCGCGGCGACGGCCGTGGCGGCGCCGCCGATCCCGGTCACGCTGACGGCATCGGCCTCGACGCCGTGGCGGTGCAGGAGAAATGTCAGCAGCATGTGCGATGAAGATCCGGCGCGTGGTGACGCCGGCGACCTTGCCCTTCAAGTCCTCGATCTTCGTCACCGAGGTTCGTGGCGACGTCACGAGGACCAGGCCGGGATAGCGAAGGATGGTCACGAACGCGACGAATTCCCGCCCCTCCGCCGCCATCTGAATCGTGTGGTCGTAGAAGCCGGACACGACGTCGGCGCTGCCGCCGACCATCGCCTGCAGCGCTTTCGACCCGCCGGCGTGATCCTGCAGCTCGACGTCGAGGCCTTCCTCCCGATAGAACCCGAGCTCGCGCGCGAGCGTCGTCGGCAGGTAGATCAACTGGTTCAAGCCGCCGACGGCGATGCGGACGCGCGCTCCCGATGCCGGCGGCCGTGCACACGCCGCGTTCTGAATCAGCACGAAGGACACGAAGGCCACACAGCAAATCAGCATGGTGTTCCTTCAGCGCTCATCTTGTTTCCACCGCAGCAACCATCGCTCCAGTCGCGTGACGCCGGCGCTGACGATCACGACGACGGCGCCGAGGATCGTCATGCCGGCGAAGACGCCGGTCGTGTCGAACGTGCCCTCGGCCTGCGAGATCACGTAGCCGAGTCCGCGCGTCGACGCCCAGATACTCTCCCACAACCGCGCCCACCATCGCGAATCCGAGGCTGGTGTGCAGGCTCGAGAAGATCCAGGTGAGCGCGCTCGGCATCAGCACGTGGCGAACCAGCTGCCGCTCGCTCGCGCCGAGCATGCGGACGTTGTCGATCAACACCTGGCTGGCGTCGCGCACGCCCTGGTAGGTGCTGAAGAACATCACGAAGAACACGAGCGTCACCGCCAGCGCGACCTTCGACCAGATGCCGAGGCCGAACCAGAGCAGGAACAGCGGCGCGAGGACCACGCGCGGAATCGCGTTCAACATCTTGATGTAGGGATCGAACACGCGCGCGACCAGCGGCGACCGCGCGAACGCAGAACCCGAGCGCGATGCCGAGCGCGGCGCCGACCAGCAGTCCGAGCAGCGATTCCTCGAGCGTGACGATCAGATGCGGCCACAGCGTGCCGGCGCCGATCCAGGTCGCAATCCGCTGCGCGATGTCGCTCGGCCGGCTGACGAAGAACGGATCGAGCAGCTTCAGCGAGACGAGGGCCTGCCACAGCGCGAGCGTCGTGACGCCGACCGCGATCTGCCACGCCAGCACCGAGGCCGCGCCGCTCAGACACGGTGCGCGCTCCGCTGGCTCTTGACCACTTCCTCCCGAAGCACGGCCCAGATCGCGCGATAGAGATCGACGAACGCCGGCGTCGTGCGCAGCTCCATGAGATCCCGCGGTCGATCGAGCGTCACGGCGTGGCGCGCGACGATGCGGCTCGCCGGGCCGGCGGACAAGACGACGACCTCGTCGGCGAGCGCGATCGCTTCCTCGAGGTCGTGGGTGACGAACAGCACGGTACGTTTGAATCGAGGAGACCGCCGGAGCACGCAGCGCTTCGTGTGTCTCCGCGTTCGCTGCGACCTCCGCGGTTGCTTCCCAGAGCGCGAGCAGCTCGGTTCCATCCGCTGCCGCGTGTGGACGTCGAGCGCGCTGAACGGCTCGTCCATCAGCATCAGCCCGCGATCGATGATCCAGTTCTGCGCCATCGTCACGCGCTTGCGCATGCCGCCGCTCAACTGCGCGGGGTAGTGCCCGGTGAACTCGCTGAGGCCGACGCGCGCGAGCCAGCGATCGGCCCGCGCATGCGCGTCGGCTCGTGCGACGCCGGCGAGCGTCAGGCCGAGCGCGACGTTGTCGCGGACGTTCTTCCACGGCAGCAGCGCATCCTGCTGAAACATGTAGGTGGCGCTGCGGTTCAGTCCGGCCAGGTCCGCGCCGCCGACACGCACCCGACCAGAGGTTGGCGCGAGCAGGCCGGCGGCGACGTTGAGCAGCGTCGACTTGCCGCAGCCGCTCGGTCCGACGATGGCGACGAACGCGCCGGCGTCGATCGTCGAGCGAGATGTCTTCGATGGCGCGGTAGCTCGCTCCGTCAGGCGCCGCGAAGTCGCGACAGACGCGTTCGAGCTCCAGCGCGATCATGATCGGGCCTGATGGGCGGGACGGGCCGGATCGGCGGGATGGGTCAGACTCGCCAGGAAATCCGCCGCCACGTTCGTCACTTCGTCGGCTGTCGCGCGTTCGCTGTGCGGGCTGTGGCCGCCTTCCTCGAACAGCGCGATTGTGGGTGGCGGCCCTGAAAGGGCCGCCCCACGAGCCTGGGCCGCCCGACGACCGGAACCGAGCGCCGCGCGGAGTGCGTCGAGCTCGCCGCGGCTCGGTGCGCGGATCGCGCGCGCCGTGGACGACGAGCAACGGCACCGTCAGATCTCCCAGACGCCCGCCGTAAAAATCGTCCGCCGGCGACGCCGCTTCGGCGGTGATGCGCAGCCAGGTCCGCGAGTGTTCGGCGAGCATCTCGCGCCCTCGAGGGCCGTGGTCGCGCGTCAGCGCAGCGGCCACGCCGCCGCCGAGCGACCCGGGATTGGCAATCACGCGCTCGAAGAACGCGCGTGAGCGGGGGTTTGGATTTGTAGAAATGCGCCGCTTCAACGATCGCGCCAGACAGCCGATCGGGCGCCGCGAGACCGAGCATCAGCGCGATGACGGCGCCGTCGCTGTGTCCCCACAGCACCGGCCGCTCGAGTCCAAGCGCGTCGATCACGGCCAACGTCTCCTCCATCGCGCGCTGATGGAAGTCCACCGGAAAATCGCTGACCGATCCGGAGCGGCCGTATCCGGATCGATCCGGAATGACGACGCGGTGACGCGCGCCGAGCGCCGCGATCTGGCGGTCGAACGGATAGATCTCGTAGCCCCAGCCGCCGTGGAGAAAGACAATCGCCGGACCGTCGCCGAAATCGCGATAGTGAATCCGCACCGGCGAACGTCCCGGCACCAGCGGCGAGCACTGAAGGTCGATGGTCAACACGATTCGCTTATGCTAGTGTCCGTTGAGTCATTTCAAGGTATGAAAAAAGCCCTCGCCGTCTCGATCGCCGCGGCGGTAGCCGTCATTGCGGTCGCCGCCGCGCCGCTGACGCCGGAACAGACGCTCGATCGCCGCGTCGATCGGCGAGCGTCGAGTTCTCGCCCGACGGATCGCGGCTCGTGTTCACCGTGACCGATCCCCCAAAGGATCGTCGCGCGCGCGCGACGTTGTGGCTGATGGATGTCGCGAGCGGCCAGGTCCGACAGCTTACCTTCTCCGGCAAGAGCGACGGCTCGCCGCGGTGGTCGCCGGACGGCATCGTCGATCGCCTTCACGTCCGACCGCGACGGCGCGCCGCAGCTCTATCGTGCTGCCGCTTCGCGGCGGCGAAGCGGAGAAACTGACCGACCGCAAGGACGCGGTCGTCGCATTCCGCTGGTCGCCGGACGGCACGCGGATCGCCGTGCTGATGGCCGAGCCGAAACCCGAGGGCGCAGCAGGCGGCGAGAAGGACAAGGACGACAGCCGCATCGTCGACAAGGACGATCGGCATCGCGCGCGTCTGGATGCTCGACGTCGCGATCGCAAGACGCTGCACGCCGGTCACGTCCGGACCACTGGCAGATCGCCAGATCGAGTGGCTGCCCAGCGGCGATCGCCTCGCCGCCATCGCGACATCGCAACCCGCAGTCGATCAGTTCACCGACCGCCTTTACACGATCATCTGACTCGATGCCGGCAGCTTCGACGAGATGGCGGCGCCGCGCGGCCCGCTCGGCAGCCTCGCCGTCTCGCCCGACGGCAAGACGATCGCCTACGTCGGCGCACGCGTCGATGGTCCGGAGGCGCACGATCTCTGCCTGCAGCCGGCTCGCCGGCGGCGCGCCACAGAACCTCACGGCGCTCGATCGATCGACCGGTCGGCGCAGCCGCGGTGGATCGACAACCAGTCGCTGGTCGTCAACGTCGCGCGCGGATTCAGGAGCGCGATCGCCATCGTCAGTCGCGACGGCAAGACGACGCACGGTCGACGAGCCTCGACGTCAATCCGTCCGCCTTTGCCCGATCGTCCGACGGGCACGCTCGCCTTCGTCGGCGAAACGACGACGCGCGCCCGAGTTGTGGCTGAAATCGCCGAGCGCGCCGGCCGCGCGCCGTCACGACTTCAATGCGAAGTGGTCCTCGATTCCCGTCGTCGCGCCGGAGTTCGTCAAATACAAGAGCGCCGGCGGCATCGAGATCGAAGCGGCGCTGTTGATCGCCGCCCGCGGATGCCGCCGGCAGCCGCGGTCACTGCCCTCTTGTCGTCCTCGTGCACGGCGGGCCGACCGGCCGATGGAGCGACGCGTTCGAGGCGTGGGGACAACTGCTCGTCGCGCGCGGCTACGCCGTGCTCTATCCAAACGTGCGCGGTTCGACCGGCTACGGCCAGCGGTTCGTCGAGATCGAACCGCGCCGACTGGGGCGGCGGCGATTTCAAGGACGTGATGGCCGGCGTCGACGCGATGATCGCGCGCGGCGTCGCCGATCCGAATCGCCTCGGCATCGGCGGCTGGTCGCTACGGCGGCTACATGGCCGCGTGGGCGGTGACGCAGACGACGCGGTTCAAGGCGGCGGTCTCGGGCGCGCCGGTCATCGACATGGCGAGCGAGTTCGGCACCGAGAACGGCTCGGCATACGACGAATGGTTCTACGGCACGCCGTACGAGAAGCTCGACGGCTTCATCAAGAGCTCGCCGATGACCTACGTCAAACAGGTCAAGACGCCGACGCGCTGCTGCTGCAGGGCGAAGACGACGTGACCGATCCGATCGGCCAGAGTCAGCAGTTCTACCGCGGCCTCAAGCGCTACGGCGTCGAGTCCGACCTCGTGTTGAATCCTAGGGAGACACGGTCTCCGCGAGAAAACACCTCCTCGATCGTCTGAATCGCGTCGTCGCGTGGTGCATTTCAAATTCGTGAAACCCCATCAACCGGCGACAGCGCAGTGACCCAGGACGCAGACCTTCTTCCACGATCGCTCCTCGAAAACAGCACCGGCGCAGTCGTCATGCTGGGAACGCGGACGGGACGGTCCGCCTCGTCAGCGACGCGTCGGTTCGAGCGCTCGGCTACACGGTCGAGGAGCGGGTCGGGCGCAGCGGCTTCGAGTTCATCCATCCCGAGGATGTCGAGAAGTCGCGCGTCGCGTTCGCCGGACGTGCCTGCGGCAGCCGGGCGTGCCGATCGAGGCGGAGTGCCGCGTGCGGCACAAGAACGGCGATACGCGACTTCGCCGTCGTCGCCGTCAGCCGGCTCAACGACCCGGACTTCAACGCGGTGGTCGTCAACTACCGCGACATCACCGAGCGGCGCCGCACCGAGGCGGCGTTGCGCGATAGCGAAGACGCGTCTGCGGCACATCGTCGAGCACGCGCAGGGATCTGATCTACCACTGCGATCCCGCCGGCCAATTCACCTACCTGAACCCGGTCGCCGAGCGCGTGATGAGCTACCAGCTCAGGGCGAACTGCTCGGGCTCCACTTCATGACGCTGATCCGTGCCGACTACCGCGACGCCGCCGCGAGCTCTACAGCGAAGCAGATCGTCGAGCAGGTCCCCAACACCTACTTCGAATTTCCGTCCGTGACGAAGCGACGGCGATGTGCTGTGGGTCGGCCAGCACGTGCAGCTGGTCTATGAAGGCGAGGCGATCGTCGCGCGTCCACGCGATCGCCGCGTGACATCACGCGGCAGAAGGACGCGGAAGAGCGACTGCGCAAATCCGAAGCGCGCTACCGCTCGCTGATTCAGGGCGCCGCCTACGGCATCTATCGATCGACGTTCCACAGGGCGAGATTCTCGACGCCAATCCGGCGCTCGCGCAGATGCTCGGCTACGCCTCTGTCCAGGATCTGCTCGCGGTCAACATGCGCGACCTCTATCGCACGGCGTCCGAGCGCGTCGAGCTGATCAAGCGTTTCGCCGGCGCGCGCTACGGCGAGACGGAGTCGTGGAAGCGTCAGGACGGCACGACGATCACTGGTGCAGCCTGACCGCGCGCATGGTCGACGTCGAGGTGGGTGTCGAGCGGCTTCGAGGGCATCGCCGAGGACATCACCGAGAAGCGCGCGCTCGAGAGCAGCTGCGGCAGGCGCAGAAGATGGAAGCGATCGGCCGGCTGGCGCGCGGCGTCGCGCACGACTTCAACAACGTGCTCGCCGCGATCATCGGCTAACGAGCGATCTGCTGATGGCGAGGCTCGACCTGGACGAGTCGGCGCGCGAGGAGGCGCGAAGCGATCCGCAAGGCGCGCGGAGCGCGGCGCGGCGCTGACGCGACAGCTGCTCGCCTTCAGCCGCCGTCAGGTGCTGCGAAGCCGAGATGGTCGATCTCACGCACGCGTGCCGAGCAACTGCACGGCATGCTGCAGCGGCTGGCGGCGACGCGGTCGGCCGTCCGCATGCACGACGGGCGACGTGCCGGTGCAGGTCTGCATCGAGCCGGGCCAGTTCGAGCAGGTGTTGATGAACCTCGTCGTCAACGCGCGCGATGCGATGCCGGACGGCGGGACAGTCGACATCACCGTCGAGCCGCTCTTCCTCGACGAGCGCGACCGTGCTGCGCTATCCGGGGATGTCCGGCCGGCCGTTACGCGCGGATCGCCGTCAGCGACACCGGCGTCGGCATCTCCGCCGAACGTGCAGCCGCACGTCTTCGAGCCGTTCTTCACGACCAAGGCGCCGTCGAAGGGCACCGGCCTCGGCCTGTCGATCGTCTACGGCATCGCGAAGGAGACCGGCGGCACCGATCGTCGTTCTCGACGGCGCCGAACGAAGGCACGACGTTCGAGGTGATCCTGCCGCTAGTCCCTTAACGGCGCGTCTCCTCGGGAGAGCCAGCGGGCCGCGCCGTTGTCGCGGCCCGACAACCTCGGTCGGAGGCGGTGCCGCATCAACCTGAGTCCAGTCGGCACGCTCGCCAAGGCCGGCACGTCGCGCAGCGCTGCCAGCGTCTCGGATCCTGAGAGAGCAGCGTGTTCAGGTAGAGTCTGCACGTCGTCGGGCGGGAACTTGCGTCGCGAGCTCGGCGGCCGCCGCGCCGACCTTCGCGGCGTCGGGCTTGACGCGTCACTCCTTGAATCAGTCCGTTCTCGTGCGCGATGCCGAGCGCGTCGAGAAACGCGCCCATCATCGGCCGCTGCTCCGGCGAGGTGATAGACGATGAGGCGCGCGCGCGGCGATCTGGTCGGGCAGCTGAGCCAGGCGTCGCCAGGATGCCGCGTCTTGCGATCGAGGTCGAGGCCAGATGACCGTCTTCGGCCGGAACTTCTTCTGCTGCGCGATGAGCAGCGCCGCCTGCACCTGATCGTCGGTGCCTTCATCGTCATCCCCAGAACGCGCGCGCGGCGCTTGCGCTGCTCAGGCTCATCTTTCTCCACAGGCGCGACGGGGTCAGGGTGGTGTCGGTCGTCATTGTTGTTATTCTAGTGGAGCGTATCAACAGAAGGTAAAGGGGTCGACATCAAGCCGTGAACCGCGATCACCGGACCGTTCAACGGAACGGTCCGCTTACTCGACAGGACGCCAGGAGTCGCATGCGACGCGTGATACCGCTCGCGGTCCTCGTGCTGGCGCTCGCTCGGCGTGCTTGCGGCGCAGGCGCCGGGCATTCATCCGGTCGGCAGCCGGCGCCTCGCGCCGGTGATGGGATGACGCAGGGCGCGGACTGGCTCGAAGCGCGGCGAGCGCGACGAGGAAGAGGCGCCGGACGTCGCGCTCAACGTGCTGAAGATTCGCGAAGGGCGCGTCGGTCGCCGACATCGGCGCCGGCTCCGGCTACATCACGCGTGCGGCTGCGCCGCGCGCGTCGGGCCGACCGGGCGGGTGTTCGCCAACGACGTGCAGCCGCAGATGCTCGAACATGCTGCGCGCGCCGCCTGAGCGACAGCAGGATCGCCGAACGTCACGCTGGTCGCAGGGCACGCGTCGACGATCCCAAGCTGCCGCCGGCGTCGGTCGATCTCGCGCTGATGGTCGACGTCTACCACGAGCTGTCGCAGCCGCAGGCGATGCTGCGCACGCTGCGCGAGGCGCTGAAGCCGGGCGGACGGCTCGTGCTGCTCGAGTATCGCAAGGAAGATCCGGCGATTCCGATCAAGCCTCGAGCACAAGATGAGCGTCGCGGAAGCGAAGCTGGAACTGGAAGCCGAAGGGTTCACGCTGTCGAAGGTCGACGAGTCGCTGCCCCGCCAGCACATCCTGATCTTCACCGTTGCTGTTCACTGAGCCGACCTTCCTATTCCTGTTCCTCCCGGTCCTGCTCGCGCTCTATTTCGCGTCCGGGGCTCACGCGAGCGCGCACGCGGCATGCGGCAACTGGCTGCTGCTCGTCGCCGAGCGTCATCTTCTACGCGAAGGGCGGCGGCGCGTTCACGCTGGCTGATGCTGGCGTCGATCGCCTTCAACTACTGGATGGCGATCGCCGTCGATCGCGCGCGCGTGGACAGCGGCGGCCGCGCGCGCGCGCTGGCTGCTGGCGTTCGCGGTCGCCGTGAACCTCGTCGTCCTCGGCATCTTCAAATACGCCAACTTCTTCGCCGACAACGTCAACGCGCTGCTCCTGCGCGCTCGGACGCTCAGCCGATCGCCGTGCCGCGCGTGCTGCTGCCGATCGGCATCTCGTTCTTCACGTTCCACGCGATCTCGTACGTCGTCGACGTCTACCGGCGGCGACGCGACCGCGCAGAAGAGCCCGGTGCACGCGGCGCTCTACCTGCTGCTCTTCCCGCAGCTGATCGCCGGACCGATCATCCGCTACCGCGACATCGCCGATCAGCTCGCGCGCGCGGGTCGTCACGCTCGACGATTTCGCGTACGGCGTCCGCCGGTTCGTGATCGGCCTGGCCAAGAAGGTGCTGATCGCGAACGTCGTCGCCGGGCCCGCCGACCGGATCTTCGCGCATGCCGCTCGCCGCAGCTGTCGACGCCGCCCATGCCTGGCTCGGCATCGTCTGCTACACGCTGCAGATCTACTTCGATTTCTCCGGCTACTCCGACATGGCGATCGGCCTCGGCCGGATGTTCGGCTTCCGCTTTCCGGAGAACTTCCGCTGGCCGTACGTCGCGACCAGCGTCCAGGGATTCTGGCGGCGCTGGCACATCTCGCTGTCGACGTGGTTCCGCGACTATCTCTACATGCCGCTCGGCGGCAACCGCGTCTCGCCGGCGCGCACGTATCGCGAACCTCGTCACGGTGTTCTTCCTCTGCGGCCTGTGGCACGGCGCGAGCTGGAACTTCGTCGATCTGGGGCCTATGGCACGGCGCGTTTCTCGTGTTCGAGCGCCTGATTCCCACGAAACCACGAAACCACGAAACTGCGTTCGAGGTTGTCGTGGCGACATGTCTACACGCTCGCGGTGGTGATGATCGGCTGGGTGTTCTTCCGCGCCGAGACGCTGCCGGGCGCGATCGCCTTCCTGAGCGCGATGGCGGGGCTCGGTCCCGCGATACCGGCGCCGCTCACCGTGGGTGGTGTACTCTCGACACCGACGTCCTGGCTCGCGCTGGCGGCGGGGTCGATCGGGTCGACGCCGTGGGTGCCGGCGCTCGCCGCCCGTGCCGCACGGAAGCGTCGAGACCAGGCGATCGGGATGGAGGTGATCGCTACGGCGCGCCGTCACAGCGGTCCTGCTCGCCGTCGATCGTGCAGCATCGCGGCGCGCACCTACAACCCGTTCATCTATTTCCGATTCTGATGAACCGGCTGCTGATCCTCATCCTTCGTCGTCATCATCTCGCTGCCGCTCGCGGCGAACCTCGCCGGCGTGGACGGCGCCGATCCTGGCGCCGAGAACCGCGAGCTTGCGGCATTTCCGACGACTGGACGGATCGATGGCCACGCTCGCAGAGTTCCCGGACCGCTTCGTGCTCTGGTTCGACGATCATTTCGGGTTTCGATCGACCGCTCGGTGCGGTGGTACGGACGAGTCGCGCTGTTCGGCCTCGGCGTCTCGCCGACGTCGACGGTCATCAAGGGACGCGACGGCTGGTTCTTCTACGGCGACGACAAGGATCGATCGACGACTACGCACACGTCGATCCGATGACGCCGGACGCGCTCGACAAACTGGCGTGCCGCGACGATCCGCGGCGCGCGACTGGCTGCGCGCCCGCGGGGTCGCGTACTGTCTCTTCATCGCGCCCGACAAGCACGTCGATCTACCCGGAGATGATGCCGACAACGATCCGCCGGGTCGGGGCGGTGTCGCGGACCGATCAGCGCGCGACACGCCTCGGAGGTGTCAGACGTCTGCAGGACACTCCGGCCGCTTCACGGTCGACGTCCGGCCGCGCGCTGATGCAGGCCAAGACGAGCGAACGGATCTATCACCAGACCGACACGCATTGGAACGACCGCGGCGCGCTCGTCGCGTATCAGATCATCATCGACGCGCTCCGCCGTCAGGTGCCGGCCGTGCCGCCGGCGTGGACGCGCGACGACTTCGAGCCGGTGACGCGTGACGTCGAGGGCATGGATCTGGCCGGCATGATGGGACTGACACGCGTGCTGCACGAGGTCGATCTCGCGCTCGTGCCGAAGCGCGCGCGCCGCGCCCGCGTCGTCGAGCCGGCCGGCGCCGGACCGACGGCTGAAGAAGGACGCCTGGTCACCGAGATTCCCGGATCGTCGCTGCCGCGCGCGGTGATCTTCCGCGACTCGTTCGCGTCGCGGCTGGTGCCGTTTCTGTCAGAACATTTCAGCCGCGCCGTCTATCTCTGGCAGAACGATTTCGACGCCGACGTCGTCGTCTCGCAGGAACATCCGGACGTCGTCATTCAGGAGATCGTCGGGCGGCATCTGTACGGCTTCATCCCGTCGCCCGAGCTCGTGCCGAAGTGAACGCGGATGGGATCTCGGGGTTCGGGATTTGGGATTTGGGATTTGACACTCTCTGAGCGGCCGTCGGCAGGCCTGAAAGCCTGCGCTACCACGGGCCGCCGCTGATTTTGAAACGAGCTCGGATTTCCGCCGGTGTCCATCGAATCCGCAATCCCGAGTCCCGAATCCCGGAATCCCAACCTACTGCCGGACGGTCGGATACTTGATGCCGAGCTGGTCGAGGTAGGTCTTACTTCGTCGGGTCGAGTTACATCTTCTTCATCTCCGGGCGGCACTGCTGCAGGATCTTCTCGTTCATCCAGCACCGCCGGCTGGTCGGTGTCGGGTGATGAACGGGATGTATTTCTGATCCTTCGTCTGGACGTTTCGGAAATAGTCCCACGCCTGCTGCACGAGCTCCGGCCGCATCAGCAGATCGATGATCGTCATCGCCTGCACCTTCGCGCCGGCGGTGACGCCCTTGTGCGCGATCGGCGTCGCCATCGCGATCGCGTTCGCCCAGTTGTGACCCGGCATGCCCGGGATGTTCGACGGGATAGCTGCAGCGTCACCGTCGGCAGGTTCCACGACACGTCGCCGATGTCGTCGGACGGTCCGCCCATGTTCTCCTCGGGATCGATGCCGGCCGCGCAGCGGTCCGATCTGCGTCGCCAGCCCGGTCTGCGGCTGCCTCAATTCCTTCTGCAGCGCCCTGCGCCAGCGCTGATGTCGGCCTCGTCCCACGTCGGCAGGCCGACGGCTGACGATGTTCGCGTACATCGTCTCGGCGACGGTCTTGTTCATGTGCTGCGGCCACGCCGACCCGAGGATGCGCGAGCTGACCTCGGTGTTCGTCATCATCGCCGCGGCCTTGCGCCATCGTGTCGCCGATCTCGCGCAGCTCCTTGATGTGCGCGTAGTCGGTCTCGCGGAAGTGAGTACCAGACGCTCGCGTTCGGCGGCACGACGTTCGGCTGATCGCCGCCGTTGGTGATGACGTTGTGCGACCGCTGCTGCAGCCGCAGGTGCTCGCGGCGGAAGTTCCAGCCGACGTCCATCAGCTCCACCGCGTCGAGCGCCGACCGGCCGCGCCACGGCTGCGCCGCCGCGTGCGCGCTCTCGCCCTTGAACGAGTATTCGACCGACACGAGACCGGTGCCGAAGCCGTCGCCCCAGCTGACACGCCGAGATTGCTGCCGACGTGCGCGAAGAGCGACGACGTCGACGTCGCGTGAACACGACCGGCGCGGATGAAGTAGGCCTTCGCGCCGACCAGCTCCTCGGCGACGCCCGGCCACAGCTTGAGCGTGCCGGGCAGCTGCTCGCGCTCCATGATCTTCTTCACCGCGAGCGCCGCGGTGATGTTGAGCGGCACGCCGGAGTTGTGCCCTTCGCCGTGGCCCGGCGCGCCCTCGATCAGCGGATCGTGGTAGGCGACGCCCGGCTTCTGCGACGCCTGCGGGATGCAGTCGATGTCGGATCCGATCGCGATGACCGGCTTGCCCGATCCCCACGTCGCCGATCCACGCCGTCGGCATGCCGGCGTACGCTGCGCTCGATCTTGAAGCCGTTCTTCTGCAGGATGTCGGTCAGGTAGCGTCGACGTCTCGATCTCCTGGAACCCGAGCTCGCCGTAGCTGAACACCTGATCGACCATCTGCTGCGTCATCACGCGCATGCCTCGACGTCGGCCGCCGCTTCGCGCTTCAACTGTTCGACGCGCGGCGGCCCGGGCGGCGTCGGCGTGCCCGGCGCCGGCGGCGCACCTGCCGCGCCCGCGCTGCGCGCCGGCGCTGGCGCCAAGCACCACCGCAATCGCCGTGACGAGAAATCGCCTGGTCATGGCGTGCAATTATAGGGGCCATGGTTGTGAGTCGCGCGATTCGATTTGAATCGCCATCGTCGCCGCCGCCGCGAAGGTGGCGCTTGCGCAGGCGCCGGCAACCACCGCCGCAGATCCTGTCCTCGCCGGCTATCTGCGTTTCTACGACGGCGATCGAGAGGCGCGCACCAGCAGTTCGAATTCGCTGCGCGCGCGCGACCCCGAGAACCTGACCGTGTGGGTACGGGCAGCTCTTCGTGCACGAAGCGCGGATCGAAACGCGTCCGGCATTGAAGACCTCGTTCGAGCAGGAGATCGATCGATTTCTGGCCACAGCCGACGAGCGCTACAGCCGCACGCACGCCGACAGCGAAGCGCTGTTCTCGCTCGCGAACGGCTATCTCCTCCGCGGCCGCCATCGTCTCGAGCACAACAACAGCGTCTGGGGCGCCGCACGCGACGCCGCGAAGTCAAAAGGCTACTCCGACGAATATCTGAAGCTGCACCCCGAGCACGGCGACGCCTACCTCGCCGCCGGCCTCTACAACTACTACGTGGACATCGCGCCGACCTTCATCAAGATGCTGCGCGCCATCCTCTTCCTGCCGGCCGGCAGCCGAACGGACGGTTTGAAGCAGGTCGAACGCGCCGCGCGAGACGGGAGCCTCTTCGCTCCCTGGCCAACGACGTTCTCACCGAGATCTACGGCGCCTTCGAGGGCCGCGTGCCCGACGCGGTGCGCGTCGCCGAGCAGTTGCAACGCCGCTTTCCCGACAATCCCGACTACCGTCTCGACCTGGCGCATCTGTATTCGAACCCCGTGATCGAGTCGTTCGATCGAGCTGGGGACCAGCACGCCGCAGTGCTCGCCCACGCGACGACCGCATCACCCGAAGATCTTCGCGCGAGATACGGCGCGACGCTCGGGCTCGCGGACCTGCGCCGCGCGCAGTGGCGGCTCGACGACGCGGTGTCGCTGCTGACGCCGGTCATCGACACCAGCACTTCGACGCCGGACTGGGTGATGCCGGTGTTTCTGCTGCGGCGGGCGAACAATCGCATGTTGTTGAACGACTCTGGGCGCGGCGGACGATGCGCGACGGGTGGCGAGCAACAGGCAGATGAGCACGTTCCACGAAGCGGCGCAGCGACAGCTCACCGCGATCCGCGAGCGGCGCCCCGGACGAAGGCGCGATCTACGCCGAGTTGATTCCCGCGAATCGGCTCACCGTCGAGCACCGATGGAGCGACGCTCAGGCGGCGTACGAACACGTCGGCGCCGCGCATCCGGGTGACTGGCAGGTCAAATATCGGCTCGCCTATCTCGACTTTGAGCGTGGCAGCTACGATGCGGCGGCGCGCGGCCTCGAGCCGATCGTCTCGACGGGGCGCGAAGATCCCGCGCTGGCTGAGAGCCGCGGCCCTGTTGAATCTCGCGTGGACCCACGACATCGGCGGACGCCGCGCTGAAGCCGTGAAGCTGTACAAGAGGGTCGTCGACGACTACGAGGATCAGAACGCGGCCGACGGCGCACGCCTCGGCCTGCTCGCGCCGTCATCGCGCGCGGCTCAGCGATCCGGATCGGTCGACTGACGATTGAGCGTGTTCTGCCAGGTCTCGGCGAGCATCTCGGCGCTCGCCTTCGCGTAGAGACGGTCGTGCTTCAGGACGTTGTCGCCGCGCCACCAGCGGTCGTGCGTTCCCGACTACCTCTGCGGCTGATCGGTCGTCCGCGCCGGGCTCGTGACGCTCGATGCCTGACCGTAATAGATCCCGTTGAAGAACATCTTGAACGTGCCGTGCGGTTGGCCGCGCCACAGCACTTCGTTGCCGAAGAGCACGACGTGCCCCTTGCCGAGCGGCGTCTCGAGGATCGAGTACCGCCTGATCGAGATACTGCTGGCCCCAGGCCCAGCCGCCGCGCAGCGGCGTCGGACTGTCGCACCACGCGATCGGCTTCACGTTCTTCAGCCGACGCTTCAGGCTCGCAGGCGGAAGGCGGGACTCTCGTCGTAGAACACCATCGTGCGGCGGCCATGCCGTACGCAAGCGGGCTTGCGTGTTGTCGATGCGCGCCTCGAGAATCGAGCCGGGCACGTAGAACTTCTCGCGCGGCAGTGAACGCGAGGCGCCGCTGACGCGTTTCCACGAGCGCGTCCGCGGAATCGGCAGGCCGAGATGGTGACCAAGCGACCGTGGACGATCCGATCGTCAGCGACCGTTCCGCCGTTCTCGACGAACTTCTTGATCTCGGGCACGGTCTTCGCAACGCTGACCCGGCCGAGCCAGCCGCGGAACTCCGCCGGAATGCGTGTCGCCCGGCGGCTGTGCGCCGAATCCGCCACTCCGCCGCCGTCGCGCTCGGGAATCCCTGCCGTCGACGAACGACCAGCACGTCGACTTCGCATTGAGATTGCCGGCATCGAGCGTCTGCGGGAACACGACCTCGAACGGGAACCGCACTGCTCGAGGATCCAGCGCGTCCAGCCGGAGGGCATCGATCCGCCGTATTGATCCCAGAGGCCGATCCGAACGGTCTTTAACCGCATCATCTCCACCGCGGGCATTGACCGCGACGGCTGTCGCCGGAGACTGGGGACGGCATCAAAGCTCGACGCCCTTGTCGGCCGCCACCTTCTGAATCACCGCCAGCGGTCGACGCCTTCGCCGGAATGTACATCGTGCCGGCGCGATATGTTTGCCGTTCGCGCTGAACGGCGCTTTGAGTCCAGTCGACCTCTTCGTTCGCCTTGAGCAGCCGGTTCACGGCGACGAACGCGTCGTTGACCTCGTGGCTCAGCAGATAACCGCCGCCGCTCGGGGCCTGCGCGACTTTCCCCGGCGGCAGCGTGAGCGACGATCCGGAATCTTCTCGAACGGACCGTCGAAGCCGTCGAGGATGCGGTCGAACTTGATGCCCATCGAGTAGGCGATGTTGTAGCCGGTGACGTCGTACGGCGGACGCGGCGCGCCGCCGGGATACGGATGTCGTCCGGGATGATCCTGCGGCTCGAACATGTCCATCAGGTGCGCGCGGAACGGCTGCGCCGCCTTGACGACGTACGAACCGGCGGGATACTGCTTGCCGGCGACCGTGAACGGCGCCGTCGCGCGGTGGACGAACGACGCCCGCCTTGATCAGGATGTTGACGAACTTGGTGGCGGTGAGGAAATCGGGCTGATCCGACGGGAGGATGAAGCCGCGCGGATCGCGCATCTTCGGATCGTGCAGCACGCTGTTGTAGATCGCGATCGGCGCGCCGCCGCCGGCCGCCGCACCGCCGCCCGCCGGCGCCGCCGCGCGGGCCGATGTTCTCGCCGCCGCGCGACGCGCCGGCCTGCGCGGCCTCGATCGCCTCGCGCGCCGCCTCGATCCGCTTCGGATGGATCGTCCAGTTGTCGCGGTTGCCCTTGTCGATGGCGTTCTTCGCCATCTGTACATGTTGTAGAGGAAGTCCTCGTGCCGCTTCGACGCGATGTCGAGGATCGCGTAGTTGTTGGTCATCGAGCACTCGATCGCGGTGCGGAACAGGAACGTGCCGCGGCTGCGATCGGATTCGGCACGTCGGCGCGCGGCAGCTGCATGTCGAGCACGAACGGAATCTCGACCGGCGTCGGGTTGCCGATCGTTTCCGTCAGGATCCCGATCTGGTTGTGGAAGCTACGACGTCGTCCGGATGCCGCCGTTGAACCAGGTGGAGTATGGCGCGCCGGTCCGCATCACCGCGCCCGGTTTTCCTTCGGCGGCGAGACGCGTGTGGATCGCCGGCGCCGACCGTGTCGATGCCGAGCGACGATGAGCGGATCGAAGTTGTAGTTGAACGGATCGCGGAACGGCGGCGCGAACAGCACCGCGCCCGCCGGACCGGTCTGGTGATGGTTGTACATGATCGCCGGGAACCACTCGCGATACATCATCTTGTTCGCGTTCACGCTCTCCGACATGTTCATCATGTAGAAGTCGCGGTTGTCGTCGTGGCCGATGTACTTCTGATAGAGCCGCGGGATGCCGTTGGTCGATCGCTGCTTCTCGTCCGCCTCGCGCATGTACCAGTCGGAGACGAGCTCCATGCCGTCGGGATTCACCAGCGTGCAGCAGGATGACGGCGTCGTTGAGGATCCGCAGCGTCTCGGGATCGGTCTTCGTATTCAGGCGGTAGATCGTCTCGATCAGCTGCTGCGCGCCGAGCACTTCGGTGGCGTGCAGGCCGCCGTCGATCCACACCACCGCCTTGCCGTCCCTGCGCGAGCTGCCGCGCCTGTTCGTCCGGTCAGCTTCTCGGCGAGCGCCAGCTTGCGGTTGGCCTCCTTGATGAGCGGCAGCTTGCGATGATTCTCCGGCGACGTGATGATGGCCGTGAACTCCGTCCGGCCCTCCTCGGTCTTGCCGATGTCCGCAACGATCATGCGTTCCGGACTGCAGGTCGAGCTTCTTCAGGTAGTCGACGTACTTCGTGTAGTTCACCAGGCGATAGTTGTCACCGATGTCATGCCCGAACTGCTCCTTCGGACTGCTGACTTTCGGCGCGCTTCCGGTCGTCGAGCGCTGTGCGCGTACGGCGCGGCCACCGCAATCGTCACGGACAACGCAACGAGCGCTACGGACTTCTTCACCATAAGACCTCCGGGCTTTGAAAGATGGCCCGGCGATGGTAATACAGTTGATCATGCGCCTCACAGTGTTTTCCGATTACGTTTGACCGTATTCGCTACCTGGAAGAGCCGGTGGTCGACCGGCTGAAGCTGGAGCATACGGCGATCGCGTGCACGTCGTGTGGCACGCGTTCGAATTGCGGCCCGACCCGGTGCCGCTGCCGCCGCCCGCGACGCCTCGAGCGCCGCGAGCGATGGGCGACGTCCGTGCTGCCGATGGCGGCCGAACGCGGACTCGAGATGCGACTGCCGCCGGTCGCGCCGCGGACGCGGCTCACGCATCAGGCGGTCGAGGTCGCGCGTGATCAGCAGCGCGACGACGCACTGCGCCACGCGATCTTCGTCGCGTTCTTCCGCGACAGCCGCGACATCGGCGACGCGAACGTGCTGGCGGATCTCGGTGAATCAGTCGGCGTGGATCGCGCGCTGCTGCTGCGCGCGCTCGCGGACGGCCACATCTGCCGCGCGTGATTCAGCAGGAGCGCGAAGCGCATCGGCTCGGCGTCACCAGCGTGCCGGCGATCCTCGTCGGCGACGATCTCGAGACGGCCGAACTGGTGATTGGCGCCGTGCGCTACCCGTGGTTGAAGACGGCAGTGGATCGTGCGCTCGGGCGACTCGCTCGAGTGGCGGCGGCGTGCGCTGAAGTCCGCGATCCCGTTGAAGGACGCGCCTAGCGATTGAAGCCGAGCGGATCGCCGCCGGCGACGAACGACTCACGGCTGGCGATGACGATGGGCGGCATCAGGCGCGCGGCGACCGCGGCACGATCCCGCGGCTCGAGCGCGAAGCGCGATCGATCGGTCGAGAAGAATTCCGTGGACGTGCGTTGCCCCTGCATCAGACCACGCGCGCTATGCGCGGTGGACGCGAGCAGGAAGTGGCCGAGCTCGTGCGCCATCGCGCGTCCCATGGCGCGCCCCAGCATCGTTTCCCGTTCCGCGCGCGGTATCTGGCTGGTCCGCTGGCTGCCCCGCGACTCGTCGAGCAGCAGCTCCGCGTTGAGTGTACGACACGTAGATCTCGTGCTCCGGCGCGCCGTCGGTGAAGACGATCCAGCCAAGCGGCATCGTCTTGTCGACCGACATGCCTTTGCCGCGCCAGTTTCCGATCGTCACCAGGACAGAGGGCTTCGCAGCGACGGTGCCGTCGTTGCGCTGCCACACGACGTCGACGCCGGCGGCGCGCCAGATGTCGGCGGCCTCCCGCAGCACGCGGGCGACCTGCGTGGGTGAGATGTGCGACACGACCGTGACGCCGACAACAACCGGTGGCGTCGTCACGAGCGGCCGCGCGGCGAGTGCAGCCGATACGAGAAGCGCGGACGCGGCGAGGCAGGAGGCGATCAGCATATTGCCTGCAGTAGACGGATGCGATCACCAAAAGTTTGATGTCCGATCTCGCGAAGATCGGACATCCGTCGCGCGCACTGTTCAGATTTGAAAATCGACCGAGACGATGTGCTCCGAGAGGCTCACGCCGTACTGCGCAACCGGGACGTGCTGGGGATGCTGCGGCGTAGACATCGAGCGCGGCGCGGTCGGCGAAGGTGATCAGCAGGCCGGTATCGCACGACCGCGGCGGATCGCACGACGTCCTCGCCAACCTTCAGGTCGATGACGCCGTCTAAGCCTTCAACGCGGCGAGCCGCTCGCGGTGTTGCGTGCGCGCCGCGGCATCGGTTTCAGCTGTACTTGAAGCAGACGATATGTAGCAGCATGGTCTCCGTTTCAGCATCGCCGATCAGACGATCGCTGCAGATCGACGATCTACAGTTCCTCCCCTTCGATCTCGTCGTCGGACACGTCCACCACGACGCTGTGGATGTCGACCGTGAACCACTCGCGGAAGGCGCTGAGGTCCGCGCCGCCGGCCACGCCGACTCATCGTCCGTCCACGCCGCGAGCTGAAACTCGAACAGCCAGGCGGCGTTGTCTTCGATCCACTCCTGCACGTCTTCCTCGAGCTCGAGCTCCGGCAGCAGACACACCGTGCCGAACGGCCTGGCGCGCGCGACGGTCGAGTGTGCCACGGTCCGTCGCTGAATCGGTCTGCCGCGTCCACTTCACGTACGGCTCGGCGCCGGTGATGGAAATCGCGATCCGATTGATGACCGCGCATGAACGGGGATTCTATAAGCAATGACAGGCTGAACGCAACAGAGCAGTTACGACGTTGAGTTCGCCTTGAGGCTCGTACTCTGACTTCGTACTCTCGTACCTAAACCAACCTCGCGATCGGCGCCGCGTCGGCCTCGCGTTCCACGGCGGCGATCGCGCGGGCGATGATCTGCGCGGCACGCGGCGCGCGGTCGGCGGGCTGCGGACGTATAGCAGATCCGCAGCTGGTGCGCGCCGCCCTGATCGACGTAGAACGGCTCGCCGGTGACGAGCATCACCGAGCTCGCGGCGCGCGCGCGCGTCCTGCACGGCCCGCGCGCGGATCGCGCGACGGCAGCTGGCACCACAGATACATCCCGCCCGTCGGCACCGGAAGCGCAGCAGCGCCGGCCGGCACGTGCTGCCGCAGCGCCTGCACCATCGCGTCGCGGCGCCGCCGATGCTCCGCCTTGAGCGTGACGAGATGGCGGTCGAAGACGCCACTGCTCGCACCAGCTCGCAGACGACCAGCTGCGACAGGTTCTGCGTGTGCGGATCGATCTGCTGCTTGATGAGCGCCAGCTGCTCGACGATCGGCTTCACGGCGCTGATCCACCCGAGGCGCAGCCCCGGCGCCAGCATCTTCGAGAAGCTGTTGATGCGAATGACGACGGTGTGCGCCTCGTCGAGCTTGAAGAGCGACGGCGGCGGCGGCGGACCGGTCGAGCGCGAGCTCGCGGTAGGTGTCGTCCTCGACGATCGGCACGCGGTAGCGCGCCGCGAGCTCCAGCAGCTCGCGCCGCGTGCGAATCGGCAGCGTCGACGCCGGTCGGGTTGTGGTGCGTCGGGTTCGTGTAGATCAGCTTCGGCCGGTAGCGCAGCGAGCAGCTCCTCGAGCTCGTCGATGTCGGCGCGCGCGATGTCCCAGCCGATCGAGCCGCGCGCCGGCGTTGCGGAACGTCTGGATCGCGCCGAGATAGCCGGGCCGATCGATGATGACGGCGTCGCCGCGGATCGACCAGGCAGCGCGCCAGGAGATCGAGCCCCTGCTGCGCGCCGGCGATGACGAGGATGTGCTCCGGCTCGCCGCCGAATCGCTCGGCGCAGCGCCGCCCGGAAGCGCGGCAGCCCCTCGGTCGGTCCGTGACGCCACGCCGTCGTCGCGTCCTTCGCCGAGCACGTCGTTCATCGCGCGGTGAAACGCCTCGGTCGGAAAGCAATCGAGCGCCGGCACGCCGGCGGCCAGCGACATCAGCGCGGGATCGGAGGCGGCGCGCACCAGATCGCGGACCGTCGTGTCGGTGGCCTGCAGCGCGGACGGCCGCGATCTTGCCGCGCCACGCGAACGGCGCGCTGCCGGCGTCCGGCCTGGCCGACACGAACGTGCCGCGGCCGACGTAGCCGCGCACGCAGGCCGCGCGATTCGAGCTCGCGGTAGGCGGCTGACGACGGTGGCGCGGCTGATCGCGCAGCGCCGTCGGCGAGATCGCGCTCCGGCGGCAGCCGATAGCCCGGCCGGCACGTCGCCGCGGGCGATGCCGCCCTCGAGCAGCGTCGACGATGCGGCGGTACAGCGGCCGCGTGCGCGGCAGCGCCTTCGGCGTCGACGCCGAGCGCGCGAAACAAGCCAATCACCGATTGGCCCGATTGAGCTGAGGCAGTCTTGGGCATGATTGGCCTCACGATGACTCACGAAACCAGTCCAATCTACAACGCGAACCGGCAGCGGCTCCGCCCTCGCCAGTGCGCCGCCGCTCACGACGGTCTGCGTCTATGTGCGCGGCGCGTGTTCGACCGGCGGCCGAGGCCAGCGGTCAGCGTCTTCGATCACGGCCTGCTCTACGGCGACGGCGTGTTCGAGGGCATCCGCGCCTACAACGGGCGCGTGCTTCAAGCTCGAACGTCACATCGATCGGCTGTTCGATTCAGCCAAGGCGATCCGGCTCGAGATCCCGCACACGCACGCCGAGTGTCTGCGAGCTCGTCGCTCGAGGCGTGCCGCCGCAACGGCATCACGCGACGGCTACATCCGCCTCGTCGTGACGCGCGGCCCGGGCGATCTCGGCATCGATCCGCGCAAGTGTCCGCGCGCCGAACTGATCGTCATCGCGCGCCAGTCGCTGACGATCTACGCGCGCGCCGTCGGCCGGCATTCGCGTGATCACGTCGACGTTCCGGCGCAACTCGCCGGACGCGCTCAGCCCGTCGATCAAGTCGCTGAACTATCTGAACAACATCCTGGCGCGGCATCGAGGCGAACGATCGCGGCGCCGACGAAGCGCTGATGCTGGACGGCCAGGGCTACGTCGTCGGAAGCGACGGTCGACAACTTCTTCATCGTCACCGATCACGCGCTGCTGACGCCGCCGACGGCGACCAACCTGAAAGGCGTGACGCGCGAGACGCTGCTCGGCGTCGCCGCGAGCGCTCGGGATCAGGGCGGAGGAGAAGCCGTTCACGCTGTTCGACGTCTGGACGGCGAAGGAAGCGTTCATCTGCGGCACCGCGGCGGAAGTCGTGCCGGTCGTGTCGGTCGACGATCGCGTCATCGGCAGCGGCAGGATCGGCGGCGTGACCGGCCGCATCATCGACGGCCTACGAGGAACTCGTGCGCGCGCAGGGACGTCGATCGATCCAGCGCCGTCCGCGCGAGCGATCGTCGCAGGCTACCGCGTGTAGATGCACACGGACGGCGTCGGAGTTTTTCATCTACGACTCACACATTTTGTTTCGAACACTTTGACTTGAGCAAGAGTACGCTCGACAGTCTTCGAGTGCGTTTCGCACGGCACCGCCGCGCGCGGACCACCCTAGAAAACTTATAGGACGCTCTGTAGTCTCCCGCCTCGAAAGTCGGCCAGAGGCTGCTGACTTTCTACGATCGATCGCGACATACCGACACACTAGCGACCGACCAAACCAGGTTCGCGGGCGGACGCCGTCAGCCTAGAGCCTCGGGAACGCGCCTGCTCGCGATGGCGGCCGTGTGGCCGCCGAAGGAGACGCCATGCAGTTTCGATTGGCGCGATTGAAGTGGGGTACTCAGAGTGGCCACGATCCTCGGTCTCCTGCTTTCCGATCGTGAAAGCGGCGACCGGATCGACGCGGTCCGGCGGTCCGGCGCCGTCGATGATGGCACCTGTGCAAGGCATGCAGCATCACGATCGGCGCCACATGCACATGAGGAACTGGGCGCTCGAGCCGACCGGCAAGCCGGGCGTCTCGCCGCTCGATCCGAATGCGATTCCGAAATACGTGAATGAGCTCACCAAGCCGCCGGTCTACGTTCCCGACAATCCGGGAAGCAACAGGCTTCATTACACGGTCACCTACAAGAAGATTCATCAGCAGCTGCTGCCGCCGGGATTTCCATCCACCGAGGTCTTTGCCTACGGCGGCAAGGCTGATTTCTCCGAAGACGATGGGGGCCCGATAATCGCACGAACTCAGACGATCGGCGGCCCGATATCCGCACGACCTTCTCGACGCCGGGACCGACCTTCGAGGCGACTCGCGGGAAGCGCATCCGCGTGCACTACGTGAATCAACTCGACGGCGATCACATCTTCCCGGTGGATCCCACGATCATGTTCGCGAATCCCAACAACCGACCGGCGCCCAAAGCGCCGTTCAAGCCGTTCCCGCCCGGGTTACGAGTTCGCCCAGGATCCGATTCCGGTCGTCACCCACTTGCACGGCGGCGTCACGCCGTCCGACTCGGACGGCTTCGTGACCGCCTGGTTCACGAAGGACGAAGCCAAGAAAGGCCCGGACTTCAAATCCTCGACGTTCCAGTAACTTCAACGCCCAGTTGGCGACGACGCTCTGGTATCACGATCACACGCTCGGCATGACGCGGCTGACCAGTGGCCGCCGGCCTCGCCGGCGCGTATCTCCTGCGTGATAACAACGATCCGATCGCGCCGCTCCTCCCATCGGGAAAATTCGAGATTCCTCTGCTCATCCAGGATCGCGCGTTCAACGACGACGGCTCGATCTCATTTCACGCAGGAGGGCGACAACCCCGACATCCACCCCTACTGGGATCCGGAGTATTTCGGCGACACGATCATGGTGAATGGGAAAGTGTGGCCGCGCTTGAAGGTCGAGCGCCGTCAATACCGGTTCCGCCTGATCGACGCGTCGAACGCACGCTTCTACAATCTGAAGCTGTCGAACGGCATGTCCTTCACCCAGATCGGAGGCGACGGCAGCTACCTGCCGGCACCCGCGATCCTGAAGCGAAGCCCTGATGGCCCCCGCCGAACGTCTGGACATGTTGATCGACTTCTCGAACGTGCCCGGCCGGGACCAGGATCATTCTCCAGAACACGGCGAATCAGCCTTTCCCGGGAGGCGATCCCAACGATCCGGAGACGACGGGTCAGGTCATGCGCTTCGACGTGCAGAATTCACCGGCTGTCCATCCGCGTCCACTGCCGGCCAAACTGATTACGATCCCGACGCTCGTCGAAACAGAGGGCATCGGAACCCGAAGCTGTTCACGCTGAACGAGCATGAAAGCGATGCCGATGAGCCGCTCTCGAGGTGTTGATCGACGGCCAACAGTTCCATTCCCCGATCACCGAGCAACCGCAGGTCGGCACGACGGAGGCGTGGTACTTCCAGAACCTCACCGAAGACGCGCATCCGGTGCACGTCCACCTCGTCGAGTTTCAATTGGAAGATCGACAGGACATCGACGTCGATCGCTTCAAGGCGACTGGGAGAGCCTGAATGGTTCAACCCTGCCGCTCAATCACCCGACGATACGAGCCAACGTCGAAGACGCCGTGTCGTTCCCGCCCGGCACGCCGCCGCGCGATTTCCTGACCGGCGATCCCGAGCCGCCCTCGCCTGCGGAGAGCGGCTGGAAGGACACCTTCGTCGCCCCGCCCGGCAAAGTCACGCGCGTTCGCATCCGCTTTGCGCCGCAGGACGCCAGGGAGAAGGACCTGGTTCCAGGCTTCAATCCGTTCCCGTTCGACTCGACCGCCGGCCCGGGCTACGTGTGGCACTGCCACATCCTGGACCACGAAGACAACGACATGATGCGTCCGATGAAGATGACGATGCCGATGTCCACATCGGCGCGAGCCAGTCGCCCGTCAGGAACGCGTGCGCCAGCGCCGGCGCCTGCTCCTCGCGCACCGGTTGCCGTCGCACCGCACGGGCATGAGGAGAAAGACCGCCGCTGAAGGCGGCTATGAACACCGCGAAGTCTTGCCCGGCAGAGCCGGCCGGGCAAGGCTTCGGCTCCGCCGCAGGGTCCAGATACCGGCAGAGCGCGTCGAGCGTCCTGACCATCGATTCGCGGGCGATGCGCGACACGATCGGCGAGGCGATCGGCCGGACCAGCGTCGGCACGTCGCGGCTCAGCGTCAGCGACTCGAGGTCGATGCGCACGCCGCCGTCGACCTGCTCGTAGCGCCAGCATGAGTTCAGCCGCCACAGGAATCCGCGATCGGCGCCGCCGACTTCGTCGATGCGCGTGGCCACGCTGCGCGCCGTCGCCTGCGTCGGCGTGCGGCGGCGGAACGCCATCTCGTGCTCGGTGTCGTAGGTCACCGTGAGATGATGGCGTGGCGGACCATCTGGATGGAGACGCGCAGCGAATCGGGTCCGCGCGAGAGCACACGCGACGAGACGACGTCTTCCTGCGGCGGCGCGGTGCCGGGCATGCTGAAGCCGGTTGAGCACCTGATCGAGGTCCGCGCCCGGGACGAAGATCGAGGCCGCGCCAGCGGCTGATCGTCCCTGACGGCACGCCGATGCTCTCCCCTTCGGCGCGCGGCTCGCGATCGACCGACCGCGGCGACGACACCGTCGCTTCCACCCGCGTCTCGGTCTCGGCGACATAGCGGTCTCCACGCCTCGATGGTCTCGCTCCGCTGCGCCGCCGACGCGCCGGTCGCGGAGAGGCACACCAGGGCGATCGCAAAGACCCATCGATCCGACACGAAGAAATTCACCACGCTCATCGTCGCGACGGCGAGCACGTTCGCGGCAACCGGACGCAGGCCGAGCAGGCCGATGAAGGCCGCCATCAGCATGACGTTGCCGGCGATCGACGTGATGCCGGTGGCCACGTTGAACCGGGCGAAGCGCTTGAATCCCCGTTATGGCGATCGCGCCAGGTGACGCTCGTGCCAGAGGAAGTTGTGGACCACGGCGAGCTCCACCGCGACGATGGTCGCCGGCAGCCACGGCCAGTGCGCGACGGAAGTGAGGAACGCGAGGACCGAGAGCTGCAGCGCGAATCCAAACCACCCGACCACCAGGAAGACGGTGAAGCGCACCGCTCGCACACGCTGCGCTGCGCCCAACGCGAAGGGCACTAGGGACACAGCGAAACCCTCCTGCCATCGGGATCCGCGATCGAGGCGGCAGGGCGTGGTGTCTGTTGTGATGATGCAGCGGCCGGCAACGGCTCCGCGAGATAGAGCGCCCGCGTGTTCCTGATCGCCGACACGGTGAACGCGCCGATCATGCCGACCACGGCGACGAGACCGCCAACGTCGAACAGCCGCGCATGCTGACCGGCCACGTCCACCCACGGCATTGTTGACGACGACGATCGCGCCAATCGCGAGAAGGACGCGCAGTTCGGTCGGTCCGAATCCGGCGAACGAGATGCGGAAGACGCCGGCGGCATGGGTCGTGAGGAAGCTCTCCGCGGCAACCAGAAAATAGGCGGCGACGACCGCGATGGCGATAGCCGGATGCATCAGCCCCGACCACGCGATGCCGGTGAAGAGGGCCGCGGTCCCGACGAGATCGATGACGTGGTCGACGTAGTAGCCGTAACGCGGCCGCTGCTGGTTACGGACGCGGGCGACGGTGCCGTCCAGGCTGTCGCCGAACCAGTTCGCGGCCAGGGCGAGGACGAACGCCGCGGCGCTCCAGGGTGTATCGGGGATGTTGGCAAATGCGAGTGCGGCGAGGGGCATCGAGAGCAGGCCGATCAGGGTCAGGTGATCCGAGTTGATCCAGCGCGGCAGCCGCCGGGCGATGGCAATCAGCAGCCGCCGCTCGCCGTCGGCGAGCACGCTGCGATGTTCACGGATATGGTCCATTTCAAACGCCTCCGCCGACCAATGTGAAAACGGTCCGCCGGGAGGCTCACCGAGGCGTAAAATTCTCGTTAGGAGGTTCGTCATGGCTGATTCGCACCCGTGTGCCCACCCCGGCTGCAGCTGCATGGTCGAAAAAGGCGGACCCTTCGGCAAAGTTCTGCAGCGAGCACTGCAAGGCGTCCGGCGACAAGATCGAGCTGCGCTGCGAATGCCGGCACCCCGGCTGCCGGTAAGGCCGGCTCAGGACGAGGCGCGCGACTCCAACTCGTGCCAGCGCGCGTAGGCGTCGGCAATTTCGCGCAGCAGGTGGTCGGCGCGCGCCAGCGCCGCGTGGATGTCGTGCGGCGCGTCCTTGTAGAAGTCGGGCCCGGCGATGCGCGCGTTCAGCGCCGACTGCTCGGACTCCAGCGATTCGATCCGCGCTGGCAGGGCGTCGAGCTCGCGCTGTTCGTTGTAGGACAGTTTCTTGCGCTCGGCCAAGGCCTTCGTGCTGGCCGTGGAACTCTCCACCGCGGAGGACACCGAGGACGCGGAGGACGACTCCTGATCCTCTGAAGCGTCGCGCCTTTGTGTCCGGCGCGTCCTCTGAGGCGGCGAGCTCTGGGCCCGCTGCCGCAACCAGTCCTCATATCCCCCGACATATTCCTGCACACGCCCGTCCCCTTCGAACACGAACGTGCTGGTGACGACGTTGTCGAGGAACGCGCGGTCGTGGCTGACGAGCAGCAGCGTGCCGGGCCAGTCGACGAGCTCGGCTTCGAGCAGCTCCAGCGTCTCGAGATCGAGATCGTTGGTCGGTTCGTCGAGCACGAGGACGTTCGCCGGCCGCGTGAACAGCCGCGCGAGCAGCAGGCGGTTGCGCTCGCCGCCCGACAGCGCCTTCACCGGCGACCGCGCGCGCTCGTTGGAGAACAGGAAGTCGCGCAGGTAGGCGTGCACGTGGCGCGTGCGACCGTTCGCGGTGACCGTGTCGTTGCCCTCGCCGATCGTGCTCGAAGACCGTCTGCTCCGGATCGAGCTGCTCGCGCTGCTGATCGTAGTACGCGATCTGGACGTTGGCGCCGCGCCGCACCTCGCCCTCGTCCGGCTCCAGCTCGCCGATGCAGCAGCCGCAGCAGCGTCGTCTTGCCGGCGCCGTTCGGGCCGATGAGGCCGATGCGATCGCCGCGCAGAATGCGGGCGGAAAAAGTCTGAAGATTGAAGTCTGCAGTCTGCAGGTCGAACCGCTTGGAGATCCCGTCGACCTCGAACACGAGCTTGCCGGACTGCTTCGGCGACTGCTCGGCCTGCAGCCTGACCGTGCCGAGCCGCTCGCGTCGCGCGGCGCGCTCGGCGCGCATCGCCAGCAGCGCGCGGACGCGTCCTTCGTTGCGGGTCCGCCGCGCCTTGATGCCCTGCCGGAGCCACACTTCCTCCTCGGCCAGCTTCTTGTCGAACTTGTCCGTGCCCGGCGGCCTCGTTGGCGAGCGCCTCCTCCTTCCGCCGCAGGTAGGTCGCATAGTCGCCGGGCCACGACGTCAGCTGACCGCGATCGAGCTCGACGATCCGCGTCGCGAGCCGCTGCAGGAACGCGCGGTCGTGGGTGACGAAGAGGACCGCGCCGGCATACTCGGCGAGAAAGTCCTCGAGCCACGTAATCGCGTCGATGTCGAGGTGGTTGGTCGGCTCGTCGAGCAGCAGCAGGTCGGGCTGTCCGACGAGCGCGCGCGCCAGCAGCACGCGGCGGCGCCACCCGCCCGACAGCGTATCGACGATCGACCTCGGCCGGTCAGGTGGAGGCGAGACAGCACCAGGTCGACGTGATGCTCGCGCAGCCAGGCCTCGTCTTCGTCGAGATGGTGCGTGTGCCCTTCGGCCACCACGTCGAACACGGATCGCTCGGTGGAGAGCGGCACGTCCTGCTCGAGGCGCGCGATGCGCAGCGCCGGCTGGCGCCAGACGGCGCCCGCGTCGGGCGGGATCTCGCCGCTGATGATTTTCAGCAGCGTCGACTTGCCGGTGCCGTTGCGGCCGATCAGCGACGACGCGCTCGCGCGCCTCCGACCTGCAGCGACACGTCGTCGAGCAGCGGCAGATGGCCGTAGGCGATCGACACGCGGTCCACCGAGACGAGCGGCATCCCGCAAACGTACCACGGGCCCGGTTCGTCGTCACGCCGGCGGCAGAAGGATCGTCAGCGTGCCGGTCGCGATGAGCGCCGCGGCCCAGATCAGATCGAGATTGATCCAGGCCTTCCTGAGCAGTCCGACGCCGAGCTTGTGGAAGACGATCGCGGCGATCGCGTGGCGGTGACGATCAGATAGCTGGCGCTGTGGACGGCGATCGCGGCGAGGCCGGACGTGAGCGTCGCGTGCCCGTGACCTCGTGCAGGTGTGTGCTGTGCTCCCCGCCGCCGCCGCCGACATCCGAGCCAGATCGGCAGCACCATCAGCCCGGCGCCGTGCGCGCTCGCGATCAGGAACGACCAGATCGTCAGGCCGCCGGGCCCGATGCGCATGCTGCCGTAGCGCGGATGCCGGTGACGAACGAGGCGACGGATGCCGAGCGCGATGAGAATCGCCGCGACGGCCCAGCGCAGCTCGTTGATCCGGCAGCACCACGCCGACGATCATCCGAGGGCGACGGCCGCGGCCACCGCACACGTGGCCGATGCCGATCGGCAGAATCGCGCGCCACACCGCCGCGGCGCGGCCCTCCTGCATCCCCAGCGCGACGGCGAACAGCCATCCATCCGGGATTGATCCCGTGAAACGCGCCGAGAGCCACAAGCATCCCCACGAGCTCGCCATTTATGTTCTTATGCGTTCTGTAGGGCACGCCCTTCAGGGTGTGCCGCCGCGGACGGCCTGAAGGCCGTCCTCCATCAAAACTGGCGCATCATGAAAAACAGTACAGAGTCAGACGAGGCGTCGCCGCCTTCGAGGTGCACCTGATGCGGACGCAGCGCGCCGGTCTCGAGGAAGAACTTCGGATCGATCGCGCAGCCGTCCGGCTTCGCGTCGATCTTCGCGATCCAGCCGCGGACGCCGTCCGGATAGAACTGCTCATCCCACGGCTGATAGAGCGAGTTGGTGAGATAGACGCGCTTGCCGTCGCGGCTGATCTCGACCATCTGCGGACCGCCGTTCAGCGCGCTGGCCGGGCTGCTGCGGATGCGCCGCACCGCGCGACGATGCCGCCGAGGTGCACCGACCCTGATCAACCGCGGCTCGAACGGGTTCGCTCACGTCGATACTGCAGAACTCGCCCGTGCCCCAGCACGACACGTAGAGCTGACGGTCGTCCAGCGACAGGTTGATGTCGGTGACGAGCGGCGGCACCGCCTTGAAGCCCTTGAGGCAGCGGCGGCAGATCGTCGGCGTCGGCCGGCTCGGCCGGGATGTCGATCACCTTCTTGACCGCCCACTTGCCCTCGCCGTTCGCGCTGCTCGCGATACCAGAGCCAGATCGACGACGACGAGATCCTTGAGCGACATCACCACGCCGACGAAGCCGTAGGCCCGTGTCGGGTCGTGCGCCGGCCGCAGCTCGAGCGCCATCTGCTGCTCGGCGCCGAGATCGAGCTCCTGCACGTGGCGGCGCTTGCGCAGATCCCAGCACGTGCAGCTGTGTGGCCGTACTTGCCCGCCGAGCAGCAGTTCCGGGTTGACGCCGTCCTTCACCATGTTGGGCGTGCCCCACTCGCTGGTGATCATCGTGTCGTGGCCGAGATGCCACCAGAAGTCATAGGCCAGGTGCTGCGGACCGCGATCCTGTTCCCATCGGCCCTCGACCTCGAACGTCGTCGGGATCGAGCGATGAAGATGCCGCCGGGCCCGTTGCCGTCCGGCCGCGCCGAGCGCGTTCATGTAGATGCCGTCCGGGCCGCAGTGCACCGTGTGCGGCGCGACGTATCCGGTCTCTGCTTCGCCACCTCCTCGGGCTCGATCACCTTCACGAGGCTCGGGCTGGCGACGGATCGGGCTTCGTGTCGAGGATGTGGATGCGCGACGAGCGCAGTGCCCGGGCACGATCAGATAGCGGCGCTCCATGTGCGGGTGCGGCGCGTAGCGGGCAGAGGCACGAGCTGCACGCGTTCCAGCCGAAGTGATGCAGCTCGTCGCCGGCGCTTCGGCATGTCGAGGCTGACTGACCAGCCGGCCGTAGCCCTTCGACTCCGGGATCGACGTCGAGCACGGCCGATCGCGTCGGATCCGCCGCGCGGATTCAGCATCGCGACGTAGGCCAGCGTCTCGGGCGGCGCGCTCATCGCCAGGCCCGGCGACGGATAGAAACTCTGATCGGGAATCATTCTCGCCATGACGAACCTCCAAAACGATGACGTGGCTTGGGAGAGGCGCGAGTGTATCATCCACCTCGCGCCATGAAACGCCTCGCCTTCGTATTTCTGCTCGCGCTCGCCGTCACGATCTCGGCACAGCCGCGCCTGACGCTCGACTATCCCGCGATGGCGAAGCGGCTCGTCGCGCAGCTCGCGCTGACGCCGGGCGAGCGCGTGCTGTCGATCGCGCATCCGGGCATCGTTCGCCGATCTGATCCACGCACATCCGCTACGAAGTGATGCGCGCCGGCGGCGTCGATCTCGGCGTCGTCGACGTGCTCGCCGAGCCGGTGCCCGCAGTCGTTCGACGCGGCCGGTGCTGATCAAGGGCGCGCGCGACGCGCGGGCGCACTACAAGGCGATGTTCCGCGACGTGGACGCCGCGATCATGATGCCGGGCGCCAACACGTCGCATCCGGCGTATCTCGCGATGCAGGACTGGCTGAAAGACGACCTCACGCGAGCACCGCGGCCGCCGGACGATTCACTTTCACTGGATCGCAGAACGGCAGCGCCTATCCGATCGCCGGCCAGCCGCTGCCGCATCGCGTTCGGCGATCGACGCGCACTACCAGCGCGCGCTGCTCGAGACCGACTACCAGGCGCTGACCGCGCTGCACGAACGGCGGTTCGCCGACGCCGCTGCAGCGGCGACGCGATCGTGCACATCACCTCGCCCGGCGGAACCGATCTTCGCTTCCGCGCCGGCGATCGCCCGGTGAACCTGCAGGACGGCGACGCGTCGCAGGCGCGCGCCGCGCAGCGGCGTCGTGCTGATCGACAAGGAGATCGAGTTGCCGGCGGGTGCGGTCCGCATCGCGCCGATCGAGGACTCGGTCGAAGGCGTGATCGCGTTTCCGCCGTCGCAGTGGGACGGCCGGCCCGTCGAGGGCTGAAGCTGCGCTTCGCCAAAGGGCGCGTCGTCGACGTGACCGCGACGTCCGGCAAGGAGGCGGCGGAGGCGGAGATCCGCAGGGCCGGCGACGCGGGCCGGACGCGTTCCGCGAGTTCGCGCTCGGCGTTCAATCCGCTGCTCGCCGTTCCCGAGCGTGCGCCGTGGATTCCGTATTACGGCTACGGCGCCGGCGTCGTCCGTCTGTCGCTCGGCGACAACACCGAGCTCGGCGGCACGGTGACGGGTGGATACGTCCGCTGGAATTTCTTCACCGACCTGACCGTCACCGTCGGTTCGACAACGTGGGTCCGCGCGGGCAGATCCAGATGTAGCGCGAAGGCTTCAGCCGAATGATCCAGACATGACGACGACGAACCGCTGAAATCCTCACTCGAGCTCGCGATGGAGCGCCTCGAAGAAGAAGGACGCCGATGCAGGCGTCGACGTCGCGGCCGCTGACCGACGCGCAGAAGGCGGCAATCGCCGAAGCGCGCAACTTCTACGAGTCCAAGCTGGCCGAGGCGGAGAGTGCTCCACCAGTCCGACGCTCCGGCGGACGTTGGATCCCGACCGACCGCGAGACGCTCGAGCAGCGTATGCGCCGCGACCGCGAGCAGCTGACCAGTGAGCGCGACGCAAAGATCGAACGAATCCGGAACGCGCGCAGATAGCGAGCCATTACCGAGTCGGCGCGCCGCCGCACGTCCGCTTGTCTAGCGTCACGCTGAAGCGGGCGTAGGATCGGTCCAATGACGCGGGGCTTGCGTCTCTGATCGCGTTCGTCCTGAGCGCCGCCGCTGCCACGGCGATGGCGCAGCGGCGTTTCGACGACTTCGGCGAGCAGCGGGCGCGTGCCGGCGATTCACAACGTCGCCTACGACGGCCAGCTTCACGTTCGTCCGCGTCAACTACGAAACGGCGCCCGGCGGCTACTGGTGCCGGCGGCCGGCCGTCGTGGGTGCACGGCTATCCGATCGCCGAACAGAACCTGATGCGGATCATGAACGACGTCAGCTACCTCGCGCCGCACGTCCGACGACGATCAACGTCGCTGACGCTGGACGATCCGGAGCTGTTCAAGTATCCGGTCGCCTACATCATCGAGGTCGGCTGGTGGACGCTGACCGATCGCGAGGCCGCGGCGCTGCGCGCCTACATCCAGAAGGGCGGCTTCGTCATCGTCGACGACTTCAAGGTGCTCGGCTGGCGCGGCATACGGCAGCGGCGGCTGGGAGCCGTTCGAGGCGAACATGAAGCGCGTGCTGCCCGGCGTGCAGCTTCTTCGAGATGGAGCCGACTCGCATCCGATCTTCCACTCGTTCTTCGAGATCGACAACGCTCGACAATCTTCCCGCAGGCGTACAGCAGCGGCCGGCCGATCTTCCGCGGCGTCTACGAAGACAACGACCCGCAGCAAGCGGCTGGTGATGATCGTCAACTACAACACCGACATCTCGCAGTTCTGGGAATGGTCGGGACGCGGGCTGCGGCCGGTGGACGATACGAACGAGGCCTACAAGCTCGGCGTGAACTACCTCATCTACGGCATGACGCACTGACCGATCGCCGTCACGGCGGCGGCGGCGCCAGCCGCACCAGCCTGACGCGGACCGCCTCGAGTTTGCCCGGCGGATCGGCCGGCTCGAACTCGACGATCGCGCCTTCCGAGGAGATCGTGAAACCAGCCGTCGCGAACGGCGTTGCGGCCGGAACAGGTAGGTCTTGCCGTCTTCGCCGACGAGGCGATCCGGTCCCCCGGTCGCGATGAAGCTGCAAAATGGTGGCGGTCATACGTTATGGCCGACCTGCTTCAACAAATGCCGCAGGGTTTGGAGCCTGGCGGCGATGTCGGCAGCGGCGACGTCGTCATGTTTAATCGATTTGGCGCTGATCAACAGGCTTTCGAGCGCACTGGGTGATCCGGAAGTCGTTGGCTGTAAAGTCCTGGCGCGTCTCTTCCAGGCCGTCGAGGTAGGGGTCGGAGGCGTCCGTGCTGGGCATGGCATTCCCCTCGTTTTCTAACTCTACCGCCGTTGAAGGCGGTCGTGATCGATAATCGCACGCCATGGACACGCCCGAGCGCTACGAGCAGCTGATCGCGTTTCTCGGCTCACAACTGCCGGCCCCCGTGGATCAGCAGGAGTCGCGCGGCGGCGCGCTCCGGTTTTCTCGCCGGCGAGCCACCTGGAAGTGGTCGTCGTCCTGACCGACACCGCGGTGATCGTCTCGGAGTTCGCCGGCGTCTGGGAGACCCGTTCACATTCGTCGAAGCCGCGGCGGGTCGGCCTCCTGAAGTGGAGGCGGCTGCCCGAGAGCGCCTTGTGGGACGCGCTCTCGGCGCTCATCAAAGGCGCGCGGGAGGCGCGGCGATCGCGGTTCCAGGTCTGCCAGCACTGCGGCGAGACCACGCCGCCGGAGTGGCTGCACGACGAGCACGTCATGCCAGTCGTGCGCCGACCGGCATCACGGGATGATCCACTAGAACGCGTCTCACAAACCCGGACAGGCACGAAACCACGAAACTGCGATCGTGTGCCTGTACGCGCCAGCGAGATCCGTGGCGCTACGGCGCCAGCACGCGACGGATTTCCTCGATCATCTGGACCGGATCGATCGGCTGGCCAGGTAGCCGTCCATCCCGGCGTCCAGACAGCGCTGGCGATCGCCGGTCATGGCGTGCGCCGTCATCGCGACGATCCGGAGATGTCCGCCGCTGGCCTTCTCGCGCTCGCGGATGACGCCGGTGGCCGTAAGACCGTCCACGTCGGGCATCTGCACGTCCATGATCGCGACGTCGAAGTGCTGGCGCTCGATCATGTCGAGCGCCTCGCGTCCGGTCGCGGCGGTGATCACGCTGTGGCCGCGCTTCTCGAGCAGGCGTGCGGCAAGCCGCTGGTTGACCATGTTGTCGTCGACGAGCAGGACGCGCAGCGTCCGCCGGGCCGGAGCGAGCGTGGTGAAATCGCGCGGCGCCAGCGGCCGGGTCGGCTGCACCGCCGGCACGGCCACCTTGGTCGTGAAGTAGAACGTCGATCCCTCCCCTTCTTCGCTCTCCATCCACATGCGCCCGCCCATCATCGCGGCCAGATTGCGCGAGATGGTCAGACCAAGGCCGGTGCCGCCGTAGCGGCGCGTCGTGGAGCTGTCGGCCTGCGTGAAGGCGCGGAACACGTCGCGCTGCCGATCCCTGGGAATGCCGATGCCGGTGTCCGCGACCGAGAAGAGCAGCGTGGCGGTCGTGTCGCCGCCGGCCTGCGCGGCGGGGATCGTCGGCCACCGACGCCTGGTCGAGCTGGACGGTGACGTCGATCTGCCCCTTGCGCGGTGAACTTGATCGCGTTGCCGACGAGGTTGATCAAGACCTGATGCAAGCGCGTTGAATCGGCGACGACCTCGTCTCGGCACATCGTCGGCCACCGACATCGCGAGCTCGAGGCCTTTCTCCTCCGCGCTCACGACCGAGGGCTTGACGCTTTCGACGAGCCACTCGCGCAGGCGAAACGCGACCGGATCGATCGTCAGCTTCTCCGCCTCGATCTTCGACAGGTCGAGGATATCGTTGATGATCTGCAGCAGCGACGCGGCCGATGCCTGGACCATCAGCAGGTTGTCTCGTTGGTCGCTGGTCAGCTCCGATGTCGAGCGTCAGGCTGGTCATGCCGATGATGCCGTTCATCGGCGTCCGGATCTCGTGGCTCATGTTGGCGAGAAACTCGCTCTTGACGCGGCTGGCCTTCTCGGCGAGCTTGCGCGCGTCATCAACCTCGCGGCGCTGATCGTCGAGGCGCCTGACGAGCTCGCGCGACAGCCGGATCGCCGCGACCATCCGCTCCCGCACACGCTCCGCCGTTCGCGCCGTCAGCGCGACATATAGATTCGCGCCGTAGAGCAGCGCGATTTTGAACAGCTCCGCACGCCACGGAATCGCGCGGTGCTCGAGGAATTGGAGTTCCAGCAGCATCGCGACATACGCCCCGACCGAGAGATGACCGAATGTCAGCGCCCGGCGGAAGTTCGTGTTCGCCTGATCGGCGGTGCGGATGAAGAGCAGAAAGAAGAGCCAGCTGCGATCGCCTCCGGTCAGGTAGACCGCGAGGATGAAGAAGAACACGTCGACGCCGAGGAACACGGTGCCGAGGTTGAACCGAGGCTTCAGCGCGTCGAACGCAAGGTAGAGGGTCGCCCACGCCACGAGGCTGTAGGTCGGGCCAATGGCTCCGACCAGCCACGGGCTCACCTCGTCGGCCGACGCGGCATCCCGCACGAACCCGTAGCGCAACAAGAGCGAGCAGCGTGATCATCGAAAAGCCGATGATCCGCAGCAGCGGCACTTCGAGGGTGTGGAAATGACGCTCCCGCCGCTGCTTCTCCCGCTCGCTGCGCTCGCGATCGAGGTGAAACTGCGGTTCGTCGGGCGTCGCCATTCGATTCAGGATAGCTCGCTATGCCCGAGGTTGGCACGCGACGTGCTCAACAATGTGGCGTGAAGCACGTGAAGCGTTGGATTTGGGTATCGAGCGCTCCCTAGTTGCCGCCGGGATCATCCTTACGGTGCTCTTTGTGGCCGCGGTTCCACTGTCGTCGGACACTCTCCGCCGCCGCATGGTCGAAACGCTCTCGAAGCGGCTTCGATGCGGACGTCGCGTTGGGCGACTTGAGTCTCCGGGCGTTTCCGGCGCTGCGCGTCGACGGAGCCGACCTCGTCATCCGCAAGAGGGGGCGCACCGACGTACCGCCGCTGATTTCGGTCAAGACGTTCCACGCCGACGCGAATCTGATGGGACTGCTGCGCAAGCACGTGTCGCACGTGCAGCTCGACGGGCTCGAAATCAGCATCCCGCCCGGCGATCCGCGACGATGACAAGGACGACCGCGTCAAGGCCGGCGAGGACGGCCAGACTGGTGCGCCCGCCGAGGGCATCGAAAAGGGCGTCGTCATCAACACCCTGGACGCGGACGACGCGAAGCTCGTCATCATCCCGCGGAAGAAAGACAAGACGCCGAAGGTCTGGGCGATTCACACGCTGCGGATGCACAACGTCGGGACCGATCAATCGATGCGCAGTGCGAGGCGACACTGACCAATGGCGTGCCGCCCGGCGAGATCGAAGACGTCCGGACACTTCGGCCCGTGGGTCACCAAAGACGAGGGACGTTACGCCGCTCGACGGCACGTTCACGTTCGACAACGCGGACCTGAGCGTCTTCAAGGGCATCGCCGGCACGCTCTCGTCCAGGGAACTTCAAGGGCTCGCTGGCGAAGATCGACATCAACGGCGAGACCGAGACGCCGAACTTCACGATCCGGATCAGCGGACATCCGTTCGACCTCAAGGCGAAGTATCACTCCATCGTCGATGGCACCAACGGCGACACGCGGCTCCGAGCGCATCGACGCCGCGTTCCTGAAGTCGTCGCTGGTCGCGAAGGGCGCGGTGATCGACGAGCCCGGCCACGCGAAGGGCCGCGTCGGTGACGCTCGACGTCGACATGGAGCAGGCGCGCATCGAAGACGTGATGTGACATGGCGGTGAAAACCGACAAGCCGCCGATGACCGGCGCGCTCAAGCTGATCACGAAGTTCCTACTGCCGCCCGGCGAGTCCGATGTGTCCGAGCGGCTGCGGCTCAACGGCCGATTCACCATGACCAACGCGCGCTTCACGAACACCGACGTGCAGACGAAGATCATGGAGCTCAGTCATCGCGGACGCGGCCAGGATCCGGAAGCGGCGAAACAGAACGTCTCGTCGGACTTCACGGGGAGGTTCAAGCTCGCCGACGGCGTGCTCGCACTGCCGGATGTCACCTTCGCGGTGCCCGGCGCGAAAGTGCAGCTCGCCGGTAGCTATGGGTTGAAACCGGAGACGATCGACTTCAAGGTGGAATGCTGCTCCTCGACGCGAAGGTCTCCGAGACGACCACCGGAGTCAAGTCGCTGCTGCTCAAGATGGTCGATCCACTCTTCAAACGTCCGGGCGGCGGCAGCGCGATCCCGATCAAGATTGAAGGCGTCACGTAGTGCGCCCAAGTTCGGGCTCGACGCGCGGCGGGTCTTCAAGAAGGACGAAAAAACCTAGAACAGCAGGCGCTGCTGTGGAGCGTTCGGCGGCTGCTCCACGGTGCTTGGCGGCTTCGTCTGCAGGGTGCCCGTCGGCTTCGCCGTTAGGGTGCTTCTCGGCTTCGCCGTTAGGTGTTCTCGGCTTCGCCGTTAGAGTGCTGGGCGGCTGCGCCTGTAGAGTGCTCGTCGGCTTCGCGGCAGGGTGCTCTGCTTCGCCTCTGCGTGATGGCGGAGCCAGCGGCGCGCCGTCTGATAGTCCGGGCACGCCTTCTCGACCAGCTTCCAGAATCGCGGCGAGTGATCCATCCGCTTCAGGTGCATCAGCTCGTGGATGATCACGTAGTCGCGGATCGGCTCGGGCATGTCGACGAGCCGCCAATTGAGGCAGATGTGGCCGGTGCGTGAGCACGATCCCCAGCGCCATCGTTGATTGCGAATGCTGATGCGGGCGACGGTGAGACCGTGGCGGGCGGCGAGCTCATAGACGCGCGGAGGAAGATCGCGCTTCGCCACGAGCGCTCCCTTCGCGCAGCGTTCGGGGATCTTCGCCATTCGTTCTGGGATCTTCGGCGTTCGTTCTGGGATCTGCGCCGTTCGTTCTGCGTTCTTCGTTCCGGCGCAGCTGCTTTTCGATCCACGCGCGTTCACGCATCGCGAACGCGGCGGCTTCCTCTTCGATCCCCATCGCGGCATCCGCGTGACGCGGACGACGCCGTCGGGGCCGACGCGGAGTATGTAGCGGCGCGCTCGCGGATGACGTGTGAAGACGAGATCAGTGGCCGCCATAGACAACGAAGCCGCGCTTGCGGAGGCTGTCGGCGAGGAACACTTCCATCTCCTTGGCTCTCGCGAAAGGCATCGGGTTGAGATGCTGATAGAGGCGCGGACGAGCCGCTCGCCGCAGCGCTTCACGATCCTCGCGGCCTTGCGACCGTTCTTGTGGTTCTGAAATCGTTGCGCGGGTGAGAGGCCGGTCATCCCGACGTAGTATGCGGCCTTGCCGTCGCCCTTCGGGTTGCGCAGGAACACGACGTGCACATGGTGATGGCCGGCGCGCGCGGGCTTAGGCGCGCGGCACGCGCTCCGGGTCAGACGGGTTCGACGGCTTCTTCTTCCTCGACATCCGGAAACGGCAGACCGTCGGTGAGCTCGGGCGCCTGCAGCATGCGGAGGCACGCGGTCGATCGGCTCGAGCGGCTTGATGTCCTCGCCACCGTTGGCGGCGTGGAGCTCCCTGAACTTGCGCGCCTTGACGAGCACGTTGCCTTCGAGCGATCCCGACCGCGTCGTTGTAGGCCTCGAGGCTCGACTTCAGCCGTCCGCCGAGCGTCTGGAACCGCTCGCCCAGCGTGCGCACCGCTTCGAACAGGCTCTTCCGAGGTCGCTGATCTTACGCGCATTCTCCTCCATCGCCTGCTGCTGCCAGCCGTAGGCGACCGCGCGCAGCAACGCGATCAGCGTCGTCGGGCTCGCCGGAATGACCTGGCGATCCACGCCGAACTCGATCAGCGTCGGATCCTGTTCGAGCGCAGCCGAGAAAAACATCTCGCCCGGCAGGAACATCACGACGAAGTCCGGGCTCACTGGCACCTGCGATGCGTAGCCTTTCAGCGCCAGCTGTGAGACGTGGGTGCGCACCTGGCGCGCATGATCGTTCAACAGCTTCTGGCGCGCATCTTCGTCGGGCGCCTCGAGCGCGCGGAGGTACGCATCGAGCGGCACTTTGGCATCGATGACGATGTGCTTGCCGCCCGGTAATTGGACGATGACGTCGGGCCGGATGCGCGACCGTCTTCGCCGTTGATCGTCTGCTGTTCGGTGAAGTGACAGTGCTCCACCATGCCCGCGAGCTCGACGACGCGCTTCAGCTGGAGCTCGCCCCACCGGCCGCGAACGCCGGGACGCTTGAGCGCGTCAGCGAGCCGCCGCGTCTCTTCCTTGAGATTCTGCCCGACCGTATCGAGCGACGCGATGCGCTGCAGCAGCTGGGCGCCTGATTCCACGCGCCGCCGCTCGGCATCCTGAATTTCGCGGTCCACGTGCTCGAGCGTTTTGGCCATCGGGGCGAGCAGCTGCTCGATCGCCTGCTTGCGCGCGTCGATGTCGCTCGTCGCCTCGGTCCGCGCCTCGCGCAGCCGTGTTTCGGCGAGCGTCAGAAAGGCTTCGTTGTTCCGCTTCAACGCGTCGGCGCTGAGCGTCTGGAACGCGTCGCGCAGCTTGGTCTCGGCCTCGCGATACGCGCTCAGCCGCTCGGCGTGCACCGCGCCGATCTTTCTCGAGCTCGGTTTGCAGCTGGATTTGTTTCTGTCGCGACGCGAACCAGCCGACGATCGCGCCGGATCGCCAGGCCGAGCGCAAGGACCAGAGAACCGTGGGTTCGATGGGCATCAGTATCGCACGCCTGCCGATTCGGCAGTAAGTCATCGTGCGACGACAAACGGCAGCCACGCGTCCGGCAGCTGCAGCTCCGCGGCGTGAATCGCCATCGCCATTTCGCGATCGCGATCCGTCGCGTCGAGATGGTGGGTGCGCAGACCCGCGGCGACGGTCTGCAGCGCGTGGCGCGCGGCGATCTGCGCGCGGCGCCGCTTGTCGACGAACCGGCCCACGCCGATCACCGCGGCCGCGCGCGCGCCTCGGTGCGTTCAGCCTTCAGCATGTCGGAGCCGCGGCTTATCGATCGGTCTCGAACGGCAGCTGCGACTGAAAGCGCTCCTCTGACGCCGTGTTCAATTGCCCGGCGGCGCGAATCGCGCGGTCGCGCTCGAGATCCGCGCGGTAGCACTGGAAACACAACGGGCGGGAGTGGCTGGACGGGCGGGCGTGGCTGGATAGGCCGGACCGGCATCCGGACGCTCCGCGCGATAACGCGTCCAGGGCCTCCCGACAAGCCGGGCAGCAACACTTTGGGGCGCTTGCCCTCCAATTCACCGCCCGGAAAGCTAACCCACTCGTCGCCAACAGCTTGAGAGTTCTCCTGTGCCATGAACGCAGTCTAAGCGAGCCCCGTGACAGGCTAGGTCATTCGTGATTTGTCTCGAGCCTGACTCGAAGTCAGGCTCGAGATAAACGGAGACAAACAGGGACTCAGACGGTGACGTGCTGGACCGGGTTGCCGCAGACCTCGAGGAACCGCGTGAAATCGGCGGCCGAGACGACGTAGGTGACCGTGTTGATGTTCGGATGAAACGACAGCCGCACCGCCGACTTCCAGATCACGATCGAGGACGATGCGGACCGCGTGGCTCGCATCATTGATCAATCCGAATGGCGACACCGACCCGGGCGTCAGGCCGAGATGCGTCTTCAGGCGCTCCGGCGATCCGAAGCTGAGCTTGCCGTCGCCGATCTGATCGGCCACCTTCCGCAGATCGGCCTTCTTCGATGCTCGAGGATGACGAGGTAGTGCCGGTTGCCTTTCTGATTCCTGAGAAACAGATTCTTGCAGTGTGTCGCGTCGATCCCGACCCAGCTACTGCTCGGCCGCTTCCACGGTCGCGACCGGCGGATGCTCGTGGCGCTCGACGGCGATGCCGAGTTCGGCCAGCCGCCGCGCGACGATCTCTTCGCCGCTCAACGGGCTGGTCAAGGGACCAGTACCGCCGCGCCGTGGACGCGCCCCTCGCGCAGATCCGAGAGCGCCCGGTTCGCGTCAGCGAGCGAGTACTCGTGCGCACGCGTCTTGACCGGAATCTTCGCCGCGAGCGCGAGAAAGTCGCGCGCGTCCTGACGCGTGAGGTTGGCGACCGAGCGCACGACACGCTCCTGCCACAGCAGGCGGTACGGAAACGACGGGATGTCACTCATGTGGATGCCGGCGCAGACGATGACGCCGCCCGGCGCGACGTGCGACAGCGCTTCGGGAACCAGCGGCCCGGCGGGCGCGAAGATGATCGCCGCATCGAGCGGCTCGGGCGGCGCTTCGGTCGACGCGCCCGCCCACCGAGCGCCCAGGTCGCGCGCGAGCTGCTGCGCCTCGACATCACCCGGCCTGGTGAACGCGAATACGTCGCGCTTGTCATGGACTGCGACCTGCGCGATGAGATGCGCCGCCGCGCCGAAGCCGCACAGGCCGACGCGGTGTCCGTCGCCCGCCATCCGATAGGCTCGATAGCCGATCAATCCGGCGCAGAGGAGCGGCGCTGCATCCAGGTCGCTGAACCCGTCGGGAATCTTGAACGCGTAGCTGGCGTCGGCGACGACGTACTCCGCGTAACCGCCGTCGTTGTGAAAGCCGGTGAACCGCGCCTCGACGCAGAGATTCTCGCGGCCGGCGTGGCAGAACGCGCACTCGCCGCACGAGTAGCCCAGCCACGGGATTCCGACGCGATCGCCAACCTGGAGATGGGTGACGCCGTCGCCGACGACGTCGACGATGCCCACGATTTCGTGACCGGGGATGATCGGGAGATCCGGCGGCGACAACTCGCCGTCGACGACATGGAGGTCAGTCCGGCACACGCCGCATGCGCGGACCTTCGCGAGGACCTCGCCGGGAGCGCGACCGGGATGTCGCGGTCGCTCAGTTCCACGCAACCCGCCCCGGCTCGCAGCAGCGCCATCGCTCGCATCGACAGGCCGGGATTATATCGGTTCGTTCAATCGGCCCGGGCGTGTCTCATAATGAGCTCGCAGTGTTTCCCGATCTGCGTCTCACCGGACGCGTGACGCGCGTCGGCACGCTCGCCCGCGCATTCGCGGACCGCCGGATCGATCGCGGCAGAACCGGAACCCCGGCAGCCCCTGCGGCCGGCACCCGCGCGGTCTCGTCGGCGCAGCCCTCGGGAGCCATGTCCTCCAGCCTCGCTGAATTCTGGGAGTTCCTGCAGATTGCCGCCGAAGCGCTCGCGCGCTACAAGCTGCGCACGTCGTTGAGCGTGCTCGGCGTCGTTCTCGGTGTGGCCGCGGTCATCGCGATGATGTCGGTGAGCGAGGGCGCACGCCGCGAAGCGCTCAATCAGGTGCAGGCGCTCGGTCTCGACAACCTGGTCGCGCGCAACCAGGCGCCGGCCGGCGCCGCCGGCACGCCGCACGGCCTCACCACCGGCGACGCGGATCGGCTGCCGTCGCTGATGCCGCTGGTGCGCACGACCTCGCCGCTCATCGAGCGATACCTGCGCGTCGGGCGGGCGGAAACGACGACGATGGCGCGGGTGCTCGGCGTTCGCGCCGCGTATCAAGCCATTCTCCGATTGCCGGTCGAGCGCGGCCGGTTCCTGTCGACGCCGGACGAGAAGAAGTCCGCGGCGGTGTGCGTCCTCGGCGGGTCGCTCGCGCGTCAGCTGTTCGGCTTCCGCGATCCCATCGGCGAGCGCGTCCGCGTCGGCACGCAGTACTTCGAAGTCGTCGGCGTGTTGCGCGAACAAGGCGCCGATCCGCTGGCCCCGGGACGCTCGCCTGGCGCGACGTCAATCAGGTCGCGATGGTCCCGCTGCCGGCATTGTCGGGACGCACGCTCGACGTGGTGCCCGATCAACCGGCTGACGAAATCTGGCTCCAGGTGGAGGACGGCGAACGCGTCGACGACCTCGCCCAGATCTTCGAGCACGCGCTGCTGCGCCTGCACGGCGGCCGGCAGGATTTCGAGATCGTCATTCCGCGTGAGCTGCTCGCGCAGCGCTACCGCACACAGCGCACGTTCAGCGTCGTGGTCGGCAGCGTCGCGGCGCTGGCGCTGCTGGTGGGCGGCATCGGCATCATGAACATCATGCTGACGTCGGTCGTCGAGCGCACGCACGAGATCGGCATCCGCCGCACTGTCGGCGCGACGCGCCGCGACGTCACGACTCAGTTTCTGATCGAGGCGCTGCTGATGACGTTGAGCGGCGGCGCGCTCGGGATTCTCATCGGCGCGGCCGTCTCGTGGGGAATCACGGCGCTACGCCGGCTGGGGCACGCGCGTCTCGCCGACTCGCCATCACGCTCGCCTTCGTCGTCTCGTTTCTGGTCGGGATCGTGTTCGGCCTGTATCCAGCCGTCAAAGCCGCGCGAGCTCGAACCGGTCGACGCGGTGCGCTACGAGTAGCGGCGGGAACGCAAAGCGCTACGGGAATCGGCCGAGCGCGGTGAGGAGCTCGGAGCCGGGCGCGACGCACGTTGTCTTCGGCGGATCACGACGGCCACGTCGGAGTCGCGCGAACGGCGCTCGGCGTCGATGACCTCGATGTTGGTGGCGCCGCCGGCGCGGAAGCTGAAGCTGGTGATGTCGACAACCTGGTGCGCCTGGCTCGCCGCGGCTCTGGCGCTGGCCAGACTTGCGCTCGATGCTCGCCACCGCTTCGCGCGCCGTCCGCACTCTGCGCTGGCTTGGGTGCGCGCACCCGTGAAGCGTCGCCTGCGTTTCGCGCGAGGTCCGCCTCACGCAGCGTCCTGGTCGCGCCCCGCTGACCGCTGTCGAAGATCGGCACGTTCGCCTGCAGCAACAGCCGCCAGCTGTTCTGCGGCAGGAAGAACTGCGAGGGGTACAGCGTCGTCGGCTGAAAGATCGCGTCGACCGACGGCCACCAGTCCTTCGAGCTGTCGCGGACGATTTTAGCGGCGAGCTGCTCACGCGCGGCGAACAGTTTCAAGTCGCTGCGCAACATCAGCACGCCGGGGTCGCGGCAGCGTTGGCGTCGGCGGGCAGCTTCGAGCGTCGGCTCATCGGCGGCATCCACAGGTCCGTCTTCGGCGAGGAGCACGCCCAGCGCTTCCTGGGCGCGATATACGGCGAGCAGCGAGGTCTCGACGAGGCCCTCGTCGATCGAATACTGCTGCTGTGCGCGCAGGGCATTCAGCCGGCTTCCTCTCCCCGCGCGTTCGAGCTCGGTCGCCAAATCGAAGTGCGCCTTCGCGACATCGCGGGCGCTCACGTTGCTCTCGACGACGCGTCGCGCGCCGATGATCGTCAAGAACGCATCAGCCGCCGCCAAGGCCACCTGCCGCTTCGTGTTCACCACTGAGAGTTCCGCGACGGTCTTCGCGTCGGCGGCCTGGGCGCGCGGGCCCACGCCGCAGCGGCGACGATCGGCTGGTCCGGCGATCGAGCGACTGCGCTGACCTGATTGCTGCGGCGTCACGACGGTGTCCTGGAACTCGACGCCGCGATTGAGCGTCGTCGTGATCGACGCTGCCGTTCACCTGGAGCAGCGTCGCGGCGCGCGCCTCGACGGACCAGTCCTTCCGCGCGCAGGATGCCGGCGGCGGCCGCGGCGACGGTGGGATTCCGATCCTGCGCGCGCTGAATCGCCTCGGCGAACGTGACGCGGCAGGTCGGCTGCGGCGTTGGGCGAGACGCTGCGCGAGCGACCGCCAAGATGATGACGCCAGTACCGCTCGTGGTATGCTGTCGAACCTCGAGCGACACGAGCTCGCCCTTCGACAGGCATGTCCTGCGGGCTCAGCCGTCGACAGGCTCAGGACGAGCGGCGCGTCGAAGCGCTCAGGGCGAGCGTTGTGCGTAGCGTGGCCCTGATTCACGCCGTCGCCCCAGGCTCTTGACGACGACATACAACACCGGGATGAAGGCGAGGTTGAGGAACGTCGACGCGATCATGCCGCCGGCGACGGTCGTGCCCACCGAGTGCCGCGCCTCGCGCCCTGCGCCGCTGGCGACGACGAGCGGCATGACGCCGAGGATGAACGCCAGCGACGTCATCAGAATCGGCCGCAGCCGGATCCGCGCGCGCCTCGACGGCCGCGTCGGCAATCGACATCCCGCGCGCGCGCAGCTGCTCGGCGAACTCGACGACGAGAATGCCGTTCTTCGCGGAGAGGCCGATCAGCATCACCAGCCCGATCTGGCAGTAGACGTCGTTGATGAGCCCGCGCCCCCACTGCGCGGCGAGCGCGCCCATGATCGCCAGCGGCACCGACAGCAGAATGATGAACGGCAGCGTCAGGCTTTCGTACTGGCCGGCGAGCGTGAGATAGACGAGCAGCAGCCCGAGGCCGAAGATGGCCGCCGACTGGCTGCCCGCCTTGATCTCCTCGAGCGACAGCCCCGACCACGCGTACGAGAATCCCTGCGGCAGCACCCGATCCGACAACTGCGCCATCGTCGCCAGCGCCTCGCCGGAACTGGATCCCGGCGCCGCCGAGCCGTTGATGGTCGCCGATCGGAACAGGTTGAAGTGGTTGATGCTCTTCGGCGCCGTCGCCTCCTTGCACCGACACGACGTTGCTCAGCGGCGTCATGCGGCCGCCCGGCGTCCGCACGTTGTAGTTCTCGATGTCCGACGGATTCGATCGAAACTGCTGATCCGCCTGCACGTAGACGCGTACGAGCGGCCGTTGAAGTCGAAGTCGTTGACGTAGGCCGATCCGAGCAGCACCTGCATCGTGCCGGTGATGTCGCCGAGCGACATGCCCAGGCTCTTGGCCTGCTCGCGATCGATGTTGGCGACGAACTGCGGATCGTTGGCGGTGAACTGCGTGAACACACCGGTCAGCCCCGGCGTCTTGCCCGCTTCGCCGATCACCAGCCCCGCCGTCGCGGCGAGGTTTTCGATCGGTCCGCCGCTCTGATCGAGCAGCTCATAGGTGAAGCCGCCGAAGTTTCCGAGCCCCTGGATCGATGGCGGGAGAAATGGAATCACCATCGCGCCGGGAATCTGGCTGAACGCGCCGAACAGCTGACCGACGACGGCCTTGGCGGAATGCATCTCGCCGGGCCGTTCCTTGAAGTCTTTCAGCTGCGCGAACAGGATGCCCTGGTTCGGGCTGGTGCCGACGAAGCCGAAGCCGCCGGCAGCGAACATCTGCCGCATCTCGGGCATCTTCTGCATGATCCGCTCGGCCTGCTTCACGATGTTCATCGTGTAGTCGAGCGAGGCGCCGGGCGGCGCCTGAATCAGCACCATCACGTAGCCCTGGTCTTCGTCGGGCACGAAGCCGGACGGCACGCTGCGTGTACACCCAATACGTGGCCGCGAGCAGTCCGACGAACACGATCGCCACCAGCGCGCGCACGCGAATGAGTCCGCCGCAGCATGGCCACCAGCCCAGCCGTGCCGCCATCGATCACGCGGTTGACGCCGCGGAAGAACATGCCCTTCGGCTTCTCGCCTCGACCGAGCAGTACGGCCGACAACGCCGGCGTGAGCGTCAACGCGTTGAAGGCCGAAATCGCCATCGAGACCGCAATGGTCAGCGCGAACTGTTGATAGAGCCGTCCGGTGGTCCCCGGGAAGAACGCGACCGGCACGAACACGGCGCCCAGCACCAGCGCCGTGGCGATGACGGCGCTCGTCACCTCTCCCATCGCCGTCGACGCGGCTTCGATGGGACGCAGGCGATTCTCGTGAATGTGGCGCTCGATGTTCTCGATGACCACGATCGCATCGTCGACGACGAGGCCGGTGGCGAGCGTGATGCCGAACAGCGTCAGCGTGTTGATCGAGAAGCCGAACAGCTTGACGAACGCGAACGTCCCGATCAGCGACACCGGAATCGTGATCGCGGGGATGAGCGTGGTCCGCCAGTTCTGCAGGAACAGGAACATCACCAGGATGACCAGCCCGAGCGCCTCGACCAGCGTCGTGATCACCTCGCGGATCGACTCGACGACGACGCTGGTCGTGTCGAAGGCGACCGTCGATCTTGAGTCCTGGCGGAAAGCGCTTGGACAGCCGCGTTCGATCTCGGCGTTGACGTCGCGATAGACCTGCAGCGCGTTCGCCGTCGGCAACTGCAGGACGCCGAAGCCGACCGCGTCGCGGCCCGTTGTAGCGCGACGGCGAGAGTAGCGCTTCGGCGCCGAGCTCGGTGCGGCCGACGTCCTTCACGCGAACCAGCGAGCCGTCCTGCGGACGCGTTTGAGGATGATGTTGTCGAATTCCGACGGCTCGGTCAGCCGGCCTTCCGCGCGGACGCTGATTTGGAAGGTCGTGGCCCTTGGCCGCGGGCTCGGATCCGACCGCGCCGGCGGCGACCTGCAGCGTTCTGCTCGCGCAGCGCCTGCACCACTTCGTCGGCCGTGACGTTGCGCGCGGCCAGCCTGTCGGGATCGAGCCACAGCCGCATCGCGTAGCGCCCGATGCCGAACACGACCACGTTGCCGACGCCGGGCGACGCGCTTGATTTCGTCGACGACGAAGCGGTCGACGTAGTTGCTGATGAACATCGGGTCGTACTCGTCGTGTTCCGCGTAGGCCGCGGCGGCGAGGACGAAATTGGTCGAGACCTTCGTCACCGAGATGCCGACCTGCTTGACCTCGTTCGGCAGACGGCCCTTCGGCCTGCGAGATGCGGTTCTGCACGTCGACCGCCGCGACGTCGAGATTGCGCGTCAGATCGAACGTGACGACGATCGCGGACGACGCCGTCGTTGCCGCTCGTCGAGGTCGATGTACTGCATGCCCTCGATGCCGTTGATCGCCTGCTCGAGCGGAATCGTGCACGGCGGTCTCGACGGTCTGCGCGTCGGCGCCGTTGTAGAACGCGGTGACCTGCACCTGACGGCGGCGCCAGCTCGGGGAACTGCGCGATCGGCAGCGTCGGAATCGCGATCAGCCCCGCGAGGATGATCACCAGCGAGCAGACGCTCGCCAGGATCGGCCGCTTGATGAACGTGTCGGCTAGCATGCGGGATTCGGGATTCGGGATTAGGGATTCGAAGGCCCGCCGCGGGCGCCTCTCCTGAATCGGCAGCGCCGTCGGCGAGCTTCTGCGCGCCGGCGGTGACGACGCGCTCGCCCGGCTTGATGCCGTCGAGCACGGCGTAGTTGTCGCCGACGATCGGCCCGACGGTGATCGGACGCTGCTTCGCGACCAGCTTGCCGCCGCTGTCTTCCGCCACGAACGCGAAGAAGCGCCCGTTGATGCGGAGAACGCTCGTCACCGGCAGCGACGAGCCCGTCTGTCGTCTTCCAGATGATGCGCGCACGCACGTGCTGCTGCGCGCGCAAACGGCCGCCGGGATTCTGCACCGTCGCCTTTCACCAGCAGCGACTGGGTTTGATCGTCGACATGCGGCGAGATGAAGCTGACTTTCGTCGTCGCCAGCTCTGTCGCTCCGTCGCTGCTGAGGATTCGAATCGGCAGCCCGATTCTTCAGCGCCGGCGCCCGTTCGATCGGCACCGAGATGTGGATCTCCAGCGTCTCGTTCTGATCGATCGTCGTCAGCACGGTCTGCGTCGTCGACCTGGTTGCCGACACGCACCGGCACGTCGCCGACGATGCCGGCGGTTGGCGCGGCGACGGTGTAGTAGCGCAGCTGCACTTCCTGCTCCTGCACCTGTGCGTCGAGCGCTTTCAGGTTCGCCTCGGCCGTCCGCAGCGCCGTTTCCGCGCGTTCCTGTTCCTCCTTGCTGATCGCGCCGGCGGCGAGCAGCTCCCGCGTGCGCTGCGCCTGCTGGCGCGCGAAGGCCACGGCTTCCTGACGCGACGCGCGTTCCGCCTCCTGGCTCGACACGGCCGCCCGCTGGCGCCGCGCGTCGATCTGCATCAGCCGCGCGCCCTGGCGCACGCGGTCGCCGGACTTGACCAGAATCTCTATGATCTGACCGTCTATTTGCGGCTGGACGGCGGTCGAGTGCAGCGACTTGAGGGTGGCGACGTACTCCGGTGGTGTCGTCAACCGGCGCGACGCGCGCAACCGCCAGCGTGACCGGGGTCGGCGGCATCGCCGGTGGCGGTCCCGCGGTTTGCCCGCGATTGCAGCCGCCTCCACTGGAGGCGGCCAGCATGGCCATCACCAGCGCAACAGTTCTCGACGACATGGTTGATGTTTGGACTGCTCGCGAACGGGAAGGTTCCGGGCCGAACCGTGCGAGCGCGTCTTCAAGCTTGACGCATCCGCGGCCGCTCTCATAATCGCTGCTGAGGAGCTGGATGATGCTGATCAACCGACGCCTGCTCGCGCTCACGTTCGCGCTGATCGTCGCTGCCGCCGCTGTCGCCCCTCTGGCTCAGCACGCGGCGAAGTATCTGGACAAGGAAACGTTCTTCCAGATGGAGTCGATCTCGAACCCGGACATTGCACCGGATGGGTCGCAGGTCGTGTTCGGGCGCGGCTTCGTGGACGTCATGAAGGATCAGGGCGCGTCGAACCTGTGGGTGATCGACGTCAAGGGCGAGCGGCTGCGCCAGCTCACCGACGGCACGTTCCGCGACAGCGCGCCGGTGTGGTCGCCCGACGGCAAGCGGATCGCCTTCCTGTCGAATCGATCCGGGCTCGTCGCAGATCCACGTGATGTGGGCTGACACGCGCGAAACGCTGCAGTTGACGCGCGTCGATCGCGACCCGAGCGCGCTCAAGTGGTCTCCCGACGGCACGCAGATCCTGTTCACGATGAACCTCCGCGACGACACGCCGATCCTCCCGGTCAAGCTGCCACAGACGCCGCGGGGCGCGCAGCTCGCGCCGGGCGCCGTGGTCGTCGATCGTCTGAGCTGGGCGCCGATGGGACCGGTCCGACGTTCAAGAGCTACAACCACGTATTCGTCGTGGACTCGAGCGTCGGCGGAGTGCCGCGACAGATCACCACGGGCAACTACAACTACGGCGGGCCGGAATGGTCGCGCGGACGGCAAGACGATCTTCGTGTCCGGCATCCGCAAGCCGGACGCCGAATACCTGCGCGGCGATTCCGAAATCCACGCCGTCGACGTGGCCTCGCTCGACGTGAAGACGCTGACCGATCGCAAAGGTCCCGACGGCGGGCCGCTCGCCTCGCCGGACGGGAAATGGATCGCCTACACGGGGTACGACGACAAGAACTTCACCAGCACGCTCAGCAATCTCTACGTGATGGACACGAGCGGCGGCGGCAAGCGGCTCTGGCTCGGCAATCTTCCCAGCTCCCCGTCCGACATCGTCTGGGCGACCGACGGATCGGGCGTCTACTACTCGATGGAGGAGCGCGGCGAAGCGAACGAGTACTTCGTGGCCGTGGCGCAGGGCAGCCAGCCGAAGCGCGTCACGAACGGCGCGCACATGCTGACGAACGTGTCGATTGCGAAGAACGGCCAGGCGGTCGCCATTCGCGCGTCGCACAAGCGCAGCCGGGTGTGCTGGTCGCGTTTCCGATCGACGCGCCCGGCCGAGATGAAGACGCTCGTGGACGTGAACGCCGACGTGCTGTCGAACGTCACGCTCGGCTGATGCAGAAGAGCTCAGCTAGCACGGCGCCTGACGGCGTGAAGGTGCAGGGCTGGTTGATGAAGCCCGCCAACTTCGATCCCGGCGAAGAAGTATCCACTCGTGCTGTGGATCCACGGCGGGCCGTGGAGCATGTATTCAGTGGGTTGGAGTTGGGCGTTCCAGAACTGGGCGGCCAACGGCTACGCCGTGCTGTGGACGAATCCGCGCGGCTCCACGGGATACGGCCAGGAGTTCGTCAACGGCATTCAGCACAGCTATCCGGGCAAGGACTACGACGATCTGATGGCGGGCGTGGACACCGCCCTCGCGAAAGGTTGGATCGACAAGGACAACCTGTTCGTGTGCGGCGGATCCGGCGGCGGCGTGCTGACGGCCTGGATCGTCGGCCACACGAATCGCTTCCGTGCCGCGGTCGCCATGCGCCCGGTGATCAACTGGCATTCGTTCGTCGGCAACACCGACGGCGCCGGCTGGGTACCGCCAGTTCCAGAAGTATCCCTGGGAAGATCCGATGGAATACGCCGTGCGGTCGCCGCTGCACTACGTGGCGAACGTCACGACGCCGACGATGGTGATGACCGGCGAGGCGGATCTGCGCACGCCGATCCGGCAGACCGAGGAGTTCTACCGCGCGCTGAAGCTGGTGAAGAAAGCCGACACGCTGATGGTGCGGATGCCGGAGGAATTCCACGGCTGGCGGCGGCCGTCACATCAGATCCTGCAGCAGCTCTACCTGATGGCGTGGTTCGAGAAATACCGCACCAAGGAGAGCCGCGCGACGACGTCGACGCTGGAGCAGTAGGAGCCCGCAGGGCTAAAGCGCTTTCGAATCCGTGAGTACGTGGGGTCCGCCTTCAGGCGGACCTACAGCGACGCGATCAGTCCATCCAGCCGTCCTGCCGGTCAAATATCTGGCCCCTATCAAAACTAATAGCTCGTTCGGATCGCGAAGACTTCTCGTTGTAGGGTGTACTCGCAGCCCGCAGGAACCACGGAACCAAGGAGGATCCATGAGTCAACAGAGGCACGTCATTCTCCGCAAAGGTGAATCCGCGTCACGAGGCGGCACACGCGGTGGGCCAGTAGCGGGACCGGCGACGGCGGCGCCCGCCAGACCGGTCGCGGTCGAGGTCGAAGAGCTCGCCCCGGAAAAAGCGCGCGCGATCGCGAAGACGAAAGATGTCGTGGCCATGGCGCCGGTCATGCCGATGAAGCTGATCGCGCCGGTGGCGCTGAACCTCCCGGCTCAGCCCGCGGCCGCAACCGTCACCTGGGGCGTGCAGGCCGTCGGCGCCGACACGCTCGCCGTTTACCGGAAACGGCATTGTCGTCGCGGTGCTCGACACCGGCATCGATCCGAATCATCCGGCGTTCGCGGGCGTCGAGCTGGTGCAGGAAGAACTTCACCAACGCGGGCGACGACGACGACCACGGGCACGGCACGCACTGCGCCGGCACCATCTTCGGGCGCGACGTGACGCAACACGCGCATCGGCATCGCCCGCGGCGTGAAGAAGGCGATGATCGGGAAAGTGCTCGGCGGGAACGGTGGCGGCAGCGACATGGTGATGCAGGCGATTCAGTGGGCGACCAACAACGGCGCCAACGTCATCTCGATGTCGCTCGGGATCGACTTCCCCGGGTTCGTCGCCGAGCTCACCGGTCAGGGCATGCCGACGGAACTGGCGACGTCGATGGCGCTCGAAGGGTATCGCGCGAACGTGCTGCTTTTCGAGCGGCTGGCGTCGTTGATCAGCGCGCAGAATCTCTTCATGCAGGCGACGCTGCTCGTCGCCGCCGCCGGCAACGAGAGCCAGCGCGACGTGAATCCTGATTTCGAGATCGCGGTGAGCCCACCCGCGGTGTCGGATGGCATCGTGTCGGTGGCGGCGCTCGGCCAGGGCGCGCAGGGATTCACGATCGCGTCATTCTCGAACACGGGCGCCAAGGTGTCGGGTCCGGGCGTCGGCGTCATCTCGGCGAAGCGAGGCGGCGGCCTGACCAGCATGAGCGGGACGAGCATGGCGACACCGCACGTTGCCGGCGTCGCGGCGTTGTGGGCGGAAAAGCTCACGATCGCCGGCCAGCTCAACGCGTCACTCCTGGCGAGCCGCCTGATCGGATCGGCGACTGCGGCCGGCATCAAGACGGGAACCGATCCCAGTGATGTCGGCGCCGGAATGGTGCAGGCGCCGCAGAGTTAAGCGCCGTTGCGAATGCCGCGCGTTGTAGGGCAGGTCTTGCTTTCCAGACCCGCCCTCATGCGCCGGGTCCGGAAGGAGCCGGCCTACAACCTGACGGTGAGATTTCAGAAGCTCAAGCGAAGTCCCGATGTCGACTTTCCGCATCGCGCTGACGTTGGTCGGCCGCGCGAAGAACGGCGACGTCATCACGCCGCTGAACCCTGGTAGTTGGCGCGATTGGTCAGGTTCTGCACCGTGACGAAGAAGTTCAGGCGATAGCGGATGTTCGACTGCTCGATGGTGCGGACCGTCGCCGAGGCGCCGCCGCCGAAGACGCCGAAGCCGGGCGGCTGCGGCGCCGAGATCCGGCCGAACGCGAACGAGTAGCCGATGTTGGCGTTGAGCGTGTACTGCGACGGCATCCGCAGCGTGTTGCGGCCGACGCCGGCCGGCCGATCGTTGAACATCCAGATCGCCGTTGTCGTCGCTGCCCGTGCGCACGGTGTACGCACCGCCGCTCGTCGCGTTCATCCAGAAGCCGACGAGCAGGTTCCGGACGATCTGATTGTTGAACTGGACGTTGAGCGCGATTCCGGACGTCGTTCGCCGCCGGCCCCCATTCGGCGTTCGAGATTGCCGGTCGACGGCATGGCAGAAGGCGCCGTCGGTGTTGTCGGTGAGCTTGGCCAGCGAGTAGTTGGCGAACACCGTGGTGCGCTTCCAGCTGATGAACGCGGCGTTCGATGACAGCGCCATGCAGCGCGCCGGGGTTGATCGTCGCGTCCACCTGGAGCTGGTGCTGCCGCGACTGCGGCATCCGACACGACTTCGACGATGTTGCGCGAGCGACGGGTCGGGCCGCACGCCGGCTGCCGGCGCGTTCAGGTTGAGGCCGCGCGCGACGCTCGTGCCGCGCGCTGTAGCTGTAGGTCGTCGGCGACGCGCACGAGTTTCGTGAACGCTTCGTCGACGCCCGCGCTGACGCGCGTCATGCCGCGGCGACTCGTAGCTCGCTGCCGAGCAAGTAGCGGTTGGTCGGCGGGACGACACCACGGTGCCGAAGCGCGCCGGGTCGGGGAACGAGGGGTTCAGGATGTTCAGCTCCTGCTGGCGGACGCCGTCGACGCGCAGCGTCTGCTCGTAGGTGCCGGTGTTGCAGCCAGTCGTAGAAGATGCCGGCGCTGGCGCGCAGCGTCGTCTTGCCGCTCGCCGAACGGCGCCCACGTGACGCCGAAGCGCGGCCCGATGTTGTCGTAGTCGCGCGACGTGCGTCTGCGCTTCGTAGCGCACGCCCGGGCTGAGCGTCAGGTTCTTGCGCACGCGGATGTCGTCCTGCACGTAGACGCGCGCCTTGCACGTGCGATAGCCGATGTTCGGATCGCCGATGCGCCGCGGTGAAGCTGCGCGGGCGGTTCTGCGGGAACGCGTCGAGGCTCTCGAACGTGTAGGTGCCGAGGTAGTTCGACGTGTCGTCGGAGTGGTGCCAGCCGCCGTCGAGCGCAGACGCCGGCGCGCCAGGAGTGCAGGCCGCGCACGTAGTCCAGATCCGATCTGCAGCGTTGAACGTCTTCGACACGCTGGCCGCCCGCCACCTGCGCGCCGCCGCTCGTGAACGCGTCGTGCACCCGAATGGTGATCGCTTCGGTTGCCGACTGCCGGACCACGTCGGTCCACGAATACAGCAATCGTGATCTGAGGAACGCGCGCCGCCCGACGGGTCCGATCTGCTGCACGCCGCACGGTTGTGCACGCGATTGTCGATGGTGAAGGCGCGCTCCGTCTTCGTCGTAGCCGCCGACGCCCGAGGTTTTCGTTGTGAAGCGTGTTGGTGTTGTAGCCGAAGCGCAGCGTCTGGATCGAGGGTGATCGCGTAGTCCATCTGGGCGTTGACGTTGAGCAGGTTGTCGCGCGGCGCGCGCACAGCATCGCGCCTCGGAGCGCGTGCCGCTCGCGCAGCGCGACGTTGAGGTTCGGCGTGTCGTAGGAGTCGATGCCGAAGACGTTCAGGTTGAACGACGCTCTTGTTCTTGATCAGCGCGCCGACCATGCCGAAGCCGAAATTGAGATTCTGCTCGGGTCCCGCGAGCTCGGCGTGAACGGGCTGCGTGCCGTCGAACGCGCTGCCGCGGGCGCGGAACTCGGAGGTACTGCATCCGGCCCGAGGCCCGGCTGCGTGATGATGTCGATCGACGACGCCGCCGGCGCTGTGGTACTCGGCCGCGAACTGATCGCGCGAGATGCGGATCGACCGGATCATGCGCCTTGGCCGGCAGCGCGCCGCCCTCGAAGCTGTCGACGCGGATGACGGCGCCGGGGCCGGCCATGTCCTGCAGCTGCTGCTGCAGCTCTGCCGGATCGTCGGACAGCGCTGCCATCTGCTCGCGCGTGAGCGTCGTGCCGAAGGTGGCGCCGCGCTGGCGGCGGCCTCCCTGCTTGTCCTGGCCGACTTCGACCGACGTCTCCATCTTCTGCAGCGGCAGCAGCAACAATTGTTTGTTGTCGCCGTTCCGCAAACGGACATCTTTCAGCTGTCGCGTCTCGAATCCGGGAAACGAGGCTTCGGATCAGGTAACGGCCCGGCCGTGAGTTGTCCGATTGTGGCGACACCTTCCGCGTCGGTCTGCGCTTCCTTCTTCACTTCCTTCTTCGCTTCGTTCTTTTCGGCGGCGGCCGCGGCGTCGCTGGCGACGACCGTCACATCCGCGCCGGCGAGCACGGCGCCGGTCGGATCCATCGACCGTCAGCTTGAGGCGTGGCGCTCGGGGATTGTGCCAATGCGGGCAACGCGAACATCAGCTGTAAAGCCGTCGTTGCCAGGATGACGAACCGCCTCATACACGACCTCCGCATCCTGTATTGGACGCGCGGCGCGCCGCTGAAGTTGTCCTTAGACGCCAGATTTGCGCTGACCCTGATGCTTCGAATCGCATCAAAAGCGCGACTGTCGAACGCTTCGACGAATTGTCTACGCGCGTGCCTTATCCTCTGCAATCGTCAGGTGCCTCCTCTGATGGCTCATCGAAGAAGGAACTCGCATGACGACAAGGCGGACATTTCTCCGGGCTGGCACGGCAGCTGGTGCCGGCGCGCACATCACGAGCAAGCTCAGCGTATGGCCGCAGGTCTTCGCGCGAAATACAGAACGCGCCACAGCCGGAACAGGCGGCTGGACTGCGCCGCCGGGATCAGCTGTTGGAGACGTGAATCCACGAGGTTGTGGCCGGCGACGATCGCGGCGCCGATCGCGGCGACGGCTCCGACCGGGAGCCGCACCATCAGCGCGAGCAGAGATCATGCACCAGCCGATCATCCAGATGACGCCGGCCAGGATGTAGTTGGCGAAGTCGAGGTTGAACGTCCACGCGACCCGTATCACGGTGAGCTCGAGGAGCACGAGCACGAGTCGCGTCGTGTAGCAGGTCACCGCCAGGCGACAGGTCGGCCTGGCGTCGGCCTACAGCGTGGCGACCCGCTGGTCGACGGAGGGCGGACCCACGTGTCGCCCCTCGCGCGGAGGAACGCGGACGTGCCGGCGAAAGAACACGAACGCCGGCGCACAGAAATGCGTGACCCAGCGCGTGAAAAACACGCCGGGCGAGGGACCGCCCGCCGGGACGCCAGAGTAGACGCGCACGTGATCGATGGCCATCGGGACCATCGCCACGCCGCGCATCACGTCCAGCGACTGAAGCCGGCGTGCGGTTACCGGTTCGGCGCGGGTGCCAACTGCCATCCGGTATTCACCCACTGGCCTTTGTAGGTGTACAAGATCTCGGTGAGAGGCCGCGCTCGGTGCGCGTCTCGCCGCGGTTCTCGAGGTCCAGCTTTCGTAGGCGCATGTGAATCACCGTGTTGCCGTAGCCCGCAAACTCCAGTGCGCGAAAAGGCGAGCCGCGTCAGCTTCGGCTCCTGATGACGCGAACGCGCGCGAGCCGGCCAGCGTCGAGTCGCGCGTGCCGAACGCGCCGGCGACGCCGCTCGATGGTGATCAACTCCGGCGGCACCAGCCGGGTCAGCGCGCTGGCATCTCCAGAGAACCACGCGCACCACCGCTTCTCGCGCCGCCAGAATCTCGGTCCGTTCCGCATCGCCGACCTTCCTGAATTCCGATCCCATCTGTTCGAGCTCGTCGGCATGCAGCGACGTATTCGACGCCACTTGAATCCAGCCGGCCGGCTACCTTGTGATACACGTCCAGCAGCGTCAACTTCTGCAGTGCCCTTGTTGCCGCCGTAGACGACGGTCGAGATCGGCGACTGAACGTCGCGACCGCCGTGCATCGCCGTAGAACACGACGTCGAAGTTGGATCATGCGGTAGCCGACCATGCCCTGACCCTTCGGCAGATCCGGCGGGAACGTGGCCGACTTCATGTAGTTGTCGAGGCCGCGAATCGGCGCGTCGGGCCACGGCGTGAAGCCGCGCCAGGTTGGCGCCATGCGTCGCTTCGAGCGTTTTGCGATCCTTGTCGACGAACGCCTGAAAGATGCTCTCGATGTGCGCGCGAATCGCCGCCGTGTCCGCGGCGCGGTCGTCCGAGCGGGGCGTCTGGGCGAGCGGCCGCCGACTGCGCCCGCGCCGATCAGTCACCGGACGAGACCGGATTCGTGTCAGCGTCCGCTGTCACATCGCCTCATGACCAGACCTTGCTCCTGCAGTCGTCCGCGCGCAATTGGGAATACGTGAACGGCGCGTGGGTTGACGCGAACGGTTGTTCTGGCGCTCCTGCATTGCGCGCGATGCGATGCCGCGATAGTGTGCGCCCGTGGCTCCTGCGTCGCGCGTGCGCCCGTGGATGCTCGTCTCTGCTGCGTGGATCGTGCCCGCGGTGTTCGGCGCCGTCAACGAGGTGGCGCAGAAGCGCCTGTTCGGCGGCACGCGTCAGCGTGCCCGGAACTGCTGTTCGCGAGCGGCGACTGGCTCCTCTACGCCTTCTCACGCCCGGCGTGTTTGCCATCTCACGACGGTGGCCGCTGGCCCGCCCGCACCTGGCGCGCCGCGTCGCGTTCCATCTCGCCATGTCGCTCGTGTTCTGCGCGGCCTGGGCCGGCGCCGGGACGGTGCTGCGCGCGCTGCTGATGCCGCAGAATCTCTGGGGCGGTCCCGCCAGCGCATTTCGTGAGCTGGCTCTTCATCACGTTTCCTTTTGGCGTCTCCGTCTACCTCTGCGTCGTCGGGATCGAGCACGCCACGCGGCATTTCGTCGAGGCGCGCGACCGCGAGATCCAGATGGCGCGGCTGTCGCAGCAGCTCTCGAGCGCGCCGATTCGCCGCCCTGCAGGCCCAGGTGAATCCGCACTTCCTCTTCAACACGCTCAACACCATCGCGGTCCTGGTGCGAGACGACGACAGACAAGGCGCGGTGCGGATTGTGGAACAACTCGGCGACGTGCTGCGGCGGACGCTGCGCCGTCGCCACCGCACCAACGAAGTGCCGCTCAGCGAGGAGCTGGATCTCGTCCAGCAGTATCTGGGGATCGAGCAGGCACGATTCTCCGATCGGCTGCATCCCACGTTCGACATCGACGCGCGGGCGCTCACTGCCGCCGTGCCGAGTTTTGCGCTGCAGCACCTGGTCGAGAACGCCATCCGTCACGGGATTGCCCGGCGCGCCGATGCCGGACGAGTGCACGTGACTGCGCGGCGCGTGCAGGATGCGCTCGAGTTGTCTGTCCACGACGATGGTCCCGGGATCGAGCAGCATGCGACGTTCGAAGAGGGCCACGGCCGTCGCGAACACGCGGGAGCGTCTGCGCGCGTTGTATGGCGACCGCGCGTCGCTGGACGTCGCGCCGTCGCCGCAGGGCGGACGATCGCGACGCTGCGCGTGCCGTTCCGCGAGCTGAAACCGGAATCCGGACCATGCGGCCGGATGAGAAGCGGCTGGGGCGCCCTGATTGCCGACGACGAGCCGGCGGCCCGGCGCGGCGTGCGGCAACTGCTCGCCGCGTTCCCCGAGTTCGTCGTCGTCGGCGAATGCCGCACCGGCGCCGACGTGCTGGCGTCGCTCGACACGCTCGAGCCTGCCGTGGTGTTCCTCGACGTGCAGATGCCGGGCATGGACGGCTTCGAAGTGATCCGGCGGCGCACGCCTGAGCGCATGCCCGCCGTGGTGTTCCTCACGGCCTACGACGACTTCGCGATCAAGGCGTTCGAAGCGCAGGCGCTCGACTATCTCGTGAAGCCGGTGAGCGAAGCGCGTTTCGCCGCGACGATGAAGCGCCTGACGCGACAGCTGCGCGCGCCGCGGCGCGGCCGCGCGAGGAGCGGATCGTCGTGACGACGGCGCGCGCGGCGCGATCGTGCTGGGCGTGGGCGATATCGATTGGATCGAGGCGGCCGGCAACTACGCGCGCATCTGGACCGGCGGCCGAAGCTACCTCATACGCGAACCGCTGCGGCAGCTGGAAGCGCGCGTCCGCGCGGACGGTTTCTGCGCGCGCATCGTCGCGCGTTGGTGCGCATCGACGGCATTCGCGAGTTGCAGACCACCCGCGCCGGCGAGCTGGTCGCCGTCCTTGGCAGCGGGGCGGCCATTCCGATTTCACGGCGCCGGCGCAGGGCGTTTACGTCGGCGCTCCGCCAACGGCATCGACGGTCGATCCGGGTCTGATCCGGGATCAGATCCCGGGGATCAGATCTGCGGGGGAACGCGATCCGCATCAGCGCGGGGAGCGCGGCGCGAAACGCCGTGTGGTTGTGACCCTGCGGCTGCTCGGTAATGCTGCACCGACAGCCGGCGCCGCTGCAGTTCGTCGCGCAACGCGCGCGCATCGGCGACGAGCGGAATGTCGTAGGTTCCGGTCGCGATGGCGAACCGTGTGGCGCTGCCTGCCTGTGGCAGCACGGCACTGAACTGCCGCGGCGCAATCGCGGGCGCCACCAGGATGCAGGCGTCGAAGCGGAGGCCGCCGTTGACGCAGGTGTCCAGCGCGCCGACCGTGCTGCGCGACAGGCCCATGATCGCGCGATGCGGGTTCGTCCCCGCGAACCGGCGCTCGATCGACGGCACGATCTCGTCGACGAACACCGTGCGGAACGGCGATCCGGGCTCGTAGTCGTCGTGCCGATCGACGGCGTCGATGAACGCGACGATGGTCGGCGCCACTTGACGTGCCTCGATGAGCGAGTCGAGCAGCGCCGGGAGTTCCAGCTTGTCCAGCACGATGTCGCCGTCGTGGACGTAGAGAATCGAAGATACCTGTCCGCGAGGAGCGACGCGTACACGCGGATCCGTCCGCCGGTCGCCCGCGCGACTCACGAAGCTGACCTCTTCGATCGTCCCGTGCTGATGAGGCTGAGGAGCGGCGTCGGCGGCCGATACCCGGGCATCCGCAATTCAGATCGCGGCGGACCCGCCGGCGCCGGCACGGTCCGCGGATTCCCGGGTCGAGAACGAACCGGTCGCGATAGGCGATGAGGTATTCGATCCGCGCGGCGGGTCGAGCGTCACGCGCAGCGTGAACGTGCGGCCGTCGGGCGACGGCGTCATCGCACCGCCGTCCCACCCGTTGAAGTCGGCGACGATCCGCGGAGGATCCGCGAGGCTGCCTTCGGCGACGAACGTGACGTCGCCGCTCGCCGACGACGATCGTCGCGAGCGCGACGACGGACCAGGCCCACCGGGACACACCGATCAATCTTATCGCGTGAGTCACGATTGATACACATTGGCGAACGGCTGTTCGCTTTTGAGAAAACGGCGCTAATATCTCACTGACTTCCCGGAGGTCAGGATGGATATCGTCAATCGCGCGAAGAACATCTGTCTGACGCCGAATACCGAGTGGCCCGTGATTGCCGCGGAGGCCACGCCGCCGGCGACGCTCATCACCGAGTACGTCGTGCCGCTGGCGGCCATCGGCGCCGTCGCCGGCTTCATCGGCGGATCGACTCGTCGGCACGAGTCATCGGGATGCTTCGGCAGCTACCGGATTCCGCTCGTCGACCGGCCTGACGCTCGCCGTGTTCACGTTCGTGATGGCGATCGTCGGCGTGCTTCCTCATCTCGCTCGATCATCAACGCGCTGGCGCCGACCTTCGGCGGGCAGAAGGACAGCAACGCAGGCGTTGAAGGTGGCCGTGTACTCGTACACGCCGGCGTGGATCGCGGGCGTGCTGCATATTCTGCCGCTTCTCGGCAGGCTGCTCGGCGATTCTCGCGGCGCTCTACGGACTCTATTTGCTGTATCTCGGTCTGCCCGAGCTGATGAAAGTGCCCGCAGGACAAGGCCGTCGGCTACACGGTCGTCGTCGTGATCTGCGCCATCGTGCGTCATGGTGGTCGTCGGATCGATGAGCGGCATCATCATCGGCGGCGCCGGCGATCGAGCACCGGGCATGTTCGGCGGCGCGTGTCGTCGCGCGGTTCCTCGCTCGTCGAGCGACGTGCAGTTCGACAAGAACAGTCCGCTCGGCAAGCTGCAGGATCTCGGCACCAAGCTCGAAGAGAGCAACAAGAAGATGGAAGCGGCGCAGAAGAGCGGCGACACGAACGCGCAGGCGGCCGCGGCGATCGAATCGCTCGGGACGCTGCTCGGCGGCGGGAAACGCGTCGATCCGATCAGCATCGACGAGTTGAAACCGTTCGTGCCCGATACCTTCGCCGGTCTGCCGCGACAGCAGCAGCAACGTCGCGAAGACCGGGATGGCCGACGATCATGGTGTCGAAGGCGGAAGCGACCTACGGCGACGGCGCCGGCAAAGACGTCAGGCTCGAGATCACCGACACGGGCGGCATGAGCGGCATGGTCGGGCTTCGTCAGCTGGATGGGCATGACGGAAGAAAAGGAGGACGAGTACAGCAGCGAGCGGACGCGGAAGGTGAACGGCCGGTTCGTGCACGAGAAGATCTCGAAGCGCGGCGGCCAGAACGAGTTCGGCATCGTGCTCGGCGAGCGGTTCATCGTCGGCGCGACGGGCAACGTGCCGCCGGATCAGCTGCGCGCCGGGCTGGACGGCCTCGATCTCGCGAAGCTCGAAGGGATGAAGGGGGCGGGCGTTCAGAAGTAGGGCAGAGCGGGGCAGGTAGGGCAGGCGGGGCAGGTAGGGCAGGTGGGCCAGGTGGGGCAGGTCGGAAAACGCGTTACTCAGCGACTCGACGTCGCGAGAGCACCGCGCATGCAACGGCACGCCCGCCAGAATGATGAGCACGCCCGCGCCTGACGGCCGCGGGTCGCTGTACATCGCGTTGAGCACGATGAGCAGCGACGCGACGACGAACACCGCGGGCGCGACCGGATACCCGAGGGCGCTGAACGTGCCAGGCGCGCGCGGCTCGCGCGCGCGCAGCACGAACAACGCCGCCACCGCCACACCCGAAAACAGGACCACCGCGAATCCGGTGTAGCGGATCAGCGCGTCCGCGCCGCCCGACACCACCAGCACTCCGCTCCAGATGGCCTGCGCGACGATCGATACGGCAGGCGTGCGATACCGTTCGTGCACGCGCGCCGCCGGCGCGAAGAAAACGCCGTCGCGCGCCATCGCGTAGTACACGCGCGGCCCGGCGATGGTCATCGCGCTGATGCTCGCCGGCGAGGCTGACGATCGACACCACGCCCATCACGTGCCCCGCGCGGACGCCGAGCACCTTGTCGGCGATCACATCCAGCACGCTGCCCTGCACGGCGGCGAGGCTTCCGATCGGCACGACGTAGAGATAGAGAAGATTGAGCAGGCAGTAAATGGCGATCACCGCGAGCGTGCCCATGCCCAGCGCGAGCGGGAATGTTGCGGCCCGGATCGCGGATCTCTTCCGCCACGTACGTCGCCGCGTTCCATCCGGCGTAGGTGAACATCACCGGCACGAGCGCCAGCAGCCACGAGGTCGCGTGCACGGTGCCGGCGGACGACTCCAGATTGGCGGCGGAGCCGGCGCCGACCGAGAAGCCGAGCGCGATGAACATCATGATCGCCGACACCTTCAACGCCGCCAGCGCGTTGCCGACGATGCGGCCGGGACCGACGCCGCGAACGTGAATCCACGCCATCAGCGCGATCACCGACACCGCCACGAGCGTCTGGCGCGACACGGTGAGCGGCACCCACGGAATCGGCACGGTGACGAGCGGCGTGCCATCCGAGGCGCCGGCCACGAAGCGGCCGAGATAGAGGCGAACACGACGGCGCTGGCCGCGATGGCGCCGGAGAAGCCGGCGACGAACGACGTCCAGCCGGTGAGAAACGCGGCGAGCCGGCCGAACGCGGCGTCGAGGTAGACGTATTCGCCGCCCGCGCGAGGCCGGACCGCGGCGAGCTCCGCGTAGGCCATCGCGCCGGCGAACGCCAGCGCGCCGCCGACGATCCAGATCAACAGAAACAGTGCGGGGCTTGGGATGCTGGCCGCGACCTGCGGCGGCGTGAAGAGGATGCCGCCGCCGATGACGTTCGAGACGATGATCGCCGCGGCGTCGAACGGACCCAACCGCCGCACGAGGGCCGTTGGGCCAGGGGCGCATGACGCGGGCGGATTATAAGCGCCGGATAGTTCGGCTGAGCCTGTTCGGTTCCAGGTTCACGCCATCGTTGACGGTTATGGTGACTGGGAATGGCAGTGCGCACCGTGGCGCGCGCACACGGGCGGATCGGCGCGGCTATCGCCCTGAAAGGGTTGGAGATAGCCCTTCAAACCGGCCGGCCGAGCCTCTATGATACGAACGGTGAACTGCCGATCCGGTGTCTGACACCTTCAGCCGCCATGGATGACACGCGTCCGCCGGGCGCGCCACCCGCCAGTCGTCCGATCGCTCCCACGATGACGCCGCCCAGCGCGGACTCGACCGTCGAGCTCGTCGAACGCGCAAAGGCGGGCGATCGTGACGCGCTCGACCGCCTCTTTGCCCGCTTTCTCCCGGGTTTGCGGCGATGGGCGAGCGGCCGGCTGCCGCGCTGGTCGCGTGGCATGATGGACACCGACGATCTCGTCCAGGAAACCGTCAGCCGCGCCGTCAAACTCATCGATCGGTTCGAGTCGCGCCATGAAGGCGCGCTGCAGGCCTATCTTCGTCAAGCGGTGATGAACCGCATCTCGCGACGAGGTGCGGCGCACGAAGCGCATGCCGATGCCGACGCCGCTTTCCGACGACCACGCCGATCGCACCGCGTCGCCGCTCGACACCGCGATCGGTCACGAAGCCGTGGAGCGCTATGAAGCGGCGCTGGCGCGGCTGCGTCCAGAGGATCGCGAAGCCGTCGTCGTGCGTATTGAAATGGACGGCACCTATCAGGATGTCGCGCAGGCGCTCGGCAAGCCATCGGCCGACGCGGCGCGGATGGCGGTCACCCGTGCGCTGCTGCGCCTGGCGGAGGAAATGAGTCGTGGGAAGTCTGAACCGGCGTTGCTCCCGCTCGCGGAATCGGTCGCCGACGGATCGTCGGTCGACTGGCAAGAGGCGGAAGCGCGCGCGACGACCGACGAACAGGCGGTCATCCGGCAGCTGCGCGTGCTCGCCAGCCTGGCGGCGATCCATCGCAGCCTGCCGGCCGGATCCGACGCGGGACCGCGCGCTGGCGAGCGGCGGATGACCCGCCCGGCGATCGGCAGCTGGGCGGAGTTGTCGCTGGTGGCGCGGCTCGGCGGCGGCACGTTCGGCGAGGTCTATCGCGCGTGGGATCGTCATCTCGAACGCGAGGTCGCGCTCAAGCTGCTGCGCCTCGACGAGGCTCAGTGACGATCCGCAGACGTCGCGCATCGCCCGCGAAGGGCGCCTGCTCGCGCGCATCCGGCATCCCAACGTCATCACCGTGCACGGCGTCGAGATCCACGAAGGGCGGGTCGGCCTCAGCATGGAGCTCGTGCGGGGCACGACGCTTGAGGACGTCCTGCGCAAGCGCGGATCGTTCAGCGCGCGCGAAGCGGCGCTCGTCGGCATCGATTTGTGCCGGCGCGCTCGCTGCCGTGCACGGCGCCGGGCTGATCCATCGCGACGTCAAAGCGCAGAACGTGATGCGCGAGGACGGCGGACGCATCGTGCTCATGGATCTGGGAACGGGCAGGGACACCAGACCCGACCGGAGCGTTCGGCGTTGCCCGACCTCGCGGGCACGCCGCTCTATCTCGCGCCCGAAATCTTCGAGGGCGCCGCGGCATCGGAGCGAACCGATCTCTACAGCCTCGGCGTGCTGCTGTATCACCTCGTCACCGGATCGTTTCCAGTCCCGGCGACGACCGTAGATGAACTGCGCGAGGCACAGGCGCGGGGCGCCGTGGTGCGGCTGCGCGATGCGCGCGCCGACTTGCCGAGCTCGTTCGTCCGGGTCGTCGATCGGGCCATCGACCGCGATCCGACTCGCCGTTATCCGAGCGCTGGCGCGCTCGAGGCCGATCTCCTCCAGGCCCTCAATGAAACGTCGGCAACGGCCGACGCGGCGCGCGCCGGCAGGGTCCGCGCCGTGGCGATTCTTCGCCGGCCGCCGCGAGCTCGCTGGTGCGCTGGCGCTGAGCGTTCTCGCCCTCATCACCGTGATCTGGTGGACGGTGGCGCACCAGCCGGTGCCGCTTCGCGCCGCGCGCGATCCGCTCGATTGCGGTCCTACCGCTCAAGAACTTTTCCGGCGATCCGTCGCAGGAGTTACTTCGCCGACGGCATGACCGACGAGCTGATTGCCACGCTTGGTCGGCTCGCGGGATAGATGTCATCTCTCGCACATCGGTCATGCAATTCAGGCGGTTCCACGAAGACGCTGCCGCAGATTGCGCAAGCGCTTCATGCCGATGCCGTTCTCGAAGGCTCGGTGCTCGTCGCGCCCGGTGCCGGATCCTCGTCCAACCCGGCCGCGCGGCGGTGAGGATCAATGCGCGTCTCATTTACGCGGGCACCGATACGCAGCTGTGGGACAAGTCATTCGAGACCATCGTGGCGGATGTGCTCGTGCTTCAGCGGGATGTCGCGAAAGCGGTGGCGGACGGCATTTGGCTGCACCTGACGTCACGCCAGCGAGCAATTGCTCGCCGGCTCGCGCGGCACGGCCGGCGGCTCGCAAGACGGCGGCGCGTTCTGATCTCTATTTGAAGGGCCGCTACTACTGGAACATGCAGAACCGAGGAGGGCCTCACCCAAAGCGTCCAGTATTTTCAGCAGGCCATCGATCGGAATCCCGATGCGCACCCGCATATGCGGGGCTTGCCGATGCCTACTACCTCTTGAGCGAATACGGGTTTCTGCCTCGAGCGGTCGCTCTGGGCACGGGCGAGCGCGGCCGCCACCCGGGCGATCGAACTGGACGGTTCGCTGGCTGCCGCCCTACACGTCGCTTGCGCAGATCCACCAACAGCGATATGAGGTGGGACGCGGCGGAGACAGAATTCAACAAGGCGATCGAGCTCGAACCCAGGTACGCCACAGCACACCACTGGTACTCGACCTATCTGGTCCGCCGCGCCCGGTTCGTTGACGCGTCGGACGAGATTGCGAAGGCGCTTGTGCTCGATCCGCTGTCCATCAGCATCAACAGCCAGCGCGGGTGGGCGTTGATGTTCGAGCGGCGGTACGACCAAGCCATCGATGACCTGGAACGGTCGATGCTCCTCCTGAGCGACAGGCGCGGCAGGATTCACACGCTCCTGGCCGAGGCGTATGCGCACAAGGGCGACTACGATCGGGCGCTGACCGAGGCGCAGGCGGCGGCGCCGCTGACGGGAAGCAGTCCCGAAGTGCCTGCCGTTCTCGGCTACATTTATGCTCGGAGCGGTCGCCGCGCCGAGGCGCTCGCAGGTTGCCACCGACCTCGCGGCGCGGTCTCGAGCGATCGAACGACGAAACGGCCGGCGCCGTGGCGCCATCTATCACCGGCCTCGGTGATGTGGATCGCGCGATGGAATGGCTCGAACGCTCCTTCCAGCGCCGGGAGGACCTGATGGGCTTCCTCCTGGTCGATCCCCGGTTCGACCCGCTACGCTCCGATCCCCGCTTTTCAAAACTGCTTGCCAACGTCGGCCTGGCCCGGTAGTGTAGCGGGCGCGCTGCCGGTCGTCGTTCCCTATCAGCACACGCCGAAGGAGCGAAGTATGAGTGTGACGGCTTTGCGTGACTTCGTGCTTGAAGTCGCGACGGATTCAGATCTGGCGATGCGATTTGCTGTCGATCCGTCGCCGTGCTCGAACGGATCGAGGCGGACGGACGCGGAGAAGACGGCCGTCCTCGCGCGCGATTCGCCGCGATTGCGCGTCGCGCTGGGCGCTCCGCGATTGGGCGCCATGACGGCCAACAACGGACAAGCACAAGAAGAAGAAGAAGAAGAAGGGCAAGACGTCTAAGACGGCCGACTAAGCCCGCCAAGAAGCGATAGGCGCGTCGTGTCCGATCCAGTCGGGGACTGCCGGACGCGGCCGCGTCGAGGCGATCGGTTGTCGCCCGAGGGTCCCGCGCCGGGACGCGGCTCCTACTGTGGTCGTCGGCACCGGCATCAAGCTTGTCGCCCACGTCACCGCAGAGGCGGTTGCAGTGGTCTCCAGCGAGCGGACAGAAGTGTTCCTACATGGTGCTGGAGCCCGCAGCGGAGGCGTGGATCAGAGGTCTGAATCCCTCGCTGAAACGCTCTACGACTGCTACGAGGACCGGCAAGCCCGCGACAAGTCCTATCGGGAGATGGAAGTCGAATTCTCGCCGCCGTCCGGAGCGGCCTGAACGTGTGCGTCGCGTTCTACGGCCATCCTGGAGTGGTGGCGAACACGCCGCACCAATCGATTCGACGCGCGCGCCGCGAGGGTTTCCGGCGCGCATGCTCCCGGAATATCGGCGCAGGATTGCCTTTTTGCAGATCTTGGCGTCGACCTCTCCGACCAGGGCTGCCAGACATTTGAAGCGACCGACTTTCTGGCCGCTCGGCGTCGCTTCGATCCGACCAGCGCGCTGATTCTGTGGCAGGTCGGCGTGCTGGGCGAGCCGAGCGTCCGAGACGACATGAGATGCAGGCCGGAACGCCTGAGTGTGCTGACTTCATGCACTCCGGCGCAGTTATCCGGTCCGACATCCGGTCGTGCTCTACGAAGCCGCGCAGTTCCCAATCTGCGACCCGGTCATCAAACGGGTCAGACTGAAGGAGCTGCCGCGCGAGATCATTAACCCGGTGACGACGCTTTACGTGCCTCCACGGCCGCCGCGTCAGGACGACCCAGCGATCATGCGCTGGTTCGACGAGCCTGAACCTGCGGCGTTGAAACCGTCGGTCGATCACGCCGAACATCGACCCACAGCCGCCGCGCGCCGACGGTCAAAGATCGGACAGTAAGACATGTTGCAGGGGATTCAAGCAGTTTCTCCCTCCGCGGCAACGTCATCGACCTGGCCGTCGCCGTCGTCATTGGCGGCGCGTTCGGCGCGGTCGTCGCCGCGCTCGTCAGGATCTGCTGACGCCGCTCATCGCCGCGATCGTGCAGGTGCCGGACTTCTCGGCGCTCTGCGTTCACGATCAACGGAGCCAGTTCACGCCATCGGCCCGAGTTCATCAACGCGCCGATTCTCACCGTTCCTGCTGATCGCGATCGCGGTCTATTTCTTCGTGATCGTGCCGGTGAACGCATTGGTGGCCTGCGCCAACCGTGGCGCCGCGCCGCCCGATCCGGCGATCAAAACGGTGTTCGGAATGTTTGAGCGAGGTGCCGATCGCGCACGCGAAGCGCTGCCGCTTCTGCACGTCCCTCGTTGATGGATTCTGCGATGCCGCGCGCAGCTGTCATTTGTCGCTAGTGATAAATCGCAATACCGCCGCACATACTGAGTTTGGTAGGGGAGTCACGGCGCGCGGGCTGTCGGATCGTTGTGGACCCGCGCCGATTGGCTGCTGCGGCACGGCACCATAATGATGGGTGATCTGGCTGGCGACGCCGATCTCAGCCGATGCAGTCCAGCGTTCTGGCACGGGTCGGATTCGGGATGGCAGAGAGGTGGTGCGCAGCCAGTCCTCGTCGTCGTCGACGATCCGGATCGACGCCCGTGGAAATGTATTCCAGCTCACCTTCGCATGAAGGAGGGCTTGTCGTGCTCACCGGCGCAGATGGCCGCGTCGGGATCGACAAAGGCGATGAACCTCGGGCCCGACATCATCGTGATCGGATCTCGCGATGCCGCGCGTCGACGGGTTCGAGGCGATCCCGCAAGATCCGCGCGTCGAGCTGGATGCGCGTGGCGCATTCCGATCATCGCCATCTCAGCCGTGCCGCTGTCGCAGGACATGGGCGCTGTCCGCCGGGTGTGACGCCTATCTACCTCGCCAAGCCACGGTCGATCCCGAAGCGCTGGCCCCGGCTTGCAGATCATGTCGATGCTTCACGACTCTCCAACATGCCGTCCCCGGTGGTAGGCCCCAGGTCCAGCTAAAGCCGGACCTACCCCGGGCCTGCGCGCGTATAATCCGCCGCGATGGCCGCCCCGGCAGCAGACCCCGCGCACCACGGTCCGACTCACCGTCAACGTGCACCCTCCACCGCGTGGAGGTCGAGGACCGCTGGACGCTGGCCGAAGTCCTCCGCGATCACCTCAGGCTCACCGGCACCAAGATCGGCTGGCGACCGCGGCGAGTGCGGCGCCTGCACGCGTGTCTGCTGGATGGCAAGCCGGTGTATCCGTGCAGCCAGCTTGCAGCATGGAGCCGATGGCAAGACGATCCAGACCGTCGAAGGGCCGGATCTGCGGCGAGCGGTCAGCTCGATCCGCTGCAACGCGCGTTCGTCGAGCACGATGCGCCGCAATGCGGCTTCTGCACGTCGGGGCAGTTGATGGCGGCCAAAGCGCTGGCTGAACGCCAATCCGCATCCGACCGCCGACGACGTGCGCGCGGCGATGACCGGGAATCTGTGTCGGTGCTCGAATTACAACCATTACGTTGCAAGCGGTGCTCGCGGCGGACGGCGACGACTCCGGCGGCGGTCCCGGGATCTGATCCGGATCAGACCCCAATTGGCGCGGAAATTGCGCCGCCCGCATCGGTCAGGCCACGCGACGCCGCGTATCGACGCCGTCGAGCGCGCCAGCGGCAAAGCCACCTATACCGGCGACGTGCAGCTGCCGGGGATGCTCTATGCGCGCAGTGCTGCGCAGCCCGCATCCCCACGCGCGCATCCGCAGCGATCGACGTCTCGAAGGCGCGCGCGCTCGACGGCGTGAAAGCGGTCATCACGCACGAGAACTGCACGCTGCGTCTGGGGCGCGGGCTCTGATCGCCGGCGGCCAGCAATACAACGACGAGGTCAAGAAGATCACCAAGCAGCGGCGCTACGCGTTCAACAATCCGGTACGCTTCGTGGGCGAGCCGGTCGCCGCCGTTGCCGCCGTCGATCGCCACACCGCCGAGCAGGCGCTCGCAGCTGATCGTCGTCGACTACGAGCTGCTGCCGTTCGTGCTCGATCAGGAAGAGGCGATGAAACCCGACGCGCCGAAGATCTGGCCCGAGGGCAACGTCTCCCTGAACAGCGCGCAACGAGCCGCTGCCGATCGCGCAGACGCGCGGCGATGTCGACGCCGGATTCCGCGCCGCCGATCACGTGTTCGAAGATCGATTCTCGACCGCCTTCGTGCACAACGCGCAGATGGAACCGCGCGCCGCGGTCGCGCTGTGGGAGGGCGACAAGCTCACCATCTACACGCCGACCGGCGGCATCGCCAATTGCCGCACCGACATGCGCCCGCGACCTCGAGATGCCGATCGAGAAGGTGCGCGCGTCGTCTGCCAGCATGGGCGGCAACTTCGGCAACAAGAACCAGAACCAGGACGCCGATCTGCATTGCCGCCGATGCTCGCCAAGTGAAGCCGGTGCGCCGGTGAAGCTGGAGCTGTCGCGCAAGGAGGACTTCATCGGCGTGCACGGCCGCTGGCCGACGACGCAGCATTACAAGGTCGGCGTCAAGGCCGACGGCACGCTGACGTCGATCCAGCTGCGCGGCATCAGCGGCATGGGCCCGTATCGCAAGAACTCCGGCGCGATCGGCGGCATCGAAGTCTATCAGTGTCCCGAACATCGAGACCGCCGTCATTCCCGGTCTACACCAACAGGACGGTTTCGGGAAACTTCCGCGGCCCCGAATTCCCGCAGGGGTTCTTCGGCATCCAGTCGATGATGGACGACGTCGCGGCGAAGCTGAAGATGGACCCGGTGGAGTTCATCCTCAAGAACATGACGCGGAAGTTCACGCGACGAAACGCCGTATTCACGAACTACACGCTCGACGAATGCATCCGGCGCGGCGTCGAAGCGTTCGAGCTGGAAGAAGCGCTGGCACCCGGCCGGGCGCTGACGCCGGGCCGCTCAAGCGCGGCGCCGGTGTCTCGTTCATGGCGCTTCCGATCGGGCCTCGGACGAAGCAGCGCGACGATCCGCCTCGACGCGAGCGGCGAGCTACACGGTGCATGTCGGCGTCACCGACGTCGGCGCCGGCGCGAAGACCACGATGGGCGATGATCGCGGCCGAAGCGCTCGACGTCCCGTTGTCGAAAGTGCGCGTCGTGTGGGGCGACACCGACCGCTGCCCGTATTCGGTCGGCGAATCCGGCAGCCGCACCACGATCGCGACCGGCTACGCGGTGGTCGAAGCCGCCCGCAGGATCTGCAGAAGCAGATCGCGGAAAAGGGCATGCCGACCGGCAACGTCGTGCTCACCGCGTCCGCGACGCCGAATCCCACGAGCGACGGCAAAATCCGCAACGTGTTCGGCGCGCATTTCGTGGAAGTCGAAGTCGACACCGAGCTCGGCCGCGTCCGCGTGCTCGAACTACCTCGACGCGTCCACGACTGCGGCCGCATCATCAACCCGCTCACCGCGATGAGCCAGATCCACGGCGGCGCGGTGATGGGCATCGGCATGGCGCTGCACGAGGATCTGCTCTACGATCGGCGCAGCGGCGTCCCGCTGACCGCCGGCTACTACGGCGCGCGCGTGATGACCCATCTCGACACGCCGCAGATCGACGTCATCTTCGTCGAGATCGGACGACGGCTACGGCCCGTATGGCGCGAAGAGCATCGGCGAGGCGAGCAAGGTGCCGGCGGTCGCCGCGGTGGGCAACGCCGTGTTCAACGCGATCGGACGGCGCATCAAGGATCTGCCGATCACGCGCGACAAAGTTTTGGTGTCCAGTCCCCATGAACGCGTGACATAACTCCCGGGCGGGGCATCCCGGTTGGCGGCGTTGTTCGTCGCTCAGATATTCCCGATATCCTCGCTCCTCACGCCTTGCCACCCGGGCGCCGCGCTCCGGGATTTACGCCACGATTCACGGGGACGGGACACCGGGGGCGCTCGCGTGAAAGCGATCACCAACGTCAACCCACGCGATCTCGAAGAGCGCGACCGCGCAGGCGCAACGGGCGCAGCGGAACGGCGTCGCGTTCGTGATGGCCGGCGGCGGCAGCGACGTCCTCGGGCATGATGAAGGACCACCTCATCACGCCTGACGTCGTGATCAACCTGAAGGCGATCAAAGGGCTCGACGAGATCAGGATCGAGCGGTGACGGCCTCACGATCGGCGGGCTGACGACGCTCGACACGATCGCGCGGCATCACGGCCATCCGCCAGCAGTACTCGGGTTCTCGCAGAGGCGGCTGAGCGGCGTGGCGACGCCGCAGATCCGAAACGTCGGCGACGATTGCCGGCAACGTCCGCCAGCGCCCGTGGTGCTGGTATTACCGCCAGGGATTCCACTGTTTCAAGGCCGGCGGCAACGTCTGCTATTCCGATCAGCGGCGAAAACCAGTTCCACGCGATCTTCGGCGGCGGCCCGAGCTACATCGTGCACCCGTCGGACACCGCGCCGGCGCTCATCGCGCTCGAACGCCGCATTCCGCATCGTCGGCCCGTCGGGCGAACGGACGGTGCCGGCCGCCGACTTCTTCACGCTGCCGACGGCGAACCCGCTGCATGAGAACGTGCTGAACGACGGACGAGGTGCTGGCGGCGATCGCCGTTCCCGCCGCATCGGCGTCGACGCGCAGCACGTATCACAAGGTCATGGACCGCGAAGCGTGGACGCACGCCGTGGTCAGCGCGGCGATTGCGCTCGACATGAACGACGACGTGTGCCGCGCGCGCGGATCGTGCTGGGCGGCGTGGCGCCGATTCCGTGGCGGCTGCCCGAGGTCGAGCGGATGCTGGCCGGGCAGCGGATCACGCCGGAGCTCGCGGCGAAGGCCGGCGAGGCGGCGGTGGCGCGGTGCGCGGCCGCTTGCCAAAAACGGCGCAAAGTGCCGCTCACGAAAGCTGTCGTGAAGCGCACGCTGGAATCGTTGGGTGAGGTCCGCCTGAAGGCGGACTCCCGCATGCGTCGGTCGTGAGTCCGGCTTTTAGCCGGACCTACAGAGGGACGACCTTGAGCCTGTATGAAACGTCTGACTGTGTTGTGTTATGTGTGGCGTGATCTTGGCCGCTGCAGGGCCGGTCAGCCCGCACCGTCCACGCGCGCGCCGCGCACGCCGCCGAGCTGGACGAGATGTTCCAGCAGGTCAAGAACTGGGGCCGGTGGGGCGCCGACGATCAGCTCGGCTCCGCCAATCTGGTCACCGCCGCGAAGCAGAAGCAGGCGGCGGCGCTCGTGAAGAGCGGCATCACGGTGTCGCTCGCGCACAACGCCGCTCACCGAGACGGGCCGAGGACGTCACGAGCCCATTCGAGCACACGATGAACCGCGGCAACCAGATGGATACGCTATCGCGTGTCGTATCACGGCTACGCGCACAGCCACATCGACGCGCTGTGCCATTTCCTCTACAAGGATCAAACCTACAACGGCTACGCGCAGCGCCGACGTCAACACCGACAAGGGCTGCACCGAAGCTCGGCATCGACAACCTGAAGAGCGGCATCGTCACGCGCGGCATGCTGTTCGACATCCCGCGCCTGAAGAACGTCGACGTACCTCGAGCCGGGCACCGCGATCTCACGCCGAGGACCTGGAGGCGTGGGAGAAGAAGACCGGCGTCAAGGTGACCGTCGGGCGACGCGATCCTGCGTGCGCACCGGCCGCTGGGCGCGCCGAGCGAAGCTCGGGCCGTGGAACGTCGCGCAGAGCGCCGCCGGACTGCATGCGTCGGTCGCGCCGTGGATCAAGAGCGCGCGGCGTCGCGTTTCTCGGCGGCGACGTCGCGCTCGACGTCGTGCCGTCGCAGGTCGAAGGCGTCGCGCTGCCGATCCACACGCTGCTGATCGCCGGGCTCGGCATCAACCTGCTGGACAATCAGGATCTGGAAGCGCGTCGCCGAAACCGCGCGCGAAGCTCAATCGGTGGGAGTTCATGCTCACGATCGCGCCGGTGCCGGTGACTGGCGGCACCGGGTTTCCGCTCAACGCGCCTGGCGGTTTTCTGACGTTCGAAATCAGGGCGTTCGTTTTCCCGCTCGTCATCGTCGCCACGGTGATTGTGACTGCGGACGATAGTGCGCCAGACTTCGAGCTGATCCAACCCGAGCTCTTCTCGGCCAACGGCGGCATGCCCAACGCCTGGGCGGACTTCGACAACGACGGCGATCTCGACGAGTTCGTCGGCTTCCGCGGCCGGCCGAATCGGCTTGTATCGGCAGGAGCGCGGGCGATTCACCGACGTTGCGGCGGCGGTTGGACTGGCCGACACCGTCGAGACCCGTGCCGCGGCCTGGGGCGATTTCGACGCGGACGGCCACGTCGACCTCTACGTCGGCTTCATCGACGGCACGCCGAACCGGCTCTATCGCAACGACGGCGACGGCCGCCATTTCACCGACGTCGCGCATCAGCTGCGGCCTCGATCTCGCCGGCGTCATCCCGCCAGGTGTCGTGGATCGACTACGACAACGACGGCGATCTCGATCTGTTCATCGCGTTTCGCGACAAGCCCAATCGTCTGTTCCGTCACGACGGCGAACGCTTCACCGATGTGACCGGCGAACTCAGGCATCGGCGACCCGCGAAAGACCGTCGGCGCGGTCTGGTTCGACATGGACGTGGACGGCGATCTCGATCTGTTCGTGGCGAACCAGAACGGCGATACGAACGGACTCTTCCGCAACGATCGCGGCCGCTTCGTCGATGTCGCGCGCGCGTGGGGCGTCGACGCGCCGCGCGCGCTCCGAGGAATTCGGCGGCGTCGGGCCGGCGGTCGCCGACTTCGACGGTGACGGCTACTTCGATCTGTTCGTCGCCAACTACGGACCGAGCGCGCTCTATCGCAACGATCGCGGGCAGCGCTTCGTGGACGTGACCGCAGCCGCCGGGCTGCTCTTCGATCAGCACGCGACGACGCCGGCGTGGGGCGACTACGACAACGACGGGCGGCCGGACCTATACGTCGCCGGATTCCTCGCGACCGAGACGCACTATCCCGATCACCTGTTTCACAACCTCGACAGGCGGGCAGTGCCAGCACGTTCGCCGATGCGCTGCCGGTGCTCGTGAAGGACCACGACGCCAGCCACGGCGTGCAGTGGGTGGACGTCGACAACGACGGCGCGCTCGATCTCGTCGCTGACGAACAACGATGCGCGCGGCGGCCACTACCTGTTCCGCAATCGCCTGCCTGCGGCGCTCGCGCGCGCCAATCGCTCAGCGTCGACGTGGTGGACGCGCGCGGCCGCCACACCAGAGCGGCGCCGAAGTGCGTGTCTACGCCGCGGGCACGCGGCGGCTGTTGTCGTCAGCGCTCGTCGACACGGGCGGCGGCTATTGCTCGCAGAACGTGATGCCGGTCCACGTCGCGACGCCAGGTGCCTCGCGGGTCGATGTCGAAGTGACGACCATGAGTGCCCGGGGAGACAGACGACGAAACGAGCTGGCGTCGATCCAAGAACCGCCGCGCGGCCGTTGCTGCTCAAGATCGAGTAGCTCGTCCTTCGACAAGTCATCCTGAGCGAGCCTCACCTTCGACAGGCCTCAGGATGAGCGGCGAGTCGAAGGGCTCAGGACGAGCGTGTGGTCACGGCAGCGAGCATACCACCAGCGTGTCGGTCGCGGTCACGGCGATGCATCGCTTGCCGGTTCCATCCTGATAGGTCAGCGGATTGGCGTTGCCTCGACGATCCAGCTTCGCGGTCCACAGTTCCGTGCCGGTCGCCGCGTCGAACGCGCGGAAGCGATTGTCGTCGGTCGAGGCGACGAAGAGTCACGCCGCCGGCCGTGACCATGGCGCCGGCCATGGCCGGGCGGCCGGTGCGCTGCTTGCTTTCCGGTAATCCCTCGGTGACGCCGAGCGGAACCTGCCAGGCGAAATCGCCGGTCGACGGGTTGACCGCTATCAGTCTTCCCCATGGCGGTTTCTGGCACGGCCACGGCGATCCGTTCTGGCGGATGTCGAAGTTGCCGCGTCCAGCGGGGCGTTCGAGCGCGGCCTTGTCGAACGTCACCGTCGATCCGTCGCGGCCCTGTTCCATCCAGCCAAGCGCGCCGTCGTCTTGCGTGACGACATACACGCAGTTTCGTTTGTGGACTGAACGCCGTTCCGCCCCAGTTCGCGCCGCCGAGGCCGCCAGGAAAATTCAGCGCGGTTTCGGCTGGCGCGCCTCCGGCGCGATACGCCCACGGCGTGAATGGTCCGGCGTTGTAGATGCCGTTGGTCTCGACGAGATCTTTGCACGCGGCGGCGTGCTCGGGCGTCGTGTCCGGCGGCGGTCACGAGATCCTCCGGCTTGTAGCCGACGCGCGCGATCGGCGGCGGCTTCACCGGAAACGGCTGCGTCGGAAACGCATGCTCGCCCGGCACATCGCTCTTCGCCACCGGGCGTCTCTTCGACGCCGAAGATCGGCTGCTCCGGTTTCGCGGTTGAGGATGTACATGTAGCCCGACTTCGTCGTCAAGGCCAGTGCGGGAACGATGCGGCCGTTGCGCACGATGTCGAACAGTCCCGGAGGCGCCGGCGGATCGTGATCCCACGAGATCGTGGTGAATCGTCTGGAAGTGCCACTTGTACTTGCCGGTCTGGATATCCAGCGCGACGACCGAGTTGCCGAACAGGTTCGCGCCCTTCCGGTCGCCGCCATACGCGTCGGGGATCGGCGACGCCAGCGGCATATAGAGGAGACCGCGCTGTTCGTCGAGCGTGAAGTAGAACGGCCAGGCGTTGACGCCGAGCCGGCCTTTCCAGCTGTCGCCTTCCCACGTGTCGTGACCGACGTCGCCGGGTTGCGGCACGGAGCTGAATTCCCACAGCTTGGCGCCCGTCCGCGCATCGAAGGCTCGAGGATTGCCGATGCCGCCGACCGCCCCGGGCGGCGTGTTGGCGCCGACGACGATCACGTTCTTGTAGACGAGCGGCACCGAGTTGTAGGGCACGACGATGTCGACTTCGCCGCCCTTGCCGAAGCCGGCGATCGGCACGCCCGTCTTCGCGTTCAGCGCGATCAGACGACGTCCGGCCATGAAGACGATGCGCGGCGGATTGTCCGCGTCTGCCGGCCCAATAGGCGACGCCGCGGCGCGAGGGCACAGCCGCCGGTGACTGCGTACTGCCAGATCTCCTTGCCGGTGTCGGCCTGCGAGCGCGACGATGCGGTTCGCCGCCGGGCAGATACATGACGCCGCCGACGACGATCGGCGTCGCTTCGAATTCGGTCCGCCGCGTCCGCCGCCAGGCACCGGCGGCGGTGTCGCATCACTTTGCAGGCTGTAGGTCCAGGCGCGCGTCAGCGTGGCGACGTTCGTCGTGTTGATGCGCGCGAGGGGCGAGTAGCCGGTTCCCGCAGAGATCGTGACGGTACATCGGCCAGTCGCCGGCCGCCGTCGCGCGCTGCGCGCCGCCAGATTGGGCGATGACGACTGACAGCGCGACGCCAACGCAGAGCGTGATGGCCGAGCGCAACATGGATGCGGCCCTGCGCTACTGCACGCGCAGCGCGATGATCGGATCGACGCGCGTGGCCCTGTGGGCTGGGATCAGGCTCGCGACCAGTCCGGCCGCGCGTGCAGGATCGTCGACACGCTGATGAACACGATCGGATCGAGCGGGCTCACTTCGTAGAGCAGCCCAGACATCACGCGGGTCAGACCGATCGAGCCGACCAGGCCGCGCGATCGTGCCGGCGCCGACGAGCCGCATACTGCGGCGGAAGGACGAGCCGCAGCGTGTCGGCGGATCCGGCGCCCAGCGCCATCCGGACGCCGAGCTCGCGCGTCCGCTGCGTGACGCTGTACGACACGACGCCGTAGATGCCGACCACGGCCAGCAGCGAGCGCCGAAATCGCGAACGCGGCGAGCAGCATCATGCTGATCCGGGGCAGGAACACCGACCGCGCCACGACCGTCCACCATCGGGCTCGCGTCGCAGAATCGCCTGCTCGGCGTCGATCGCCAGCACTTCGCGCCGAATCGTATCGATGAACGGCTTCGGATCCGACGCGGTCCGCACGACCAGCGCCATGCCGGCGAGCAGCTGCTGGTAGGCGGGCATGAACAGCTCGGCACGCGGCTCGCGGTCGAGGCCGTAGTGCTTGGTGTCGCCGACGATGCCGACGACCTCGGCTTTGCCGTGCGGATTGCGGACCACCTTGCCGATCGGATCCTCGCCGCCGAAATAGCGCCGCGCCATCGTTTCGTTGATCACCATCGCGCCGGGCAGCCCTGGCAGGTCGCGCTCGTCGATGAAGCGGCCCTTGATCAGCGCGCATCTTCATCGTTTCGAAATACTTCGGCGTCGCCATCCGGATGTCGGCGCGTGGTTCCTCGCCGTTGGTGGGCGCCGCCTTGCCCTCGATGGTGAAGGGCAGCGCGAAATCGATCCCGACCGGATACATCGGCAGCGCGCTGACGGCCGCCGTGGACTCGACGCCCGGCAGCGGCGGCGACGCGATGGATCGCGTCCTTGTAGAAGCGCGTGCGCTCCAGCGCGTTCTTGTATTTCGCCTGCCGGCAGATAGATCTGCACGGCGAGCAGGTTGCGCGGTTCGAACCCCGGCGACACGCTGCATCAGCTGCGCGAAGCTGCGCGTCATCAAGCCGGCGCCGACGAGCAGCATCAGCGCCAGCGCCACTTCCACGACGACGAGCGCGCCGAGCATGGCATGCGAGCGGACGGTCGTGCCGGAGAAAGCGTTCGATCGTGTCGCGCAGCGCGGCGCGCGATACCTGCAGCGCCGGCACGAGCCCGAACACCAGCGCCACGAAGATCGAGGAGCAGCAGCGCGAACAGCAGCACGCCGCCATCGAGCTGAACCTGCTGCATTCGCGGCAGGCTGCCCTCGGGCAGCGCGTGCACGAATCGGACGCCGGCCCAGGCGACGAACAGCCCGAGGGTGCCGCCGATCGCCGACAGCACGAAGCTCTCGGCCATCACCTGTCGCACGATCTGCATGCGGCCGGCGCCGAGCGCCGCGCGCACGGCGATCTCCGTCCGCGCGGCTCGACAGCCGCGCCAGGATCAGGTTCGCGACGTTGGCGCAGACGATCAGCAGGAGGAACCCGACCGCGGAGGAAATCAGCAGCAGCGCCGGTCTGACCGTCGTCACCAGCTGTTCCTGCGCCGCGATGACCCGAGCGCCCCATCCGGTGTTGCTGTCGGCGTAGGTCGACGGCCAGCCGTCCCGCGACGACGCTCATTTCCTGCTGCGCCTGCTCCGGCGTGGCGTTGTCGGCGAGGCGGCCGACGACGTTCAGCGAGCGCGCTTTGCGCGAGCGGCCGTGCCCGTCGGCGGGATCGAAGCTGAGCGGCGTCCAGATATCGATATCGCCGCTGGGCGGGAAATCGAAATCCGCGGCCATGACGCCGACAACGGTGTACGGCAGCGCGTCGAGCTGAATCGTCTGGCCGATCGCGCTTGGCGATCCGCCGAAATGCCGTTCCCAGAACGCGCGGCTGAGAAGGGCGACGCGATCGGATCCGGTGATGCCTTCTTCTGTCGATGAAGGTGCGGCCGAGGATGGCGTTGGCGCGAAGCATCGGAAAAGAGATTCGGTGTCGCGCGGACGCTCGGCACGTCGAGCGGGACGCCGCCGCCGGCGAAGGCGTAGCGGAGCTGACGGAACGCCGCCATGTCGGCCGATCGAGTGCGCTTGCTGTTTCCAGTCCTGATAGGTCAGCGGCGCCACGAGGTCGGCGCGGCCCTCCGGGTCTGACTTCAGAGAGGACGACGAGCTTCGACGGGTCCTGATAGGGCAGCTGGTTGAGCAGCACCGCCTTGATGACGCTGAAGATGGCGGTGTTCGTGCCGATACCGAGCACGAGCGTCAGAATCGCCACCGTGGCAAAGCGTCGGCTGCCGCAGGAGCGACCGGCACGCGTATCGAACGTCGCCGAGCAAATGTCCCATCAGGTCCTCGCGTGCGCCAGTGTAGCGCATCGACAGGCCGCGAACGCCGAATTACCATCGCTTCATGACCGCCAGGCTGTCCGTCCGGATGGCGCTCGTTCTCGCCGCCGTCGCCGCCGGCTGCGGCACGCCGTCGACGCCCTCGCTGATGCCGACGGGCCTCTGGGGCGGCGACCACATCGCCCTGACCGTGGAGGACAGAAGCGCCCACGTGGAACTCGATTGCGCGCACGGCGACATTCCGATCCGGTTGCCCGACGCGCCGTTTACCAGTCGCGGGCACGTTCGTGCGCGAGCATGGAGGGCCGATTCGCGTGGACGAGACACTGGATAGTCGTCCCGCCTTATGCGTCGCGTCGACGTCCGGCAGCGTGATGACGTTGACGATCCGCCTGACCGACAGCGGCGAGCTGGTGGGCACGTTCACGTTGACGCGCGGGGCAACCGGGCGCATCGTCAAGTGTCTGTAGCCGCGGTTTCAAAACCGACGTGGTGTCCGCCTTTAGGCGGACCTGAGAATCAGCTGCCCGCCGTCGCCAAGGCTATGGCGTCGCCGTAGCTTTAGCGGGCGGAAAGCCGGACCCACGGGTTTTGAAACCGGATCTAGCGTTTGATCGCGTCGTGCACGTATCCAGCCGGGAGGACGTGATCCGGATCCATGCGGACCGACAGGTAGTCGATGTGATCCACGATCTCGCTGAAACCGTGCGGCACACCGGCCGGAATGATCACGACGTCGCCGGCGCCGACCTTGCGGCTCTGGCCGTTCTGGAAGACTCCGCTCATTGACGGACCGACGAGCACCTTCACCGTGGTGCTGTCCGCCGCTTCCGTCTTTGGCGTCGGCATCGCGCCGCCGGTGACGAGCGTGCCCGATCCCGACACCACGTAGTAGACCTCGGTCACCTGGTTGTGCGACAGACCGCTGACGCCGGCGGCGCCGCCTCTTCATCGGCGCCGCGGTGCAGGATGCCAACCCCGACGTTATAGCTGCCGATGTCCACCACTGTGAGCTGCTGATCGGTTTGCGCCATCTTCAGCACGGTGAGAATGTCGGCATTGCTGACGTCGGTCGCCGCTTGGCGATGCTCTGGTGAAGAAGGTCGGCTTTGCGCGATCGCCAGCAGCAGTCCGCACACAATCGGGGCGAATCTCGTGTTCAGCATGGCGTCATTGTCGGCTGCAGGTCCGGCTAAAGCCGGACGCCCTGACTGCAGGGGCTAGGCACAGCACGGGGCGTCCGGCTTAGCCGGACCGTGCTGACAGGCCTATAATCCCCGGCGGAGGCCCGCATGAAACGGATTGTCCTCACCTCCGTTATCGCCGGCGCGCTCGCGCTCGGGTCGCACACGGCGCCGCAGGCTGCAGGCGCCCGCCGCGAACGGGCGTCACGTTCACCAAGGACGTCGCGCCGATTCTTCAGCGAGCCTGTCAGAACTGCCACCGGCCCGGCTCGATCGCGCCGATGTCGCTGCTGTCAGCTACGAAGACGCGCGTCCGTGGGCGCGCTCGATCAAGACGACCGCGTCGAGCGGCGGCAGATGCCGCCGTGGCACGTCGACACGAACGTCGGGCATCCGCAAGTTCAAGGACGATCCGTCGCTGAGCGATCGGGAGATCGCGACGATCATCGCGTGGGTCGACGGCGGGCGCGCCGCGCGGCAATCCCGCCGACATGCCGCCGCCGCGCGCAGTTCGACGACAGCGACCGCTGGCACATCGGCAAGCCGGATCTGATCGTCGTCGATGCCGAACGAGTTCGCGGTCAAGCCCGAGGCCGCCGGACTGGTGGGGCATCTTCGTCGCCGACTCCGGGCCTGACCGAGGATCGCTACATCAAGGCGGTCGAGGCGAAGCCGTCGCCGGCGCGCGCGCCGCGTCGTCCATCACGCCGTCGAATCGCTCGTCTACGACGACGGACGCCGACGGCGGCGGCACGCTCGTCGAATACGCCGTCGGCAAGAACGGCGACATCTTTCCGGACGGATCCGGCAAGCTGATGAAAGCCGGGCGCCAAGGTCCGCTTCAACATGCACTATCACGCGATCGGCGAAGCCGATCGCCGATCGCACCGAGGTCGGCATCGTCTTCTATCCGAAAGGCGTCGTGCCGAAGCACGTCGATCACCACGGTGCTCGCGCCGAACCAGGACGACCTCGACATTCCCGGCCGGCGCCGACAACGTGCGCAGCGACGCGCTACTACAAGATGGACGAAGCCGACGCATCTCGTCGGGTTCATGCCGCACATGCACAACCGCGGCAAGCGGCAGTGTCTCGAGGCGATCTATCCCGACATGGACGATCGAGCAGTTGAACTGCGTCAACTACGACTTCAACTGGCAGATCGTCTACAACTACGCCGACGACGTCGCGCCGCTGCTTCCGGCCGGGCACGATCATGCACGTCATCAGCTGGCACGACAACTCCGCCGGCCAACAGAACAACCCCGATCCGCGCAACTGGGTCGGCTTCGGCAACCGCACGACCGACGACATGTCGCGCCACTGGCTGACGTTCTACTACGATGACCGACGAGGAGTTCAAAGCCGAAGCTCGCCGAGCGCGACGCGCCGAAGACGCATACGACCACAGCCGCAGTGAGGCTCAGCGCGTCGCAGCAGGCGAACCGGAGGACGCCGAGCCCGCTCGAAGCCGTGTCGCGCTTGTTCGCGTCTGTGTCCTCTGCGGTGCTGCTCTCGGCGGCGTCGCCGGTCCGTGCGCAGATCCGCTACGCCGCCGGCCAGAACGTCGTGCCCGTGTTCGAAGGCTGGGAGCGCAACGCCGACGGCATCGTTCAACATGGTCTTCGGCTACATGAACCGCAACTACGAGGAGCAGGTCGACATTCCCGGTCGGTCCGAACAACACGCTTCGAGCCGGGCGGCGTCGATCAGGGACAGCCGACCGCATTTCTACCCGCGGCGGCAGCAGTTCGTCTTCAAGGTCCGCGTGCCGAAGGACTGGGGCAAGAAGGATCTCGTCTGGACGCTGACGTCGCGCGGCAAGACCGAGAAGGCGTACGCGCACCCTGATGCCGTTCTGGGAAATCGACGCCGGCACGTACCAGCAGAACCGCGGCGGTCCCGGCGAGCTCGGCGAAGAGGACGACGCGCCGACGGCGAAGCTCGAGGGAACGAGCCGCAGCGCACCGATCGGTGTCGATTCGCCGCTCACGCTCGACGCCTACGTCATCGACGACGGGCAGCCTTCCGAATCTGACCCGAGCCAGAGCGGCTCAATCCGCGCGTCGAAGGCCCGCTCAGCCGGGCCGTGCGTCAAGCTCGATCGCGGCATGCGGCTCGGCGTGGTGTGGGTCGTCTATCGCGGCGATGCCCGCGCCGTGACGTTCAGCCCCGCGAAAGCCGCGGTCGGCGAGGGCGGCAAGAGCATCCACGACCGTTCGCTTCAGCGCCCCAGGCGACCTACGTCGCTGCCGCGGCTATGCCGACGACGGGTTCTGTTCGATGTGGTCGATGTGACGGTGACGGTCCGACCTAATCCTTGAAGATATCACGCGAGCGGCAGCACGAGGCCTGGGAGCAGCGGAGTGGTCAGCACATCGCTGGCTTCGCGCGAACGCTCGTATGGTCGCTCGAACCCGTCGTCCGATCGATAGACCCTGACGAGATCGAGTTCTGGATCCGAGAACCCAGTATTCCGACACCGGATCGCTGATAGAGCGCGCTTGAGCCGTCTCGTCTCGCTTTCGCGTGCTCGGAGATCCGATCTCGATGATGAGCTCAGGAGTGCCCTGCACGTTCTTCGATGTGAGGATCGTCGCCGGCTCGCTCGTTCGACATGAATAGCAGGTCCGGTTCGACCACGTCGAACTGCGAAAAGACGATGTCGAATGGAGCGTAGAACACCGCTGCCGATCCGATCGCTGGTGTTCAAGGTGGGACCGCAGAAGAAAATACAGGTTCCCGGAGACTGCCGATGCTTCGTGTTCGGAGCAGGCGTCACGTAGTGCTCTCCGTCGATCAACTCATGCCGGAGCCCGTCGTCTGGGAACAGCAGGAAGTCGTCGTAGGTGAGCTTCACGCCCGAACGCCGGCGTCATGAATCGTCCTCCCGGACATGCGCTCATTGTAGCGCCCGTCGTCTGCCAAACATGCCAGGGCGAATGGGATTGTGGGAGAAGCATCGCCGACTGAGATCGGCGCGGCGTTGTTCCTGGCAATCTGCGGGCGGCTCCCTTGCGAGAATTGCAACCGATCGTGATCTGATCTCAATCTGATCCGGCGCCCGATCCGGCCGCTATAATGCGACCGCTGTGATCGACCATCTCTGGCGCGATCTGCGGTGCGGCTCGGATGCTGGCACGGACACCTGGCGTTCACCGCCGTCGCCGTTCTCTCGCTCGCGCTCGGCATCGGCGCCAACACCGCGATCTTCAGCGTCGTCGACGCGCTCATGCTGCGGCCGCTTGCCGTGCATCGAACCCGAGCACCTCATCTTGCTCACGCAACAGCTCCGGCAACTACGTGCAGTATTCGATGTTCGAGAAGCTGCGCGACGCCGCCGCGTCGACCGCCGATCTGTCCGCCATCATCAGAACCCGATCGCTACAACGTCGGCGTCAGCGCGCGCGGCCGGCGGCGTCGAGCCAGGTCGATGGCGGCCCCGTGCGTGTGGCGCTCGTCAGCGGCAACTACTTTTCGACGCTGGGCACGGTCGCCGCGATGGGCCGGACGCTGGCACCCGACGACGATCGACCCTCCGGGGCACCGGTCGTGGTGGTTAGCGACGACTACTGGAGTCGCCGACTCGGAAAGAGCGCCGCCATTCTCGGCCGCACGCTGACCTTCGGCGACACCGCCTACGACATCGTCGGCGTCGCCGCGTCGCGAGGATTCCTCGGGAGTGGATCGGCCGGCCTGCTGACGTCTGGATCCCGATCGTCAGGCAGCCGCAGATCATGATCGAGCTTCCGGTCGGGGGTCTGCAGAACGCGGGCGCCGTCGTGATCGGACGGGTCAAGGCACGGTCTGAAGACCGTGCTCTGCAGGCGCTGCTGCAGACGGCGTTCGAGCGCGAGACTCGCGCGCAATTCGGTCCGAATGCCGACGCCCCAACAGCTTCGACCAGATCGCCGGCAATCAGATCGCGGTCGCATCCGGCGCCCGCGGCTTTCGCCGCAGCGCGAATCCTTTGGCCGATCGCTGACGATGCTGATGACGGCTGTCGGCCTGGTGCTCGTGGTCGCGTGCGCCAACATCGCGAACCTGCTGCTCGCGCGCTCGGAATCGCGGCGTCGCGAGATGGCCGTGCGGCTGCGCGGTCGGCGCCAGCCGTGCGCGCCTCGTTCGGCAGATGCTGACCGAGAGCGTGCTGCTCGCCATGCTGGGAGGGCTGGTGGGTGTGATCGTGGCGCAATGGGCGACGGCGGCACTGGCGTCGTTCGTGCGATCGGGACCGGTCACCGGCGCGTCGGTTGTCCTGTCGATGGATCTGGACGTCCATCCCGACGCGCGGGTGCTCGTCTTCACCGCCGCGCTGTGCGTCGTGACGGGCATTCTGTTCGGGCTCGCTCCGGCATTCCGCGGATCGCGCGTGTCGCTGTCGCCGGCGCTGCTCACGCGCGGGGCAGCCGCGGATCCGTTCTCGAGCCGCGGTCGCTTGTCGCTGGGCAGGGCGCTGGTGGTCGTGCAGGTGGCGGTGTCGCTGGTGCTGGTCGTCGGCGCCGGCCTGCTCGTGCGCACGCTACGAAACCTGACACTGCAGGAATTGGGCTTCGAGCGCCAGCGTCTGCTGCTCGTCTGGGCGCTGCCTGGGCAAACGGGTGGACGCGGCGCGGAGCCGCCGATTTCTGGCGCACGGCGATGGATCGCGTCGCCGCACTTCCAGGCGTCGCGTCGGTGAGCGCTTCGAATCAGGGCGTGTTGAACGGCTCGGATCTTTCCAACCTCGGGAACGGGCCTCGGCCTTCGGATCGAGGGCGAGGCGCAGGCGCCAACCGGTCTTCCTGGTCTCCGTAGCTTCGTTGCGCCGGGATTCTTCAAGACGATGGGCATCCGGCTGGTGGCCGGACGCGACTTCAGCGAAAACGATGTCGCGACCTCGGCACGCGGCGTGATCATCAGTCAGGCGATGGCGCGTCACTATTTCGGCCATCGCGATCCTGTCGGCCGCCGCATCTGGTTCCCCGAAGACACGAGCGCGCCGACGGCCGTCATCGGCGTCGCCGACGATGTCCTTGTCGGCGGTCCGCGCGAAACCGTGCGGCGTCCGGGCTACACCTACTTTTCGTATCGCGATCGCGAGGCGCCGCGCCGCCTGCGCACCATGACGATGGCCGTTCGCACGGCGGGGAACCGATGGCGATGGCGGACGCTATTCGGCGCGAACTGCAGGGCGCGCCGCTGCAGCTGCCGGGTATCTGAGAATTGACACCGCCGGCGAACAACTCAGCGACATCCTCGTGCAGGAGCGGATGGTGACGACGCTCTCCACGGCGTTTGGCAGCGTGTCGCTCCTCTTGGCCTGCTTCGGGCTCTACGGCGTCATCTCCTACACCGTGGCGCGCCGCACGAGCGAAATCGGCATTCGCATGGCGCTCGGCGCCACGCGGAGCGGGATGGTGCGCGCGTTCATGACCGAGAGCCTGGCGCTCGTGGTGGTTGGCATCGTCGCTGGTGCGCTTACGACTGTTGGCGTGACTCGCCTCATCGCCTCCCGACTGTTCGGCGTCGGCGCCGCCGATCCGGCCACGATGGCGACCGGCATCGCGCTGGTCGTCTTGGCTGGCGGCGCTGGCAGCGGCCCTGCCGGCGCGCCGGGCCGCCCGTGTCGACCCGATGGTCGCGTTGCGATTCGAATGAGCGACGAACCTCTGATTCGCGACATCTCCGACACCGCCCGGTGGATGGCCGCGTATCGCGCGCGGGAAAGCGAACGGCCAGACGCGGTGTTCACGGATCCTTTCGCGCGCGCGCTGGCCGGCGAGCGCGGCGAGCAGATCGCCACATGCGATCCCGTTCGGCGACGAGAGCGCGTGGGCGTTCACCGCGCGGACGTTCGCGTTCGATCAGCTGATCGAGCGCGCGCCGGCGCGCCGGCGTCGACTCTGGTGGTGAACCTCGCGGCGGGACTCGACGCGCGACCGTATCGCGCTGGCGCTGCCGCCGTCGCTGCGCTGGGTCGAGGTCGATCTCCCGGAGATCCTCGACTACAAGGCGGAGGTGCTCGGCGTCGGCGACGCCGCGCTGCGCGCTCGAGCGGGTGCCAATCGATCTGGCCAACCCCGACGCCCGCCGAGGTCTGTTCAACCGACTCGGGCGCACAGCGTCGCGGGCGCTCGTGTTGTCCGAAGGGCTGCTGATTTACTTGATGTCTGCGGAGGTGTGCGCGCTCGGCGGAGGATCTGGCCGCGCCTCCGAGCTTCGCCGAATGGATCGTCGACATCGCGTCGCCGGGGCTGTTGAAGATGCTGCAGGAGCGCACGGGCGCGATCATGGCGGCGGCGGGCTCGCCGTTCGTGTTCGCGCCGCCCGAAGGTCCGGCGTTCTTCGAGCCGCTGCGGCTGGACTCCCGCCGACGTGAAGTCGATGCTGCAGACGGCGCACAAAGCTGAAGCGGCTGCCGTTCATGCTTCGCATGTTCGCGATGATGCCGGAGTCGGCCGGCCCGCGCGGGCGATCGGCCGTGGTCTGGCGTCGATCCTGCTGCGCAGGAAGCTGGAAGTCAGAAGTCTAGAAGTCAGAAGTCAGAAGTCGGAAGAACGCCGACTGGTCCCGAGCGTTCGCTCGACGCGGCCGTACAGCGCCAGCACCGGGTGTCCGAGTGCTCGAGCAGATCGAGGACGAGCGCGCGATCGGCGGAACGCGTGAGCTCGATGAGCCGATTCGCGAAGGCGAACCACAGCGTCCGGCCGGCGCGATCGCGGTCGGCGTTCTTCAGGAAATCCGCGAAGCTGCGCAGCGTTCGCGCGCGCAAGGGCGTGGGCGGCACGAGGTCGACGAGCAGCGTGTAGAGCACGGATTTCTGATACACGTAGTCGCGCTCGAGGGCTTCGCGCGAGCCCGTCCAGCGCTCGAGACTCCGTGAGCAGCCGTTCCGCCTGCATCAACCATCCTCCGCTCATCCGGACCTGATCGGACACCGGCTGCCGGTCCGGGCCGCGCAGGCGGACGCCCATGTCGTAGAGACGCCGCGCCTCGATCGTGCGCCAGTAGGCGTCCATGCGCGCGACTCCCAACATGCTGGACGGCCGCGTGTCGGCCGGCGCCAGCGGCTTGATCGTTCTCCGCCGCGATGCTCGCGGCGGCGGAGTGCGGCGTTGAAGGTGTCCACGGCGGTGCCATCCGACAGGCTGTCGCTGCAACGCGGCCCTTGAACTGTGTGACGAGGTAGTCCCTGAGCGCGCGCGTCACGTTCCAGTGGGTGAGGCCGAGCGTCCGGTCGGCGTCTTCCAGGGCCATGAACTGCGTGACCAGATCGATCGAGATGCTGGAGAAGCCGCGCGGATCGCGCAGGCTGCTGTCGAGAATCCAGCGGAAGATGCCTTCGAGGTAGGCCGCCTCGTCGGTCGGTGGGCCTGAAGGTGCGCAGAGCCCGCGCGACGGCGGGCATGTCGGTTGGCAGGTGGGCCTGGAACAGGTAAAGGGTCATGAAGCGGAGCGCGTCGCTGCGCCCCTGCGCGTCCTGGCCGAACGTCTGGCGGGCGAGCACGGCGAGCGTCGTGCAGTACTCGTCGATGGCAGGGACGAGCGGGCTGTCGCAGGTGCCGGCGACGAGGTCCAGGTCGATCCATTCGAACATTTCGCGCGCGCGAACGGGATCGACCGATGCCATCAACTGCGCGGCTCGCACCTGCAGCGACACGCGCGTGAGCGCCGTGTCGGAGGCGATCACTTGCGCACCTTGCCGGCTGTTGGGTGAGGTCGATGTGGCGGTGACGCGGTAGGCGTCCCAGGCCGAGTACGCGCGAAGGTACGCTTCCTCGATCAGTTCGCGGCGCCATTCGGTATCCAGAATCCGCGTGGAACCGGTCAGTCGCAGCAGCACGTCGGCGGAGAATTCCGGCGGCACGGCGCGTGCGTCGACGACTAGCGACTCGATCACCGCCTCACGTCCTTCGACTCGCGCGTCTGTCCGTGCAGCGGCAGCGCGCTCGCTCAGGACAGGACGTTCGCGGACAACGCGGCCAGAAGCAGGACACCGACCGCACGCATGATGCCGATTGTAGACCGCGTACTAGCGACGCAGGCGCGCCGGAATCGTCCCCTAACTCCGCCGCCGACGGCACGCCCTGCGGCGCTTCGCCGCCTGCGTGCGCCGCCCTGACGATCGCGTCGGCCATCGCCTCGGCCGCGAGCGATCCGATCGTGCCGTGATTCGGCTCGCCGTTCCACGTGCCGGTGGCCAGCGCGAAAATCGTGTCGCCGTCGCCCGGCGTGTGGACCGGCGCGATCGCGCGCGCGTAGCCGTCGTGCGCCATCTGCGCCACCTTCTGCGCCTGCGCCTTCGTCAGCTTCGCGTTGGTGGCGACGACGCCGAGCGTCGTGTTCTCGCCCGGCCGGCCGTCGCGCCCGGTCCTCGCGCCGGAGCGAGCGTGCGCGCGTCGCCGAGATGCTTGCCGTCCTCGGTGCGCGCGCCGGCGATGACCTGGCCGGTTGCGGGATCGATGATGTCGCCGACCGCGTTGACCGCGACCAGCGCCGCCGACGACGCAGGCCGTTGGGCAGACGGATCGCCGCGGATCCGATGCCCGCCTTCATCGGCCGGCCGGCCGCCCGACTTGCCGACCGTTGCGCCGGCGCCGGCGCCGACGTTGCCTTCCGTCACCGGCGTCGGCCGTCGCAGCGGCCGCGCGCTTTGTAGCCGCAGTCCGCGGTCGGACGGATCTTCGCGCTGCCGCCGAACCCGAGGTCGAACAGGATCGCCGCCGGCACGATCGGCACGACGCCGTTCGGCCCGACCGGATAGCCGATGTTGTGTTCTTCGAGCCAGCGCATCACGCCCGACGCCGCGTCGAGGCCGTACGCGCTTCCGCCCGACAGCGTACGATCGCGTTGACGATCTGCACGGTGTTCGACCGGGTTCAGCACGTCGGTCTCGCGCGTGCCCGGCGCGCCGCCGCGCACGTCCACGCCGCCCGTCGTGCCGTCCTTGGCGACGATCACGGTGCATCCCGTGGGACGCTCGCTCAGCGTGAAGTGACCGACCTTGATGCCGTCAACGGCCGTGAGGGTCGTGTTCGTCGCTGGAGGTGATTGTGCTGGCAGCGGGACTTCGAGCGTCAGAGCGGCCAGCCACATTGCAGCGAGAGGCAACCTTTCATCGCGTGCCCACGCTCGGCTAAAGCCTCGCGCTCCAATGGCAGAAACCACGTTCGGCTACAGCTTCGCGCTCAGAGCAAAACCGCGCTCGCTGTTTCGCGCTCCACGTACACACGCACAACGGATCGCGAGGCTTCAGCCGAGCGTTCGGTCATGACTGCGTTCCCGTCAACTCGAGCAACGCCAGCGCAAGAACCTTGGTCGCGTTGACGAGATCGTCCACGCCGCACCATTCGTCGGGCTGATGCGCGAGATCGAGAATGCCGGGGCCGTACGGCGACGCAGTTGCGGCACGCCGCCGATGCGCGCCACGTGCTTCTGATCGTAGGTGCCCGGGCTGGCGACCGAGCCCGCCGCTTCGTCCGAGCACGCGCTGCAGCGCGCGATCGAGCGCGCCGATCACGCGGCGAATCCGTCCGGCGTCCGAGTCGGGTGCACGACCATCAGGTCGCGCAATCTCGTAGCGTGAAGTCCGGGACGTCGCGCGCGCGGCGCGTTCGAGCAGCTCGACGATCTCCGCCTTGCGTCGCGTCGAAGCCTTCCTCGAGCAGGAACCGCCGATCGAACACCGCGCGGCAGCGGTCCGCCACGCACGGCGTCTGGATGCCGTCCGACCGGCCTGGCCGCCGTCGATGCCGTTGATGTTGAGCGTCGCGTGCCGCGCGCCGGCCGGCATCGACCGGCATCGCCGTCGTCCGCGCGCGCGAGCGCGCGGCTGCAGATCGCGTCGCATGCGATCGAGCACGCATGCCCATGTGGTCGATGGCGTTGACGCCGTGGAACGGCATGCTGCCGTGCGCGATGCGCCCGTGCGTCAGTCACCTCGAACCAGTAGACGCCGCGGTGGCCGATGCAGATGCGATCGACGTAGAGCGGCTCCGGGATGATGACGAAGTCGGTGCGATCCGCGCTGATGCGGCCCGTGGTGCGCGAGCCACGCGACGCCGGCGAAGCCGCCGCTCTCTTCGTCGACCGTGCCGCTGATCTCGACGCGTCCCGTTCAGCTCGACGCCGGCGCGGCGAATCGCCTCGGCCGCGAACACCGCCGCGGCGATCCCGGCCTTCATGTCGCACGATCCGCGGCCCGTAGATCCGTCCGTCGCGGACGCTGCCGCCGAACGGATCGACCGTCCAGCCGGCGCCGGCCGGGACGACGTCGAAGTGGCCGTTGAGGTGGACGAGCGGGCGCGGCGCGCGGCCGCGCCGCGCGCCGACGACGTTGATGCGCGGATGGCGCGCGGTGTGCTCGGCGCAGCCCTCCGGCCGCGTGATGCTCGACCTCGAACCCGCACGCGACAGCGCGACGCCCGATCAGCTCCGCGCAGTCGGCGTAACCGTCGCCCGGCGGATTCACCGTCGGCATGCGGATCAGGTCGCGCGTGAAGTCGACCGATTTCGTCGGCGAGCGTCGTCGACGGCGTCGCAGACGCGATCACGAGAGCGTTCATAGAGCGATGCAAGTAGTCAACAGAGGGCATTCCCTACCAGACTCCCCGTTGTCACTGCCCGTGTACCGCTGTCGCGATGTTACCATCCGGCGCCGATCGCGCATGGCCTACCTGATCGATCATCGTCGTCTACTCGCTCGCGCAGATTGCGCTCGGCCTGTGGGTCAGCGCGGCGCGTGACGGGCATCGAGCGACTTCTTCGTCGCCGGGCGTCAGCTCGGCCCGGGCTGCTGTTCGCGACGTTCCTGGCCGCGAACATCGGCGGCGGATCGACGATTGGCGCCACCGGCCTCGGCTATCGCGACGGGCTCGCGGCCGTGGTGGTGGGTCGGTTCGGCCGGCATCGGCTCGATCGCGCTGGCGCTGTGGGTCGGGCCGCGCATCCGCCGCCTCGCCGCCGAGCACGATCTGCGCACGGTCGGCGACTTCCTCGGAGTGGCGCTACGACCGCCGCGTGCCGCGCCATCGTCGCGGTGCTGCTGTGGATGGGCACGATCGCGATCCTCGCCGGCCAGCTGATCGGCATCGCGTGGATCCTGACCGTCGTGATCGGCATCCCGAAGGCCGCCGGATGCGCGCATCGGCGCGCTGGTGGTCACGTGTCCTATTTCGCCGCCGGCGGACTGAAATCGTCGGCGGTCGTCAACGTCGTGCAGTTGACCGTGAAGCTCGCTCGGATTCGCCGTCGCGCTGCCGATCGCGCTTGAGCCTGCGTCGGCGGGTTCGTCGGCGCTGCACGCCGCGCATGCCGGATCCGGCGATGTGGAATCCCGTGGCGGAACGGCGCGTCCGGATGGATTTACGTCGCGATGCTGGCGCCGAACTTCGTCGTCTCGCCGGGGCTGCTGCAGAAAGTCTACGGCGCCCGCGACGATCGCGCCGTCCGCGTCGGCGTCGGACTCAACGCGGCGTGCCTGCTTGCTCTACGCGCTCGTGCCGACCGTGCTCGGCATCGTCCGCGCAGTGCGCTGCATCCAGGGCCTGCGGACGCGAATCGCGAGCTGGCGCTGCCGACTGCTGTTCATGCACGACCTGCCGTTCTGGGTCGGGCGCGCTCGGCCTCGCGGCGGTGTTTTCCGCCGAGGTCAGCGCGGCCGATGCCGTGCTCTTCATGCTGGCGACGTCGCTGTCGCAGGATCTCTACAAGCGCTTCGTCAACCCGGCCGCCACAGATCGGCAGGTGCTGACCGTCGCGCGCGCTGGCGTCGGTCGTCGGCGGCACGCTCGCCGTCGGCGTCGCGTTCGTGTCGCAGAGCGATGATCGACGCGCTGAGCGTGTTCTACACGATGATTGCCGTCAGCCTGTTCGTCCCGATTCTCGCGGGGCTCTATCTCTGCGACGGCCGAAGCCGCTCGATGCGCTGGCGGCGATCGCCGGCGGCGTGCTCGTGGTTGCCACCGCCCAGATCGTCCGCGGGGGACGGCCGATTGGGGTGTTCACGCCGGCGATGTGTGGACTCTGTCGCCGCAGCCTTGGCCTTCCTGTTGGTCAATTCTCGGGAAGTGACTCAGGCGGCAAGCACTTTCCACGGCCCGGCATTTGCTTCGAGCTAGCAATAACACCTAGTTAGACGTCTACGTTTGTACACAAACGATTCATAAATAGGGCCCGTTTGACCGAAAACCGTATTCCTGACGATTGCTCTCCGCATCCGCATCGTTGGCCGCTGCCGGACTCGGATGCGTTCGCCGAATACGATGTCCAGCGCTTCCGCGTGGGTGACGTATACGAAGTTACCCGTTCGCCTCGGCGACGCTGCTGATCGATCTCGGGCTACGCCGTCAGCGCGGCGGGTGCGAGATCCCTGCGGCTGAGGCGGCGCCGATTTCAGCTCGACGAAGGTCCGACCGAAGAAGAAGCGGTAGGGACAGCGCCCCAACCCTCTCGACCGCTCCAGCGCCGCCGACCACTGTTCCCGCAGAGCCGCAGCCGCGCTGCGCCGCCATGCCCGGCTCGGACCGGCGATCCGATCTGCCACTGTCCGGTGATGGCGTCGACCGATGGCCAGAAGCCGACGCCAAGTCCGCCAGGTAGCGCCGCGCCGAGCGCCGTCGTTTCGGTGACCGCCGGCCGCACGACCGGGCACGCCGAGCAGGTCGGCCTGAAACTGCATCAGCGTGTTGTTGGTCGCCGCGCCGCCGTCGACGCGCAGCTCCGTCAGCGCGATCCCTGCGTCGGCTCGCCATCGCGTCGAGCAGATCGGCGACCTGGTAGGCGATGCTCTTCGAGCGCCGCGCGCGCGATGTGCGCCGGCGGTCGTGCCGCGCGTGATGCCGACGATCGTGCCGCGCGCGTACGGATCCCAGTGCGGCGCGCCGAGCCCGGCGAACGCCGGGACGAGGTACACGCCGCCGTTGTCCGGCGACGCTCGACGCGAGCGGCTCGATCGTCCGGCGCGGTGCGAATCGAGACCGAGGCCGTCGCGAATCCACTGCACCACGGCGCCGCCGATGAAGACGCTGCCCTCGAGCGCGTACTCGGTGCGTCCGCCGATCTGCCACGCGACGGTGGTGACCAGGCTGTTGCGCGACGCGATCGGGCGTCGTGCCGATGTTCTGCAGCAGGAAGCAGCCGGTGCCGTAGGTGTTCTTCGACATGCCGGGCGTGCGGCACATCTGACCGAAGAGCGCGGCCTGCTGATCGCCGGCGATGCCGGCGATCGGCACGCCGCTCGAGCGCCGAGCGTCGATCGATGACCTGGCCGTAGACTTCGCTCGACGACCGCACCTCGGGCAGCAGTGCTCCGCGGAATGCCGAAACAGCTTCAGCAAGCTCGTCGTCCCAGTCGCAGCGTGTGGATGTTGAACAGCATCGTGCGCGACGCGTTGCTGACGTCGGTGACGTGCTGGCGCGCCGCCGGTGAGGTTCCAGACCAGCCACGTGTCGATCGGTGCCGAAGGCGAGCTCGCCGGCTTCGGCGCGCGCGCGCGCGCCCGGGCACGTTGTCGAGCAGCCAGCGGATCTTGCGTGGCCGAGAAGTAGCGCGTCGATGAGCGAGGCCCGGTCTTGCCTGGATCGTCGTCGCTCGCGCCGTCGGCCTTGGAGCCGCTCGCAGAAGTCGGCGGTGCGGCGGTCCTGCCAGACGATGGCGTGGTGAATGGGCTCGCCGGTCTCGCGATCCCACAGCACGGTCGGTCTCGCGCTGGTTGGTGATGCCGATCGCGGCGACGTCGCGCGGCCGTCGCCTGCGCGCGCTCCGAGCGCTTCGACGGCGACGCCGATCTGCGACGCCCAGATCTCGCTGCGGGTCGTGCTCGACCCAGCCGGCCTGGGGAAGATCTGCGTGAATTCCTTCTGCGCCACGCGCGCGGATGCGGCCGTCGTGGTCGAAGACGCATGGCGCGCGAGCTGGTCGGTGCCCTGATCGAGCGCGAGGCATAGTAGGCCATGGCGCGCACGAGTCTACAATACGCGCCCTATGCCACGATCGCTCGTCCGCGAAGCGCTCGCCGAGTTCCTCGGCACGTTCGTCCTGATCGTCTTCGGCGTCGGCGTCGTCGCGCAGGTCGGTGCTGCAGCAAGCAGACGGCCGGCTCACGCCTGTCGATCAACATCGCCTGGGGGCTTGCGGTGACGATGGGGTGCTACGTGTCGGCGGGCGTGACGGGCGCGCACCTGAATCCGGCGGTCGACGCTGGCGCTCGCCGATCCACCGCCGATTCCCGTGGAACAAGGTGCCGGTCTACGCCATCGCGCAGCTGGCGGGCGCCTTCGTCGCGTCGGTGGTCGTCTACCGTCACGTATCGCGAAGCGCTGACCGCGTTCGACGGCGGCGTGCGGCAGGTCGCCGGACCGCAGGGACTGCCGGGCATCTGGGCGACCTACCCGCAGCGCGTTTCTGAGCGTGTTTCCCGGCGGCTTCATCGATCAGGTCGTCGGCACGGCCCTTGCTGGTCGGCGTGATCTTCGGCATCACCGACAGCCGCAACTCGCCGGCCCCCGCCGGCCTCGCGCCGGTCGTCGTCGGTCTGCTCGTGCGTGCTGATTGGCGCGACGCTTCGGATTCAACTCCGGATACGCGATCAACCCCGCGCGCGACTTCGGGCCGCGGCTCTTCACCGTTCGTCGGCGGGCTGGGGAGCGGAGGTCTTTCGCGCGGGGAACGGCTGGTGGTGGGTGCCGGTGGTGGCGCCGTGCATCGGCGCGGTGCTCGGAGGCTGGGTCTACGATGCGCTCGTGGGACAGGTCGGTTTCGACAGTCGACAGTCGTAGAGTCGGCGACAGTACACGGCGACTGTCCCGAATCCGTCGACTGTCGAACGTCGAACTGTCGACTACTTTGTCGCGTGCGGCTGTCCGTCCTCGATCAGTTTCGCGGCGCGCATCATCCTCGTCGTTGCGCGCGATCGCGTGCGCCTTCAGCACGAGCTGATAACCGTTGATCCGATCGACCGCTGGAATCGCGCGTGTAGACCGGCCTCGCCTCGCGGTAGGTTTCCACCAGATATCCGAAGTCGAACACGCGCGAGCGGCGCATCCGCGGTGGGCTTCGCCGCGCGCGCCTGCAGCGCCTGCAGCAGGCGCGTCGGCGACCGGCCGCGTCGGTTGACGCGTAGATCGTGGCACGCCGGAGTGTCTCCATGCGCACAAGCACAGGCGTCTGTAGGCGTGAGCAGGGCGAGCGTGTCGTCGACGAGATGGGCGACGTTGTAGGCGGATCCGGTCGCGTGCCAGTTGCCCGTGCCCATCGGCAGCGAGCGGGCGGTGCCGATGTCGAAGGGGAAGCAGAGGAGCGGCGGCCCGGCCAGGGCCGGACGAGGCGGCGAAGAGCGCGGCAGCCAGGGCAGCGGCAGTCATCAGCGGGCGAATGCGAATGCGGTTCATTGTTGCCTCCTGCCGACAAGACGAGCCGTCTCAGGGGTTCGTTAACAGGGCATCGCATTTGCGTACAACCTCAACGATGCGTCGATACCGGGGCTGTTTGGCATCCGTGTGCTGTGTGTCGTTGCCGTTTTGTCCCTTGCGGGATGCGCGCGCAAGCCGGCGCTACGCGATGAGGTCGTCCGCGATCGGCTGACTCAGGCGCTCGCCGCCGAAGCACCACTCTTTGAACACGAGAACTCGAAGCGGACGCGCCGCGTGTGGGACGAAACCCGGCGCTTCTACGAGGCCAACGGCACGCAGCTCGCGTGGAGCGACGCGCGCAAGCCGCGGCCGCACAGTGGACGGCCTGGTGCGTGCGCTTCGCGCTGCCGATCGGGAAGGGCTGAATGCGGCGGACTACGACGTCTCAGGCCTCGACGCCGCCCGACAAGCCTTCGACACGGAACACGCGATCGAGTTCGACGTGCGCTGTACATATGCGTACCTCGATACGGCTGGGATTTGACGCACGGATCCATCGATCTGAAACCGTCGCGCCGCAGTGGCACGCCGTGCCGCGCGGCAGGGATCTCGCACGGGACGCTGAAGTCCGCGCTCGACACGGGTTCGATCGAGGCGTCGCTCGAGAGCCTGCGCCGCACGCGCCGCCGTCTCAGGGGCTCAAACATCAGCTCGCGCTGGCGCGATCGGCACGACGCCGCGGAAGTCGATCGCATCGTGATGAACATGGATCGGTGGCGCTGGCTGCCCGATGAACTCGGGCTCGCGCTACCTGATCGTCAACATCCCCGCGTTCCGGCTCGATGCCATCGAGAACGGCCAGAGCGTGCTCTCGATGCGGGTGATCACCGGGCGTGAAGACAACCCCACGCCGGTGCTCGCCGACGAAGATCACGTCGGTCGTGTTCAGTCCGTGCTGGAACATTCCGGAGTCAATCGTCACGAAAAAAATCCTGCCCAAGCTGGAAAACGATCCGGACTACTCTCGATCGCAACAACATGGAGACCGACGAAAGCGGCCGGCACTACCGCCAACGTCCAGGCCGAGGCAATTCGCTCGGCGCGGCCGAAGTTCGTGTTTCCAAACCACTTCAACGTCTACCTGCACGGCACGCCGTCGGCGTCGCTGTTCAAGCGGGTCGAGCGCGACTTCAGCCACGGCTGCGTCCGGCTCGAGCGGCCGCTGGAGCTTGCGAAATATGTGCTCCGCGATCAGCCTGAATGGACCGAGAGCGCATCGTCGCCGCGATGAACGCCGGCGCCGAGCGCGGGCGTCGAAGCTGACGGCGCCGCTGCCGTTTTCGTGCCATCTTGCTTGACCGCGGCGTGGGAGGAAGGTGGCGTCCGCGGATCGGTGCGCGACGTCATGGGAGCTCCGACAAGCGCGCCACGCGGCGGTGAGCGAGGGCTGCCCATGAGGGCGCGCGGTCTGCATGGTCGCGGTCGCGTGTGCGGTGCTGAGTCGCCCGAGCCGGCGACGCCACCGCTGACAAGTTCGACACCGAGACCGTTCCGCTGGCGGCGACGTTCAGCGGCGAGGCCTCGGCGCACCAGGCGAGACGTCGGCCTTTCCTGATGCCGGCGCTGTCGGCGACCGCACTGGAGGTGGTCAACGGCGTGGCCGGGCAAGTATTCGCTGATCGGCTGAAGGGGAAGCCGGGAGCGCGGTTCAGCGGGCAACGCCGCGGCGATGGCGCTACACCGCGCCGACCCGGCCGGGGCTCTACGCGCTCCAGGCTCGACGTGGCCCCGGCAATAACGACTCGGTCGGCATCCACGTGTCTCGTGCTCGCTGTCCCACGCGTCCGGCGTGAAGAAACGGCTGGCTGAACGGATACCGTGATCGGTGCAGGCTATCCGCCGGCGTCCGCGCGCTACGCGCGCGCCGGCAGGCTTCGTCGAGGTCACGCAAGGACACCGATGGACCACCGAGGTGTCGCCAGACAATTTCAGGTTGAAGCAGCTCAGCTCGCCAGGCCAGGACACCCTCGCCGGTCTCCCAGAGTACGTGGTGCTCGAACGGCGCTTCTTGCATGTTGAAGCTGGAAACGATTCTCGAGCGCGTCAATCCGGATGGGCTTCTCGGTCGACACGCTCCACGTGATGAGCGCGATATCGCACTCCATGCCCTGCAACCACGCGATCGGCGACGTGAGAATACAGCCAGCATCAGTGGGCAGCGCCGCCGACGTCTACATCGATCCGCACGAGCAAGGACCGCATGGAGGACCTGAATCGCGACGGCCGCGTCGACATCGCGGACTCAAGTTCCTCTACGACCGCATCGAGGAATGTAGTTCGAGCGGAAGGACCTCCAGAGGTTCGAGGCGGCCTCGGGTTCTATCCCGCGACCGCGGCGCACCCGCCGTTCGTTGCACGTGGACGTGCGCGGCACGAGACGCGCTGGAAAGGATGAGGGCACCGATCGAGAGTTGTCATCGCGTTCGTGATCACCGGCGCTGTGCTGGCCGTGCCGGAGCGCGCCGCGCCGCTCATCTCGGTGCTGGCTCACGAGGCGTGGTGGATGCGCTGTGGAAGCCCGGCATCGAGGCCGCTCCCGATCCCAGCGGTTCCGCGCGCGACGCCGGCGGATCTGCAGACCCGCCGCCCGTGCTGCACCTGCGGCGGATCGGTGATCCAGGACCTCGGCTACTACCCGCTTCGGCAGCCGCTTCTTCAGCAATCTGCTGCACTACGTGCGCAGCGGCGACTTCATCGAGGCGTTGGTCCGCGACGCGCGCGACGTCAACGAGTTCGGCGTTCGCGCTCGGGCGCGCTCGCGCACTACGCGAGCGACGCGGTCGGGCATCCAGAAGCCGTGAACCCGTCGGTCCCGCTACTGTTCCCGAAACTGAAGGCGAGTAACGGCGACGAGCGATCACCTACGCCGAGTCGCCGTCCTCGCACGTGCGAACCGGAGTGCTCGTTCGACATCGTGCAGATCGCGGCCGGAGCGGCTACTCTGCCCGAGTGCGCGCTTACAGCTTCATCGGGTTCCGGGTGGCGCGCCGACCTCTGGACTCGCGCGTTTCGCGAAACCTACGGCATCGAAACGAAGGACATGCTTCGGCGACGAGGATCTCGCGATCTCGACGCTATCGCAAGGCGGTCAGCGAGCTGATCCCGGGAGCTCACGCGCGATCGCGTGGCGCGACAAACGCGGAGAAGATCGCCCGCGCGTCATCCTCTCCGAACGTCACGCAAGATGCCCATCTACTGCACGACGCTGACGGTCGCGAGAACGCGAGTTCGGCACCGGATATGGAAAAGCGCGGTTGGTTCGCCGGGGTGATTCGGCACGTTTTATCGCATCGTGCCCGAAGTTTCGGTCGCTGAAGCCGCTGGAGTTTGGACCCCGACGCAGGCCGGAGCGCTGCTTCATCGCAGCTTCAAGGGATGCGCGCGCGCGCTGCGCCACGCGCGCTACGCCGCCGTCGGGCCGACGGCAACTCGATCTCGCCAAGCAGAACTTCGATATCGGGAAACCAAGCGTATGCGGCGGCTATCCGCTGGCCGACGAGAACCTACGCCAGACTGCTCGATGAGCTCGCGCGGCGCAGTTCGCGGGACGCGCGCAGGCGCTGCGCCCGACATCACCATCGCAGCTACCGCGAGGCAGCCGCGCCGCTGGATGGAAGGACCAGAGGAGTGTCGCGAAAATCCGCAGGCAGCGTTATTGCGATGAACGCGCCGCTGTGGCGCGCGTCAGCGTCGATGGCATCGCGGATCAATCGAGCGCGACCAGCCGTGCGCCGGCGGCATTCCAGTGGCTGTCTTCCGGGGCGTAGACCACGTCGCCGGCTGCTGCCGCCGCCTGCATGGCTGCCGTCACGGATACGTAGCTGAATGCCCGCCTCGCGGCAAAACGCGGCGAACTGCGATTCGAGATCCGCCTGGTGCCAACTGTCGCGCCTGGGCTGCCGGGCGGGAATGTGCACAGCGATCCGCACACCCGGAACTTGATCGGCGTAGAGACGACGGCGAGCTTACGCCGCTGCTTCCGGCGGATCTCGTTCGCGCGGCGGAACGTCGCCTTGGCCGATTCGGACCGCTGCCCGCTCGTATCGTCGCCCAGCTCCGCGTCGCGTAGAAATCGTAGAAGTAGAACGCGATGTGACAGGCCGTCTCGATCCGGAACCAGCCGAACGCTGTCGACGGCGTTGGGCACGATCGGGTCGAGCAGTTATCGCAACTGCGTGAACGCATTCGAGCGTGAGCGAGCGGTTCAGCAGCGCCGCCACCGCTATGCCGCGCGACTTCCGCCGGCGCCGGAGGCGCCGGTGCACCGTGCTCGTAGGCCATCGCGTTTCATGCACCTGGTCGTCGTCGAAATCGTTGCCCTCGAAAAAGAACCACGCCACCAGATGCGGCTTCAGCGGCAATGCGTAGGTCCTCGGAGGATTCCCGCAGTTCCTGCTGCGGACCGTCAGACAGACCGCAGGACGGCGGGCGCTGGCGCCAGTCAGCTCGATGCAGCCGGACCGCTGCCGTTTCGTTCGTCCGAGATTTACGCCCTCGACATACGAATCCCGAGGAGCACGACGTCCGCGCGGATCCATATCAGTGGAATTGCGAGAAGCCGCGGGAATCGGTCGGAGCAACGTTTGACGGCCGTCGAACGCAACGGCAGCAGGTTGAACGATGTGTGCCATGTTGCTGCGCGGCCATCCCGACCACCGCGCGTGCGCGCCGCTTGAACGACAACGCGCATGGTCCTCTACGAAATCGTCGGCCGGGGCCGTCCACACTCGCCCGTGAGGACTCCGCGGATGCGGCTGTAGTCGATGATGCCGGCGACGGCTGGCGCCTGCTGAGCGGAGGACTCGACGAGGGCGGACGCTTTGCCCGTAATCGCGAGCGCCGCTGGAACATCGCGCGCGGCGCGGTTCGCGCTGATCGCGCGATGGCGATGGCCCGAAAGGCGGTACGTAGGTGCCGCAGAGCGCGACGGCGCTGGAGCCGGCGACGTGAGTCGGATCGCCCGCCGCGGCCTCCGGACGTCCGAGCCACGCGACCGCCAGCCAGAGCGCCGCTGCCGCGAACAACGAGGTCGCCACGCCGAGCCTGGATCGGCGATCGGTGTTCATCCCTCGTGATCACCCCGTCCGCCATCCGCACGATGCGCGTGGCCGACTCGCGGGCGAATTCCTCGTCGTGCGTCGCGACGATGAGTGTCCGGCCCTGGGCCGGCAGGCCGCGCAGCAGTTCGCCCAGCTCGCGCCCGCCGCATCTGGATCGAGCGACGCGGTCGGCTCGTCCATCAGCAGCAGCGGCGGATCGACCGCCAGCGCGCGGGCGATGGCCACGCGCTGCGCCTCGCCGCCCGACAGCTCACGCGGCAGGGCGTCGGCGCGATGCTCGCACGCCGAACGCCGCCAGCAGCTCGCGCGCGCGGCGCTCGCCGCGTCGGCGCGCGACGCCGTGCGCGTGCACCGGCGCGAGGCAGATGTTCTGCATCGCGGAGAGGTGCTCGAACAGGCAGTGGAACTGGAACACCATGCCGACCTTGCGCCGGAGCTGCGCGCAGCGTCGCCGCACGGCGTCGCGCCGCCGCCCGTCGAGCGTCACGCCGTCGACGATCGATCGCGCCCGCTTCGAAACGGTTCGAGCCCGGCGACCGCACGCAGGATCGTCGTCTTGCCGGAGCCCGACGGTCCCATCATGCGCGACGAGCTCGCCGCGCTGCGACGTCGCAGCGTGACGCCGACGAGGATCGGGTCGGGCGCCCGCCGCAGATGCACGTCGGCGATGCGCAGGACGGCGTCGCTCACGCGTCGGCGCCTTCCACCGCCGTTCGAGCCGCCGCGCCAGCGGCCGACAGCGGCAGCGACATCGCCAGATAGAGCGCCGCGCACAGAGTGCCGGGAATGACCCAGCTGCCGAGGTTGGTCGCAAAGATCTGCGTCTGCTTGGTCAGCTCGAGCACGGTCAGCACCGACACGAGCGACGAGTCCTTCAGCATGCGCCACGAAGTCGTTGGTCATCGGCGCGAGCGCCAGTCGGAACGCCTGCGGCGCGCGCACCAGCGTCAGCACCTGCCGCTCGCTGAAGCCGAGCGTGCGCGCGGCCTCGAGCTGACCGGTCGAGCACCGCTTCGAGCGCCGACGCGGTAGATCTCGCTTTCGTAGGCGGCGTAGTTCAGCGCCAGGCCGAGCAGCGCGGCGACGAAGGCGGGCAGCCGGATCGCCGCCGCCAGGCCGTAATAGAGCACGAACAGCTGCAGCAGGATCGGCGTGCCGCGAATCGAGCTCGACGTAGCCGGTCAGCGCGAGCTGCGCATGGCGCGTCCGCCGTAGACGCGGCCGGTGGCGATGACGACGCCGATGGCGACCGCGAGCGCCATCGACAGGCACGACAGCAGCGATCGTGACCGAGCGAGGCTCGCAGCAGCGACGGCAGATACCGCCGCGCCGCCTCCCAGCGCGACATCGGTCGCACACGCTCGCCGACGTGTCGAGGCCGATCGACCGGCGCGCACCGGCTCGCCGGCGAGCGACTTGCGCGTGCAGCTTCGGCTGGTCGTCGTTCCAGACGCGCCACTTCGCGGAAGATGCGCTTCGAGCGTGCCGTCGCGCATCGCGCGCGCGCAGCGATCTCGTCGATGCTGTTCGCGCAGCGGCGCGTTCTCCGCGCGACAGCACGCCGACGTAGTGGCCGATGGCGACGCGTCTGCGGCTGAATCGTGAATCCCTCCATCGCCCGGTGCGCGCCGCTCGGCGAGGACGTTGTCGAGCAGCACGGCGTCGATCCGTCCGAGCACCAGATCCGCTGTAGCGGATGCACGTCGTCGTCGTACGAGACGGCGTGGATCGCCGTGATCGCGTTCCGGCGCGCAGCAGGATCTCGTAGGCGATCGTTCCGCTCGAGCGTGCCGACGCTCTGTCCCCGAGGTCGGCGAGCGTGCTGGAATCTCGAGGCGTCGGCGTCGCGCACGCTCGAGCACTTCGCGGAATTCGTAGTAGGGCACCGTGACGGCGAGCGTCGTCGCGGCGCGCCGGCGTGTCTTCGATGCCGCTCAGGCCGATGCTCGGCGTCGCCGCGGGCGATCGATTGATCGATCGTAGCTGGAAATCGACGTTGACGTGCACTGGGGCGGCCGGCCGAGCCCTCGCGCGATCAGCTCCGGGCGATCCCGACGTCGAAGCCGACGAGGTCGTCGGGGCGCGACGGGATCGGCTGCGAGGAACGGCGCGCCGCCTCGGGGTCGCCGGCCCAGCGAAACACGGGCGGCTGCTGCGCGGCGTACGGTCCGGCTGACGCTTCGGACGCCAGTTGCGCGAGAGCAGTGGCGGCATGTGGCGTTGCGGCTGTAGCCGGTCCTGGCCTGCGAGGTCAGGTGGACCTCCGGCGACGACGAGCGCGAGAACAGCAAATGATGAAGAGACGGACCGCGGCCACCGGGGTAGATTGTAACGGCGCAGAGGAGTGGACGGCATGTGGCGGAAGGGCAGGAAAGGCAGGAGGGGCAGGAATAGCTTCTGGGTCAGCATAGCCGTTACGATCGACGATTGCCGTCACGATGGCCACGGACGCACAAGCAGAATCCGAACGCGCCGGCAGAATTTCGTCAAGCGTCGACGCGGCCGGTCGTCGCGCTCACGCACGCGCGCGTCATCGACCCGGCACCGGCGCGCGCGGCGCGCGAGGATCAGACGATCGTCATCCGCGACGGCACGCATCGCCGAGGTCGGCGATGCCGCGACGCGTCGCCGCGCCCGCGGGCGCGACCGTCGATCGACCTCACCGGCAGAGTCGGTGATCCCCGGCCTCGTGATGGTGCACGAGCATCTCTACTACCCGACCGGCCCGGCGTCTACGGGCAGCTCGGCGAGAGCTTCACGCGCCTCTATCCTCGCCGGCGGCGTGACGACGATGCGGACCGGCGGCAACACGAACGGCGTCATGGACATCAAGCATGAAGCGGCGATCGATGCGCGGGCAGACAGCCGGCCCGGCGATCGACGCCACCGCGCCGTACCTGAACGGCCCGAAGCACGTTCTGCAGATGCACGCGCTGACGGCCGCCGACGACGCGCGGCGCGCAGGTCGCGTACTGGGCCGAGCATGGGCGCGACGTCGTTCAAGGCCTACATGCAGATCACGCGCGCGACGAGCTTGGCGCGGCGATCGACGAGGCGCACAAGCGCGGGCATGAAGGTCACCGGCCACCTCTGCTCGGTGACGTACGCGGAAGCCGCCGACCTCGGCATCGACAATCTCGAGCACGGGTTCATCGCCGTCGACCGACTTCGTGCGCCGACAAGCAGCCCGACGTCTGCCCCGGGCAGGGACGCGGACAGCAGACGATCGCGGCGCTCGACGAGAACGGCGACGCCGTTCAAGGCGCTCGTGAAGAAGCTGGTCGACAAGCGAGGTCGGCGCTGACGTCGACGCTGACCGTGTTCGAAACCTTCACGCCCGGCCGGCCGATGCCGCCGGGCCTCGACGTGCTCGCTGCCGCAGCTGAAGGAACAGTTCGAGCAGAGCGTACGAGCGCGTCGCGCAGCAACGCAGCAGTCGATCTACGCGACGCTGCTTCCGAAGGCGCATGGCGCTCGAGCGCGCGTTCGCGCAGGCCGGCGGCGTGCTGCTCGCCGGCACGGATCCCACCGGATCGCGGCGGCGTCGTGCCCGGCTATCTCGAATCAGCGGCAGCTCGAGCTGCTGGTCGAAGCAGGGATTCACGCCGCTCGAAGCGATCGCGATCGGCACGCGCGAACGGCGCGCAGCTATCTCGGCCGCGACGCGCGCATCGGCACGATCGCCGCCGGCAAGCAGGCCGACCTCGTCGTGCGTCGCCGGCGATCCAGTCGACGACGATCGCCGATGTGCGGCAAGGTCGACGACGGTGTTCAAGCAGGGCGTCGGCTTCGACTCCGGCGAAGCTGATTGAGTCGGTGAGGGGGCAGGTGGGGAGTCGGTAGGGCTGGTGGAGGCTGGTGGGACAGGTAGGGCAGGTAGGGGATCGTCCAAATCCACCCACCTGCCTTACCCGCCCTACCTGCCTTACCCGCCCGTTACTGGCCCGCAGTCGAAGTTTTTGCCTGCTGCGGGCGCAGAGCCGAGCTTCTGCACGCGCCAGTTCAGAAGCTCGGCCACGTAAATCTCGTTCTCGCGACGGGCACGCGATTTCGTGGATCCAGCCGAACTGCTTTCATCGCGTGGCCCGACTTGCCGAGCCAGCCGAGGACCTTTGCCGTCGAGCGACAGCTTGTAGACGCGTCCGGGATACGCGTCGGAGCTGTAGAGGAACTGCGCGCCCGACGCGTTGCGGCGGCGTGATGCAGATGCGCCCACGGCGCGCCAGGCGCCATGGTCGCCGCGCCGGGCGGCGCGTCGGCCGCCATGACCTGCGCGAGGTTCGGCTTCGCGCCCATCCACGGCTGCGCGTCGGCGGGCGCCGGCACGTCGATCTTGATCTCGCGGACGAACGTGTGTCGTCCTCGGATCGATCACCCGGATCGCGCCGGTTGCCGCGGATCGCCGACGTAGATGAAGCCCTTCGCGTCGTTGGCGATCGTGTGCGGGTGTTCATGCTCGCCGAGTTTGCGCCGCCGCGGCTTCGCCCAGCGAGGCGACCCACGTCGCCGTCCTTCGTGAACTTCGCGACGCGCGAGTTGATGTAGCCGTCGCTGATGTAGATGTTGCCTTCGGTGTCCCACGCGACGTCGGTCGGCTGGCGGAACTGCCCCGGCACCGCGGCCGCGGCGGATTGTCCGGTGCTACCAATCCGATCCTTGCGGCCGAGGTTTTTGCGCCACGCCCCGGAGCCTCTGGCCGAGCTCGCCTCCGTGCATGCCTTGATCGACATGGTTTGCGCCCGCGATCGTGGTGACTAGATTCTCGACCGAGTTGTGGTATCCGCCCTGGCCGAAGCTTTCGACCACGGGCTCGGGGTTTTTCTTAGCCATGCTCTTGCCCCTTTCTAAGCGGCGTCACTAGGCCGCGTACTTCTCCTTAGCTTCGGTGCCATCGCAGCCTCAGCCTGATACTTCTCGACAAGCTGGTGCGCGAGCTTCAACAACAGCGCATCGATCTCGCTACCGTCAATTTCCCGCGCGACCCAGCTTCTAATGCGGCCCTCGGGGCAATGCGTTGCGAATGGCGCATTGGGACCGACGATGAGCGAACGAAGGTTGCGACAGGCAGCGGGGTCGACGCTTTCTAGACTTATTCCTTGCTTGTCTGCGTGCTTGTCCATGTGCTTGTCCATTAGCCGCTGTCCGATGCGTGGTCCTTCGGGTCGATCTTGCCCTGTGCGATATTCGCGATCTCCGCCGGCAGAACAGTCGCGAGCCGGACCAGGTTGTTCTGATCGACCACCGCCAACAGCTCATCGATCAGCTTGTTGATTGCATCCGCGAGGTCCGGCGCTTGCAGAGCCGCCTTGCGTAGCAGCGCAATCAGTCCCGCGCCCGCGAGCCCGGCCTTGATGAGGATGTCGAGCAAGGTCATTGGCCGAATCCTCCCAGCTCGTAGCGCACACCCGCGATCGCGTTCCCCGCGTTCGTCGTCAGACCGTAGCCGGCTTGACCGATCACGATCCAGCGCGGCAAATCATTGGGCCACGGCTTCCAGCCGATCGTGACATCCGGCACCCACTCCTGAGCGCGGATGTCGGGCCGGCTCGAGGCTTGGTACTGGATGCCGAGCCCGATGCTGAAGTTCGGGTTGTCGACGTCCGTAGCCGTTACGCGCGCACCAATGGAGCCACGCAGGTACGAGTGCGAGACGCCGTAGTAGGCGCAGCCGACCGCCGAGATGTGAGGCGACAGGCTTGCACGAGCGTTGCCACCTGCCTCGAAGTCCGACGGCTTCACATCGTCGTCGTACCAAACTCCCTGAGCACCAGCGTACATCTTGATGACTGGCGTCTCTCCCAGGGCAGTCGAGGCCACGAACATCATGACCAGCGCTGCAAACATGATTCGCATCACTTCCCTTTCGTTTGCGAGCCGGCTTGCCCGTTGGCTTCCATCCGTGCTCCACAGCGTTGAGCAGGTTCTCTTGAGCCTGAGCCTTGGCCGGCGTCGTTCCTTTGCTCTTGATGCCACCGGGCGTGGCCACCTGCACCTTTCCGCCCGGCAGCTTGCGCGTCTTGACCGGCATCGCTATCTCCTATTTGCTGTCTTGAGCAGGCGCTACCTTCGCGTCATTCATCATCGTCCCCGCTCCCTTCGCCGACAACGCGAACGTGACGATGCTAAAAATGGCATTGCGCCAGTTGTCGTGGAACAATAGCGCTGCGGCTGGGGTTGCCCAGATCCATAGCGCAGCCGTCGCGATTCCGACTCCAGCCCAGACTAGCCAGTTGTTCACAGCCTTGTATGCGCGCGCCCACTGAACAACAAATCCGAGCGCGGCAGCCGCAGCCAATTCGATTCCTGGGTCCATTATGCCCTCCATGGCTAGGTGAGAGCCGGTAAGTATCCCCGGCTCCACCAAAGCGCCAGCGTTTAAGGAGCTGCCGGCGTGTTCGCGACGATTGCCGCTGCGAGCTTGTCCTGATTGCCCTTGATGGCCGACTTGATCTGATCGGCAACCGCCTGCGAGACCGTGTTGTTCTTCACGAGCCCGTCGACGAGGGCGATGAAGCTATCCAGCACCGACGTCTCAGCCGCAACCGCATCCAGAATATCCTGTCCCAGAGCCATTGAAACTACCTCCATGATTTTGAGCTGCCTGACATCCCTGTGCATCGCTGCAATGGCATGTTCGATTCGCGACAACGCCTCACCGTCATGCCTACGGTAGACAAGCGCCTCGATCGCATCAGCGATCCGTGTCGCTGCATCAGCCAACTCAGCCTCCTCCTAGCGTGGGACCTTGAGCAAAACGTTCGCGAGCAGCGTTCCCACGCCTAGCATGATCGCCGCCATGGTGTAGATCATCCATCTCAGCGCTGATAGCGAGCCGGCCGATTTCGATTCCGACAGTTCGACGGCCTGCAGTGCTGCCCTCTGGTGAGCCTCAGTGAGACGATCGAATGCCGATGAGCTGCACTTCAAGAGCCTTGACGCGCACCTCAAGCGCGGCCATTCGTCGTTCCTCGCACTGCTCGCTCACGCAGCATCTTCCAGGAACTCGGCTCGCTCGATTCATCCAACCATGAGCGAACACGGCTTGCGTCGGGTCCTTCGTGATGATCTCGCCAAAGAAGCGGAACCGCTTGGCGCACAGCATGAGGTAGAGGCTGTGCGAGTGCTCGGAGTTGACGGCCTCGGCCGTCTTGACTCCGAAGATGCCATCAACAGGCTGCTCGACGATGGACTGCAGCCATTTAGTCACGGTGCCTGGTCCGTGCAACACACCGCAGTCCACGACCAGCGCCCGCAGCTTCTCGTCGTTGATGTTCTCGAACCCGGGGCGCATCACGTAGAGGTTGAGGTAGATCAGCGTCGCCTCTTCACGCGACAACGCCTTCACGTCGCTCGGAGTGACAAGGTAGTCGTGGTATCGACTCAGCGTCGTCATCGTGATTCCCCAGCGAGTTGGACCCCTTTGTCGGCGGGATGATCGACGTAGCCGCCCTCTCGCTCGATGATGCGCTGGATGATGTCGTGCGTGGTCACACGGGCCTTTCGTCGCGCACGAGCTTGAATCCGCCGGGCACTGCCTCCAGGTGGAAACTGTCGCCATGCCCCCAAGGCGAGTCCTGGGCCGCCAAATCCTGCCGGCAAGCTCAAGGTTTCGCTCTCGGGATCAGGCTCGGGATCCGCAATCTTTATCATGCGCTTTTTCTCGTCGGCCATTGCGGCTCCTAGCTGGATGTCGTTTCAGTGACAATCGTAACCTGCTTGACCACTTCTCCGCTGAGGACGCCAGCCTGATCAGATTTGCATTGGTCAAGCGCCGGTGCTCAGGTTGCCAATAGTCAACGTGACGTTGTAGTCCACGCCATCCTTAGCCGATTGGACCCAGAATGGCCCATCGCCACCGGGAACGGGACGGATGATTGATTGTAGTCGAGACATTACGCGATCGCCTCCAATCGAGCCCTAAACGTGAACTGAGGGTTCGTGGCACCACCGTTAACGAGCGTGGCCGTGGTCGTGATATCGGTACTCGCGGCCGCGTACACAACCTTCGAACCAGAATAAGCGCGGTTGAGCGTATTCTACGGTAGCGCCGTGAACAGCGTGGCCTCGTTCTCTGGTTCCAGGTTCTGCGTCTGTGCTCCACCGTCATTCCATCCTGCCGCGATCGTGAGGTTGTCTATCGCGACGACGTCGCCTGCCGTCGTAACCTTGACGTACCACGTCAGGCGATAGAACCCCGCGGTCACCGTCTTCCCCAGCGTGGTTGCCGCGATCGTCGCAGCGTTGCCCGTTGAATCGTGCTTGCCGAGTGAGCCCGCAGCGACTGCGCCGGCGCCTGCCACAACGGTGCCACCTGCGACGACCGTCCTGCTCGTGAAGTCGGCCAGATCGACGACATGGGCACCACCGATAACGGGGGCTTGGAGAATGAGCGTGTTGCCGGTGGCGGCATCCGTGAAGACAACCCGCGGAGCGGTAGGCAATGACCCGGAGATATTGAGCTCGCCCGCATTATCGCGATCGATGACTAGGGTTGCATTCCATGAGAAGGCCCCACTGATGGAGTACTGACCGTTCGGGGCCATCCAGTTCGTCCATCGCCACCGCGACAAGGTGCCGTCATAGACACCGATCTTCATTTCTCCGGTGCCGATCACCATGGTCTGATGATCTGCAATAAAATGACGGTTGGCCGCGGTTGCCGTGGTGTCATGCGGGAGAAAAACGTATTAGTGGCTCCGTCATTAATGAGAAAAACGACTCGGCCGTCTACGCCGTTTGTGAATCCGCGGATGGAGAGAGCCGGATTGCTGGCAGTAATCCGCAGCACGGTCGAGGCGCCGATGTCGTAGTTTGTCTGGCTAGCGCTGATCGATTGCGCCACGCTGACGAAGGCCGTGCGGCCGGTCACGTCCAGCGCAAGCGTAGCGGGCTCGTACGCGCCACAGCTCCGAGGCCGAGCGTCGAGACCTGGAACACGGCCGACGTGTGCAGGTTCTGGGGCGCGCTCAACGTCACGGTGGTGTTGGCTCCGCCGTCCGTGATCGTGATTTGGTTCGCGGTGCCTGTTAGCACGCGTTCCGCGCTCAAGCCTCGCCGACAGCGCTAGCGTCACATACTGCGCATTGCTCGGCGCGATGCCCGCCCCACTAAGGCTCTGATACGTTGGCTGTGAGGCTGCACCCGTCGAGGTGAGAACGTTCCCGCTCGTGCCCTCGTCGGGCGGCACGGCCACGTATCCCGAATAGTTTCCGGCCGTCCACGTCCGAGTCGTGCTATTGCTGATCTGTGCGACGTCGAGGGCTAGCAGCTTGTCAGTGCCTCCGCCCGAGTCGTTGGTGAATAGCACGGATGTCTTGATTCTGCCGATGTCGAGTACGGCTCTTTCGTTGATCTTGAACTTTGTAACACCACCCACGCTTATTCTCATGGTCTCGACTGCGTGCGTTGTCGATACTGCTAATTCCAGTCTCAGCACGGGCGTCACTTCGTTCACATCGTTCTGCCCGATTTGCACCGTACCATTGTTCACCATCTGCAAGAAACTTTGTCAGCCGTTGGTATCCGGAACAATCAGAAACAGTGGATGCTTTGGCGTGGTATTGCGCATCAGCAATAATGACGAGATGCACGTTGGTGTCTTAGCATGGTGCACGCAACGAGGAAGTCGGTGCGCTCGTAGAAGTATCGGGCAGCGCCAACGCCGTTGGCAGATGATCGGCTCATGGCCAGCGTCTGGTATTGCCCGTGTCCGGTCGAAACGATCGATGCTTAGCGGAAACTAGCGCATATGGCGAGCACCAGCAAAGGCACGGCTCCACTGCCGTGAATATGTCACTAGACCCAGTCGGGCGTGGCTACGCTCAACGTCGCGACTTGAATGGCTGCGTGCCAGGTCCTGTGGCCGACAACGACGCATGCATCTGGCCCGCCGTCCGTGACGATGATCTGATCGGTCGTGCCCGTGAGTACGCGTTCGGCCGATAAGATCAGCCGTATTCCTGATCGTGATGTACGAGGCGCTGGTCGGGCCAATCTGATCGAGGGCGAAGGCAGTGCCGCCACGGCCGCACTCGTGATGCGCGTTGTAATACCCGATCCATCTCGGTCAGGATCGGGCCGCAGGCGATCGTCGACGACTCGGACGACGGGCTGCGGGCGGTAGGGCCTCGTGTCTCACGTTGGCCACTCGCCGAACCTGACGAGGCTCAGGCTCTGCAGGTGCATCCCCGCAAGCCCGTCCCCGTAGCCCTCGACGCTCATACGCGAGCTTGTCGGCCGTGAAGTGCGGCATCGGCCCGGAGAAGATCAGCACGTGAATCCGGCGATGAATCGAGGCCGAAGGTGTTGTTCACTGGGCTGGCTTCGGTAGACGTCGGCCCAGAGCCTGGAAGCCCTTGAGCCCGTTCACTCGCTTGCCCGCCGGTCGATTGCCCGCCCGTCACCGTCATGCGGCGCAGTGGCGTGTAGCGTACGCGCAGCCACTTGCCGGGCACAGTGCCGTCGTATTTGACGAGGGGCGCGATGCCCGGCATGCCGATGATCGGCACCACGTAGGTGTAGCGCCCCGATCCCGTGACAGCGGTGCGAAGCGGCTTGTTGATCGGCAGCGGGAAGGCTGGCAACGTTGCGCACGACCGTATCGCCGATGGCCGTGACCGGCACCTGGAACGAGTCGGCAGCGGAGAATGAGTTGCTGACGACGCAGCAGATCGAGTCGGACAGGAACACGTTGAAGGCAGTGAGCGAGTCGTTGAAGGTGCTGTCGGAGTCCGTCAGAGAATTGAAGGCCACGTGCGTGCTCGTGCAGCGCAGGATGACGTAGGCGGCGTCTCGTTGACGTCGACCCATTTGCTCACCTGCTCTAGCGAGTCTCCCTGACTGTAGGAGATGAGGACGGTCTTGCTGAAGCGAGCGGCATCGGCTGAGAAGCCGAACACGACCATGCCGAGCGCCACGAGTACGGCAGTAACCTTGCGCATCCTTGCCCTCCTAGGCTCCTGTCGCGAGCTGGCGCTTGACGACCTGGCCGGTCTTGGGGTCTACCGTGAAACGCGTGTTCATGATCTCCTGCACCGTGCTCTGGGGCAGCAAGTCGAAGAAGAGCATCGCCTGCCCACCCAGCGCCGTATCCGCTTCGTGCGCGAACTCTGCTCGCGGCTTTGACCGTCTTGAATACGGCTTGCCGCGCCTCGGCGGTACCTTGCGCGCGATTTCGAGCGAGCGCTTCAGCAGATCCTCAAGCGAAGTCGGAGTGACGGGCCCGCGGTGCGAGCCTCATCGCCGATCTCTCCAATGACCTCGCCAGTCTTGCCCAGCGGAACCTTCTTTCCTGTTGCCGTGGCGCGTGCCGCCTCCGACGCGCTAGTTCCGGTCCTGAGGCTCCGCGGCCACCTGTGTACTTCGGCTCCTCCGTCGGCAGCGGCGCCCCTAGCCTTTGGCTTGCCTGCAACCGAGATGCTGCGCGACGGTGTGAACGGTACGGGCTCGGGCAGCGGTCGCGATAGGGCCGGTGTCTCCGTCGCGAAGCTCTGCGAGACGGACGGGGCCGTGCTCAGGGGCTGGCCGCCAAAGTTCCCGGAGGCTGCGCCGGCGATGGCTCGGAACCGGAGATGCAGGAGGGGAAACGGATTGGGCGCCGAATGATCCAGCAAGCGGTGGAGGTGCAGCACTGCGGCCCTGCAGGCCCTTTCCGATGAGAGCGGCGGCTACCGCGGTGCCGAGTGGTCCGGCAATATGGGGAATCACCTGTTCGGCGCCTGCGCACCATAGGCCAGCGCATTCGACATCGGACCACTAGACCGCTCAAGACCGATTCGGTGGTTCCTTGAAATGGGCTGCGACCTTCGATCTTGTGATCCTTCGCCAACTTCGCGACGAGCGCAGTCGTGTCGACTCCGGCTGGTGCATTCGCGATGATCTCGTCCGAGGCGCTCGCGCGTGATGGTCGCCATCACTTGATTCTCCGGCAGAGTGCTGTAATAGTCGTCCGTGGCTTTCTTTGATGCAGCCGTTGTTGCCATCACGGTACGGCTTGAGCTTCAGGATTGTAACACCCGGAAAGTCACGCAACCAACCTTGTTCGGCTCAATGCCGCCTTCTCGCAGCGTCGTCTCGAACTGCTGCCTTCGCCGCATCGTAGTCCGGCCTGCGCGCCTTGAGCTGCGCCGACATCTCGTCGAGGAAGTACTGGCGTCCTTCATCCGACAAGCGGTCGCCCTTGAAGAATCGACGCGGTAGGTTCTTGTACTTCTGCAGCGTGCGCAGCCGCCTCCGATGCCGTGGCGAATTCTCCCTCACGCACGGAGTTGACGTTGCCCGGTTCAGAGCGCCCGCTGGAAGGCGAAGATAAGTGCGATGTCACCGGGTCCCGAATCGAGTTTCGCACCCCTCATTGGCCGCGTCTTGAGATTGCTGCGGATGTCCTGATATAGCCTTCACCTGCGGGTCCTGCTTCCAATTGTCTTGGAACTGATTGATCGTCTGTGGTGGCGCCGCAGCCTGAGTTCTGTCGCGCAGCCGTGTCCCGCTGCAGCTTGAGCGACGCATCGGCACGTGCTGCGGTCGCGTCCGCCCGCTTCTGTGCAGCCGTGCGCACGGGCTCATTGCGGTTGAACGTCTCCTGATTCACGGAATTAGTGATGAGCGCGCCTCGTCTTGGCCTGCCCGAATTGCCCCGTGCGCCGATTGTTCTCGGCCGTTGCCGCCTTGCGCTCCTCATCGATCAGCCGGCGCCGGGCATCTTCTGCTGACTGGAACTTACTGCGAGCTTCCGCCACGCGCGCCCCTTGCCCCGAGAGCGAGCCTGAGCAGCGCGGCTGCGAAGCCCTGACCAAAGCCGCGCGGAGCCTGATGCGGTTGGCCCGCGTAGCTCTGGTACAACCCTTCGAGCGCACGCCCGAATCCGGTTGGCTGAAACTGCTGCTCTACGTACTGACTCGGCAGCGGCAATAGCTCGGGACCATGCACGGTGGCGAGGGCCGAATTGAGATCGGATGTGCGCTCGCAGGCGGCGCCGGCAACTGATCCGGCGTCAAGTCCTCTTGGGTCGGATCGTAACCGTAGAGCTCGGGACCGATCGACATGGCCTAGTGATAGCCGGGAATGAAGTGCATGGCCCCGCCCACAGCCGGTGCCAGCGATGCCACCCCAGAATCCCTTGCTCGCGGCATCCTGCTCGGCCCTGCGCTGCCGCGCTGCCTCCTCGATCTGCGTCTGATTGCCGAGCAGCGATCCGATTCGGTCCGCGTACGAGCCGTAGGATGACAGGTCTGCGTTCGTCAGCTCCCGCCCCAGCCCGCGGCTCGCCTCGATGTCGGCATTAGTAGCTGCGCTGCGCGCCGCGTACGGATCGCCGTAGGCGTAGAGGCTAGAGGCGTTGCGCCCGCGGCGCCGCGTGTTCAGGTAGTTAGCGTAGGCGCGGCGGCGCGCAATGCGCTGCAGGTACTGGGGCGTGAGCGCTCCGGCCCCGATCCCCTGCTGCAGAATGTCGCGGCTGGCGTTCGTGGCCGAGAAGTTTCCCGGCAGGCCGAAGCGCGACCCCGTGATGTTCGGGCGCATGCCGACCTGAGATGCTCCCTGCGGCTGAGCAACGGTCGGGGCGGGCGGGCGCGTGCCATAATTCGGCATCGCGAAACTGAAACGGGGGCAGGCCGACGCATCGGCCCTACCGGCGGAAGTCCATAGGCCATCGTGGGGTCCCTCCCTCTTGCGTACTCTACGTGTAGCGTGGCAGGCGCTTCAATAGCAACCTGCTCGGCCTCAGCTCGCCCGAGCCGCCCGTGCTGCCCGTCGCCTGCCTCCATACCCACCTGCAGCTCGTGCCAGGCCACGCGGGCCGGCTGGGTCAGCTCGGCAATCTCGTCCGTCACCGGGAGCGACCCTGAGGCCGCCAGGGTGAGCGTGTAGGGCCCGTCCGCCCCGCGGTAGAAGTCCAGGAAGCACGTGGCCCCGGTCGGCATCAGGTGCCGCAGGGCGAAGTGCTGGGCGCTCAGAAGCTCCTTCTGATCGGCCCGGATCAGCCCCGACTCGACCGAGGCCGTGATCTCGCTGCCGTTGTCCGTGTCGCTCGCCTCGAGCTCGTCGATCCGCCCATCGCCCGTACTCCCGGCGTTCTCCTCGTTCCAGGCGTAGACGTGCGAGCCGTTGGATCGGACAATCTCGGCCAGCGTCGTGCGGAGCGCACCAGCGGAACGCTCCAGCCCCACGGGCGGCCATCCTCGGCCTGTAGCGCCCGGAGCCCATAGGAGTCGGCGCCGGCCGAGAAATCCATTATGACCTGCCGATTCGGGTGCGAGCCGCTGGCCCGATAGTTGACCCAGAGCCAGTTGCGCATGACGCGGGCCGACAGGTAGGCGCCGTCCGTGTCCGGCCGCGGCCGCCGCCGAGCACAATGGCATCTCATAGGAGAAGTCGCCGAGCGCATCCGGGAACTGCCGCCACGATGTCATCCGTCAACTTGGCCTCGCGGTACTCGCCGCCAAGGATCTGCCCCGCGTATAGCCCGTCGGCCGCCGCGAAGATGACAAAGCCGTTGCCTGCGACGACGCTATTCCAGGCCACGCATCCTTGGTTCTCGTTCACGAAGCGCACGGCGTAGTCCTGATCGCTGCTCGAGTTGCCGCCCCCGATGACGTTGGTCAGGTACGCACGCTTGCGCTCGTACAGCATGACGAAGCCCTTGTCGCATGCGGCAATGCCGGTCCCGATTCCCGGGTCCGTCGGCGGCGTGTACCGGCCTTTGTCGTCGGTGACGAAGTTGTTCGCGGCGCTGCGCGTCTGGAACGGCGAGGCGGCCGTCAGCCATGTCGTCGACTTGAGCACGCCGAACGTGGCCAGGAAGGTTGAGTTGAAGTAGAGGAAGCCGGGCAGCGAGTTGGCGATGACGCGCTGGTAGCCGGTGTTCGCCGTCGCCACGGTCGGGTCGTCGCCCGTGTTCGTGTAGAAGGTCGTGTCGGAGGTGCTAGAGCCCGTCGCCGCAGCCGACATCGTCAGCTCCGTGTCGGAGACGATCTTGAGCACATAGGTCCCGACCGGGACATCAGCCTTGCTGATGCGGGTCCCGATCGCGACCTTCGACAACCCGCCCGCGCTCTTGGTCAGCGACGTGGACGTGTGCGTCACGCACGAGGCGATGACACGCTTGTGCGGCGTCAGGGCCGTGTTGGGATTCGTCCCACCATCGACTCCGGGACAAAGCTGCGCTCGCCATTGGAGGGCATCGACCGCGAAGCTCGTGGCGTTGATCGCGTCCACGAGCTTGTCGAGCGTGTTGTAAGTCGCGAACGCGAACGTCTTGGTCGTGACCAACGTGGCCCCGTCTGACTTGACCAGCACGAGCTGGCCGGCCCCGGCGCTGTCGAGCTCGACGCGCATGTACGAGGCGTACGTGGCAGCGTAGAGGCTCGCGGTCGTGTCGGAGAAGTTGAGATCATAGTCGGCACTGACGCCGAGCGGGGCGATCTCGATACAGCACGGGTTAAGCCCGCCGTACATCGTGGCCACGCGCTGTTCTCCGCCCGCGATGTAGCGCGAGCGGTAAGGCATCGAATGCCGGAAGTGGATGATAAGCTCGGACGGATCATCCTCCATCGATCCATCATCGCCCGCGAAGTCGTTGTAGATCAGCGTGCCCGCGGGAACGACCGCAACCTGTCGTAGGTCGGTCGGATCGAGCTCGCGGTTGTCCTGCAGCGTCGCATCGATTGACGGGCTCCGCAGTAGCCGCCACGCGGTCACGCCAAACACGCCCTGCGGCAGCGTCCATGTGATCTTGTCGTAGCTGATGTCGGGATTGTTGATGTCGACGGTGAAGAAGCCGACCCCGTTCGCATTCTCGGGGATGGCAGGCGCGGCCGCACCGGCATCCACGTCGAGCCGTCTTCGAAGATGGGGGCGATGGAGAAGAAGAACCGCTTGCTGCCCTTCCATCCTCCCTCGGCCACGCCGGGCGTCCACGTGAAGTTGAAGTAGCCGACGCGGAAATCCGTGAGCGTGACCGCATGGCTCGTCATGGTCAGGCTCATGCGCACGTCCGTCCAGTCGGTCACACTCGCAATCTGTGCATCGGTGAGCGTGAGCGTGAACACGGTCTGCGTTGTCCCGCAGAGAACGGCGCGCGAGGCAATCTGCGTGGAGCCCTGCATCAGCTTGAACGTGAGGTTGGCCGTGGCCAGCACGCCCACAACCTGCGCTGCCACGGTGACGACGACCGTGTCGCCCTCCTGCGGAATCCCGCTCGGAGTCGCGAAGTCGATCACGCATTCGCTGTTGTCCGTGGCCGTGTGGATGTAGTCCGTGAAGCTCGTGTCATCGACATAGCTATACAGGTCGACGTTGGTGGCGGTGTTGCTCAGCCAAGTGTTATCGGTGCGGTCCGCATTCGGCTGCACCGTCTCGGCCGCGGCCGTTCCCGTCACGGGCGAGCCCTTGGTCAGGTAGCCGGGCCAGGTGCTAGGGATCGGTCCCGAGGGGATGAGCCGCGTTGCGCTCGTGGAAGCGGTGCTTGTCGTCGCGAATGTCCTCAGCCGCGTAATGCTGAAGTAGCCCGTGCCCGTTGCCGATGTCGAGTACTGACACCCGGCCTCATTGATCCGCGACAAGCCGGTCGCACCCGGGATGTTGCATACGAGGTCGTAATCGGCCCAGCCGCTCGTCAGTGTGGCGAGGTTGAACGGCGCCGATGTGAAGCTCAGACCATCCGAGCACACGACCGTTGCCACGAGATTGCCCGTCATCGGCAGACCGAAGAAGTAGCGCATCGACAGACGCACGGTCCACGTCATGCTGCTCGACATCGGCCCCGACATAACGACATCGGCCGCACCACTGTGCGCCGAACCGAGGTCGTTGCCGTTCCAGTAAGCCCCATCCTCGTCCGGGTCGTTGATGAGCGAGACGCACTTGTAGCAATTGGCACCGGAGTAGATGCAGGGCCCTCCTCCGGCACCGGAATTCAGCCCGAAGTAGTTGGCCGGGATGATCGTGCGTCCGTAGAGGCCGCCGCCAAAGTCAGTGTTCTGCGTGCCGTTAGCGGTCGCGGTCAGAGGCGTGGTGGTCCCGGCCTCAGTCGATCCAAACTGCGTGCGCCATGGTGTGCCGAACAGATTCGGGAAGTACCACCAATTCTGCACGCGCAGGAAACGCCGCGAGCCGCCAGCCCAGAAACGACGGTCAAACTCCGAGATGCCGCGCGTCAGCCCGCCATCGCCAGAGTCGTGCCAGATCGGCACATACTTGTAGGTCTGCACCGTTCCCGGAGGTGGGTACGTCGTAGCCGAGTACTCGCTCCCCAGCGTGTAGTTGGTGCTCTGCACCTGGTCGCGGATGTACACGTTCGAGAATCGCCCGTCATCGATGAAGCCGGCGCGATATCCTCGCGCGTCACCAGCGCGATCACCGTCTGGTAGCCGTCCGATATGCTATCGGAGGCGAACGGCCTCCATCCAGCGCGCCTTGCTGCTCCACTTCGCTGGGAGCAAGCCGGCACTCGCGCCGAACGTGTCGAAGAGCTGCGTTTGCCCATCGCGGCGCCGCCAGTGCCCCACGCCCTTCCGCCCCTCGATCTCCGAGTTGGGCACGAACAGGGCATCGTCGCCCGTGAACACGTAGTCGGGCGGTACGAGGTCGCGCGTGACCGAGGACTTGCGCCCGCGCCACGGCCCCATCGGGACCGGCGTCAGCGGCACCTGTGCCCGCGCCGAGCGGCGCACCGCGTCACGCCACGCGGTTGCCATCGCTAGGCCACGCGATCCTGACGAGCGTCCAGGTCAGCGCCGAAGCGCCGGGCCACGAGGATCTGATTCACGTTGCTGATGCGTGCGGCGACCGTCTCCATGAACTCGCCGCGCGAGGCCAGCGGCGCAACTCTCAAGCGCAGCCAAGGTACGCGAGGTCGCGCGACTCGATGTCCGTCAGCTCCGGAAAGTCCGAGTTGATCGCCGTGAAGGGAACGAACTGCTGCACGTACTCGATCGGGATATAGAGAGTCGCGATCGCCGGCCAGAAATCGAGCTGGATCTTGTTCTTGTCCGCGTTGGTCGCCGTCTGCCCGCGCACGACACGAGAACATCTGGATCGTCCCGTAGGTGCCGAGCGTCGCGTTGCGCGCACGATTCCAGAGGATCTCGCCCCGATCGGCCTTGACGATTTCGAAGTCCGTGGCCCTCAGTCCCGCCCGTGCTGTGGTGGCACTACGCGGTCGTGTACCACGCGTGCAGCACGTCCTCCACGTTGTCGAGGATGCCGGTCATGATGCCCGGACGTCGTCGTCTGCGCCGCTGCCCATGCCGTCGCGCTCGTCACGTTCTTCTTGCGACCTCCGCTCAGCGACCAAATCTCCTGGTAGGCGTTGTTGTACGCCTCCAAGCTTGCGAGCGGTGGCGAACGGGCATTCGTCGCCACATTGGCCTGGATCATGTCCAGGGCGAGCGTGTCGATTTCGGTGACGGTGAGTGCGGAGGCCATTAGGCGACGACCCTCTTGATCCGGGAGACGCTGCGGATGTTGTGGCGCCGCGCGTTGTCCTTGTAGCGCAGCACGCGGCTGTCATTCTTCCACTCTCCGAGGATTTCTTGGCTCAGGCCACGCTCCTCAAGCTTGGCTGACGTCGCCCGCCTTGCGAGCTGAAAGGCGCAGTCGAGCACGAGCGACTCGATACCCTCGGTGCTCATGTCGACCGTCACCGTGTCCATCGCCGAGGTGCGGATGTCGTCGGGTGCCAATCCGATGTAGAGGTGGCAGAGCCGTGCAGCACCCGGAGGCGGCCACGCCCAGCCCTCGACCTTGCTGTCCCGTTGCTCGTACAGGGCTGTAGGTCGGACGGGATGCCGGAGTACGAGGGCAGGACGATGCCGTTTCTGAGTGAATCCATCTCGTCACGTCCGGCGCTGGTGCAGGAACAACTGCGTTGCCGCATCCTGGATCTTGACCGCGCCCGTGTACTGCCGCGAGGTCGGAAGCTCGAACGTGCCATCCGCGTTGATCGAGAAGCGCGTTCGCGCTGTATAGCTCCGGGCATGGCCGACTTGGCCCAGTGCTTGATGAGCGTGCGCGCGATCGTCTGATCGTAGACGAAGGGGAATACCAGGCTGGGCGAGTGGCGTCGTTGTCGCCGAGCGTCACCTGCACATCGGCCCGCACCTTCGAAAGCAACACGCTCATGCTGGCTCCGGCTTCAAGGGCGGCACCGTCTTGATGCGCGCCTCGTACTTGGTTTCACGTGAAACATCCGTCTGCTCCATCTTCGCAATCACTCGCATCGTGCCATCTGGCATGTGCTTGAGGATTTCAATCGTGGTCTTGATCATGGCACTCGCACCACGCCTTGCGGTACTCGCAACGTGGGCAGAACTGGCTCGCATCGAGATTGCGCCTGACAATCCCGGTCACATTGACTCGGCCGTGCCAGTGCTCTGCGCGGTTGTTCCGTGCCTCGACCTCCGCGCGCATCTGTGGGCCGAACGTATCGAGCATCTCGACGCGACGCGCGCGACATCTTGCCGTCCGAGTTCGTGGAGCGGCATCGTTGTAGTCGATCCTGCTGCTCGCCCGTCGCGCGATCGATGATCGGCTGTCCGCGCTTGAGCATCGCCGCACCGGCTGCGGCAGCGCCCAAACTTGCTGGCGCACGTACGCCGTGATCGGGACCTAGATCGACGTGAGCCGCTGCCGCTCGACGCACGCGCTCCGCCGTCAGCGTCTGCCCCGCAGCGTCCGGGATGCGCGCCGCCAGCTCGGCCGGGATCTCGCTCACTTGCTCCCCGCCGGCCGCATGACCTCGTCCCGCTTCGCGTCCGCCTCGACCTTGCCCGCCAGCAGGCCCTTCTCCGCTGCGCTCGCCGCAGCCGAGATCGTCGAGATCGATGTCGTCGTCGCCCGCCACCACCTGCTCCTCTTCCTTACTCGGCCAGCTGCTCGCGCACCATTCGGTGGGCACTCGCCAGTGCCTGCTCCTGAGCCTTGGCCTCCGCCCGCTGCAGTTGCTCGTACGAGGCCAGCGCTGCGTTGTTCGACTCGGTCGGCCGCGGGAAGGGCAGCAGCACGTGCTTCTTCATCACGCGCCGCGTGCGCAGGTTCGTGGCCTTCTCCCATCCGACCAGATCGACCGGCTCGCGATCGATCTCGGTAATGACATCGCCCTCGATCGCTGCCACCTGGATCGTCTCGTGGTCGCGTCCCGCCTCAGCCTCACCGCGCCCGTGCCGCTGGCGTGCCATCAGGCCGCCGCGCACGTAGTTGTAGCACTGGGTCTGCATCGTCCAGATGCGATTACCCTCGCTCTTGGCCGTCTGGATTCGGATGCCGACCATCTTGGGCCCGTGCTCCTTGAAGTTCGTGGACTGAGCCCCGACATAGCCGCCAACGCCCTCCGCGACCCACGGGCAGTTGGCCGCCGCAGGGCAGCCGCGCATCTCGTTTGTGGGATCGTGGCAGCAGGCCGTCTCCACTGGGCTGTAGCCTTCCTTACGGATCTCCTCCAATGTACCGATAGGGAGCATGATGATCCCGTTCGCCGCGTTAGCGCCGACAGGATCGTAAAGAGCGTCCGACATCTTGCCTCCGTGAGTTGTGGCGCGTGGGCGAGCAGCTAGGCTCCCTCCCTGCCGCTCGCCCCGAGTGGGGACGCCCCTCGTGCGCCGGTTGAATTACGCTCCGACCACGTTGTTCGAGCGAATCGCGACGGCGCGCAGGTCGTGACGGACCGTGACGCCGAAGTTATTCGCCAGGATGAGACGATTCTGCAGCTCCAGACGCTGCCGATAAGGCGTCGTCCGAGCATTCCAGCCCTGCGCGAACGCCTCGGGCACCCAGATGCAGCCATGCGTGCCGTTCGGATCGGTCGTCAGGATCGTCGTGAACATGGTGAGCACGCCGCTCGCCTTGTCGAAGATCCCCTTGACCTGCGGGTTCTCGTCGTCGCCGCGAATCTCAGCATGCGTAAACTCCGGGATGCTCATCATCGCTGCGAGCTGCGACATATCGACGATGCCGTACAGCGTGACCTCGCCCGGCGCTGCCATGCCGTTCGTGCCCTGTCCCAGCAGCGCGATCGCATTGCGCCACGTGCTCGCGATGATGTCCGCGCCCGCCGCTCCACGGAACTGCGACAAGGTCGGGAACAGAGCGCATGCAAGGCTATCGCTCTGCTCGGCCAAGCACCGCTCCATCTCGGAGGCAAGGCCGGGGTCGATGTTGACGTTCGTCATCACGTCCTCGCCAAAGCTCCATGCGCCGGCAACATAGTTGACGCTCGGCACCACGGTGACTTCGGCTCCGACCGGATTCTGGTACAGCAAGCCAGTCCCGACATCGGTCGACGTGGACGTATTGCCCGTCATGCGCGCCCAATTACGGATGTGACCCTTGGAGTACGGGCGCTGAATCGTTGAGAAGTGAATGAGAGCCTTGGTCCGCTCGTACGTTGCGGGATCGGCTCCGTCCTCCCAGACTTCGAAGTTGAAGTGTGCAGCCGCAGTCCCCGGCGTCATCACCGGGAGTTGCGGTCGGCAGTGAACCAGCCATTGTGGGGTCCTTCCCTTTCTAGCCGCTCAGCCCTGAATGATGATGTCCCCCGCCGTACGCATTCTTGCGAGTTCTCTCGCTTTGCGTGTCGGCGGTGCAGTTGCGGGGTCCTCACCCTCCATCAGCTCGGCATAACGCTGCTTGTACTCTGCTCGCGTCATGACGTGCGGCCCGTTGGCGTCTTTGGGTGCCGGTGGCACATGGCCCACCGTCGTCGCTGCGCCCGCTCGGGGCTTAGCCGCAGCGCCATTGGCGCCGGCCGGCTTCTTCCCCGTCTTGATCGCTTCCAGTTCGTCCTTCAAGCGCTGGTTCTCGTCCACGGTCTGCTTGTACGACAGGGCGCGATCGACATCGGCGACACTCTGGAACTTCGAGAAATCGCCGCTCGCCCTCACCTTGCCCCATAGCTTGCGGACCTGATCGCGGCGCGACTCGGGAACCTCGGCGAGCTCGATGCGCTCGTTGAGTTCCTGCCGCGCGTAGCGCTCTCGAAGAACGTGCGTGCGTGTGCTGCCTCGACGGTGTTGTTGTTGGGATCGTTCGCGATTTGTTGCAGGTACGCCTCGTCCTGGACCTGACGATCGAAGATCGGCGCCGCACCGGGATCACGTGTCGCGGCTGGCTGTGCGCGCTCGTAACCCTCCTCTCGCAGTCGTCGATTCTCGTTCCTCAGCTCCTCGGCTTCGCGTACGGCTCGGTTTCGCTCCTCGCGATCGAGCTTGGCCCGCAACTCAGGCGTTAGCCCATCATCGCCCGCATCCTCGCCCTTCTCTGTGCCGTCCTCGCCCTGTGGGCCACGCGTCGCAGTATCGGCGTCTAGCGCTTGCTGCGCGTCCGTGTCGTCAGGGTCCGGCGTCCCACCTTTCGGGTCCGTGTCGGACTGGCTCATGCTCTCCACCTTCTAGTGAACGGTTGAACTACAGAGCGGCTCTATGCCGCTTGATTCTCTTCCGGTGGTGCGCCCATATCCTGGCGGCGGCCCGCCTGCAAACTGCTCGAGATCGGCCGGGTTCATGTCCTCGGGCGGCGGCACGATTCCTGTCGGGGCCGCCCGCTGCTGCCAGCTGCAGCCTGCTGCTCTTCGTCGCGCCGCTGCCTGCGCCTTGGCCGCGTACTCCTCGGCCGCGCGCACGACGGCCGGCGGCCACTTGTTCGCTGCCGCGAACAGGTCGAGCGCATCGGGGTCGTCGCGCGCGATCTGGTAAATCTCCTGCGTCGCCCGCTGCCTCGCCTCGTCCACGCCCTTGAAGTCCTCGACTTCGCTGACCGAGAACAAGAGCCGCGGCATCGAGGCCGGCTGCACCGGCATCACGATGTCCTGGTCCTGATACTTCATCAGCGACATCTGATCGGCCGTGCCCGTCTTGCACTCGGTACTGGTACGTCAGCGTCGCCGCGATCCCCGCCGCGCGCTTCTCGCGCTTCATGAACTCGGCCACCGGGATCTCGCCCTGACGCTCAAGCGCCTGCGCCGTCCCAACGGGAATGTCCTTCGTGCTCTCGGGCGTCAGGCCGAAGTCCGTGATACCGCGGAATTGTGTAAGCGCGGTCGACAGCGCATTCATGTACACGCCCCACGCGGGATCAAGCGACGAGATCGGCACCGCCTGCACCATCGGCTCCGGCCCTTGTAGGTCCGACTGATCGGCAAACGCGACGTTATCCTGCCCGTCCGTCATCTCGAACCGATGCCCTTCGGCATCGTAGAGCCCGACCTGAGGCAGGACGACGATTGTCTGCGTCCGCATCATGTCGTTGTACGCCTTCGTCATGAATTGGTCGTAGGCCATCTGCTGGTCCCACTGCCGCGTCGTGTCGCTGTCGCCCATCGGCCGCATCGGCCTGAGGTACGCCGTCACCCAATAGATTGGGAACGTGATGCAGTCCTGCACCGGCCACTCGCCCTGGTAGCACTGGCTCATCGGTCGGGCGTGCGCTGGAACAGCGGCATGATGACGAGCTCGCGGCCCGGCGGCACCTCCCAGATGTTCTGCTCATCGGGCTCGTAATCGCGCCGCGATACTGTGTCGCCGCACTCGGGGCACGGTGCCTGATCCTGAGGCTCCAGCTCGTCGACCGATTCCCATCGCGCCGCCCTCGACCAGTTGCTCGGCCGTGGGCTCGCGGTAGTCGCACTCGGGATTGTCGCAGGCCATGTAGCGCTGCTCGGGCGGGATCGCGTTGTCGGACTTCTTCACCGGCGGCGCGTTGCGATCGAACTTGATCCACTCGAACAGCATCCAGATGTGCTGATCGTCCGTGGGATCGCCCGGCACGCCGAGCAGTTCGCCCATCGCGATCCCGTCCATGCGCTGGCCGTCCTTGACGGCGCCTTCCTGCGCATTCGACATCTCGCCATCGGCCACGAGGTTGTCAACGCCGCGCCACTTCTTCTTGCCCTTGAGCTTGGCGTTGGCCTTAACCGCATCAATCGGCATGCGCACCGCCACCTGCATCCACGAGCACGCGATGTGATACGGGTCGACAAAGCCGGGCTCGATCATGACGTTGCCGACATCCTGCGAGCGCCAATAGCAGCACTTGAGTTGCTCGTCGTAGTGGAGCAGCGCCGCACCCGCGCGGCAGTCGATCGCGTCCGTCACCACCTCTTGCCGCGTGGTGGCGAAGCCCTTGGCCGGGTCCTCCCATGCCGATTCGACGAGCGCTACGCCCATCTCGACATCGTCGGGCGTGGCCGTGCGATCGGCGGGGCGCGCGGCGATGGTGCAGCGCGGAGAGCGTGGCGACGGCGATCTTGTGCCGATTGGCATCGCTCGTCTGAGGGCCGCGGAACTGCTGCAGGCGGCGGTCGCGGTTGTAGATGTCGTTGCGCTCGACGTAGCGCTGTCCGTCGAGCATGGCGCGCTCTTGCCGCCTGGCATCGTACAGAGGCCGCCAGTAGGGGAGCGCGCCACGACGACGTGTGCGCGCAGCTTCACATCTCGACGTACCCTCAGGGAACGACATGTGAGCTGCGCGCCCTCCTGCTACTGCACTCGTTCGAACGTCCCAGCATCCAACACGAATTGCCCGATGCCATCGTTGCCGATGAGAAAACGAACCAGCAAGCCACACGTGCACAGCGTCTTGTTGATGATCGGAGAACCACCCGCGACGCCCGCGCTAGGGCTGCATCCCAGCGTGACGTACGCGATGTCCGCTCCGCCCGTGGCCCCGCTGATGTCGACCCCGCAAGGTCAACGGCCTGCGATCCATCCTCGGCCGATGACGTGAAGTACACGGCATCGAACGCTCGCGTCGGGGTACCGTTGGCGTTAAACCACGTCACGCCATCAGCGCTGACCTGTGCCGCGACACGGAACGAATCCATTGCCGTGGGCACAGCACCGAGCGTCGAGACGAACGAGGTGGTGTCTTGCGACAGCCGCAGGATGAGCCACGGCACTGCGAGCGTGTCTCCGCCCGTTGCCTGCGATGCGAACGCTGCCGGCGCAAAGGCGAATTCCTTGATGGGATACGCTGCCGTGGTGTCGTACGTCGTGAGGCCCGCTGCGCCCTTGCGAAAAACCACTGAATCCGTGAAGCCGGCGCGCAGGTACGGCGCCGCCCAATTCGGATTTCGCGCAGTGGCCGAGGCCGAGGTATTGCGGAAGTTGAGCCGTTGCCAGCTGATCCGCGACTGAAAAAGCGATCGGCCGGACAAACCTTGCCCGTACGAGCTGCCGACGAGAACGAAGCTCGCGAGAGCGAGCAAGACTGCGGTGAGGCGCTTCATGCGCGAGATACCTCCCTGAGAGGATGGCAGCCAGCCGAACGGGAGGGTTGCACATTGCACGGCCGTGTGCAACGCTTTGTGTGCCGACGTACTTCGGTCTGCGCCGGCGACAATCAGGGGCGACGCCAGCGGCCGGCGCTCGCCCGACCTTATGGGCCCGATGAGCGACTCCGCGGCGGTGGTGCTCCAACAACCGACGCCGCGCGCGATGATCCGGGCCCTATCCTCCCGGCCGCTCGATCCGACGCGGTGCACCGTGCCGCGCCCGCGGCCTCGCCTGCTGCATCGCCCCAGCCGCGCAATCGTCAGCTCGCCCTGCACGGCGTTGTCGACTGGCCAGCGCCGCGTCTCCGCCAGCGCTTGCGTCCCGCCTCCCGCGCCCGCTGCTCCTCCTGCGTCGGCTTCGCCCCAGCCTTGTTCCTAAGCCTCTGCCCCCAAACGGTTTGCAGCTCATCGTGCATGCCGGGTGCGGCCACCGGCTTGCCGTTCTTGTCGATCAGCACATCGGTCAGGCAGTCGAACAGCTTGGCACTGCGGCACATAGCGTAGGGTTGGCCCTCGTCGAAGGCCGCGATCCAGTCCTGAATCGCGCTGATACCGCTGCCGCGCGACCGTGCCGTCGTCGTCCAGCCCAGCCGCGTCTCCCAGCGCCCCTTTTCGAGCTCGATCCGCTGACGCCGGATCTTTGTGTAGCCGGCCGCCGCCAGTCCGCGCGCGACGCCCTCGCCATAGCCGCCGTTGTTCTCGAAGTCGACCCAGCCCTCGCCGTACTGCCGCGCCATGATCGCCGCCAGCCGGCCGAGCCCGTAGCTGCCGAGGTAGCCGACGTACATCGCGAGGAGGTCGCCCGTTGCCTCGTCGGTAGCGATGATGCCGCCCGGATCGTGGTTCTTCGAGTTGATGCCGCGCGCTCGGATCGACCGTGATGTCGGCCCTCAGTCCGTGCCGCGGCGGCGTCCACACGTCGACGTTGGCCTTCGCTCGCATGATGATCAGGCCCTGACGCGCTGCGCTCCGTCTCGCGCCGCACGCTCACCTCCCACGGCTCGGGTGCCACCGCCCACGCCTCTTTCATCTTGCAGCAGCATCGGCGCGGTCGTACGGATTGTCGTTCGCGGCATCGACATACTCACCCGCCCAGCGGGCCTCGCGCAGCATTGTCCTTCTCGTATCGCCATTCGAGCTGCTGCAGATCCTCGGTCGTCAGCGCCGCGTTATCGCTCTTGCGCTCTCCTGTTGCCGGATCGTAGTAGAGGCTGCGCAGCCTGAGCTCGATCCGCCCGTGATGCTCGCGCCCCTCGTACTGCTTTTCATACTCGTCGCGCAGCCAACCGTATTGCGACACGTAGAGCGGCGTGGCCGTGATCCACAGGTAGATGTACTCGCCCGCGTGTGCGGCCTTGCGGAACTCGCGCCACACGCGTTCGACCGGCGGCTCATCGGCATGCACCCAGTCCACTCCGCGCGCTCCGGTGCCGGCCTTGAGATTCGCCTGCGATATGAAGCTGACCTCGCTCCACGTCGATTCGTCGTCGGTAGCGCCGATCGGCTTGACGGTGAGCGAGCCGACAATGCCATCCTGCTTCCAGCGGATCTTGTGCGGCCAGTTGCCGAGCAGGCGCAGGTAGGCGGGCTGTACGCTGAACTTCTGCTGCGGATAGTCGAGGCACAGTACGACGCCCGTGACGCGCTTCTTCCTGATACGCGGCAACTTGATGCCGTCGAGCACGGACATGCGGAGCGCGTAGGCGCATCCCATCGCAGCGCCCCATTCGGTCTTGCCTCCGAGCGAGCCGGCACGGATGTAGGTTTCGAGCCTGCGCGTGACCGCAGCGCTAGCCTTGCGCGTGGCCTCGCTCGAATGTTTCCAGAAGGCGATCGGCTGATCTTCTCGGAGCGACAGGCCAGCGAGCGCCTGAGCGCCGGCCGCTTCGAGGTCAATCGCGGCCATGCCGCTACAATTCGGCGGATTGTTCTTGCGCCGACCCGACACGCTGGCGCCCGCACGCTCGGAGCGCGAGCCGTACTTGGTGCGGCGGATGAATTGTGACTCTGGCGATTCCGCAGTCCGACGGGAAGCTTCTTCAGCTGGCGTCGATCGCGCTGGTATCCGCGGCCATCTTGCACTCTCGTTGACGCATCCAGTCAGCATGAGCTTGCTGCGCTGACTTGTCGTGCAACCGCGACCGACGCTCGCCGTTTTCCGGTGACACTGTGCGCCTGCCGTGGTAATGCCCGCGCTAATCCCATTACTGGAATAGCTCCGTTTGCGGCTCAGGCTCGGACCTCGTCTTCCCGCTGCACGCGATGCACTCGAACTGGCAATCGCCATGCATGTACGCCCACGCCCCAATCGGGATTGGATCGAAGCAGACGAAGCAGATACGGTAGGGAACCGGCTTCGGCTTCGGGCTAGGTACTTGCTTCGGTGGCATCTTATCCTCCTCCGAATAGGTCTTGCTGCGATAACGGCTTGTCCGCGCGCTCGGCCTTGAAGCGGCACGGCACGCACTCCACTCGGCAATCGCCGTACAGGTACGCGCGCGCGCTTCTGAGCAATGCGGCGCCGCACGTGGCACAGCGCGTCGGCTCGGCGAGCGCGACGAATCCGCTCACGTGATCGGCCTCCCCAGCGGCTCGCGCGCTCGCATCTTCTCCGGCCGCTTCGCATCCATCGCGTGCTTCATCTCCTCGTAGCGCCAACGTGCGCGCGGCGCGTTGCGTTGCATACTCGGGGATCGCCTCAGAATGACGTACGAAGCGTACACCCGCGGCATCGACACCGAACACGAGGCCGCAGCGCTGGCAGCAGACGATGCGCGTGCGCTGGCCGGTGAGCGTGAGGAGATCGAGGCTGCCGCACGAGCAGGCTGGCAGCGGCGGAGCGGTTCGGGCTTGACTTCTGGCTTTGCGAGCGCTGCGTGCAGAGTCGCGACCGTCTCATGCATGACACGCAGTGATTCGTGAGCGTGGTCGATAAGCGGGCGCTCGGCCGCGATGCCCGCCATTGTGGATTCTATGCCCAAAATGTTCTTGCGCACAGTAGTCACATCGGACCGCAGCGCCGTCATCCAATATTTGGCTTTGCTCGCGAGAAAGATGATGGAGGACGTAACGCCTACCGCGAGCAATGCGAATGCGATCCAGATCATGTGTTCTCTTTCCCGGCCATTATATCGGCCAGCAGTTTCGTGTAGTCGATCCCGCTGTCGGTGAGGACCGCTTTATCGGGCGCGGTTACGCACACCTCCGCCTCCTCCATGCCGTCGCGCATCTTGTCGTTTTCCTTCACAACCCATGCGACAAGTCCGAGGTGTTTGTAGATTTCATGGGCAACTGCATATGCCGAGGCTCCTCGTGACATATGCACTACGACAGCCCACGCCAGTTTTCTCTTGTGCTTGCCGGACATGTTAATGCGCTCCGTTCGTTCGCGCAGGCAGAGCCTCCGGCTCCTTCAGCACGGGCAACAACCCGCTGCGGCCTCCGCCGCAGCTCCGGCCTCTGGTCCAATATGAACTCGTACCAGCTTCGTGCAGTTGTACAGATGGTCATCGAGCGAGCGCGACTTGTTCGCCCGCGCCATGTCCAGTGCCACCTTCACTTCGTTCTCCACTCGCCCCGAGCCGCGCAAACACAGCCTCCTCGCTCGGGCTCTTGATCTCGCCCGTGCGCCGGCCAATCGATTCCTGGATCTTGAGAACTGTATTGGCGGCTGCGACGCGCTCGATAATTGTGCCGTCGCGCGCCTTGTTGAGAATGTTCGCAGCCTCGTGCAGCAGAATCTCTAGCCGCTCGCGCAGCGTGCGCAGTCGAGGGATGTCGCGCGGGTCGATTGCCTCTTCGAGTGCGGCCGGGAGGTGCTTGCGCAGGTGCGAGCGCAGCGCGTCGTAGTTCGCGTTGAAGTTACGGGCGACGTGGAGGACGGGCGTGCCCGAGATCAGGGCGGCTTCGATCTCCCCGACACGAGGGTCGCGGCAGATACGGCAACCCCGGCCGCGAAGGATGCCGCGAGGTTCGAGCGCTGAGCTCACTGGACCGTTCCTGACCGGCTAAATTCTAGCCGAGCTAATTATTGGCCGGTTCATTTTGCATCGCGTTCGAGTTCACTTCGGCCAGTTCCATTTTAAGTTCACGTAATCTCTTAATGTCTTGGTCATAATCTATTGGCTGCTCTGCAATAAACCTGAACCGAAATCCGCATCCGTTGCCGCATGACCAAGTCGCGAGCACCGACGACTCGGACATGGAAACCTCGACGTCAACGCCAACGTGACCGCAAATATCGCACTTCACGGCGTCCATCGTTTTGGATACTTCGGCCAGCCATTGCTCCGCGGTCATCACGGCCTACTCTCTGCAATCGTCGGCAATGGGCCAAGGATGCCCGCCAGACGGTTTGTTAGGTCGGATATGAGCGCGGAGGCCTGTTCGGGGTAACGTCAGGTTCTGGGGCAGCGTTGGCGCTTTTAACCCACATCCCACCTCGCCAGGTACCTGGAACGAACTTGGCTTGGAGTCCTTCCCCCTCCATAACCGGTACGCCGTAACGCTTTACGTACTCTTCGACTCCGTTTCCGGTTGGTGCTCCGCCCCAATCGTCCCACTCGTGGATCTCAAGCCAGGCCTCCAAGCGCTTCAGGCCGAACCGGTCGACGAACGAGCTGTGAATGATCCGCAGAGCCACCGCGGCGGGGGATAGACGCTGTTCGCGGCGTTCGATCGTAAGTTGCTCAAGCCAGGCATGGAAAGGCGTCATTTGCGGGCTCCGTCGATGACTGCGGCTTGCCACTCGGAGAATTCTTTCGGCGTGAGTTCGCGCCACACATCGGGCTCAGGAGTTCGATGCCGGTATGCCCGCCAGAGGAAACCGACAGCGGCGGGCGGCGTATACCAAGCCGGAAGCTTCTCAGTCCGGGTTGGCCGTACCAGCGCCGCGGACGCCACGGACGCCCGGCCTGCGGATTGGTGCCTTGAGCGCGCGGATTCGTCCCCTTCGCCCGACTGTTGGTCCCTCGCTGGCGGGGTGTGCCGTTGACGTTGGGTCGAGGTCGCGCAAGCGAACCAGGAAGTCCCGCCGCGTCAGCGGTGGGATTTAGGGTAGCTCCGCTTTTACTTCAACACCTAACCCAACACCTAACCCTATGGCTATAGAGTCGCTATGGGCAACGGCGATGGGCTCGGATAATCCTTTGCCCCCAACGCTTTTCTGCTCCTCTGGCACCTAGGTCACGTTGTCGTTCAAGGAACTTAACTTGACGCGCGTGCTCCTCAACCATGCGTTTCTGTACCCAGAACCCAGGTCGCGACACAGTATCCCACGCCCTGCCTATAGGCCCGCTATGGCAGGCCCATTCATCGACGGGGATGCGGAGAATGCCAGCCAGGGTTTCATCATCGGCCGATAGCACTCCAGGCTCGTCATCCAGCCATGCGAAAAGCAGCAGTTCTAGATACATGCCACGCTGCTCATAGGTCATGCGGACTACAGACTTGCTGGTGAGCCAGTCGTTGACGTTGAAGAGCATGGTGGGGAGCCGATCGGCCGTCCGTGGCATAGGCGGATCAATCCGTCCCGGTCGCCCGTTCGAGCTGCTCGGCCCGTTCGGCCTCAAGGAGCATGGCGCGCGGATGGCCGTGGAGAGGTTCAATCGCTCTGCGCTCCGCGTAGCGCTCAAGACGGTGCAGCTCCTTCGGCGCTGAGACGGACGGTCGTGCTGTGGATGCGAAGGTCCTTCTTCACGTCGGGCAATATACCGCTTGCGCGGACGCTAGTCAAGTGCTAAGGATTTTCCTTGACATGAGCCTCGCGCCGCTTCCCAAGCCCTACTACCAAGATGATGCAGTAACCATCTACCACGGCGATTGCCGGGAGATTCTTGATAAGCGTGAGCGCGGATGTCATGTTGACAGACCCACCGTATGGAAACAACACGGGATACGCGTCCTTTCATGACAGCAGAGGAGCGGTGCGTGACTTGGCGGCATGGCTGCCCGTACGTCGCTATTCGAGCATCGGCACTGACTCCTGGAGTTGCCAACGCTGCGTTATATCCTCCTCCCGATTGACTCTATGCGTGGTTTACGCCGTGCAGGCGTAGTGGTCGGGACCGTGGGGATTTTGCTGCTGGCAGCCCATTATTGTTTATGGGAAGGGATCCATATTTATCAGACGGCTCCAGGGCCGAAGACCGTGATGCCGCCGTCATGACCGAATCAGCTCAGGCGAACGGCCATCCTTGCCCAAAGCCAGATTGGTGTTTGGAAATGGGGTGCTCGACAGAATAAGCCGACAAGGCGAGTCCATAGTCTGATCCATTCATGGGTAGTGGCAATCCACGCCACGCGCCGCGAAGGATCTCAGGCCGCAAGGCCATCGGTATTGAGATTGAAGTGGAGTATTGTGAAATAGCGGCACGAATATGTGCTCAAGAAGTTTTGTTGTGATTGGCGTCGGTGGAAGCGGCGCCCCGCAAGCGTGGGGCGCGATGCTCCAACACATCCCGCGTGCTAGGTCGGCGCCGTCCTTCTGTTCGAGGAGCGTATTCGAACCGTGGTGGCCAAGACGATGCCAGTCGCGATCTACCACGGCGATTCACGTGAATTGACAGCATATACTAAGCGTCGATCTCGCTGACCGACCCTCCATACGGAATTGGTGAAGCCACGCATCGTTTGAAGATACGCCAGCGTGCGTGCGCAGGTGGTTGCGGCTGTGATCCCGACGCCATCCGAAAAAGAGTAAGCGCATGGCGCTGACGTGTGGCACACGTCAACAGGGATTCTATCCACCACACCGTCGACGGGTGTTGTGCTTTACAGCTGAATCGTGCGGGAACTGGGCGAAGCCTGGGGATTTTTCATGCTTTGGCAGCCGATACTGGTTTATGGGGAAGGACCCGTTCTTGGAGCATTCAAGGGTTCGCGGCCAGACGTGATTGAACACAGCGAGGCCAGCGGGCCCAACGGACGCCGTGCCAGCCAGAGAACAATTTTGGAAGAAAACTCTTGGTTCGGTGCTCGGTGCTGGAAACTGATTTGGTGTTTGATCCCATTCATGGGCAACAGAGTACAACTCTCTCAGAGCAGCCAAGGATCTCGGCAACAGGCAATCGGAATTGAGATCGAGGAGAAACTGCGAGGTGCGGCTCGTCGTTGTGCTCAGGGAAGTTCTGTTGTGACGGCGTCGGTGGAAGCGGCGCCACTGGGCACGCGTGGGGCGCGATGCTCCAACACATCCCTGCGATTGGCGCCGTCCATCCCTGAACCTCGGAGAAGCTCATGCCCAAGCGCAAGCAGCTCGCGAAGCGGATTGTCGAGACACGCAGCGCAAAGCCCTTAAAGCCGAACCAGCGAAGGCCAGCGGACGCGGAGCCAAGGCCAAGCTCGCGCGTAAGTACGGCGTCACGTGGAAGAACGTGGACTATCACGCTAAGAGCATGAAGAAGGCGAAGCGGGCGAAGGTGGTAGCACCTGCTACGCCTGAGGCTAAGCGTTTACAGCGTCCAAGCAATACAACCCCAAGCGCTGCACGGTAGAAATCCCGACGGGCGATGGTGGAGGAGATTGTGCGGAGCGAGACGCGGCACGAGGATTGCAGAACATCGCATCCGCCCAGGTCGCGCGGCAAATGAGCGATGCAGAATGCAATGGGCTGGATTGCGCATAGCGGCGTCACTTCTGCGCGATTTGGCCCATTTGCTCCGCAACCTATTGATATTCCCAAGGACTGCGCGCTGGCACTGGAATTCGCTCCACTATTCGAGCAGATGCCGGGATGAGCCCGGCACGAACGTGGGGGTGAAGCATGAGCACGGACGAGAGCAGAACTTAGCGGCCGACGACCTTCGCGGCCGTGCTGGGCGGGATTCAGCGGGTACGGGAAGCGTGGTCAAACTACTGCGAGCGCCGCGCCCTTCTCTCGGGCAGACGCTAGGCTTCGATCATCCGACGACGGTATCGGCGGCACACGCCTACTACCGCGTGCAACAGAAGATGAAGCAAGAGCGCGGGAGGCGGTCATGGTAGCGGTCTTCTGGTGGAACGATGACACACGGTCCCATCTTCACGCGCAGCTATACGAGCGAGGCCGAGGCTCACGATGTCGTACAAGCGCTGAGGCTGACGGGCGCGCAAGCGAGGCTGGCATGAGCCGGACTGAATACATCCACGTCTCGGCCGACGATGCCCTCATGTACCGCGAGCACGAGGCGGAGCAGCTCACGCGCACAGGCTGGTACTACCGCGAATTGGACAAGGACGAATGGCGAGGCCCGCACCCAGCCGAGAGAAGGCCATGCTTGCAGCCGAGACGCGTGCCGCCAATTCCTTCTATGCAGGAAGGCATTCGAGCGTCAGGCCCAGCGCGATGCGCGGGGGATGAGTGATGAATCCAGAAGATGCTTCTGCCTCTTATGCCCGCCAACAGCAATCCTACGAAGACGCTCCCGATGTCTCGCCGGTAATCGCAACGCTCATGCGATCGTGGAACGATGGACTACCGGATGATGAAGCACGTACACGGCTACTCGTGCCCATCCTGCGTGAAGGCATCATGCGGGATACGGCAGGATCGGCAGAGCTTGAGGAGCGGCAGGCCTACATGGCGCTGGACTGGCTCATCCGTGAGCACCTGGCGGCATGGATGGACCTCGCACCTGCACTGGTACCGCACGCCATCGCGTTGCGCGCGCTGTCGCCAATTACGCCAGGGACGCTCAAGAACGCCGAGACAACCTTGGCTGCGGTGTGGGCTGCGGCGCGGGCTGCGGCGTGGGCTGCAGTGCTTAGTGGCGCAACAGTGGCGAGTAAAATACGGTAACTGAACGAAGCATA
>ERZ1370068.6886-contig-584_pt1 | contig 175399 bp, 288 predicted proteins | sample MGYA00561227_ERZ1370068 | MGnify/ENA primary metagenome ERZ1370068 (study PRJEB38410, sample SAMEA6850437) | metagenome | study: Metagenomic assessment of the ecological functions of the soil: analysis of the soil microbiota associated with the...
ATGTACTTCGTTCAGTTACGTATTGCTCCCGGCCAGAGCGACATCGACAACGGCATCCAACAGGGCAGCGGTACCGAACACCAGCTCAACAGTGGCCGGTGAGACGTGAGCCGCCTCGGCCACCTCACGGATGGTCGCGGCAAAACCGCGCCGAGCGAACGCGTCGTGGGCAGCTGCAACGATCCCGAGCCCGGGTCCGCCGTGCCTGCCTCCCGGCCTGCTGGTGCCGGGCGCGACGGGCTTGCCGCTCAACAGCCCTCCTGCCCAACTTTCAAAAATTGGCTAAGGATAACCATAGCCAAAGAGAGGCGGCGATCTTGTGACCGTGCACGGCAAAGTTGTTTACCTTGAAATCCCACAGCTGACGAGGAAGTTTCGGCGGCACTTCTACGCATCAGTCTTCTGGCTGGCGCACCCGGCTACGCGCGGCGATGGCGCCCTCGCCTTCGACGACCGCCACGGGGCGGCGTGAGCGGTGCCTGGCGACGCGACCGACCTCCGGCGTTCCGGAGGCCACGGCGTGCTCGTCTACGTCAAATGTACGAAACGACGTGTCCGCCGCGATGGCTGCCGTCGAGGCCGCGGGCGCAGCTCAAGATCGTGCACGGGATGTCGGCGGCGACCCGGGCGAAGAGTTGACGTCGGTTTCCGCGACCCGTACGGCAACCTGGTCGCTCTTTACCAGGGCCGATCACGGCGACAATACGATCGCGCACCGTGGCTGTCGGTCGCGCTGATGCGGCAGCCCGCAGTCCGGATTTTACGAGCGGGCCTTCATAGCGGCCACCTGGTGGGAGAGTCGATCGAAGCGGATGGACTCGTTCGGGTAGCTGAGCTCCGAGTGGATGACGCGCAGTTCTGGGTGCAGCGGGACGACGAGCTGCCAGCCGACGTCGACCGCCCGGACGCGCGGTACGGACGATCATCTACGTCGACGATCCCGACACCACGCACGCTCGCGCTCTTGCCGCGGGTGCGACCGAGGTCACGCCGCCAGTCCCCGAGGAGCACGGTTGGCGCACCGGGCCGTCTGGGGTCGATCCGTTTGGCCACCAGTGGGGAGGCCGCGCGCCGGACGAGCTGATCGCATGATCACGGGCGGCCCAGTGCACCTTCGAGAGCGCAGTAACCGCCCTCCGAAGCGACGCGGCGGCCGATCACGGCGCATTCGAGTCAGGCTCGGAAGGTGCCAGGCTCGGTTGCATCTCCGGCGCCCTGGTCGGCGTCTGTAGCTCAATCGTTTCTCCGCACAAGGCCACGAATCTTGCCGATCGCGGCAAGATCGCGCCATGTGGACCTGTGCGGAGAAACGACTGATCAAGGTGCAAAAGGTCTGCCGAACCCTAGGGCTGTTCTGCCGAACCCCGAGCCCGGCGTCCCGTGCTCGCAGGATTGCGCGCTGGGCCCGGTCGGCGACCCTGGAGCTTGGTAGAAGATCGAGGACAGATGGTTGGCGACGGTCTTCGGCGAGAGGCCGAGACGGCGTCGCGATCATGGAGTTCGGACATTGCCGCGGCGAGCAGGTCGAGGATCTCCCGTCTCCGCGCCGTCAGCCTCCGGGAAATGGGATCGGCCGCTGGCGCGGAGTGGCGAAGAAGCGCGGCACCCGCTGCGCGACGCCTAGGTCCGAAGATGCGCCTCGCCAGAGGCGACGGCCCGGATCGCCCGGCCGATCTCCTCCTGCTCGGCGCCTGTCACCACGTAGCCGCGGGCACCGGCGCGCATGGCGGCGAACACCGAGTCGTCATCGTCGAACATGGTCAAGACCAGGACGGCGACCTCGGGTGCTGACGCGGGCGATCTCGGCGAGTAGCGGCGAAGCCGTCCTGGCCTGGCATCTGGAGGTCGAGCACTGCCACCGTCCGGGCGCTGCAGCACCACTTCGCGTACGGCCTCGCGCCCGTCGGCCGCAGACGCTCGACCACCTCGATTCCGTGCCATAGATCCGAGCGAGCATGCAGCGGGCCCGCGCCGTGGACCACCGGGATGATCATCGGCCAGGACCACGCGGATTTCGCTCATGACAGTCGGCAAACGGAGTCAAAATGAGGCCACCACCCTGGCCGCCGGCCGGCGTCGGCCCTGCCTGGAACGACCGCCGAGCTCCGCCGCCCGCTCCGCGCATCGCGTGCTAGGCCAGACGCGCGGGGCCCAACGGCGCCGTTGGGCGGTCCGTCGTCGGTGATCGACAGCTCGAGTCGGTCGGCGCAGCGGAGCCGGACCATGTGCGCCCGTGGCCCGGGAGTGGCGTACGACATTGGTGAAGCGCTTCGGTGGCGATCCGGTGCGGTCGCCGCCTCGATGGCGGCGGGCAGCGCCGGCACCTCATCCGGGACGTCGAGCCGGACGCTGTACGGACGCTCCATCAGCCCGCCAGGCACAGCTGGTCGGCCCGCTGCCGCAGGGCTCCAGCCAGCCCGAGCTCGTCCAGCGCGGGCGGCCGCGAGGTTGTCAACCAGTGCCGGCGCACGTCGGCCAGGGCGGCGCGGCGTGTCGCGCCGCAGAGGTGGTGAGCAGGCGCGCCGCGGACTGGCCGGGATCGGTCGTCCATGGTGTTGGCAGCGGCGTCGCGCGGCAAAGGCGATGCCGGTCGTAGCGTCGGGCCGAGGCCGTCGTGCAGCTCGCGGCGCAATCGCCGCCGCTCCTCTCTCTCGTGCGGCCACGATGCGCTCCTCAGGGAGGCCTGCAGCTCCTCGGAGACAACGGTGGACTGCACCGCCGGCGGCGACCGGATCGGCCAGCATCGCCAGCGCTCGACGATCGGCGCGTCGCCAGCGCCTGCGCTCGCCGGCAGCGTCGCACCGATCAGCTGAGCTGGCCGCCTCGGACCGCCGCGGGTGAGCGGTGGCCAGGGATGGATGCGGTCTGGCGGGCTCACCGTCGCGCGACCAGGACCTTGCCGTCGCGCTCGATCGCGAGGTAGGGCGCCGCAGTGCGGTGCGGACCGTCGTCACCACTGCCCTGCAGGCCAGCATCCGGCGTGGAATGAGCTGCTCTCCTGGCCGAGCCGGGAAACCGCACGTGCCGGGTCGCCGCGGTCGCAGCGCAGATGCGCCATCAGGCGACGGCGCTGTAGCCGCGTGCAGCAAAGGCTACGCGGCCACCAGTGATTAGTAGGCGCATCGTGGACTGTGAGCCGTGACTGGTGTCAGAGCCAGCGGACTGGCGAGTCGCAGCGCGTAACCGTCGTGAACCTGTCGGTCAATCGCTGCACTTTCAGTGCCGCATATGACGACGACAACCGGCCATGCAGCAGCATGATCCAGGCACAGCAGAGAACTGACGCGACGACGAGGCGGATGTCCAGGAGCTCGATGACTGCACCATGCGCCACCGTCACAGCGATGCGGAACGAGCGGATGGCGACATCCCTCGGCGCAGCGCGCGAACCAAGCCCGTGGCGATCACGATCAACGCGACCAGCACCGCCAGCAGCAGCCGTAGGAGCTGGCGGCGGCCCGACGTCGATCCGCGGCGGTAGCGCAACCGCAGAGCGGCAGCGACCAGCGCAAGTGCACGCGAGTGGCTGAGTCCAGAGCGGTTGCAGGGCGCCGTAGCCAGAGAAGGTGAGATAGCCGACCGGCAGGCCCGTGTCCATCGGCTCGGACTGGCGCCATCTCGAGCGCAAACAATGGCGCGGTCACGATCACAGCTACAACCGCACGCACCACCCGCGCGCGAGGGGGACGGCCGTCTGGAAAGGAAGCAGCGCGCAGTGCAGGCAGAGCCCGATCGACCACGGCCATGACCATGCGAACGCGGTCAGCGCCAGTCGTTGCGCCGGTCAGCGGGCGTCGGCGCCGTCATCAGCAGCTGGATTGCAGGGCGCGCGCAAACCGCCGTCGTCGCGTGAGCCAGGCCAGCGGCCACGAAACAGCCAGCCGATCGGGTTCGGGGACGGTGCCACGCCGGGATCCCGCCGCAGCCGGCAAGGCCAGCCCCATGAGGCTGTTGGTCACGACGAACGCCATCGAGCGCGTCCCGCCAGGACCAGCCGAAGACGATCGACAGCAGCGCTGCGGCCATGACCTCGGCGATGGCGAACCCGCCCGGGACGACGGCAAGCCAGCGAACCCCGCGAGCCCAGAGTGCCCGCGCCCCGCCTGCAGCGCGCCTGGTCATAGCCCAAGTCTGCGCCGAATACCCTCCCGGTGTCCCGGGAAGACTTCCCGATGGTGCCGGGGAACTCCCGGCGTACTGCGGATGATCGCCTCATCCGCCGGAGCCGGCGGTCTACCTCGACAGTGGAGACATCCGGCCAGATGGGTCGGAACAAAGATCTCGAGGAGGTATCTGGAGATGACTCGCGTCTATCGCGCCGGGCTTATTGTGCTTGGCCTGCTGTCGCTGGTGAGTCTGTCATCGCCGCTGTGGACCGATGGGCAGCATCCGCCGATATGATCGCGTTGGTCGATGCCGGGTTCGGCTTGATCAGCATCGTCTTGGTGATCTTGGCATGGCCAGGCCGCCTGTGGGCTGCCATCGCGCTGGTCGTAGTGCGGTTGCTGATCGCTCTGACGGCCGTGCCGGCGTTCCTCGTACCAGGTGTACCGGCCGGTCAATGATCAGTGCCGGCACCGGCATCGGGCTCACGGTCGTTGGCGCTGCCCTCGTGCTGGCGGGGCTGCGGCGCGGGAGCTCTGGTGAGTGCCTCATGACCACATGGTCCCAGGCGGACTGCTCCTGCGCGAGAGGTTGCTCCGTCGGAACCGCCGGGGCAGGTACGCCGGTGGGGCGGCGCTCTAGCCCTCGATCGCTCAGCGCCATGGGGCTTCCTGATCGCTAACCTCAGCTACGCCTGGATGATCCCGCTTGGCGGGAGCGACGAGACCGGAGCCGAGGCCCTGCCTTGGCGGCGGCCGGTCCCGGGATATTGCGGCTCGGCATCGTCTACACGCCGGCATGATCCTGGCTGTTTGCTGATCATCCCGGCCGTGCTCACCGCGTTGGGTCTGGCCTGGCGATCGCGGCTGGCATTCGTCGGCGGTTCACTCATGATTGCCGGCTATGTCTGCTACTTCCGGTGTATTGCTGAGCAACATGATCATCATCGCGATGGCGGGCGGCGCGGCGGACCGCTGGCCGACTATGCGGCAGTGATCGACTCGAGTCAGAGCGATGTACGCGACCGGCTGGGTGTTTCCGATCTTCATCCTCGGCAATCTTCTGGGCACACTGATCTTCGCGATTGGCCTGCTGCGCAGCCGGGCAGTGCCGCTCTGGGCAGCGATCTCGATCATGTCATGGCCACCGCTGCGCGTCGCCGGAGCTGTTTACCTGTGGTGGCGGGTCCTCGAAGTCGTCGGCGCGCAGTGCCTGCTTAAGCGATCCCGGGTTTGCCGGGGTGGCGGCTGCGGTGCTGCGTCGGCCGAGCCGGGGAGACATCCGTAGGGTAAAGGGCGTGGAGGAGCGCGTACTCGGTCGTTGCCGAACGACCTGCGGCGGCGATCCGGACTCGGCACCTGGCAGCTCCGAGTGCGGCGGACTGGGGCGAGGTGAGTGAGACGGCGGCGCTGGATGACGCTCAGCGCCGCCGTCGGGTCAGAGGGTTGACATTCTTCGACACTGCCGACGTCTATGAAGCTGACGGCCGCAGTGAGCGGCTGGTCGGCCACTCCGTATGGAGGTATCCCGGGTGCCGATCATGGTCGCGACCAAGATGGGCCGACGAGTTGATCAAGTTACCGGGAAAACTACGCGCTGCAGAATTTCCGCGTCTGGACCGACCGATCGCGTCGCAACCTCGGCGTGAGATCAACTTGATCTTGTTCAGCTGCATTGCCCGCCAACCCGCGCCGTCTACTCCGGTGATCAGATTTACGACGCGTTGGACACCCTTGTGTCTGATGGGGTGATCGGCGGCTACGGCGTGAGTGTGCAGACCTGTGATGAGGCACTGACTGCGATGTCACGGCGCGGCACGGCGACGACTGTGCAGATCATCCTCAATGCCTTCCGCCGCGAAGCCGCTGGAAACCGTGCTGCCCTCGGCGATCACCAACGGCGTAGGGATCATCGCCCGCGTGCCGCTGGCTAGCGGCACTCTGGGCGGCGGATACACGACGTCGACCCAGTTTGCCGAAAACGATCATCGAACCTACAACCGAGCCGGCGAGGCCTTCGGCGTGGGCGAGACTTTCTCAGGTGTGGACTATGAGACCGGCGCTACGCGCCGCGAAGGGCTTTGCTGATCTTGTAGCCAAGCTGCCTTTCAAGGCCACACCGGCACAGGCGGCGCTCGCCTGGGTCGCGCAGCAGGATGGCGTGACGACCGTCATTCCGGGCGCCAGAACCGCCGCGCAGGCGCGAAGCGAACTCTGCGGCCGGTGAGCTGCCGCCGCTGGGTCCTGAGTTCATGGACGGCGTACGCGAACTGTACGACCGCGAGCTGCGAGCGCAGGTCCATCGATCGCTGGTGAGACTAGATGAGCTCTGCCATCGACATGGTGATTCAGGACCATGTGTAGGCGTCGAGGCTTCGCCACCTGGCCCGAGGGAACGGCTCGTCGAGCCTGCCGCTGGTGCGTTCGTCGATCGGTGACGTCGAGGGCCGGGAAGGATCCGGTCAGCTGCTCGAGGTGCGGGGTCCAGGACGGGCGCGGTGACCCCAGGTCGGGACAGCAGCCAGGCGAGGGCGAGCGCTGTCGGGTGACCTCAGCTCGGCGGCTGGGCCTCGTACGTAGGCCTCAGGCTGGTCCGATGTTGGGCGATCCGCTGCTCGCGGGCGCTGTGACCGAAGCAGCGCTCTCGTCGCCGCGGCGACCACCGGCCGCTTTGGCCAGTGCGCCGGCCAGCAAGCCACCAGCGAGCGGGCTCCACGGCAGATCATGCCGATGCCGTAGTGCCGGGCGGCGGGCGGCACCTCGAGCTCGATGGTGCGTGCCATGCAGGTTGTAGATGCGACTGCTCGGACACCAGGCCGAGCGAAGTGCCGCGTCGTGGCGGCCTCGCTGCGCCTGCGGCGAGGTGCCAGCCGGCGAAGTTGCAGCTGCCGACGTAGAGCACCTTGCCGTCGCGGACCGAGCGGTCCAGTGGCCTGCCAGATCTCCTCCCAGGCGTGCTCCGATCGACGTGGTGGAACTGGTAGAGGTCGATGTGGTCGGTCTCGCAGCCGGCGCAGGCTGTCCTCGCAGGCTCTGGCGGATGTGCAGCGCCGACAGAGCCACCGGTGTTCGGCCAGTCGGTCAGCCGGCCGATGTAGACCTTGGTGGCCAGCACGACCTTGTCCCGCCGGCACGGTCGGCCTGGCGAACCAGCGGCCGAGGATCTCCTCGGATGCACCGGCCGCCGTAGACGTCGGCGGTGTCGAAGAAGTTGATGCCCGCGTCGAGGGCGGCGTCCATGATCGTGGTGGCTGTTGGCTTCGTCGGTGTGCCAGCCGAAGTTCATGGTGCCGAGGCCGAGCCGGCTGACCTTGGCTCCAGTTCGGCCGAGGTGGGCGTATTGCATTTCAGATTCTCCTGTCGTGAAGACGTACGGACGAGGGTGAGACGGACCCGCTGCGGAGCTCTGCGATCAGCTCGTGATCAAGTCAAACCCGCCAGGAGCGGCGGCAGGACCGGCATACCTGGGGAGCTTGTTCCTAGGAACGCCAGACCCCGCACCGTCGATCAGCGGTGCAGCGCGCGCTCGCCGATACTGGTTGCGTGGCGCCGATGAGTGAGTTCGGCGAGTACCTCGGCGGCAGCGCCGCAGCGGAAGTTGCAGCCCGCCGACGTCGGACTGCCCACTACCTCATTCCGCCGGGTCCGGGGACTGCGCCGGGAGGAGGTCGCCCCAGCTCGCCGGGGTCAGCACCGATTACTACACCCGGCTGGAGCAGGGCCGTGACCTGTCACCGTCCGATGCTGTGCTCGATGCACTCGCCCGGACCCTTGATCTTGACGAGGCTGGCCGTGCCACCGCGGCACCTGGCGCATCCGGCCTGCGGCCTTCGCGTCGGCGGCCGTCAGCGGTGCGGCGGGTCCACCTGCACTGTTCGGTCCATGGTCGACTCCTGGACCGACCAGCCCGCGTTCGTCCTCGGCCGACGGGCGATGTCTTGGCCACCAACGCCCTTGCGCGGGCGCTGCTGCCGACTTCGACGCCATGCCACACCGGGACCGGAACCTGACGAAGTGGATCCTGCTCGATCCGGCAGCCCGCGAGCTTTACGTCGATTGGGACCAGATCCGCCTCCGGAAATGGTCGCCATCCTTCGCCTCGACGCCGGCGCCCCACCCCGACGATCCCGCACCACCGAGCTGGTCGGGGAACTCACCCTCAAATGCCCCGAATTCTCCCAAGTGGTGGTCCCAGCACAAGGTCCTCGACCGGACCTGGGGCCACAAACGCTTCCGCCACCCCGTCGTCGGGCCGCTGGAAATCGGACTACGAGGCCCTGCACCTGCCCAGTGACCCGACCAGACCCTCTTCGTGTACCGGGCGCCCGATGGCGACACGCGCTCCGCTGAAGCAATCACACTCTCGCCAGCTGGAACGCTACTGAGAGCACAACCGACAGAACCACAGCCGTCTCAACGGTCGCATCGACCCACCGCAACGTGAATCCCATGCGCGTGGGTCCTCCTTGTCGACTTGCGTTGGCCGGTACCGGCAGAGCGAACGCGGCTATCCGGTGTCTTTGGCAGCCGATTGACGTCCGAGGCACCCGGGCCAAGCGGCGAAGTACGACGGGGATTGGGATCGTCTTGTTGATCGGTACTTCGAGCCTCAAGGGCCGCGACCTCAGGTGGGCCACTCGGTGTGTCGGGGCTTCCGACCTAGCCGCGGGCTCTGAGTCGGTGGCTCAGCTTCTCGATAGCTGACCGGGCACCGGAGAGTGCTGATGTCAGGCCGCTGTTGTTCTCCAGGTATCGAGCAGCTCCGCCGGGAAGGGCAGCACCAGTGTGGAGTTCTTCTCGGCCGCCACCTCGACGATGGTCTCGAGCAGCCGCAGCTGAAGAGCGCCCGGGTGTGTCAGCCATCGTTGCGGCGGCCTCTGCCAGCCGATCCGAAGCCTGCAGCTCGCCCTCCGCCGGAGATGACCCGCGCTCGTCGCTCCCGCTCAGCTTCGGCCTGCCGGGACATCGACCGCTTCATGGTCTCCGGCAAGCGCCACGTCCTTGATCTCGACCCGGTCAATGTGAATGCCCCATTCGACCGCCGGGTTGTCGATCATCGAGCTCCAGCCCTTCGTTGAGCCGCTCCCGGTTGGTCAGCAGATCATCAAGCTCACTCTTGCCGATCACGGAGCGCAGCGACGTCTGGGCCACCTGCGAGACGGCGAAGGGATAGTCCTGGACGTTGACGATCGCTGCGCACCGGATCGATGACCCGGAAGTAGACCACCGCATCCACCTTGACGGTCACGTTGTCGCGAGTGATGCCCTCCTGGGCAGAGCACGGCCATCGTCACGATCTGCATATTGACTTTGTGCAGGCGATCCGCGATCGGCACGATCATCGCCAGTCCGGGCCCGCGTACCTGATCAAGAACCCGACCGAACCTGAAGACGAGGCCTCGCTCGTATTGCTTCACCACGCGGAGACTGATTGCCGCGGCTGCGAGTGCAACTCCGCCCGCGACTGCCAATAACTCAAACAGCATCGCTACCTCAACGGTCAACGGCCGGAGCCGTAGAAGTCCTTACATCAGACCGGTCGAGGTTGCTCGCTAACTCCACGGTAGAGTCGCGACATGGCTGGATCAAGAGGTTCAGAAGCCACACTTCCCTCGATGCCCGGGTGGCTCCAGCGCCTGCGCTGCAGCTGATGCCCCCACCGTTCTCCTTCGACGCTCCAAGTAGTGGCGCGTGGTGCAGGAAGGTGGGCGTCAAGAGGCGGTGGCGCGTCGAAAGAGAAGGTGGGGCGTCAGGCCGGCCACGTGCCAGACCGCCGATGGAGCTCGCCCCGTGGTGATCAGCTCTTCGCTGTCACATGTGTTCGCAGTATCGGCATCACCGACTCGCCATAGACCCTGAGGGTTTCCTCCTTGTTGTCGTGCTGCAGGTAGCCGGCGAACTGGTCTACGCCGATGTCGCTTGAGCTGCTTGAGCTTGGCGATGTGATCATCAGCCGTGCCCAGCACGCAGAAGCGGTCCACGATCTCGTCCGGTACGAACGCGGTATGGACGTTGCCGACCTGGCCAGTGCTCGTTGTAGTCGTAGCCCTCGCGGCCCGTTGATGTAGTCGGTCAGCGCTTGCGGGACCTCGCCCGTGTCGCCGTAGCTGGCGACGATGTCGGCCACGTGGTTGCCGACCATGCCGCCGAACCAGCGGCACTGATCGCGCATGTGCGCCCAGTCGTCTCCGACGTACGTCGGGCGCGGCAGACGCAGAACGTGATCGCGTCGGGGTCACGACCAGCGTGCGGCAGGCCGCCGCGTACGCACGGTTGATCATCCACGCGGCGATGTCGACGTCGGCCAGCTGGAGGATGTAGCCGTCGCCGACCTCCCCGGCAGCCTTCAGGGCCAGCGGCCCGTACGCCGCCACCCAGACCTCCAGCGCCGAGGTACGCGCCCACGGGAACTGCAGCGTCGAGCCCGTTGTAGTCCACCGGCCGGCAGTTGGCCAGCTCGCGGATCACGTGGGTCGCGTCCCGCAGCTCGCCGGATGCGTGGTTGGCTTGCCGTTGGTGACGCGTACCGCCGAGTCGCCGCGGCCGATGCCACAGACCGTCCGGTTGCCGAACATCTCGTTGAGCGTCGCGAACAGCGACGCGGTGACCGTCCAGTCCCGAGTGGCCGGGTTGGTGACCATCGGACCGACACATCACCCGCTTGGTACGCGACAGGATCTGGCTGTAGATCACGTACGGCTCCTGCCACAGCAGGTGCGAGTCGAAGGTCCATACGTAGTCGAAGCCGTGCGCCTCCGACAGCTCGGCGAGCTGGACCGTACGCCAGGCCGGCGGGTTGGTCTGCAAGCACGACGCCAAAGTCCATGATCAGTCCTCCTCAGTGATTCGAGCCGTGCGCCCTCGGATCGACGCTCGCAGCTAAGCAGAGTACTGGCTCAGGTCACGCTTGAGGTACTGGCCGTGGCCCCTTCGTACCGACGTAGCCTGAATCGTCGATCGAGCACGGTCGCCGCGGGACATCACCCAGTCCACGTGACCGTCGATCTCGAAACCCTCCCACGCCGAGTAGTCCATGTTCATGTGGTGGGTCTTCTCGTAGCCGATCGAGGTGTGTCCGGCCGGGTCGTAGATCACCAGATCGGCATCGGCGCCCGGCTGGATGACGCCCTTCTTGCCCGTACAGCCCGAACATCAGCGCTGGGGTGGTCGAGGTCAGCTCGACCCAGCGAGGCAGCGAGATCTCGGCCGGTGACCACGCCCTGGTACATCAGATCCATCCGGTGCTCGATGCCGCCGATGCCATTGGGAATGGCGCGGAAGTCATTGAGCCCGAGCTCCTTTTGTTCCTTCATGCAGAACGGGCAGTGATCAGTGGACACGATCTGCAGATCGTTGGTCCGCAGCGCCTGCCACATGGCGTCCTGATGGCCCTCGGCCCGCGCCCGCAGCGGTGTCGAACAGACCCACTTCGCGCCCTCGAAGCCGGGCGCACCGAGTTGATCTTCCAGGGACAGATAGAGGTATTGCGGACAGGTTTCGCCGTAAGACGTTCTGGCCGCTGTCACGAGCCGCTGGCTGATCTGTGCTACCGCCTGTTTGGCGCTCACGTGCACGACGTACAGCGGCGCGCCGGTCAGGTTGGCGATCATGATCGCCCGATGCGTGGCCTCCTCTTCCATCTGCCAAGCCCGGGCGATCCCGTGGTAGTAGGGCGAGGTCTTGCCGGCGGAGTACAGCTGCTCGGCAAGCACGTCGATCGCCGGGCCGTTCTCGGCGTGCATCATGGTCAGCAGCCCGGTCTCGGCCGACTTCTGCATCGCCTTGAGGATCTGTGCGTCATCGGAATAGAAGACGCCCGGGTAGGCCATGAACAGCTTGAAGCTCGTCACGCCCTCGTCGATGAAGGAGTCCATCGCTTTGAGGGAGAACTCGTCGACGCCGCCGATGATCTGATGGAAGCCGTAGTCGATGCACGCGTTGCCCGCGGCTTTGGCGTGCCAGGTGGCTAGGCCGTCCTCGACCCGCTCGCCGTACCGCTGCACCGCGAAGTCGATGATCGTCGTCGTGCCACCCCAGGCGGCAGCCCGGGTGCCGGTCTCGAAGGTGTCCGAGGCCTGGGTGCCGCCGAAGGGCAGTTCCATGTGGGTGTGCGGCATCGATGCCGCCGGGAATGACGTAGCTTGCCGGCAGCATCCACGACCTCGTCGACGTTAGCCTCAAGATCAACTCCGAGCAGGGTTGATCCGGGTTTGAGTACGGCGGCGATGGTCTCGCCGTCGACCAGTACGTCCGCGTATCCGGTACCGGTGGCATTGATCACCATGCCACCTTTGATGAGGACTGCGCTCATGCTCAGCTCCTCCGAAACCGGTCGCGTGCAACCTGAGCCACCTTCAGAAACCGGTTGTATCGACCGTTTCGCAAAGAGCGAGCTCAGCCGACGAACCAGCCGCTGACGTGATCATGGCTTGGTGATCGCGGCGTACGAGTCGGGCCGCCGATCACGATAGAACTGCCAGGCGTTGCGTACCTGCTCTGATCATGCCCAGATCAAGATCGCGTACCACGACGTCTTCATACTCATCGCTGCCCATCGCGCCGACCACGTTGCCCTGCGGATCGCAGAACTGACTGGAGCCGTAGAAGGTGACGGCCAGGTCGCCGTACTCGTTGTCCTCGCGACCGACCCGGTTGGGCGCGGCAATGAAGTAGCCGTTGGCCGCCGCGGCCGCCGGCTGCTCGATTTCCCAGAGTCGGTTGGACAGGCCCGGCTTGGTGGCGTTGGGGTTGAAGACGATCTGCGCGCCGTTCAGGCCCGAGCTCACGCCAGCCCTCAGGAAAGTGCCGGTCGTAGCAGATGTAGACCCCGATCGGACCGACGGCGGTCTGGAACACCGGGTAGCCCAGGTTGCCTGGGCGGAAGTAGAACTTCTCCCAGAAGCTTGTCGAGGTTGGGGATGTGGTTCTTGCGGTACTTGCCGAGGATGCTGCCGTCGGCATCGACCACGACCGCGGTGTTGTAGTAAACGCCGGGCTGCTCCTCCTCATAGATCGGCAGCACCATGACCATCGACAGCTCCGCGGCTAGCGTGGCGAAGCGCTGCACGATCGGCCCATCGGCCGGCTCGGCGTACTCGTAGTACTTCGCGTCTTCGGTGATGCCGAAGTAGGGCCCGTAGAACAGCTCCTGGAAGCAGATCACCTCGGCTTGTTGGGCCTTCGCCTCGCGAGCGAACTGCTCGTGCTTGTCGAGCATCGATTGCTTGTCGCCGGTCCAGGTCGTTTGGGTGATTGCCGCCCGGATTACTGTCACGCTGCCGCCTCTCCGTTGAGTGTCATTCATTCTGACAAGTCGATCTGTCGGGTCGTTCGGCCGGTCGTTGTGACGGCTGTGGTGGGAAACGGCCCGTCGCTCTGCGGGTTGGCCGGTCGTTGTGACGGCTGTGCTGGGAAACGACCCTCGCGGCGCCATTCGGAGACGGGAAATGTGACCGGTTAGGCGAGCCTCTAGCTTTCTTGATCTCCCAGCAGGGTGGCGGAGTGATCGGGTACGTAGGTGTAGTTCTCCCGAGGCGGTCTCTCGTAGTCCGAGGTCGCGGTGAGCCGCTTGGGAAGCTCAACGTCAGGCGGGGGTACCTCGGTGTAGGAGACGCTCGACAGCAGATGCGCGATCATGTTGAGCCGGGCGTGCTTCTTGATGTCGGACTCCACCACAAACCACGGGCTGCTGGGGGTATCGGTGTGAACCATCATCTCGTCCTTGGCGCGGGAATAGTCCTCCCACCGGTTGATCGACTCCGAGGTCCATCGGGCTGAGCTTCCAGCGGCGTAGCGGATCACGATGCCGGGACTTGAAGCGGCGCAGTTGCTCGCTGTCGGAGACCGAGAACCAGTATTTGCGGAGCATGATGCCGTCGTCGATCAGCATCTGCTCGAAAATCGGGGTCTGCCGCATGAATCGGGAGTACTCCTCGGGCGTACAGAAACCCATCACCTTCTCCACGCCGGCGCGGTTGTACCAGGACCGATCGAAGAGCACGATCTCGCCCTTGCTCGGCAGATGAGCGATGTAGCGCTGGTAATACCACTGGCCGCGCTCTCGCTCGCTGGGTGTGGGCAGTGCCACGATCCTGGCGATTCTCGGGCTCAGATACTCCGTCGATCCGCTTGATCGCACCGCCCTTGCCCGCTGCGTCCCGGCCCTCGAAGATCACCAGGATGCGGGCTCCGGTGTCGCGCGTCCATTCTTGAAGCTTGACCAGCTCGGTCTGCAACCGGAAGATCTCGGCTTCGTACACCTCGTTGGAGATCTTGGGCGGCTTTTTCTGCTTCTTCGGCATGCGCCGACAGTAGTGCTGATCCGATCCATGCGACCAAGAAAATCCGGTTGGGGAATGTCAGTGGCGGGTCATAGCGTTGTCGGGTCTGATCGGTGTGCAGCGATGAGTTTGGCCGCGACCGTGAGTCAGACCTTGTGTACGGCACCTGCTCAACGGCAACAGGGCCGTCATGCCGAAGTCGACAACGTAAGGATGGATTTGGTGTCAACCACAACCAGCCAACAGCTGGCGGCCTCCCAGGCGCGGCTGTCAACGCGGGACCGGCAGATCATTGGCATATTGCTGGTCGCGACGTTCGTCGTGATCCTCAACGAAACGATCATGAGCGTGGCGCTGCCGCGCTTGATGGTCGATCTTGATATCAACGCGCGTACGGTGCAATGGCTGACGACGGCATTCATGCTGACCATGGCGGTGGTCATTCCGATGACCGGTTTTCTGCTGCAGCGGATTTCCACCAGGACGGTCTTCATTCTGGCGATGGGATTGTTCTCCACCGGCACCTTGCTCGCTGCGATCTCGCCGGGGTTCTGGATGCTGCTGCCTGCCCGGGTCGTGCAGGCCTCAGGCACTGCGGTGATGATCCCACTTGCTGATGACCACGGTGCTCACGCTTGTTCCGGCCGAGCGGCGCGGCGTGGTGATGGGCAACCTGAGTATTGCGATCTCGGTCGCGCCGGCTATTGGCCCGACGTTGTCAGGGCTGGTGCTGCAGTTCCTGTCGTGGCGCTTCATGTTTGTGCTGGTGCTGCCGATCGCGCTTGCCTCGCTCATCTACGGCTCACGCCGGCTCGTGAACATCGGTCAACCGGGCCACCAAAAGCTCGACGTGCGCTCGGTGCTGCTCTCCGCTTTCGCTTTCGGCAGCCTCGTCTACGGGCTCAGCCAGCTAGGCGGAGGAGATTCCGGATCTCAGCTGGCGCTGGGCTTCATCGGATTCGGCCTGGTCTGCATGCTGCTCTTCGGCTGGCGGCAGCTTCGACTCATCCGCAGTGGCAGTCCGCTTCTGGATCTGCGCGCCTTCCGTTTCCCGATGTTCAGCGTGAGCGTTGCTTTGCTGTGTCTGGCGATGCTGGCACTGTTCGGCATGGTGATCTTGCTGCCGCTGTACCTGCAGACGGTTCGTGGCATCGGATCGCTCGCTACCGGGTTGATGCTGTTGCCCGGTGGCCTGTTGATGGGCCTGGCTGGGCCTTACCGCCGGCAGGATCTTTGACAGGTTCGGGCCGCGAGTGCTGACCGTTCCCGGTGCCCTGCTGCTGACCTTCACGCTGTGGCGATTCAGCGCAGCGGATGCGACGACCCCGATCTGGATGCTCGTCGGCCTGCACATGCTGCTCATGCTCGGACTTGCGTGCCTGTTCACGCCTGCCTTTACGGCTGCACTGAACCCGCTGCCGCCCTATCTGTACTCGCACGGCAGCGCGATCTTGGGCACCCTGCAGCAAGTGGCAGGTGCGGCTGGAACCGCATTGCTGGTCGCGATCATGGCCACCAGAACGGCCACCCTGAGCCAAGCCGGTCTGCCACCAATTCCTGCCTTGAACGGCGGCATCGCGACTGCTTTCAGCGTCGCGGCGCTGATCAGCGTTGCCGCGGTGATCTTGGCTTTCTTCATCCGCAACAGCAAGCCGCCCGTGGAGTGAGCAGTCCATGGAGTACAGGCAAGCCGCCGACAGCGAGCCAGTCTCTGACGAGGTCAGCCGCGTTGACTAACCGACCGAGCGCCGAGCAGTCAGCAATCAACGAGTCAGGTGAGCGGTCGCTACGACGACCCGCGACGAACTCAGCGTCATGAGTTTGATGTTGAAGTCCGGTCGGCCGAGCTGAACGTACATCCGGACCCAGAGCGGAATGAACATCTCCAGGCCGCGTGCGGCGGTCAGGTCGCCGAGATCGAATACGTCGGTCCAGCCAAGATCAGCGGCCAGCGCGGCAGCGGTCTGCCGCGCGGCGGCGTCGTTGCCGGCCACGAAGATCGTCGAGTCTTCGCCGAGCCCGCGCGGATTGACCATGACCTCGTTGGCCATGGTGTTGAACATCTTCACCAACCGAGCCTCCGGCAACTCGCGCTGCAACTGTTCGGCAAGTGAGTCGGTGTTGCTGACGAACAGTGAGGGTGGGAATCCCTGAGAGAGTCCAGCGGATTCGAGGTGTCGATCACGACTTTGCCGTTGAGTGCGTCACCCACCGTCATGGAGTGCGGCAAGCGAACCGCTGCCGCTCGTCGCATTGATGAAGACGTCTGCGTCAAGATCCTGATACGCCGCAAGCGGCAGGTCGACTCCGGTCCACTGCTCCCGCGCCTTGGTCTGCTCGGGATCACGCGTACCGATCGTGACATCGTGGCCAGCCATGCGAAATGCCTTACCCAGTGCGGGTCCAACGGCGCTTGTCCCCAAGATGGCAATCTGCATGCACACACATCATTTCCGACTTGTCAGACTCTGAGCGGGCTATAGCGCCCTGAGAGTCTGACAAGTCGAAGGAATTGGGGCAGCGATGGGTGACAAGATCGCGGTGGTTACCGGAGCAGGGAGTGGCATTGGCGCCGCGGTCGCAATGGCGCTCGGCGGCGACGGCTGGACAGTGGTGCTCGCTGGCCGGCGGCGTGCGCGGTTGGAGGAGCTGGCGACTGCCTACCCTGACCTCTCGCTTGATCCGGTGCCAACAGACGTGACCGACGAGGAGTCGGTGCGGAGCCTCTTCGATGTCATCGACGACGCGACACGGTCGGGTCGATCTGCTTTCAATAACGCCGGCATGGGAGCGCCGCCTCGGGAGCTCGACGAGATCCCGCTCGAGGAATGGCAGGCGGTCGTCAATGTCAATCTGACCGGCGCCGTTCCTCTGCACGCGAGAGGCATTTCGCGTCATGCGGCGGCAGCAGCCGCAAGGCGGCCGCATCATCAACAATGGCTCGATCTCGGCGCATTCGCCGCGCCCTCGATCCATCGCCTACACCGCGACCAAGCACGCCATCACCGGCCTGACCAAGTCGACCGCGCTGGACGGACGCCCTTACGACATCGCCTGTAGCCAGATCGACATCGGCAACGCCGCCACCGACCTGACCGCCGAGACTGCACAAGGCGTTGCGCAGGCCGACGGCAGCGTTCCGGCCCGAACCACGGATGCGTGCGGAGGATGTGGCGCGCGCTGTGTGTCATATGGCGAGTCTCCCGCTGGACAGCAATGTTCGCAACCATCACAGTGATGGCGACCAAGATGCCGTTCGTGGGTCGCGGCTAACTCCCAGACTTCCTGCCGGCGCTAGATTCGTTAGAGTGCCGATGATCTTCATCAAGCAGTTTGACGAGCTAGGCCGGGACGATATCGATCAGGCGGGCGGCAAGGGTGCGAACCTCGGCGAGCTGACCCGCGCCGGCCTCCCAGTACCGCCAGGCTTCGTGATCGTCACCGATGCCTATCGCAACTATGTCGCCGACCACCACCTCGGCGGAAAGATCGCTGAGCTGGCGACGCCAACCGAGCATCGGGCTGAATACGACGATGCGTCCGAACAGATCCGCGCCCTGTTCGCCGATGAGGTCTCCGACACCCTCCGAGCCGAGATCGCCGACGCGTACGCGGCTTCTGGGTGACGACGTCCCGGTCGCCGTCCGATCCTCGGCAACGGCTGAGGATCTTCCGGAGGCAAGCTTCGCTGGGCAGCAGGACACCTACCTCAACGTCCGCGGGCTGGAGGACCTGCTGGCCGCGGTCCGCGATTGCTGGGCCTCGCTGTGGACCGCACGCGCTATGGCATACCGGGCGCGTCAGGGCATCGATCCGGCCAGCGTCAGCCTCGCTGTCGTGGTTCAGCAGATGATCGACGCCGAGTCCGCGGGCGTGATGTTCACCGCCAACCCGAGCAATGGGCATCGTGACGAGACGGTCATCAGCGCCGCGTGGGGCCTCGGCGAGTCCGTCGTGAGCGGATCAGTCAACACGGACAACATCGTGGTCCGGGAAGCTGATGGCTCCGTCCTGTCCAGCGAAACGGCCGACAAAGGCTGTGATGACTCGTCCCTGCCGAGCACCGTACGGAGGAGCGCCCGGTCCCTGACGAGCAGCGCAGCCAGCCGGTGCTCAGTGAGTCTGATGCCGCGGTACTAGCCGCGTACGGAAGCCGCATCGAAAACCACTACGGCGCACCACAGGACATTGAGTGGGCGCGCGCAAACGGCCAGTTCTACATTGTGCAGGCTCGCCCGATCACCGCATTGCCGGAGATTGAGGCGCCAGCGCCGACGCGATTGGACCGTTCCCGAGCCCACCGCCATGTACGCCCGGGCCAGCATCGTCGAGCAATTGCCCGACCCGCTCTCGCCGCTATTCGCCGACATGATCGACCCTGCGGTCACCCGCTCACTTCAGAGCCTGTTCCGAGAGTTTCTGGATGAGGACGTCATCAAGGACAGCGATGTCGGACTGCCAACCGTCAACGGGTACGCCTACTACCGCTACAGCCGTTCCGGGATGGGCCGGCTGATGTGGAAGAGCCCGCGAGCCTTTCGGATGCTGTTCACCCGCGGAATCATGACTGATCGCTGGCGCAACAACGCTCATCCGAAGTATCGCCGGATCGTCAGCGACTGGACCGCACGCAATCTCAGCGAGATGAGCATCGAACAGCTGATGGGCGGCGTGGAGGCGTTGGTAGCGGCGGCCACGGAGTACTACACCGCGGTGCAGACGATCATCCCAGTGGCGGCCAGCAGCGAGGTGCTGTTCACCCGGTTCTATGACGCGGTCGTTCGCAGCAAAGGCGATCCGCCCGCTCAGGTGTTCTTGCTGGGATCGGACAGCGAGCCGATCAGGGCGGAGAAGTCCCTCTACGAGCTCGCGACCTGGACTCGCAGTCATCAAGAGCTGGCAGCGTCGCTACTCGGGATGCCGCCGCAGGAATTCTTGAAGCAAAGCTGCTACATCGGACGATCCGGTCTGGCATGAGTGGCACACCCGATTCGAAGCCCACCTCGCGGCGTACGGGCACACGGTCTACAACCTCGACTTCATGAATCCGGTACCAGCCGATCAGCCGGTGCCGCTATTGGAGACGATGCGGTTCTTCGTGAGCGGCAAGGGTGCTGATCCCTACGAGCGACAGCGGCGCCTCGCGCGCCGCCGCGACGAGGCCACAGCCACTGTTCTGGCCCGGCTGGATCCGGCACGCGCCAAAGCATTCCGCCGGCTCGTGCACTGGGCGCAACGCGTGGCACCCATGCGGGAGGATGCGCTCGCCGATGTCGGACTGGCCTCGGCCTGAGCTGCGCCGCATGCTGGCCGAGGTCGGGCGGCGACTCCAGCGAGCCGGTGTGATCAACGAGCCCGACGATGTCTTCTGGTTGCAACGCTCGGAGATCAACGAAGGCCTGGGCAGCCTCGCTGATCAAGTGGCGCAGCGTAAGGAGCTATGGCGGGGGCAGCGGCGCGGCCACGCCGCCACAGCTGTTGCCTAAAGGCGGCTGGGGCGACATGTGGCGTAAGTGGATGCCCGCGGCATCTGAGGATCAGACCGGCGACGTGATCAAGGGCATCGCGGGAAGCGCCGGAACCATCACCGCGCCAGCTCGAGTACTCGGCGGCCCGCAAGATTTCGGGCAGATGCAACCGGGCGACGTGTTGGTTGCCAGCATCACTACGCCCGCATGGACATCGCTGTTTGCCATGGCCTCGGGGTCGTCACCGACATCGGGGGCCCGCTCAGCCACAGCTCGATCGTGGCGCGCGAGTACGGTATTCCGGCGGTGCTCGGTACCGCCGTCGCGACCCGGCGGATTCAGCAGCGGCCAGCTGATCCGAGTCGACGGCGACGCGGGGACCGTCAGTCTTCTCGATGGGACCGAGCAGTCACGAGATCGAACCCGCAGCACAGAGCAGCTCGCCGCGTCGCACCATCATCGCTGCGACCGCCGGCGCTGCCGCTGCCGTTGGACTAACCGCGTGGCTGGTGCGACGCCGCAGGTCACACAAGCTGAGCTGAGCCTCTAGCGATGTGCCCTGAGCTTGTCGAAGGGCTCCAGCGCGGGTTGCTAGATGCGCCCTTCGACAGCGCTGACAGGCGCATCACTCTATTCGACAGCCGCTCAGGGCACATCAGGAAGGGCTGCCGATCTCGGCTACTTCCAGCTCGTTGGCAATGCGCTTGGCGATCTCCAGCGAGGCGGTGGCTGCCGGAGACGGGGCGTTGAGCACGTGGACTTGGCGTGCCTTTCGCTCGTAATGAAGTCGTCGACCAACTGCCCGTTACGCCTCAGCGCCTGCGCGCGTACGCCGGCGTGGGTCGGCACCAGAGCAGTCGTCGGGAAGGTCGGGAACGAGCTCACGAAGGCTCGCGAGGAACCGCTTCCTGGAGAGCGATCGTGCCGCCTCGTCGAACCCGGTCCGCCAATACCGCTTGCCCAATCGCCACAGACCCGGCCAACGGAGGCTGTCGGCTACGTCGCGGGATTGATCTTGAGCTTGGTGTAACCCTCCCGCGCCAGTGCAAGGATCGCATTCGGACCAGCATGGACCGGAGTTGTTGATCATGCGAGTGAGATGCACACCCAGGAAGGGAAACGCCGGATCGGGCACCGGGTAGATCAGACCCTTGACAAGCAAGGAAGCCTCCGGGGTCAGCTCGTAGTACTCGCCCCGGAAGGGAATGATCCGGACATCAGGCGTCAGTCCCGCCAGTCGCGCCAGCCGATCGCTGTGCAGGCCGGCGCAGTTGACGAACTGGTCGCCGCGAAACTCCTCGGTCGCTGTCGTCACAGTGACCGCGTCTGGACGCGATGCGATGCCGACGATCTTGTGGTCCAGTCGGATTTCGCCGCCCGTCTGCTCGATCTGTTGTCGAAGTGCCTCACAGACGCCCCGAAAGTCGACGATTCCCGTCGACTCGACCCGCAACGCCGCTACGGAGGAGACGTGCGGCTCGTACGCCTTGGCTTTTTCAGAACTGATCATCCGACATGGCACGCCATTTGCCTGGCCGCGTCGGTGGAGCTCCTGGAGGGCCGGCACTTGCGACAGTTCAGTCGCCACGACGAGCTTGCCGCAGATCTCGACCGAGGACTCCGTTCTCTTCGGCGAAGCGTCGCATCGACGTCGCTCCGGCCGTGCCGAGCTTCGCCTTGAGGCTGCCGGGCTTGTAGTACAGCCCGGAATGAATGACGCCGGAGTTGTTGCCGGTCTGGTGCTGGGCGATGCCCGACTCCTTCTCCAGCACGGTGACCGTGTGTCCGCGCCTGATCAACTCGGCGGCGGTCGCCAGCCCTAGGATTCCTGCCCCAGCGACAATGACGTGACTTCGCATTGGCATATGTCTACCAGCACTGCGCCGCAGCCGGGGACGGATTCACCCTGGGGAGTGATGTGGGTGAGATGCTCGCGAACGATACTCAGGCCAGTCCCGCTCGACACGGAGGTTGACATGGGCTTTTCGAGCTTCTTTTGGCTGTTGGTGTGGGCGTTTGTTTTCGCCTGCTATCTCATCGTGCTGTTCCAGATCATCTCCGATCTCTTCCGAGATCGGGACTTGAGCGGCTGGTGGAAGGCGCTGTGGATCGTCTTCCTGATCATCGCGCCCTTCTTGAGCGCGTTGATCTATGTGATCGCGCGGGGCAGGGGTATGGCCGAGCGTCACCAGGCTGCGAAGGGTGGTGGCCGCGACACTGACACCTACTGTGCCGCCGCCGATCATGAGCATCCCCAATCCAGCTGATCAGATTGCGTCAGCGCAGAAGCTGCTGGATCAGGGTGCGATCAACCAGGCTGAGTTTGATCAGCTGAAGCAAAAGCGCTTGCCTGAGCTCGGGTGGCTGAAATGACGATGTCAGGGGACGAGACACGGGGCATCACCAAGCGCCGATCCTCGGCCAGGGCCCACCGCGGCACGAAACGACGCTTCTCGCGGCCGTCGTCTCGGCTGGCCGAGCGCTGGACCACGCATCGATGACGTTGATGTCTTCTACCGCGAGTCGCCTCACCCGCCCAATGCGCCCGGTCATGATGCATCTGCACGGGTTCGGGCTTTCGGGCCGCTATCTGCTGCCGACCGCGGAGGTGCTGGCCGATGAGTTCCATACCCTCGTGCCCGATCTGCCTGGATTCGGGAGGAGCGGTAACGCCATCGAGCCGCTAACGGTCGAGGAACTCGCGCACGCGGCGGCCGCATTCCTCGACACCCAAGGCATTGAGAAGGTCACCTTGGTCGGAAACTCCATGGGTTGTCCGGTGATTTGTGAGTTTGCCTACTCCTATCCACATCGGCTGGAGCGGGCCATTCTGGTCTCACCGGCCGGCGGCATCAACAATCAGCCGCTGCCTCGTGCAGTGCGGCAGCTCAGCCACGACGGCCTGCGCGAACCAGTCCGGATGTTGCGCGTCGCCGTGCCGGACTATCTGCGTTTCGGCGTTCCCAGCACGTTCCGGATGTTCCGGGCGCTCATGCGGTATCCATCGTTGGACCGGCTGCTTGCCTTGGATGTGCCAACGCTGGTGGTTGCCGGCAGCCGCGACCCGCTGATGCCGGGTCCAGCACGCATCGAGGAAGTCGCGAAACAGGTAGAACACCGCGTCGTCTTCGTCGCCATCGACGGAGCGGCCCATGCGATCAATTTCTCGCACCCAGGAGAGCTGGCCAACGTCGATCCGACAGTTCATGGCCGACAAGCCCATCGTGGATGATCCAAACTCGCCCGGAAACGCCCGCGCCTACGAGATCCATCGCGGGATCCACGCTCCAAAGCTCCGTTACGACACTGACGTCTAGCTGTCCCGGAGTCCAACGAACTTGGGCTCCACGACGCGAGATCACGAGCCGCTCAGTCCTGCCGTCAGCGCGGCGAGCTCGTACGTCGCCCCGAGCGCCAGCTGTGCCGCCTCCACGGTCAGGTCACGATCAGCTCGCTCAGCCGCCGGGACAGCCGCCTGGATGTCCGCTCTCAGTCCGTCCGCGGATGCGAGCTGGCGCGCGGCTTCGGCCGGGTCCTCGCGAAGCATCGCGAGCGCGGCCAGCTCGTCGCGTACGCTCGCCTCCCGCCAGCGGTCGCCCAGCTTGTGATGTTCGGTGAGGCTCGCGAGCTGCATTCCGAGGGCGCGTTCGGTTTCGCCGCGCAGCCGGGCTACGACACCGAGCTGGTTGAGCGTCCAGGCGATCCCCTCCCGAAAAGACAGCTCCTCGCACAGGTCAAGGCACTGACTGAGCAGCAACCGGGCTCCGATCAGGTCACCCCGATAGCGCGCCGTGGTACCCAAGTTGATCAACGCCCAGATGACGCCTTCCTGGTCGCCGAGCTCGCGCATCCGGCGGAGCACGTCTGGACCCAACGTTTCGGCCGTATCCAGGTCGCCGCTGAGCCAGGCCAGGAAGCACAGATAGTTGAGCTGAACTGCGGCGTCATGATCATCGCCGGCTTCCTGCGCTAGCCGCAGTGCCTCGCGATGCAACTCTGCTGACTGCTCGTACCTGCCATGCTCGCGAGCGATTGCCCCCAGCCTGCCGATCGACCACACCATGCCTGCCCGATCGCCCGTCGCGGCGAACAGCGCCTGCGCCTTCTCGACCAAGGGTCTGGCTTCGGCGTAGTCGCATTGCAGAAACGCCAAGGTGCCGGCGAGTACCAGGACTGGCGCTCGGAGCGCGCTCGGCGCATCCGGCCCACGCTCGTAGAGCGCTCGACGCCCAACGCCGGCCGTCGGTGTAGCGGCCCCGCAAGTAACACCAGCGCCCCAGGGCGGCGACGGTGCGCATGGCGATCTCAGGCTTGTGCTGGATCGACCAGATGATGGCGGGGCGGAGGTTGCCGACCTCGCGATCGATGATCGACAGCCATTCGTGTTGATCACGACCAGTGAGCTGCGGCGCCGCTCGCTCAGCAAGATCACGGTAGTACTCGGCGTGCCGGCGCTGGGTGGTAACCCGGTCGGTGTGTAGCGCAAACTTGCTCCGCGCGTACCGCCTGATGAGTTGGAGCAGCCGGAAGCGCGCCTGGGTGCTGCCCTCATCCTCGCGTACGACCAGCGACTTGGACACCAATGAGGACAGCACGTCGACGACGTCGATCTCGCTCAGGCCGGCTCCGCAGACCTCGGCAACCGCGGTCCCGGCTGAAGCTGCCGCCGAACACCGAGAGCCGTCTCGAAGATCAATTGCTCGGTGCGGCTCAACCGCTGATAGGTCCAGCCGACCATGGCGTCCACGAGCCGCTGCGCACCGCCAGGGCCGGGCGCCTGCAGGATGCTGAGTTCGCTCTCCAGGCGTGTCAGCCAGCTCCGTGAACGGTAAGCACACTGGTTCGAGCCGCGGCCAGTTCAGGTGCCAGGGGCAGTCCGTCCAGGCGATGGCAGATCCGGATGACAGCTTCGGCAGCTGACTGGTTGAGTCTGTTGTTGATCAACGATCGGGCGAGGAACAGCTGGCACGACGGAATCGTGCCGAGCTGATCGGCGGGCATCCCCGGAGGAGGCAGCTGCAGCGGAACGACAGCGAAGGGCCTGTCTCGCCCGGCACGCCGGTCAGATGGCGACTGGTGATCAAGATGGTGAGCTTGGGGGCGCCGGCCAGTATGGCGCGGCAGAGCTTCGCACAGGTCGTCAGGTGATGCTCGGCGTTGTCGATCACCAACAGGCTCGACAGCGGGCGTACGTGGTCGATGATCTCCTCAACGGTTGCCTTCGGGGTGCTGCGTACGCCGAGCGCTCCGGCCAGCGCGCTGAGCACCGTCGATGGATCGTTGAGTGTCCCGATCGGAAACCAGTGGACTCCGTCCGGGAAGCGCGCCGGCTGGGTGGCGGCGTACCCGACGGCAATCCTCGTCTTGCCGACTCCGGCTGGTCCAAGCAGCGTCAACAACCGGGTGTCGTCGCGTTCGATGAGCTCGGCCACCTCGCGGAGTTCCTTGTCGCGGCCGACCGGGTGGTCGGCAAACACCGGAAGCGACGGGGTCGCGGGCTCGTGCAGGTTGGCCGCGGCAAATAGCGCGGCAGCGGGTCTGCTTCGGCGAGACGCAGTCCCTCGGCCAACAAGCGCATGGTGGTCATCCGTGGTGAGCGGCGACCGCGTTCCAGCAGCGATACGGCCTCCGGGCTTAGCCCGGCACGCGCAGCGAGGGTTTCCTGGGAGAGACCAGAGCGCTTCCGAAGCCGCCGCAGCTCCTCACCAAATAAGGTCATCTTTTCCTTGCTAGCTTGAAAAGCGCGTTGCCAGACCTCAGATCCGGGCTACTCAACGGCCTAGCTGCGTACCGATTGTTCGTCTGCTGTTCGTGGTCGCGCAACTGCCGCACTGTTCAAGATATGTGAGGCGGGTCTGAGGGGGATAGACCGGCCGTCGGGGAATCCAGTCGATCTCGCGCCTTTGGGACGGGCGCGTTAGCGGCATGGAGCGTGGAGGGTGTCGGTCAATCGGGGCCCGCGTGGCGTAGCGGGATGGCCTGCACCCTCCGATTAATTTGTGATTGCTCGCGCATCGCGCGCGTCGTGATCCGCCTGGTTCGTCGTCGCTACGCAGAGGAAGAACGCTCTGCTCCCTGCGCTCCTCACGCACGGCGGGCGCGCGATTGCCCGACGCTCGCAATCGATGCGTCCCGCTAGCTTTGGGGCGTGACTAGCCCGTTCGCGCCTGACTTCTGGCATGCGGTGGATGGCTTTGACTTCACCGACATCACCTATCACCGGGCCAATGACGCCCCCGTGCGTTCGGGTGGCCTTTGATCGGCCCGAGGTACGCAACGCGTTCCGGCCGCACACCGTCGATGAGCTCTACTCGGCGCTGGACCATGCCCGGATGTCCTCCGACGTGGGCGCCGTGTTGCTCACCGGGAACGGGCCGTCGACCAAGGATGGCGGATGGGCGTTCTGCAGCGGCGGCGACCAGCGGATCCGCGGGCCGAGCCGGGCTATCAGTACGACTCGGCGCGAGTCGGAGGACAGCGACGCCGGCCGCGCCCGGGCGGCTGCACATCCTGGAGGTGCAGCGGCTGATCCGGTTCATGCCGAAGGTCGTGATCGCGCTGGTCAACGGCTGGGCCGCCGGCGGTGGGCACAGCCTCCACGTGGTCTGCGACCTCAGCCTGGCCAGCGCCGAGCACGCCCGCTTCAAGCAGACCGACGCCGACGTCGGCTCGCTTCGACGGCGGCTTCGGCTCGGCGTACCTGGCCCGGCAGGTCGGCCAGAAGTTCGCCCGGGAGATCTTCTTCCTCGGCGAGACCTACTCGGCCGAGGACGCGTACCGGATGGGCATGGTCAACCGCGTTGTGCCGCACGCCGAGCTGGAGACCGTCGGGCTGGAGTGGGCGCAAGATCATCTGCGGCAAGAGCCCGACCGCGCAGCGGATGCTCAAGTTCGCGTTCAATGCTGATCGACGACGGCCTGATCGGCCAGCAGGTCTTCGCCGGCGAGGTCGACCCGGCTGGCGTACATGACCGACGAGGCCGTCGAGGGTCAGCGACGCCTTCCTCGAACAAGCGTCCGCCTGACTGGAGCCGCCTTCCCTACTACTACTGACTCCCTTCATCACGCTGCACCAGGAGCCAGAGCACTCGCTGGGAGTTCGGATCAATCTCTGGGGGACAGGCGTTAGACGACGCCGTACGAGGCGATCACCGGCGTCGCCGAGGCCGGGCAGGATGTAGCCGACATCGTTCGAGCTCTCGTCCAGACCGGCGAGCACCAGCGTGCAGGGTACTTGCAGCTCGTCCAGCTACGCTCGGTGAGCCGGGCGATCCCTCCGGGTGCGGCGATCAGGCAGATGCAGGTGATGTGGTCGGCGCCGCGCTTGACCAGGAATTGCACGGCCGCCATGCGAGGGTGCCGCCCGTCGCGAGCATGGGGTCGAGGATGTAGCACTGGCGTCCCGTCAGATCGCTCGGGCAGCCGTTCGGCGTATGTGGTCGCGACCAGGGTTTCCTCGTCGCGCACCATGCCGACGAATCCGACCTCGGCCGTCGGCATCAGGCGGGTCATGCCCTCGAGCATGCCGAGGCCGGCTCGCAAGATCGGCACCACCAGCGGCCGCGGCGCCGACAGCTTCACCCCGACCGCAGCTTGCGAGCGGCGTCTGAACCGTGCGGGCATGACGCGGACATCGCGCGTCGCCTCGTACGCGAGCAAGAGTGACGAGCTCTTCGGTGAGCCGCCGGAAGGTCGGGGAATCGGTGCTCTACATCTCGCGAGCACTGGTGAGCTTGTGAGCGACGAGGGGATGGTCGACGATGCGTAGTTCCACGCCTGGAACCGTAGCGAGGCACAGGCCTTCAGATTGGGTATTGGCCGTCGTCTGCAGTCGAGGCGTCTGACACGATGGTCGCGGGCCATTCGCGATTGCTGCGGCGAGGAGGAGGAGTCATGCCGGAGTTCGACGACGAGGAGTACGAGTCGTTCGAGCTGGACGGTCGCTGGCAGGAGCGCTGAGCCGGTGAAAGAGACGACAGACTGCGGAGGCTGAGTTCGACGAACCGATCTCGATGAGACCGACGACGATTTTGACGAGCTGATCTGGAGGACGCGGCCGACGGACGAGATCGACTTCGTACATCGCCGCCTACCGTGAGGACGGCCAGCCCTATGGTGCAGTCGCTGCGGTAAGGCTCGCTGGCCAACGACCTGGAAGAGCTGATCGTCCAGCTGCGCCGGCTGCCCGGCGATGCCGGTGCGCTCGGTTTCGTCAGCCTGGTCGAGGAGGTCTTCGTGATCGTCCGGGTCCGCGGCCAGCACGTCCAGGTGCTGCTGTACGACAGCGGCGGCGGCGAACGACTGGCCGATCGCCCGAGACGTGGCCGATCTATCTCGAGCGAGGAGACTCCTGATGAGGACGAGGAGGAGGGCGAGCCGATGGGCGATCTGGGGATCGTCGCTGATCTTGGCATCAGCGACTTCGACATGGATGCGATCATCGACAACCTCGATCTGAGCAGCGATCGAGATGCTGGCCGAGATCGCCGACAAGATCAAGCTCAATCCACAGTTCCGCAAGGCCGTTGAAGCAGCCGTTGGGTGAGCGAATTCAGCGGGTTGAGCCAGTGGGAAGACTCAATGCGGCTGGCTCCGATCAGGCGCGAATGGCGGCAAGGCACGGCGATGTGCCCGGTCGGTGCGGTCATCAGTTGATCAGGCCGGCAGCGTGCTGGCGGCAGCCGGCAACGAGCGGGAGATCAGACACGATCCCACCGCGCACGCGGAGATCCTGGTGCTGCGCGAGGCGTCCAGGACGATTGCGATCGTGGCGGCTGACCGGCCTCACCCTCGTCGTTACCCTCGAACCATGCACGATGTGCGCCGGCGCACTGGTACTGGCTCGGGTCGCCAGACTGGTTTTCGGCGCGTTTGATCCCAAGGCCGGGGCGGTCAGTTCACTCGTTCGACGTGGTACGCGATCCGCGGCCTCAACCATCGCGTCGACGTACGCAGCGGCATCCTCGAGGACGAATGCGGCGCGCCTGTTGGAAGGAGTTCTTCGCCAGCCGCTGAGCCTTGCAGAAAGCATCGTGCGCGTTTCGACGCCAGACACCAGTCAAATGCGCACGATCTTCTTATCCACAGCCCTGAAGGAACGCAATCCACAGATTCTTGAGCAGGCGCACGTTTCCAGTCCGGCGTTCGCATACTCCAGACGTGCGAGCACACCAGGGTTTCCGGCCGCCCTTACTGAGCTTGGCAAAGGCTCAGGCAGGTATCGTCAGCCGGGAGCAAGTCCGTTTCGGTATCACCGATGCTGCCTTGGAGCGGATGCTTCGTGGGCTAGTGGCGGCAGATAGCTCAGGGCATCTACCAGACCGGGCCACCGATCGTCAACCCGGGACGGCCTGGCTGAGCCGGCGTGCTCATCGGCGGCGATCGCGCAAGACTCGGACCGAGGCGTCGGGGTTTCTGCACAATCTTCTCGATGAGGCTCCTCTACCAATTGATGTGCTTGTTCCCGTCGGACGCAGCGCCCGGATTGGAGGCCAGTGGCGCCTCTCAGCCGGGAGCGTCCGTGCAAGATCTGCGCTCGGTCAGCGATCACCTCGCCTAACAGTGGAGGACACCGTGCTGGATCTGTCCGCGTGTAGCAAGCGGGGGCGATCTTATGGACTTGATGACTGACGGCGGTGCAAAGCGGAGAAAGACCACCCTCGTCGGTTCAGCGGCCATGAACGAGCGCAGCAGGTAGTCGGCATCAGGCGGCTGTTGGCCGACATTTTGGGCGACATTGCGGCAGAGCCGAGTCGCCCCTGGAGATTAGGGTTTCCGCGACGATGTGGAACGACGCATGCACTGCCGCGCGGCGATCGGCAGCAGAGCAGACGCGGGCTGCCTTACGCAAGTGATGTCGGTTACGACGACTTTCAGGTCTTGGCTGAGCTGGACGGTCGTGCAAGGGCCAGCGAGGGAAGGGCGCTGGCAGTCATTCCGCGACAGCGAGGCGGGACAAATCAATTCGTGTACCCCTTATCGAGTGGATCACGCGCGCGCTACGGCTGGCTGGATGCGGTGCATCGGCCCTGTACGTCGCTTTCGGCACGTTGCCGCCCCGGCTGCGCGCGGCTGGAATGGGCTGCTGACCGGTGCTTCCGTTGCATCAACGCAACCGATTTGACCTCCGAGGTGATCGTGCGCGTTTAACCCTCCAAGACACCAGTCAAACGCGCACGATCATCTGGGCACGGGTCACTTCGACCGCGCGGTCCCAGCGTTGAGTAGTCTCTCCGGCGGTGGCGTGTCTGAGCGGGCCTAAAGAGCGCGCTTCGAAAGCGCGTGAGGGGCAACCCTCCGCGGGTTCAAATCCCGCCGCCACCGCCAACCTGACAAGGTGAAACGCTGGCCCCGCCACACGGTGGGTGCCGGCGTTCGAGGTCTTGGTCTCATCTTTGGTCTCATCTGGCTACATTTCGATCGTTCATTGCGCTGTCTGGGCTCGACCAGAGCAGCACGTCGAGCCGACTCGCCACGTCGCTATGAATCGGAGCAACGACGTGTGCGTTAGCGGCTGACCATCGCCGTCGTTGACCACCCCAGAACGCTCATGATCGTGCGCTCGTGCACCCCCAGGAGCAGGAGCACCGTCGCAGCGGTGTGGCGCGCGTCGTGGAGTCGGCCATCCCGTCGTTTCCCGTCGGGGTGGAATTCCGGTGTGAGCCAATCGGTCGCCGCGGAGGCGGCAGAAGCCGACCTTGAGTTGGCGGGGGCACGTGGCGATGCAGGCTTGACGGCCGGCGCATCGCGGCGCGGCGTTTCTGAGCACAGAATGTGTCGCCTCATCGAATGTGCGTGACTCGTATGCGAACTGGCTGGGCGAAGGCCCGGCCGACGGTGGGCTACTGTCAAGGTCGTACGGCGGCTCGTTGCTCGGTCAGAATGCCTTTGGAGCACCACGACCGCGCCTTCGCTACCGCCGTGATCGCTGCCAGACGCAGTGCCGACCGGGCAGCCAGGTGAGCAACCAGGTCGATTGCCGTCGACATCGAGAGAATATACGACATCGCGAGATCGCGCGTCGAAGCGGGACGAGGCTCTCCCACCGCGATCGGTCCGCGGCGGAAGTTGCAGTGCTGTTTTGGTGACATCGAGCTTCGACAGGGCATTCGGAGCCGCCGCCCGATGGCCCGGTGGAGTCGTCTGGCACCTGTCATCGCAGTGATGTCAGCCGTCTACACGTTGTTTGTAGGAACCCCATCCGGACGGTGTTGCCTGGCCTGCGCGCCGGCGGAGTAGGTCCGGCGCTGGAAGTTCCTCATGGGCGACAGCTCGAAAGACCATCACGTCTCGGCCGCCGTTCAGCCGGCGAGTCCGCTGACGGGCTACGACCTCACTCATCGTGCGCTCCGGACGGCACCGCGATCTGGGATGCTCCTTCGACGGGCTTGATCCACACTGGCGCGCCGTCCTCCAATCGCTTCGCTGTCGCCTCGGCTCTGGTCAACGTGATCAGGACAGGCGCTGCGTCAGGCGCATCGACCAAAGCCACCTCGAGGCGGACTTCGAAGCCCACACGGCTTGACTGGACGATCCGTCCGGCGTACGAGTCAGGGAATGGCACGGCGACCACTTCGATGTCGTGCGGTCGGACCAGGCGGCCGTCCAGCAGGGTGACCGGACCGAGGAAGCTCATCACGAACTCCGAGGCAGGCGTGTCGTACGAGCTCGTCGGGACTGCCGATCTGCTCGATCCTGCCCGTCGTTGATCACTACGATCTGGTCGGCGACCTCGAGGGCCTCCTCCTGATCGTGGGTGACGAACACCGTGGTCACGTGCACCTCGTCGTGCAGTCGGCGCAGCCACGTCCGCAGCTCCTTGCGTACCTTGGCGTCCAGCGCCCCGAATGGCTCGTCGAGCAGCAGCACCGTCGGGCTCGATGGCGAGCGCCCGGGCCAGCGCCATCCGCTGCCGCTGGCCGCCGGACAGCTGCGATGGGAGCCGGTCTGCGAACTGGGACAGGTGAACCAAGGTCGAGCAGCTCGTGCACTCTGGCCGCGATCTCCGTCTTCGGGCCGCTTGCGGATCTTGAGTCCGAAGCCGACGTTGGCGGCCACGTTCAGGTGCCGGAACGCTGCGTAGTGCTGAAAGACGAAGCCGACGTTGCGTTTCTGCGCCGGCAGGTCGGTGGCGTCGCGTCCCTTCGATCTCCACCGTGCCGGTGTCGGACAGTTCCAGCCCGGCGATGATTCGCAGCAGCGTCGACTTGCCGCCGCCGCTCGGCCCGAGCAGCGCGGTGAGCTGGCCGGTCGGGATGTCGAGGTCAATGTCGTCGAGCGCGACGAAGTCGCCGAAGCGCTTCCCGACTCCGGTGATCTCGATGCTCATCTGGGGTTCTCCTTGCGGACGCAGGCTGGTCACGACGACCAGCGCGAGCACGGCGATCAGGGCCAGGATCGAAGGCCGCGGTGTAGGCGGTGATGGTGTTCTCCGGACCGAACTGCTGGTAGCGCTCCTCGACCAGCAGCGTTGCGGTCTGCGTACGCATCGCCACGACCGCCGGAGACGATCTTGACCGCGCCGAACTCGCCCAGCGAACGGGCCAGGCTGAGCACCACGCCGTACAGCAGTGCCCACTTGATCGCCGGCAGCGTGATGCTCAGGAAAGCTCTGTAGGCGTGATGGCGCCGAGACTCCGCGCGGCCTGCTCCGGCGTCCGTGCCGATCTCGGTCAGCACCGGCACGAGTTCCCGGATCACCAGCGGCAGGCTGACGAAGGCGGTGGCCATGATGATGCCCGGGCGGTGCGTAGATGACCTGTAGTCCCGCCGATTCGAGCGCGCCGCCGATCCAGCCCGTACGTCCGCTGTAGACCAGCAGCAGCGCCAGACCGACGACGATCGGTGACACCGACAGCGGTACGTCGATCATCGCCGACAAGGCTCGGCGCCCGGGAACGTGTACCGCACGAGCAGCAACGAGATGACGATCCCGAACGCGGTGTTGATCACTACCGCCCAGAAGGCGACCGAGAGGGTCAGCTTGAACGCGAAGATCACGTCGGGCTGCTGCAGGGCGTCCAACACCGGGGCCAGACCCCGCGAGAACGTCGCCTTTGCCACCAGCGTCACCGGCCAGATCACCAGGAAGAACAGGTACGCGATCACGATCAGCCGCAGCACCCATCGGAATGGCGAGCTGCTCCGCACGGTGACGACCTTCCCGCGCGGCGGCCGGATGGGCGCCGGCCGGCGTGATCAACGAGTCAGCCATGGCGTGCCGACCCTTCGGGAATGATGTCCAGGCACGACGATGACCACGAGCGCCACGACGAGCAGGATGGACGCGACCGCGGCCGCCTCGGTGAGTTTGTCGCCCTCGACGTAGGACAGGATCCGGACCGAAGCGACCTCGGTCGAGTAGGGCAGGTTGCCCGACAGCAGGACGAGCGAGCCGTACTCGCTGATCGCCGCGGGCGAAACTCAGCGCGGCCCCCGAGGTGATCGCCGGAGCGAGCGTCGGGCAGGATGATCCGTCCGGAAGGTCGTGAAGCGGCTCGCCCCGAGCGAAGCAGCCGCCTCCTCCACCTCGGGTTCCAGCTCGATCAGGACCGGCTGCGACTGTTCGCACCACGAACGGCAGGGTGACGAACAAGAACGCCAGGAAGACCGCGATCCGGGTGTTGGCCCAGTCGACGCCCAACGGGCTGGACGGGCCGTACAGGCTGAGCAGCACCAGGCCGGCCACGATGGTCGGCAACGCGAACGGGATGTCGATGACCACCTCGAGGAATTGCTTGCCCCAGAACCGGTCGCGGACCAGCACCCAGGCGATCGCCGTGCCCATCACGATGTTGACCAAGGTGACCAGCAGGGCCTGGCTCACGGTCAGGCGCAGCGCCGCCGCCGTCTGCGGGCTGGTGAGCGCCTCCCAGTACGCCTGCCACCCGCCCTCAGACGCCTGGACGACAACGGCCAGCAGCGGGATGAGGACGAGCAGGCTGAACCACAGCATGGTGATGCCCAGGCCGAGCCCGGCGACCGGCGTCAGGTCGGTAGCGCGGCGGCGCCGCCTCCGCCCACGGGGGCGGGAGGCGGCGCGTCGTCGGGCCGTTCGATCAGTGGTGTGACGGCGGATGAAGTCACTGCGACTTGCCGGTCGCCTTCTGGATCTGGGGCACGATGCCGGTGTTCTCCTCGAAGAACTTGGCGTTGACCGCGTCCCATCCGCCGAGTTCGGCGATGGTGAACAGCTTGCTCGGCACCGGAACGGCTTCGCCGGATCGTTGGCACCCTCGACGGTGCCGACCGGGGTGCCCTTGACCACGGGCCGGAAGCCCTTCTTCACGAACTCCTCCTGACCGGCGGTGTTCAGCACGAAGTCGAGGTACGCCTTGGCCTTCGGATTCGCGTCCTTCAGCACTGCCCCGGGGTTCTCGATCTTCAACGTCGCGTTTGGAACGATGTAGTCGAAGTCCTCACCCGACTGCCGAGCCAGGATGGCCTCGTTCTCGTACGAGATCAGCACGTTGCCCGACCCCTGGAGGAAGGCGTTCGTGGCGTCGCGGCCGCTGCCGGGAAGCGCGACCACATTGTTGAAGAGCTTGGTCAGATAGGCCTTGGCATCCGCCTCCGCTGCCCCCATTCGCGATCACCTGCTGGTAGGCCGCCAAGATGTTCCACCGGGCCGAACCTGACGAGGCCGGGTTCGGCGTGATGAGCTTCACTCCCGGCTTGATCAGGTCGTCCCAGCCCTTGATGCCCTGCGGATTGCCCTTCGGCACCACGATCACGACCACCGAGTCCGACACGATGCCCTTCGTCGGACCGTCCTTCCAAGTCGTATCGACCAGCCCGGCCTTTACGAGGCGGGTCACGTCACCCTCCAACGAGAAGTTGCACGTAGTCGGCCTTCAAACCGTTCGCTACCGCTCGGCTCTGATCGCCGGAAGCACCGTACGACTCCTCCCAGACCACACCCTTACCCTCCGGGCGTCTCCGCGAACTTCTTCTGGATCGCGTTGTTGGCCTCCTTCGGCACGGCGAAGCCGACCAGATGAAGGGTCGTTGTGCCCGAGGCGTCCGACGCGGGTTGCGCCGCTCCCCTACACAACCTGACAGCGTCGCAGTCAGACCCAGGGCGATAGCGCCCGCTGCGGCTTGAAGCACTCTCGGCGTCGCGTGGTGATTGACATGTATCGATCCTGATTCCTGGTATGGGGAAATCTTCCCTATTCCTAGTAGTACAACCGAGAATGTATAGAAGCTCTGGCGGTGTCCAAATCCAGCTGGTTCAGAATCTGAGATGGGTGACGCGCCGGGCAGGCCGAACTTTGTGCGACTGCTCGTCGCGAATACCCAGGCCGCTTGTCCGACCTGACGCTTCGGCCACCTCGATAGGCGGCCGCTGCTGAGCCGTAGAGTCGGCGATGTTGGATGGAACCAGGGGTGAGTCCGAATGCGATCCAGCTGCTTCAGCACGCTTGACGGCGGGCTGGTCGACGCCCAGAAATGGAGATCAACGAGGCGAGGTTTGTCGAGGCTGAGGCAGCGCAAGCGAGACGCTGTTGCATGCTTCGCAAGTCTCCGGAGGGATCACACCGAGTCGCATCAAGCCGGCGAAGATCCGGCAGCCGACACAAAACGCGAAGATCGACTCCAGACCGCGCGGCTACGATCAATGAGCCCGAGCAAGGGCCTGCGTCGCCATCGGAAACCCGAGAGCCAAGACGCCCACGGCGGCAGTCGTCACGACCAGCCCAATCCCCTGCGCAAGACGCTTCGGCGGACCAGGCACCAGCTTGGGCATGCCGAGGCGCGGCGCGACCAGCCTGGTGGCCACCTGGCCGAGCGGGCTCAGTCGGGGACCTGTGAGCACCCGCGCGACAAACCCCAGTGCGATCGGCACCGGTGAGCCAGAGCCATCGGTCGCCGACAGTGAGACTCAGCAGCAAAGTGATCGAGCACAACAGCATGACACCGCCGGGCGACGGTGCGAGCCGCCTTCTCGTTGACCGGGTTCGGGAACCCGATGATCTTCCGTCCAGCATCATCGTGATGCGATCGACGCCGACCGACATTGTCTTGCCTTCCCTGCAGGAATGAGTTGCCATGATATCGCTCACCGCCAGGCCCACGCCGGTCGTGTCGGATGCGAAGACGATCATCAGGCTCGCCGTACACGCGACACTTCCTTCTTGGGCTTTCGCAACACCGGCCGCAGCGACGCGGCACTCACGCATTGCCCAGCAGGCCGAGCAAGATCGCCGATACGGGAGCTCGATCTAGTTACCCTACTGGGACGATTGGGCTCGTGTGCCTTAGTCCTCCGGGTGGACCACGGTGTCCCGGCAAGGTAGCCGCTGAGATGAGCGACCACGTCACGTGCGTCGGGCCTCAATGCCGTGGATGAAAGTGGACTTGCGCCGGCGTAGGACCGGCAGCCCTAGTGCGCGTACATCCCAGGCTTTCGACCGTGCCACCGTCATGGCGCAGTCTGCCCTTCACGTCGACCACAGGACGTCGAGGCCAACCGTAGTCGGGCCGAAAGCCCGTGGCCCAGATGATCGTGCAGATCTCGCCGCTCCGCGAGGTCGAGCTGCCACCGTGCGAGGTGGCGACCGGCGTCGGTGCGGACCGCGCGGGCGTGGTCGACGATGTCCCCGGAGTGGGTGCTGCAGGGCCCAATCATCGAAGGAGTTCAACAGTCGCTCGAGCTTGAGGTCGGCGAGCGAGAACATGTTGCGCAGCCCACCAGAGAACAGGGCGCGGCCATCCCGCACGCGCCGCCCACCGTGCCGACCCATCTCGACGCCCAGGTCGGCGGAGGGCGTTGAGATCAAGCGTTGTGCGCGTTCGAGGTGCCCGACCAGTTGGGGTGAGGGCAGCCGCCGGGCCTGCTCCGAGATCACTCCTACCTGGTCATACCGCTCGTCCCAGAGTCCCGACTGTTCCATCCACCACAGCACGTCCCGTCCGGGCGATAGGTACGCGGCAGCCGGACGTGCAACTCGCCGACCGAGAGTGTCACCGGTGGAATCGCGATCGCACCAGCTCGGCGGCTAGCTGCACGCCCGTCGGCGGTGCTCCGACTACGGAGACTCCGCCGGCGGGGAGTTGAGCAGGATTGCGGTAGTCGAAGGGTGTCAGCTGAGCGACCGATGCCGGCACCGCTCTCCTGGAAGGAGGCACCGTCGGCCGATGCACGCGCCGCTCGCAGCGACCACGGACCGGCATCGGATCTCGCCGCCGCTGGTGATCACGACGTAGCCGTCGTCGGTCCGTCGCACCGAGGTCACGTTGGTGCCCGTACGGATCGGAGCATCTGAAGCGATGGCGAAGCGCCGATGAAGTCGATCACTTCGCCCATCGTCAGCAGCCGTCGGGGTCCGGGCCATCGCTAGCGATGGCCGGGCAGGCGGCGCAGCCAGTTGGGCGTGAGCAGCTGGTAGTGAGTCCCACCGCTCGCGTCGCCAGGAGTTCGCGACCTCCCGCGCCGAGGACGATGGGTCGATCGACCGCGCCGTGAGGCTGTGGCTCGCGGCGAGTCCGGGCGTGTCCCGCGCCGATGACGACTGCGGTGACGGTCGATGACTCGTCCTCCTGGTCAAGGCAAGGTGACGACCCCTGGACCCCCGCAAGTAACCGCAAGGGGACAGACCCCCTTGGACCCCCGCAAAGGGCTCAGGAGCTCGGGCTCAGGGCTCAGGGAGGCGACGTCGACGGTGACGTTCGTGCGGGTTCGTCAGGCGCATCGAAGCACGGCGGAGCGCTTCTGGGACTGGGCCACGAGTGCCTCGATTTCCTGCTTGGAGGCGTCCGCGTCGATGGTGAAGGTCACCTTGATGTTGTTGAAACCGTTGCGGACATCGGGTCGGCGCCGAGGATCCCGCGGACGTCGTGCGTCGCCCTCGACTGTCGCCTCGACCGAGCGCAACTGGATGCCAGCGGTTCTGCGCGACCGACGCCACGCCCGCGGTGAGGCAGCCCGCCAGGCCGACGAGGAGGTACTCGATCGGCGTGATGCGCGCTGTCCTCGGCGGCGAGACCTCGGGGTGGTCGGCGTCGAAGACAGACTCGGCTTTGTGCTGCTGCTCCTGGCCGAGGCCGAAGAAGTTCTGAATCTTCGATCTGTGCTGTGCGACGCCGTACTGCCACTTCGGAGGATGCTCGCCAGGTGAACTGCGCAGCCTCCGGCGCGCCCTTCAGCACCTCGCGCGCGTCGAGCAGCGCCTGAACGTTGACTCCGTTCCCGCCGCCTTGTCGTTGTCAACAACCGTCATGTTCAGCCGCCCTTCCCTTCCAGATACCCCATCGGGATAGTTGACAATACACCGGGCTATCGCTCCCTTCATGGCACCGTCAGGCTCGCCCGCTGGGTCGGTCGGCAGTGTCAGAAACGCAGTACCTCGACCTGCCGGAGCCGGTACGGCTCGACTGCGGCCGCGACCTGCACCCGGTTCGCGTGGCGTACGAGACCTACGGCACCCTCTCGCCCCGGCGGGACAACGTCATCCTGGTGTGCCATGCGCTCAGCGGCGACGCCCATGCGGCGGGCTTGGCCAAGACGCCGCCCGAAGAGAGCACCCGCGACGGGTTCGCGGCCGACGATCGCGACGGCACGGTACCGCAAAGGGCTCGGCTGGTGGGACGGGATGATCGGCCCCGGCAAGGCGTTCGACACCGACCGCTTCTTCGTCGTGTCCACGAACCTGCTCGGCGGCTGCCGCGGGACGACCGGGCCGTCGTCGACCGACCCGGCGACAGGCAGGCCGTACGGACCAGACTTCCCCGTGATCACGGTGGCCGACATGGTACGGACCGAACGGGCGTTCCTTCACGCGCTCGGTATCGAGCGGCTCGCGGCGGTGGCCGGAGGCTCACTCGGCGGGATGCAGGCCTTCGAGTGGGCCATCCTGTTTCCCGATCAGGTCGATGCCGTCGTGGCGATCGCCAGCACGCACGCCCTGCACCCGCAGGGCGTGGCCTGGAACGCGATCGCGCGGAACTCGATTCTCGGCGACCCCGCCTGGCAGGGCGGCCGGTACTACGGCACGGGCCGCGCGCCCGAGGCCGGGATGGGCGTGGCCCGGATGGTCGGCCACATCACGTACCTGTCCGCGCAGGCGCTGAGCGACAAGTTCGGTCGGCGCCTGCAGTTCGCCGACGACATCCGCTTCACGATCACCGAGCCGGAGTTCGCGGTCGAGAGCTACCTGCGCCACCAGGCCGACTCGTTCGTCAGGCGCTTCGACGCCAACACCTATCTCTACATGTCGCGCGCCCTGACGTATTTCGATCTCGCCCGGCAGCACGGCACCGGATCGCTCGAGCAGGCGCTCGACGGCGTTTCGGCGCGGACGCTGCTGATCGCGTTCAGCTCCGACTGGCTGTACCCGCCGTCCGCGTCAGGGAGATCGAGGCGGCGCTCCGCGCTCTCGGCAAGCCGGCCGAGTTCCACGTGATCGAGGCGCCGTACGGCCACGACTGCTTCCTGCTCGAGGAAGCACGGCAGACGCCGATTATCCGTCGTTTCCTGGGGATGCCTGCATGACCCAGAAAACCTTGTCCCAGTCGTCGAGCAAGACCGCGCGTTCGGCTTCGAAACCCGGCAGCTGCACGCCGGGCAGCGGCCCGACCCGAACACGGGCGCACGCGCGGTGCCGATCTTCCAGACCACCAGCTACGTGTTCGAGGACCCGGAATCGGCGGCGGCCTACTTCAACCTGCAGGAGTACGGGAACACGTACTCGCGCATCATGAACCCGACCACCGCGGTGTTCGAGGAGCGAGTGGCGAACCTCGAGGGCGGCGCTGGTGCGGGTGGCGTTCGCCAGCGGGCTCGCCGCGCAGGACGCCGCGCTGTTCACGCTGCTGGAGCCGGGTGACCACGTCGTCTCGTCGGCGGCGCTCTACGGCGGGACGGTGAACCAGTTCAAGCACGTGCTGCGCAAGATGAACGTCGAGCTGACCTGGGTCGATCCCGACGATCCCGGACGCGTGGCGCAAGGCGGTCCGCGCGAACACGAAGGCGTTCTTCGGCGAGACGATCGGCAACCCGGGCGGGAACGTGCTGGACATCGAGGCGGTGGCCGCCGTCGCGCACGAGCACGAGCTGCCGCTGATCGTGGACAACACGTTCGCCACGCCGTACCTGTGCCGCCCGATCGAGTGGGGCGCCGACATCGTGATCCACTCGGCGACCAAGTTCATCGGCGGCCACGGCACGTCGCATCGGCGGCGTCGTCGTCGAGGCGGGCACGTTCAACTGGTCCAACGGGCGGTTTCCCGTGGTCGCGGATCCGTCGCCGACCTACCACGGCCTGCAGTTCCACGAGACGTTCGGGACGTACGGCTACCTGATGAAGCTCCGGGCCGAGACCCTGCGCGATCTCGGCGCGGCGCTCGTCGCCGCTTCAACGCCTTCCTGTTCCTGCAGGGGCTGGAGACGCTGTCGCTGCGGATGGAACGCCACGTCGACAACGCGCGGGCGGTCGCGGCGTTCCTCGAGTCGCACGAGCTGGCGTCGAACGTGACCTACCCCGGCCTGCCGGCGAGCAGGTACCGGCCGCTCGTGGAGAAGTACCTGCCGCGCGGTGCCGGCGCGGTGTTCTCCTTCGACTGCGCCGGCGGCCGAACGGGCGGGCAGGACCTCATCCGCGGCGTGACGCTGTGGTCCCACCTGGCGAACGTCGGCGACGCGAAGAGCCTGATCATCCACCCCGCCAGCACGACGCACCGCCAGCTGAGCGACGACGAGCTGCGGGCGGCTGGCGTCGGGCCCGGAACGGTGCGGCTGTCGGTCGGCACCGAGTCCGTCGAGGATCTGATCTGGGATCTGGAGCAGGGTTTCGCGCTCGTCGCCGCGACAGCGGGAAGGAAGGAGCGACGGCATGAGCGAGTTCGATCTGGCGCGATATCAGGACCCGCTGACGATCCAGCGCGTGCTCCACGCCGCCAAGACGATCGCGATCGTGGGCCTGTCGCGCCAACGAGCTGCGGGCCAGCTACTTCGTCGGCTACTACCTCAAGCGGCACGGCTACCGCGTGATCCCGGTGAATCCCCGCGAGACGGAGATCCTCGGCGAGACGAGCTACCCGAGCCTGTCGGACGTGCCCGAGCCGGTGGACATCGTGAACGTGTTCCGCGCACCGGACGCGCTGCCGGCGATCGCGCGGGAAGCGGTGGCGATCGGCGCCTGCGGCCCTGTGGTGCCAGTTCGGCGTGATCAACGAGGAAGGCGCGAAGATCGCCGAAGACGGTGGCGTGACGGTGATCATGGACCGCTGCCTCAAGGTCGAGCACGCGCGCTACGTCGGGCCGGATGCACTGGCTCGGCTTCAACACGCAGCGCATCACCGCCGTACGCGGCGGCCTCAATAGCGCCAAGCTTCCGGAGGCGGTCCAAGTGGTCGGCGTCACGAGCGTTGATCTGAAGCGCAGTTGAGGAAATCAGACCACCGCCCAAGCAATTCCTCACGGGCGAAGCTGTCGCCTGAGGCGTCTGGTAAAGCCACTCCTCGAAGCGCTTCTTGGCCCAGCGCCGTTCGATCACAAGCCGTTGGTAGAGCGCCGGGTCGTTATGTACCCAGACGATGATCCGGCGGCTTCGGCCGGCTCCAAACCGTCGCGCAGTCCGCCCAGAGCGTCCAGCGCTCCGACGACTGATCGCGCGCCGAAGTGCCGCTGGGATTGCCATGTCTCCCACGGCTTCCTGGCCTCCGGGTCGATGCCAGCCGCAACGACCAGCGCCCTGGACAGGCCAGCAACCCGTGAGCCGATCAGTGGTGACCATGTGGGCGTAGCCGCGCAGGAGGGCATCCGGGTCACGTTCCTGCTTGAGCCGGCCGACCTCGGGTCGGTCGCTCACGGCGATCGGCTCATCGTCGCCGGCGATGGCCCAGTCAGAGCGAGTTTGAGCAGCTCAACCTTGCCTCCGACGGCAGCGAAAACGGTCTTGCGGCTCACGCGGCTTCCTCGGCGATGGCGTCAACCGTCGTCTGCCCGAAGCCTTCCTGTACGAAAGCTTCGCTGCCGCACTCACGATGACGCGGCGTGTTCCGCGAGCCTGGGCAGCGCGCAGCTCGGACGAATAAACCCTCTTGACGCTCCCGCTCATTTAGGTGACTCTTGGTGTAAGCATTACTCTTATAGTAACATAAAACTAGTAGCACAGAATGGGGGACGAACCATGCGTACGGCCATTGTCGGTGCCGGGCCGACCGGACTCTATCTCGGCATGGCCTTGGCACGCCGCGGCCATACGGTGACCATCGTGGACCGCGATCCCGGGCCGGATGGGGACCGTTGGGACCGGAAAGGCGTCATGCAGTTCCATCACCCGCACGGGTTCCGGCGGCAGAGTGATCGAGGCATTGCTGGCCGAAATGCCCGACGTGTGGAGCAGCTCATTGCGGCGGGCGCCAGAACCGATGACACTTCCCGGCCAGACCCAGCTGGCGGGCTTCCACTGTCGTCGTCTGGTTTTCGAGCGGATCCTCCGGTCCGCCGCCGCTGCGGAACCTAGGGTCGAGCTCCGCATCGGGCACGCTGACCGCGTGTTGGCGGAATCGGGCCGTGCGGTCGGGTTGAGTGTCGACGGGCACCGGCTGGACGCCGACCTGGTTCTCGATGCCTCCGGTCGCGGTGGCCGGATCGGCGATCCCTTCCGTGCGGCGGCTGTAGGTGGCGACTGCGGGCTGGCGTACGTGTCCAGGCAGTACCAGCTGCTTCCGGGCGCCTCGTCGGGACCGGTCAACTCCGTCATCGGCTTCGCCGCTCCCGTGTCGGCTACGAGGGGTTCGTGTTCGTCCACGACAACGGCGTGATCTCTGCGCTGCTGACCCGGGCGACGAATGATCGCGAGCTGGCCGGACTCGCGCGTGACGTCCGCGTTCGACGCGGGCCATGCGCGCGATCCCGGGTCTGGACGTCTGGACCGAACCCGGTCGAACCCGTCCGATCACCGGCGGTTCTGCCCGGCGCGCGGCTCCACAACAGTTTCCGTGGGCAGCTCACGCGAGGCCGGTCGGGTCGGACTTCCCGGGCTGTTCTTTGTCGGCGACGCCGTCTGCACGACAAATCCGACCTTCGGACGCGGGATCGCCATCGTCGTTGATGCAGGCGCAGCAACTGCTGCGGCTGATGGACGAGCATGGCGAGGACTTCCGTCCTGCTCCGTCGCGCTTCGACACCTGGTGCACGGAGATACATCAAGCCGTGGTTCGCCGATCATGTCGAGATAGACGCGCACCGGGTCCGGCGATGGGCAGGCCAAGACATAGACCTGAGCGGACGACTACCTTCCGACTTGATCATGGCAGGCTGCGAATGTCGATCCAGAGATCGGGCCCTATATCGGCCCGTACGCGAGCATGTCGACTTTGCCCAGCAGCCTGGACGCCGTGCAATCCCGCGCCAGGGACGTCTACGCCACCGGATGGCGCCCACCAGTCCCGCCGGGACCGACCCGGGATCAGCTCGCCGAGCTCGTGAGGGAAAACGGTGCAAGCCTCCGCCCCGTACGCGATTGCGAGTTGGGTCATGCGCAGCTCACCGGGTGACACGCCCATCGGAGCGGGCTGGCTGGTTGTTCTGGGCTGATCAAGGCGGCGGGCTGCATCCCGGCTTTCTCCCTGTCCTCATTTGTGGCTTCATCCGCGGTAGGTTCAGGGGCGTTCCGCGGTGCGGGTTGCCGAGCGCTCGGCTCAGGCGTGACCAGACCCGACCGAACAGGTCCGGACCACCAGCCGCAGAACTCGAAAGCGCGTGAAGGGCAACCCTCCGCGGGTTCAAGTCCCCCATTACCGCCAACTGACCAAGGACAGACGCCGGTGCTGCTATGAGGCAGGACCGGGTTTTCGTCGCAAGTCCCAAACCTGCAGTCTCAGCCCAGGCCCGCACGCAGGCCCGTCCCCGGCCCACAGGAAAGCTAGTCAGCCGGCTCGCGACATCGTTGTGAATCGGCGCGATCAGGTGCGCGTAGCTCAGAGATCGGAAAGGGCCTCGCGGGCGGCGCGGCGACCGGCCTCGACGGCACCCTCCATGTAGCCGCTCAGGCATTCGCCGTCTCGGTCGCGGCCCATTTGATCGGACCGATCGGCCTGTTGAGCGCTTCCCCGAAGTGGATCAGGCCGCACGGTCCGGTGTTGGCGTTGTAGCAACCGCGGGTCCACTGGCGGTCGGCCCAACCACCCTCGACGATCAGCCTCGGCTTGGCGGCGCGCGGCCCGAAGTGGCGGCCGAGCTCCGCGCGCAGGGCTTCTGCCCGCTGCTCGGCCGGCCATCGGCCCGCCACTCGAGCCGACTCACCCTCCAGGAACGCGAGGATGATGCCTGGGCCGCCGGTCTCGTCCGGCATGCAGCTGTCGTTCGACATCCGTGCCGGGCCCACTTCCGAGATGAGCTGCGCGTTCAGGCCCTCGGCCCGCCAGAAGGGTTCGTCGTACAGCACGAACATCTTGTGCGCTGACGCCTGCGGCATCCGCTGGGTCAGCTGATCGCGTATCCCGGGCAGCGGAGGGTCGTACATGATCCGGCCGGCGAGCGTTGGCGCCAGAGCCACGACGACCTGCCGGCCGGTGGCGGTCAGTCCTCCTCGGCACGTGACCGTGACCCGGTCATCGGAATAATCGATGGTCAGCACCGGTGAGTTCAGCACGATCCGATCGCCGAGGGTGGCGGCCAGCCGGAGCGGAATCAGCGAGGTGCCGCCGACGAAGCGCTTGGTCTGGGCTCCGCCCTCCGACTCTGCAAGCAGATCGGCGGTCACCCCGCAGACGGCCACGTTCTCCAGCAGGCACAGCAGTGAGACCTCGACCGTCGGCATCGCCAAGATGCCGACCGTGCAGATCTCGAGCAGAGTGCGCGCGACGGGGACAGGCCCTGGCTGTCGTACCACTGGCCGACGGTGATGCGATCCCACTCGTCGGCCCGGGGTGCGGTCCACGGAGCCTCGACGGGCACGGTGTCGGCCATCCGATCCAGCTCGCGGAGCACCCGTTCGAGGCCGGTCAGCTCGGCAGCGTACTTGGCGTGGAAGGCGTCGCCGCGCAGCACCTCCCCGGCGAACTCGTACGTGGTCTCGCCGTCCTCGAACTGGTCGTAGATCTTGACGCCGAGCTCCTCGGCGAGAGCCTCCATCCGGTGGTGGGTGTCGCCGATCCATTGGGCTCCCAGCTCGAGCGGGACGCCATCCACCTCCTCGGTCAGGATTCGTCCGCCGATCCGCTCGTCGGCCTCCAGGACGAGCGGCTCCCGTCCGGCGTCGAGAACCTCACGGGCCGCGACGAGCCCCGACAGTCCTGCGCCGACGATGATCACATCAGCTTCGCGTGCCATCCTGCCTCCTGACTGTGTCGCTCGGTTGCCGCATGTCGTCGTATCTGGTTCGTCGCGATGCTGCACAGGCGCAGCCCACTAGGATTCGAAACCCAGTCCCATCTTGTCGAGGCTGCGCAGCCAGAGGTTTCGGTTCCCTCCGTTACGGTCGGCATGATCGATCGACCATCGGGTCAGCTGGATCCCGCCGTAGCGGAAGGGCTCGGGTGGGAAGGGGATCGGCTTGGTTCGCACCATGGTCAGCCTCGTGCGCTCGTTGTCAGCGCCGTCCAGAAGGTCGAGCATGACTCGGGCCCCGAACCGGCTGGCGCCGACGCCGAGGCCGGTGTAACCGACGGCATAGGCCAGTCGGTCCCGGTACGCACGGCCCCAGAATGTCGTGAACCTGCTGCAGGTGTCGATGACTCCGCCCCATCGGTGAGTGAAACGCAGTCCCTCGAGCTGAGGGAACGTGGTGAAGAACTGCTCAGCCAGTGCGGCGTGTGTGGCCAGCCGCTGATCCTGCTCGGCACGGATCCGGTTGCCGAAGTGGTAGATGACGTCGTATCCGCCCCACAGGATCCGGTTGTCGGCCGTGAGCCGGTAATAGTGGAACTGATTGCCGAGATCAGCTAGGCCCTGCCGGCCCTCCCAGCCGACGGCGTCCTGCTGCTCCGGCGAGAGGGGTTCGGTGACCAGGACATAGTCGTAGACCGGCACGATGTAGTTGCCGAGCCGACGCAGCAGGTTGGTGAAGGCGTTCGTTGCCAGCGCTACCCGCCGTCCCCGGATCGAGCCGAACGGGCAGCTCAGCGCCAGACCGGCGCCGTCGGAGGTGATCTTGGTGACCTCAGTGTGTTCGTAGATCCGCACACCGAGGTCGAGGCATGCCTGCCGCAGACCCCAGGCCAGCTTGGCCGGGTGGACCAGCGCCACGCCATCGGCGTCGTAGCGACTCGCGAGGTAGGTCGGCGAGTGCACCAGCGCCTGGGTCTGCTCGCGGTCCAACAGGACCGGTTCGGTGCCGTGTTCCGCGAGGAGTTGGGCGAACTCGGTGAGCTCGGCCACCTGCCAGTCTTCCACCGCGATGTCCAGTTCTCCTGTACGTTCGAACTCGGCGTCGATCCCGTGTCTGGTGATGGTGGCTTCGATGCCGTCGAGGTTCTCCCGGCCGAGCCGTTCGAGCGTGTCGAACTCGTCCGGGAACCGGTCAGGCCGTTGGCTTCGCCGTGGGTCAGGCTGCTGGCACAGAAGCCGCCGTTGCGGCCGGACGCGGCCCAGCCGACGGTCGCCGCTTCGACCAGGACGACGTCGCGGCCGGGATCGGCCTCCTTGGCCTGCAGTGCGGTCCACAGACCGGTGTAACCGCCGCCGACGACGACCAGATCGGCGTCGACCGCACCAACCAGCGAGGGCAACGCAGGCGGTGCCGCTGGGTCGTCGAGCCAGAACACGGAGGGTTGGGCCTCGGCCAACGAGCGCATCGCCCGTGGCGTCCAGGTCGGTTCGCTCCCATCTGCCTGCGCGTGTCGACCGCGGCGTGCCGGCATACCGTCGACCCTATCTTTGGCAGATTTTTCTCAGTAAATGGGCCTAGCCTTCGTCATAACGGCGGCCGGCGCCGTGACTGCAGAGAAACGAGCCGCGATGAGTCATGCTGGCCATGAGGTACCTGCTGCACACGACCTGACCGAGCACAAGGGGCTCGACGAGGGCGCACTGACGTTCTACGGCACGCTGATGATCGGCCTCGCCTCGGTGGCACCGGCCTACTCGTTGGCGGCCACGCTGGGTTATGTCGTGATCGAGGACGGCACGCTGGCCCCCGTGGCGGTGGTGCTCGGCTTCATCCCGATGCTGCTCACCGCCTTCGCTTACCGGGAGCTGAACAAGGTCATCCCGGACTGCGGCACCACGTTCACCTGGGTGACCAAGGCGTTCGGACCGAGGACGCGGCTGGTTCGGCGGCTGGGTGCTGACCCTCGCCGGGATCATCGTGCTGGCGAACCTGGCCCAGGTCGCCGCCCAGTACACCTTCCTGCTTTTAGGCGCCGACTCGCTCGCGGACAGCAAGCTCTGGGTGACGGTGCTGGGCGTCGTGTTCATCGCGGTCATGGCGTGGGTCTCCTACCGCGGCATCGAGATCGCCCACTGGCTGCAGAACGTGCTCGTCGGCATCCAGTACCTCGCGCTGGGCGTCCTCGTGGTGGTAGCCCTGATCGCTGTCGCGCGGCCCGAACCGGCCGGACACTGCAATCCCGATCGAGGCGTCCTGGTTCAATCCATTGGGCTTCTTCGCCGAGGACGGTGGCGGGTTCGCGGCGCTGACCGAGGGCATGCTGCTGATGATCTTCATCTACTGGGGTTGGGACACGATCCTGTCTTTGAACGAGGAGACGAAGGAACGGGAGAAGACCCCAGGACGCGCAGCTGTCGCCGCGACGCTCATCCTGCTGGCGACGTACCTGCTCACCACCGTGGCCGCGATCTCGTACGCCGGGGTCGGGACCGAAGGCATCGGGCTGGGCAACGAGGACAACGCCGGCGACGTGTTCCGCGCGATCAGCGAGCCGGTGCTCGGAGACTGGAGCTGGATCGTGCTAGTGGCCGTCCTGGTGTCGGCGGTCGCGTCCACCCAGACGACGATCCTCCCGGCGGCACGCGGCACGCTCGCTATGGGCGTCTACCGGGCGCTCCCGACCCAGTTCGCGAAGATCCATCCCAAGTTCAAGACGCCGACCGTCTCGACTCTGTTCATCGGCGGGGTCGCCATCGTGATCTACGTTCTGCTCAGCCTGCTGGGGGAGAACGCGTACGGCGACGTGCTGCTGGCCATCGGTCTGCAGATCGCCTTCTACTACGGCATAACTGCCTTCGCGTGCGTGTGGTACTTCCGCAAGGACATCGCCCATGGTGGCAGAGACCTGTGGATCAAGGGGATCCTGCCCATGCTGGGCGGACTGATCCTGCTGTTCGCGTTCGTGAAGAGCGCGATCGACATGTGGTCGCCCGACTACGGCTACCTGGGCGGCTGGACCGTGCCCGGGGACCAGCGTGGAGATCGGCAGCGTGTTCCTGCTCGGCATCGGCTCGATCGTCCTCGGCCTGCCGATCATGTTCTTGATCGCCCGCCGCAGCGAGCAGAAGCCGTTCTTCCGCGGCGAGTCGCTGCACCACGACACGCCGGTTCTCGCGCCCGAGTAGCCAGCCGCGGGCGTGCGCGGCCGGCCGCGATAGCCTGGCTCCATGCCGCTGAGCGGCGAGCTCCGGAAGAACCCGGTGATGCGGGTTACCGACGGCAGCGCGTATGCCGTCGTCGCCTCCAAGAGCGGCTCGGACCAACAGCCGCAGTGGCACAATCTCAAGGCCGATCCCGACGCCGTCGAGCTGAAGGATGGGCCTCGAGCCGTTCGACGGGTCACGCCCGCGAACTGAGCGGGGACGAGCGACAGGAGTGGTTGAACTGCGCGCTTGGCGGTGTACCCCTCCCATTGTGATGTCGCAAGACATAGGCGACACCTCGAACCCTCAGGGCGGGGTTTGGCGGGGTGCTTGCGCTGCGCCTTTGGTAATCGATGGCCTGGTTGAGGATGAGCTCTCGGATGGTCTCTCGTGACGTAGGGCCGGGCCGCCGGCCGATGAGTTTCGCCGGGCTGGACGGTCAAATCGGGCAAAAGCAGACAAGAGGAGGAACAACGATGGGAAAGCTGGTGGTGACCGAGTTCGTCACCGTGGACGGCGTGTTCGAGGATCCCGGAGGATCCGAGGATTTCGAGCACGGAGGGTGGAGCTTTGAGTTCAACCGCGGAGAAGACGGCGACCAGTTCAAGTTCGACGAAACGCTGAACAGCGACGCCTTGCTGCTCGGCCGTGTGACCTACGAAGGCTTTGCTGATGCCTGGCCGAAGCGGTCGGGAGACGAGTTCTCCGACAGGTTCAACAGCATGCCGAAGCATGTCGTGTCCGCCACCCTGAGGAACCCAGAGTGGAACAACTCGACGGTGATTAGCGGGGACCTGGAGAAGGAGGTCTCGAAGCTCAAGGAGCGGTACAACAAGGACGTGGCCGTGCACGGCAGCGGGCAGCTCGCGCGGAGCCTGCTGGATCTGGGTCTGGTCGACGAGCTCCGGTTGATGATCTTTCCGGTCGTGATCGGAGAGGGCAAGCGCCTCTTCGACGGCATCGACATGCATGCCCTCGAGCTTGCTGGACTTGAAGACCGTCGGGAATGAGGGTGTGATCGTCCAGATCTATAAGCCCAGGAAGTAGCCCGGAAAGGGGATAACCATGGATCAGCCGACCGCGGAGCGGGCGCTCAAGGAGATCGAGGTGCTGGTCGGTGAGTGGAGCCAGACGGCGACACCGGCCGGCGGTCAGCCGTGGCCGGGGAGGCCAAGGCTAGCTTCGAATGGCTTGAGGGCGGCCAGCTTCTGCTCGAGCGTTCGACCGTGGAGATGCCGGAGGCGCCCGACGGTGTCTGCGTGCTACGGCTGCGATGCCGCCAACGGCACCTACTACCAGCTCTATACCGACGATCGGAACGTCTGCCGGGTCTACCAGATGAGCATCGGCAACGGCGAGTGGAAGCTTTGGCGCGAGGGCGAGCCCTTCAACCAGCGCTTCACCGCGACGATCAGCGAGGACGGTAACAGGATCGAGGGCCGCTGGGAGTACGACGAGGGAGACGGCTGGAAGACCGACTTCGACCTGGTCTACACCCGGGTGCGCTAGGCAGCTGGGTCACCCACGGGTTCCGGGTTGCTACCAATGGTAGGGATGCGGTCGGAAGTCGGCGAAGCTGTCGTCGAGGTAGTAGGGCACGACGACGTTCCCCGGTGGAACGATGGCGTCGATGCGCTCCAGCGTTTCGCTGTTCAGGCGAACCTCGGTCGCGACCAACTGGCCGGCGAGCTGCTCGGTCGATCGAGGTCCTAACACGATGCTGGCGATTCCCGGGCGCTGCATCGTCCAGGCCAAGCTGAGTGCGGTCAGGGTGACGCCTTGCTGCTCAGCGCAGTCAGCCAGGCTGGCAACGGCGGCGTCGGCTTGTGGTGTGAAGTGCTTGGCTCCCCATGAATCGGTCGGCGAGACGTGCGTCCGCTGCCGGATGCTGTCCGAGGTATTTGCCGGTCAGCAGACCGCCCGCTAACGGCGACCACACCATGAGGGCCGTGTCGTGGGTGAGGGGCCGCGGGCACCAGGTCACGCTCGGCGCGCCGATCTAGCAGGTGGTAGGCGGTCTGCTCGACCACCGGCCGGTTGAGCCTGAGGTCGTGGGCGCACCACAACATATTCACTAGCTGCCAGCCGGATGCGCCCGATGAGCCGATATAGCGGATCTTGCCGGCGCTTACGAGGTCGTCGAGACGCGCAACGTTTCATCGATCGCGGTCTGGGTGAACGGTCGATGGATGAAGTACATGTCGATGTAGTCGGTGCCGAGTCGACGCAGGCTGGCCTCGCAGGCAGCGATCACCGTGCGGCGCGACGCACCACCGGAGTTCGGGTCGAGGGTGTCAGTGGGGACCGCGAACTTTGTCCCTAGGATCAGCCGGTCGCGCATCGAGCCGATCCAGCCGTCCCAGGATCTCCTCGCTTCGGCCGCTCGCGTACACGTTGGCCGTGTCGAACACGTTGACCCCGGCGTCGAGCGCCTGCGCGAAGAGCTTGCCGGCCTCGGCTTCGATCGACCTTGCTTCCGAACTCCATCGTGCCCAGCGTGACGGGACTGACCATCAGCCCCGTACGCCCAAAGGGCCGAAGAATCGTGCTCATCCAGAACCTCCGATTGTGAAGCCGAGTGATTGCCGTTTCCGGCGGACAGTCCAGATCGACGCGAGGATCCGGAAGGTACGGACCGCATAGGACCTCAGTGGACTTGAGTGGGGGAGTGGCTGTACTCGCTTGTGCGGTCGGGTCGACCACAGGCGCGTCTTTAGCCCCGGCGGACTTCGTCCTATCAGGCGGGACAAGCCGGCTGACAGTGCGGCTCCGATGGCTGCAGCCGTGATGACGACGCTAAAGTCTCCGAGGAGATAGCTGTTGACCAGCAGGGTGAGGATGGCGGGTAAAGCCGACCATGATCCCCGAGCGCTGTTGTGCGTCGCGTGCGCGATCGATGAAGGCCACAGGCTGCCGGACGCGAGCCTGGGTATCCGTAGAAGAAGCCTCCGGCTACGACGGCCGCGTAGAACAGCGGCACGCCGATCACTGGGTTTCCGATCAGGCTTAGCGGAGTCAGAAAGACCAGAGGCATGTGCCAGGTCGCCCAGACCAGACCGGTCAGAGCAGCGCGCGTTTGCGACCCAGCGGAAGCGAGTTTGGGCAGCAAGTATCCCCTGATGCCGATCTCCTCGGCCAGAGCGAGGTGGTTGCCGGAATCAGCGTCGCGAATGACCGAGTTGTACAACCGAGGCTGGGAGTCCGCCCGGCGGTGTGGTAACCGACGCCAGCGAGGTCGCCCACACGGCAGCTGTCGCAACCACGGTGATCAACAACGTCCCGAAGAACGCGATCCCACCACAGCCGAAGCCCAAGCCGGTGTAGGCCCAAAGACTTCCAACCTTCCCTGGAGATACCCCTCTCGGGTCACGACCAGCAGCATGATCACTGTGGCTAGGGTTGGTGTGATCGACCAGACCACGGCCCACCCAAACGTGTTTTGAGTCCAGCCCGTGGCGTGATCCTGGTGGCCGCCACCGCAAGCGACACCAGCCCAGTGAAGATGCCGGCCTTCACGATTGTCGGTGAACCTTGTGTGCATCTCCGTCACCTCCTGGCAGGTGGCCCGCAGTGGGCGTCGAGAACGTGGGCTGGTCGGGCCCAGCCGCAGTGCGACGGAAGGTGGAGAGTGCGCCGCCCCGGGCGGCCTGATGTCGGCCGGAGTTGTTGTTGTCGGACGGGGCGCAACTGATCGTCGTGCGCCGCGATTCAGCCTGTGGCAAATGCCGGGCCTCCCCGTCAGAGGCTCGGAAGACGGTCGAAGAGATCCCGGGCAGCGCACGGTCGAACTACGGTTTAGCTACTGGTCAGGCTGCGACATACCAGAAGCCATCCGGCCTCCGGCGCCCCGTCAAGTCGCCCCTGACGCCCGCAAGCGGATCGTTGAGCCCCGACAAGTCGGGCAGCCGGTCAGGCAGGCCGCTCCCGTATGAGGATCTCTCACGAGATTCGAGCACAGGGAGCGCTGGCTTCACTCGCCCGGTCAGGGGCAAAGTCGGCCGCCGTCATGCCGGCCGGATGACCGGGAGGCCACTGCACGAGTTCGATCCTGTAGCCGTCGGGGTCGGTTAGCCATGAGGTCCGGATTCTCGGACCCGGCTCCGCCGGTGGCTCAGCCGCAACGCCCCTTGCCGCAAGCTCTGCGATCGTGGCATCCAGATCGTCCACCTGGACGACCAGGTGGTTGACGGCACCGACGTCCTCGACCGGTCGCTCGGGGTCGTGGACGAGCTCGAGGCTGACGAAGGGATCGTCCGGCAGCTGGAGCATGGTCAGGCTGCCGAACTCTGTCTCGGGAACACTGCCGAGCTCGGCGTAACCGAGCGCGGTGTAGAAGGCGAGCGACTGTTCCAGATCGGAGACCCGGAGCCCGAGGTGCAGCATGCGCATGCTCGGCAGACTAGTCCGACCACCCTCCGGAGGCCGACGCATCCGCAAGCCGGTTGGCCGGCAGGCGCCCGTGGGCGGATCGCCTGACGGCTGGAGGTCCCCACCACCGCAGCCGGCGCGATCCCGATCGCACCCAAGAGAACAGGCATGCCCAGACCCAACCGACCGAAGTGAGGCACCACCCCGAGACTGAGTTGGCGACAGTGCGGCAATACCGGCCAGGTGCTTGACACGACGACCCATCAGAGACGAAGAAGGGGCAAACAATCAAGATGCTCAACCATCTCAGCGGCGCCACGCGGCTGTTCCCGATCATCGGTGACCCCATCAAGTACGTCGAAGTCCCCGCAGGCGCCTCACCCGCACCTTCGCGGAGCGCGACTTCAACGCCATCTGCGTTCCGATGCACGTACCGGCCGATGACCTCGACGCCGTCATGGCGGGCCTCACGGTCACGCGGAACGTGGACGGGATCCTCGTCACGATGCCGCACAAGTTCACGGCCTTCGCCCACTGCGCCACCAGCTCTGAGCGAGCCAAGACGCTCGGGGTGGTGAGCGTCATCCGCCGCAATCCTGACGGGACGTGGCACGGCGACATGCTCGACGGCCTCGCCTTCGTGCAAGCGCAGAAAGACCACGGCGCCCAGCCGGAAGGAGCGCGGGCCCTCCTCGTCGGCGCTGGTGGCGCGGGCAGCGCGATCGCCATCGCCCTGCTGGAGGCCGGGGTCCGCGAACTCGATCATCCACGACGCCGACGAATCGCGGGTCGCCGCGCTGCTCGAGCTGCTCTCAGACCTCGGTCAAGGACGGGTGAGCGCCGGGCCGCCGGACCCGACCGGCTGCGACCTGGTGTGCAACGCGACCCCAATGGGCCTGGAGGACGGCGACCCGCTCCCGGTCGATGCGGCGCTGCTGACCTCATCGATGTTCGTGGGCGATGTGATCGCCGGGCACGGCGTGACTCCGCTTCTCGAGGCCGCCAAAGCCGCCGGCTGTCAGACCGCAACCGGCGAACACATGGTCGAGGCCGGACGAGACGTCATGACCGACTTTCATGACGGTGGTCGCCGCAAATGCGAAATGGGTGTGACATCCTCGCAAAGAAATCCATGTCCGCAAGCCGGTCCCGAATCGGGCAACTCTGATAACCTCGCGGATCGCGGCATCTCCTCCTCGACCGCCGCGGTCTCACGTCTCAGGCCGGACGATGGCAGTCGCGGACGTCGCCGGCCAGCGCCGCGGGATCTGATGGACGTGCTACGAGCGCCGGGCGATGAAGACGTATTCGCGGCTGTCTTCGGTGAATGGCTCTTTCGCGAAGCCTCCGTAGAGGACCCTCCAGCTCTAACTCGGCGACATCGAGCAGCCCGGAGCCACTCGTTCCTGGTTGCCCACCAGAGTGAACTCTTGGCTCCGGTGTCGAGCGTGATGTCGATGCGGTTGTCACCGACGAAGTACCGGTTGGTATGGGGTACGGGCTCGTTTTGGTGCCTGCCGTCGAGACTGGCGGCAACGGTGTGGTCGAACGCGAAGGCGTTCCACGCAAATCGTCCGCCCGGTTGCAGGGACGCGGCGACCCGTTCGAAGGTTCGGCGCCGGTCGGCCCAGGTGGGCAGGTGCAGGAGAGCACGGAACGGGCAGTAGATCAAAGCCGCCGGTTCGGTGACCGCTAGGTCGCGCATGTCCCCTTCGCGCAACTCGAGCTGGACATTCGCCGCACGTGCGTTGGCGCGTGCCTGGCCGAGCATGGCAGGCGATGAGTCAATGCCGACGAGCGGCCGTCCGGTGGCGCGCGCGACCGGGATGGCCACTCGTCCGTTACCCACCGCGAGTTCGACGATCGGCCCGTTTGCGTTGCGCGCGAGATCGACGTAAAGGCGATGTCGGCCGTCATGCTGGCCGACCACTCGTCGTAGTGGTGCGAGAACTCCTCGTCCCAGGTGATCACCGGCCCATGCTATGGGCGACGTCTCCGCCATTCCGTACCCGTGTTGACGTGGTCGGATGTTGGCCTGGAATGATCCGAAGAATGATGAGGTTGTCGCGCGCATGAGGTCTGTTGTCTATTCCCGGACCGGTGACTCATCGGTTCTTCGGCTCGTGGATCGCGATGTGACCGAACCAGGGCCTGGCGAGGTCCGGGTCCGCGTCGTCGTCTCCGGTGTCAACCCCACCGACTGGAAGGCGCGCCTCGGCTATGGCGATGGCGCACCGCCGCCGTTCCCGGAGGTCACGCCGAACCAAGACGGCGCTGGTGTGGTGGACGCCGTCGGGGAGGGGTCGTCGATCTTGCCGTAGGCGATCGAGTCTGGATGTATCTTGCGGGCCACCAGCGGCCGACGGGTACTGCGCAGGAGTACACGAACCTGCCAGCTGACCGGGTCGTACGACTTCCCGGCGGCACAAGCTTTGAGATCGGCGCCAGCCTCGGCGTACCGGCCATGACCGCTCACCGCGCCCTGACAGTGTCAGAGGACGGACCGACGCGGCTGCAGCCCGGTGCGCTCACTGGCAAAGTGGTGCTGGTGGCCGGAGGTGCGGGTGCCGTGGGTCACGCCGGCATTCAGCTGGCGCGCTGGGCCGGTGCTACCGTCGTCGCCACCATCTCCGGCCCGGCTAAAGCGGCTCTTGCGACGGCAGCTGGTGCCCACCATGTGATCAACTACCGCGACGAGGACGCAGCAACTGCCATCAAGAGCGTTGCGCCTGACGGTGTCGACCTGGTGGTCGAGGTCGCGATTTCGGCCAACTCACAGCTAGACGCCGAGGTCGTCAAGCCTCGTGCATCGATTGCCATTTACGCCACGGACGGTGGCGGTGAGTTCACGCTCGACGTCAGACAGAACATGATCAAGAACGTGCGCTACCAATTCGTCCTGCTCTACACCGTCGGCGAGGCGGCCCTGACCGCAGCCGTAGAGGACATCACGCTCGCGCTCGAGGACGGAGCGCTACCTGTGGGGGAGAGCGCCGGCCTGCCGCTGCACCGTTTTTCGCTGCGGGACACAGCAGCCGCGCACCAGGCCGTCCAAGACGGCGCAGTCGGAAAGGTACTCATCGACGTGTCCTAGGAGCAATCCACACGAGACGACACGACCGGGGTCATTCGTCCGCGGTCTGCAGATTCCGGACGACGCCGGCCTGACGAGCGTTCAACCAACCAGCTTCATAGAGCCATCGCGCGGCGTCCCGGTATGTATCCACCAGCGGCCGAGGCTGAGGCCCAAACTCTTTACGGGCTCGCGAGTCGTCACATCGCGTGTCGTACCTGTGCAGGAGTACAGCGTCCAACCCCAATGGCCGCAAGGCCGGCGCGATCCGCTCAGGTGCCCGGATCAGCAACCGGATGGCATGTCCATGCTCGACGAGGGCAGACACTGTATGTGCTCCGACAAAGCCGGTGCCGCCTGTCACGAGCACACGCACTCCGACCCTCCACGAACGACCGCACCGACCCTACTGTTACCTGGGCCGCCTCGTAGCCATGGCTCCCGCGGTGGACGACTCTCGATCCGGCAGCAGGCCGGCCGAGGTCCCAACGAATCCGCTCGTTCGGCTGATACGAGCAACGCACCCCGAGAAGGACGGACTCGTTCAAATGCGAGCCAAGGGCCGGGTGAGCGATGGCGATCCGGGACAGCACGTCACGAATCCGGGCGATACGGTCTTGCGCGCCCGTTCGACATCGTCATCAAGCCTTCGGTCCCGACCGTGGAGACCGGTTGCGGCGGACAGCTGCCGCGTTAGCGCCTCAAGCTCCAGACTGGCCGCCTCTGAGGCGCTGACATCGCCATCAAGATCAGCTTCCTCGATCGCCTCCCGCAATTCGCCCACGCGCCGCCGGTAGCGCCGCTTCGCCTCCTCGTCGAGGATCGGATCGGCTCCGGTGACCGCCACATCCCGCCCGAGCAGGGTATAGACGTGGACCTCGCGCCCGGGCGCTTCCGGCAGGGTCGCGAGGTCGTGCAACCCTTTCGCATCCGGCAGGTGCACTCGACCCCGGCGTACGCCAGCCGCCAGGTCGAGCCTTCTCGTCGGAAGCACGCGGTGGTATCCGCCGTCTCGTTGTTTCGATTCCTGCTCGTCGCAATGCCATCGCGGTAACCGGCCCGGCGATACCGCCGCCGATGATCATGGCTGTTGGGATATGGGTCATGGCTTTTCCTTCCAGTGCAAGTGATCAATGCCTTCCGGCTACCGCGGTTGATGAGCTTGCGCGCCGGTAGGCGAGCCAACCCATGGTGACGAACCAGGCCAGGATTTCCACGAAGAGCAGTCGCTGGGTGAGGCCAGCGATGCCGTGCCCCGCAGCGACGGCTGCCTGATTGAACGACACGTTGTAGACGACAAACAGCACCAGCGTGAGCGGGGCGGCAAAGAGCAACCCGTTGCCGAACCGATGCCAACCGGGAAGGCGGCGGAGCAGCAAGCCAGTGATCAAGAAGCTGATCACCGGAGTGGCCAGCATCAGCATGGCGCCGAACAAGTGCATCACCGGGGTCTCGAGCGTGAACAGGCCGATGATGATCAGACCCACCGGCGCCAGGGCTAGCAAGAGTGCCGCTGGCTATTCTCGCTGCCGGCCGGCCGCCGGGAGGCAGAGTGAGGAACACGCCGACGACGCCGGCCAGCAACAACAGCCCGCTGATGATGAAGGCCGGGTTCATGTAGCGAGCTGTCTCGCCCAGTCCCAGACCACTGATCGGCTGGGTGATCGCTGAGTACGGCGAGATCCAAATCCCGGCGACCGTATAGCCGGGGCTTACGGCGCCGAGAATCAGCCAAGCCAGCGTAAAGCAGAACCTGGGCCCGCGAGGGCGCCAAGGGCTAGCCAACGCGGCCAGCTCAGGTTCGCGTTTCCTGTCGAGTTCGGCAGGTGTTTGAGGGAGGTAATGGTACTCATGGCGAAATAGTAGTCACAACAACTAGTGTTAATACAACTAATAAACTTGAAACTAGTGTAAGGTTCCTCGACGTGATGACGACCATCCGCCGGTCAGCGCTGGCCTTGGCGATCTTGGGGCTACTGGAAGACGGCCCGCTGCACCCTTACGGCATGCAGCAGCTGATCAAGCGGTGGCGGAAGGATGAGGTGATCAATGTCGGCCAGCGGGCAACGCTCTACAAGGTGATCAACAGACTCTCCGACGCCGGCTTGATCAAGCCCTCCGGCACAACCCGGGAACACTCATATCCCGAACGCACCAGCTACGAGCTGACCGACGCGGGTCGCGCCATGCGTCAGCGGTGGATGGCTGAGGTGCTCTCGACCCCTCGCAATGAGTTTCCGGAGTTCCCAGCAGGGCTGTCCTTCATCCCGCTCTTGACGCCCGAGTCCACACGAGAACTGCTCACAACCAGACGAGAACTCTTGGTGAAGCGACTGGATGAGCGGGACGCGTTGATCGCCAGTGCAGGCTTTCCGCTCCCGCGTGCCACGATGCTGGAGACCGAGTACCTGCACGCCACGACCGAGGCGGAAATCCGCTGGCTTGACAGTGTCCTCACAGGACTGGACGACGGCTCGATCTCATGGAGCCCGCGAGAAATGCGCGAAGCTGCGGCCCGCCTCGATGACAGCTAGTGACATGATCAGGCAGCTGAACGTCAAGGTTCACAAGCCGGCAGCCATCTCTCCCCAGATGTCCTCCAGATAGCGGTCAGCCTCGCGCAGCCCTGCCAGCCATTCATCCGCCGAGGAACCCGACCCGTTGGCCTTGGCCCGGTAGATGTCCATCAACGCCGCCCGTACGCCGGGAGCCATGGTGCTGGCGTTACCGCAGACATAGATCACCGCCCCGCCCTCGATCAGATCCCATACCTCGTCCCGCTTCTGCTCGATCAGGTGCTGGACGAACGTTCGAGGCTGTCCGGGCTCCCGCGAGAAGGCCGTTTGCAACTTGGTGATCCCTGACGCTTCGAACGCCCTGAGCTCGTCGGCGTAGAGCATGTCATGCTCAGCGTTTCGGCAGCCGTAGAAGAGCATCGACTTGCCAACGGGGACGCCCTTCTCCGCCAGGGCGGCGCGCTCTTGCAGGAAACCGCGGAAGGGAGCCATCCCGGTGCCGGCCCCGACCATGATCATCGGAATGTGCGGGTTCTCCGGCGGTCTGAACGGGATGGTCGGCTTGCGAACAAAGGTGAACTGGGTGCTGTTCTCCATGCTGCTCGCCAGGTGGTTGGAGGCCACTCCGTTGAAGTACCCGTCGCCGCTGCGGGCGGGCCCATGGAGGACGCCGACCGTGAGATGGCAGGTGCTGGTCACCGCGGGGAGGAGGAAATGGAGTAGTAGCGCGGCCGCATGGGTGGCAGCAGCTCCGAGGTAGACGTTGAATGGCAGGTCGATGCTGGGAAGTCGTCCAGCAGTTCGAGCACCGACTGCCGGCGGGTTGCCACCCGCTCGCGATAGGCCTCCCGGCCGGCCTCGTCGAGGCCGGACATGGTCTGCAGCTCGCTCCGCCTCTTTCGGGGTCCGTGGCGTATCGGGCCAGCACGGCAAGATCATTGCGGCTGGCGACGTCCTGCAGCTCTACGCACGCGCCAAGAATGCCGAGCAGCGGCGCCGGTTCTCCCAGCGGAATGTGGGTGTAGGTCCCGCCGCCCGTCGGGTTGATGGTGACGTAGGTGCCGGCATCGAGACCGAACCGAGCCATCACCTGGCGGATAAGGTCGACGTTGTTGCGGGGAGCACGCCGAGATGATCACCGGTCTGGTACTCCATTCCGGCCGGCAACGCCAGCTCAATATGGCGGGCGGACCGCGAGTCGCCATCGGACTGACCGTTCCGGAGCAGCTCCCGGTTGACCACCAGAGTCGATCGGATTGGCCCGGTAGGACATGACGACGGGGTTGGTGGTCTGCTTGTTCTCCATAGTGAGGCGTAGTCGGGGCTCAGTCGTAGACGCCGTAGCGGACTCCGTTGGGAGGGCCAGGCTTTCTGCCAGCGACGACCACAAGCCCCGATACCACTCCGAGAACTGACCGTCGAAGTCGGAGCGAGCATCGCCCTCGCCGCGCGGGTGCACTCGGCGGGCACCGTGAGCCTCGAGCTGCACATCGATCAGATGTCGGTACGGCCTGGTAGGTCGACGCCCAGTCCATGTTGCCGCAGCCGAAGACTGAAAAAGCTAGACCGGCGCCCGGCGTCGGAGGGCGTCGCGGAGTCTGTGATCCAGCGGCAGAACCGGTCGGCATTGTCCGGCGGGTGGCCGTTGTAGGACGCGCACACGACGACCAAGGCTCCCTCGTGCGGCAGCTCGCCCGTGTGATCATCTAGAGCTCCCAACGTGACGGCGTAACCGCGGTCGGATCCATCCTGCGCAATTCGACTGGCAATCCCCTCTGCGGTCCCCAGGTTGGACCCGAACAGCACCATGAGCGGGGTGTTATGTCCCTCCCCAGTCCGTTGTGGGCGCGCCTTGGACTCAGCGGCTTGCCCGTTGGTTGGCACGGTGGTGATCGCGATCGGTGCGGTTCCGGTGGTTCGACCGGAGCGCAGCTTGATCTGAATGGACAAGCCCTCGGGCTTGATCGTCAGACCTTCTTTGATCTTCAGCTCGTAGTTCAGATAATCCACGAACTCGAAGCGTTGCAGCAGCATGCCGAGGACGAGCATCGCTTCTTGCATCGCGAACTGGCGCCCGATGCAAGCCCGCTGACCCGAACCGAACGGCTTGAACGCGTTGGGCGGAAGCTGCGACCGTGTCTCGGGCCGGAAGTGGTCAGGGTTGTATTCCTCGGCGTCGGCGCCCCAGACGCTCGGGTCGCGATGGAGCATGATCGTCAGTCCAGTAACCGAGGATCCCTTCGGCATCAGGTACGGCCCGACCATGGCGTCCTGGTATGGGTAGCGCGTGAACGCCGCCACGGTGGGCCACAGCCGTAGAGTTTCGCTGAGGATCTGATTGACGTAGGTCAGGCCCTGCACTTGCTGGTAGGTGGGCAGCAGCGAGGTGTCGGTGCCGAGGACCCGATCGACCTCCTCCTGCGCGCGGGCGACCACCTCGGGATGTTTGATCAAAAAGCTGATGGTGAAGGAGAGCAGTCCGCTGGTGGTTTCGTGACCGGCAATCAGGAAGGTCTGGCACTGGGCCACAATGTTGTCGTCGCTCAGCTTCTCGCCGGTCCGCTTGTCCACCCCGGTCAGCATGGCGCTGAGCAAATCCTTGTGATCTTCGACGTTTCCGGCGCGCCGACGCTCGTCGATGATCTGTTGAACTTCGCCCTCCATGTAGCGGTAGTTCTCGGTCAGCTTCCGCGAAGCACCGCGCCGCAGCTTGGTCTGGATGGGCAGTGCCCGGGCGCGTTTTTGACTCTCTCCCAACACGCCGTACATGGCCTCGACGAACGGATGCATGGTGTCGCGGTAGAAGGAGTTGAAGCGGTAGCCGAAGCCGCACAGCGCGATCGTGTCGAGGGTGAGCCGGGTCATGTCAGCGGTGACATCGACCGGTTCGCCCGGATTCAACCGCTCCCACTTTTGCATCAACTGCGTCGCGATGTCATTCATCATCGGCACGTAGTCCCGCATCGCCTGCTGGCTGAAGTTGGGCAGCAAGATGTTGTGTGCCTTCGACCAGTTCGGATCATCGGTGTCGGAGGTGAACAATCCGGCGCTCCGGCCGAAGCTTCGGACCGCCTTCTGACCGTCACCGACGAGCTTGTCGAATCGCTCGTCGTCGCACAGATCGTCGATCATCGCGAGGCCTGAGGCCGCGAACCGATCACCGGCCGGGGTGCGCAATCGGATCATGGGACCGTACTCGCGGACCAGCCCCATCAGCGTGACGATCGTGCGTTCGGGGGGCACGTCGAACATGTTGCCGACGACCGGTAGACCCTTCGGTCCTGGAATGTCATCAACCGTCAACGGTGTGGTCTGACGGTCCTCAACCGGCTGCGGTGTAGTCATGCGGATTGCCTTTCAGATGCGGCCGGTTCAGCGACCCGACCGGCTCGGATGAAGACCACTAGGCCGGCGATCACGACCCAGGCGGGGAAGAGGAGCATGGCCGCTGGGTGCATCAACGTGCTCAACAGCAGGAAGGCCGCCACCAGGTAACTGACCAAGGCCAACCACTTGGGCATGATTCCTGCTTCGCGGAGCAGGGACGTCGTGGTCAGCGCGTACATGCCGGCACCGCGAAGCGCGTAGATGAAGACCATTCCGTAGCCGACCGCGAGCATGCCTCTGGCGAAGTCTGGCTGACGGCAGCGGGGCACTCGTCAGATCCTTCAAGAGCGCAACAGAGCCGGCCGATGCCGTTCCCGCGAAGAGGAGAACGACGAAGAGAATCCCGGATACCAGCTGCAACCCATCCTGGATGGCCGACGGCGACGGCGTGCGGGACTTGATCAGCAGCCGGGTGGTGTGCGCGTGCCAGAGGAACGCGATTCCGGCTAGTGGGATGAGATAGATGCCGACGGTCACAAGCGCGGTGCTACTGCTGTTGTAGAAGGCGGTGATATCCGCATCCGAGGCAGACAACGTGGGCGTCGTATGGACGAGAACCAACGCAACCACAAAGAGCACGGCGAAGAGGATGCCCGTCAGGCTCGATAGCCGGGCGAGTTTGACCGTGGCGGCCTGTGCGGCCCGAGGCTTGGCGCGGGCCGCTTTGGACGCGTCCGGAGACGAGGCTACCGGCGGTGGCGACTGAGGTTGAGTGATCGAGGGCTCTGCCATGATCCTCAGCCCCCCAGATGTCTTCCAGGAATCGCTCGTCCGACCGCAGCCCGGCGAGCCAGCTGTTGCCGTCGGTGGTGACCCCAGACTTCATCCGGAACACTTCGATGAGCGCGGTGCGTACGCCAGGTGCCATCGTGTTGGCATTGCCGCAGACGTAGATATTTGCGCGCTGGTTCTGGATAAGGTCCCAGACCTCATCTGCTCGCTGCACGATTGGCGTGCTGCACGTAGCGCCGCTGTGGATCTCCCTCGCGGGAGAAGACAGCATCAACCTTGACAACGCCGTCGGCTTCATAGGCGCGCAGCTCGTCTTGGTAGAGGTAGTCGTCTTTGGCGGTGCGGCAACCGAAGAACAGCAACGAGGTGGCGATGGGCACACCGTCGGCCTTGCAGCGCGGCCCGCTCCTGCAGGAAGCCGCGGAAAGGAGCCAGCCCGGTGCCGGCCCCGATCATGATCATCGGAATGTGCGGATTATCCGGCGGCCGGAAGGCGATGGTCGGCTCGCGTACGAAGGCGAACACTGTGCTGTTCGGGGCGTTCGATTCCAGGTAGTTCGAGCAAACTCCAGCGAACTCGCCGGTCCCGGAGCGCGCCGGCCCGCGCAATACTCCGGTGGTAACGCTGCACATGTCGGGGCTGACCATGGGCGAGGAGGAGATTGAGTAGTAGCGGGGCCAGCAGCGGTGGCAGGCGGTCCAGGAACACCTCGAACGGCATGTCACACGCGGGGTAGTCCTCGAGCAGGTCGAGCAACGAACGGCCACGCGCCAGCACGTCATTGCGGAACCTGGTTTGAGACTCATCATCGGTGCCGACGAGGCCCTCGAGCGACGATCGTTGCTCCGGATCGCTGGTGTAGCGAGCCATCACCTCGATGTCGCTGCGGGTTGCCGGATCCTGAAGCTCGACGCAACTGCCCAGGATGCCGAGTAGCGGGGCTGGCTCGTCGGTCGGCAGGTGAGTGTGGCTGCCGCGGTTCGGGATGATCGTGACATAGGAGCCGGCGTCCAGGCCGAAGTGCAGCATGACGCGACGGATGAGGTTGATGTTGTTGCGCGGCAGCACACCAGATGGTCGCCTGCCTTGTAGGCCACGCCGGAGGGTAGGGCGACTTCCAGGTGCCGGGTCGAGCGGGCGGCGTCAGCTCCCAACAGCTCACGGTTGTCACGCACGACCGCTGCCTGCGCGTGGTAGGACATGATCACCGGGTTGGTCACCTGCCGATTCGTCACGGTGACCGCGAGCCGCGGCTGACTGTCGTCTGTGTCGTGGGGCGCATCAACCCCGAGCGCGTTGGCGATGTCCTGCCACAGCGTGTCGTGCCAGTTGCGGTACGCCGCATCGAAGTCGCCGCGTGCGTCGCCGGCACCACGTGGGTGAATGCGGGTGGCGCCGTGTTGCTCGAGTCCCGCATCGAGTTGGGTGGGAACTGCCTGGTACGTGGTGGCCCATTCCGTGTTGCCGCAGCCGAAGACGGTGTACGACAAGTCTTCATACGCGGTGGGCCCCGCCTCGCTGAGCATTTGATGGAACTTGACGGCATTATCTGGGGGAGGCCGTTGTAGGAGGCGCAGACGATGATCGCGGCCTTCGCCGGCACGTGCTCGACGTAATCGTCCAGTGAGCCCACAGTTACGTCGTACCCACGCTCGATACCCTCTTGCGCCAGGCGATTGCGCGATGCCCTCAGCGGTACCGAGGTTCGAGCCGAACAGCACTGCCAGCGGCGTATGGTGCGCATTGCTGACACCCGGCCCGGACTTCGGTCTGAGCTGTCGCGGAGACAGCGACCGGCTCCGCTTTGTCGATCGGCCGATCTGCTCGTCGCGCGACCTGAATGTAGAGGTCGGCCGGCTTGACGGTCAGAGTCACCTTGGTGTGCAACCGATAGTTCGGATCCTTGATCAACTCGAACCGCTGTAGCAGCATGCCCAGCACCAGCACGGCCTCCTGCAGGGCGAACTGCCGTCCGATGCAGGCCCGTTGCCCGGTGCCGAACGGCTTGTACGCATTCGGAGGGATCGCACTCATCCGCTCCGGCGTGGTGTGGTCGGGATTGAACTCCTCGGCGTCCTCGCCCCAGATGGATTTGTCACGGTGCAACATCGGGGACAGGACCATCATCCCCAGGTCCTTCGGGATCGCGTAGCGCCCGCCACCGATGACAGTGTCCTCCCTCGCGTGACGCCTGAATCCCGCCGCCGTCGGCCACAGCCGCAGCGCCTCATCGAGAACCTGGCGTACGTAAGTCAGCTCATGCAGCTGATCGAAGGTCGGTTGCAGAGTGCCGCCGAGTACGCGATCAACTTCCTCACGCGCTCGGTCGAGGTATTCCGGATGCTCGAGCAGGAAGTAGATGGCGAACGACAACAGTCCACTGGTCGTCTCGTGGCCGGCGACCAAGAACGTGATGCACTGAGCCCGGATGTTTTCATCCGGTAGGGTCAGTCCGGTCTGTTTGTCGACTCCAGTGATCATCCGGCCGAGCAGGTCCGTGTTGTCCGCGGCATCACCCATGGCTCGGCGTTTGCGGATCAGATCATCCACCAAGCTGGCCATAAAGGCCTGATCCTCTTCGAACTGGCGCTGTGCACTGATCTTGAGCCGGGTCTGGATCGGCAGCTGGCGGAGTACGCGTCTGCGCCTCGTCGAGCACTCGGACCATCGCCTGGACGAATGGATGCGGCGTCTCGCGATAGAACGAATTGAACCGGTATCCGAAACCGCACAACGCGATCGTGTCGAGAGTCAGCCGAGTCATGTCGGCCGGGACATCGATCTCTTCGTCAGGATTGAGTCGATCCCACTTGTTCATCAGCTGATCGGCGATGTCGATCATTGCCGGCATGTAGTCCCGCATCGCCTGCATGCTGAAAGGCGCCATCAGGAGGCCGTGCGCACGGGCCCACATCGGGTCATCGGTGTGGGCCGTGAACAGGCCAGCATCAACTGGGCCCTCGGCCAAGATCGACAGGCCTGCGGTGATGACCTTGTCGAAGCGAGCGTCGTCGCAGATCTCCGAAACCAGGTCGACGCCGGACACCACTACCGAGATGCCACCAGGTGTGGTCAGCTTGAAGATCGGCCCGTACTGGCGAGCAAGGGACATCAGGCTTTCGATCGGCTGCGACAGATCGATGGCCCGAACGTTGCCGAGGAACGGCAGTCCAGGAGGACCGGGGAAATCTTCAGGTGCAAGCGGTTCGGTCATGCAGGCGCCCTCTCCTGGATCTTGCTGACTTGGCAAGACGACGCGGCGAATCACGGTGGGGGCATCCGTGATCGAAGAGTCGCACGTGCGCGCGCAGGCGAGCATCACCCACTGGGGTGAATCAGGTCTGCGGTGAGTTAACGAGGAATCAGATCCTGGACGGCACGCATTTGATCGGTGAGTGACTCCATGACGCGCTGGGCCGTCAGCGGCAGATAAGTACCAGAGACCGGCTCGTACCGAAACTGCCAGCTGATGGTGTTGTTCGAAAGGTAAGTACGTTGACGGCCAGCTTGGTGCCGTCGTTGGTGGTCAAGCACGTAGGCGATTCTGGCGGTGGCGTACTGGCGTCCGGGGATGAGCGGCGTGACGGTGAGCATTCCTCGGCTCGCCGGGCGCGCATGTACCTCCACTGGAACATCTCGGCAATTGTCGAGTACGGCGGTGAGCCGCTGATACTCCCGGTCGGCGCTTGCCACATCAGCGGAACCGATAGGTGAAGAGCGATACCGCCGAGCGGTTGAGCTCCCAGAATGTTCCAACTCCGTCGAGCGCTTCTCGCGGCGGCCGATTCAACACGGTTGCTTCGAACAATGGCTGACAGGCGGAGGGGAGGATGTAGCCCATCCTCTTCGCTGCGTCGAATGCGGGTCGATCACCGAGGCGTCATTGGTGCCATCGGAGCGCACCATGCCGGCGTAGACGCCTTGCAAGTCGGAAAGGGAGAACAGCGGCGCCGGAGTTGGCCAGAATCGCCAGAGCCAGCAGTCCGGCAACAAGCGCCAGGACGACCGCGACCAGTATGAACTTGCCCCGCCGCGACAGTCGGCCGGATTCGTCTAATCCGACAGTCAGGACCTCAGGTTCGGACTTTGGTGACGTGGTCGTCACAGCTCGATCGTAGTCACCGGAACGGTCCCTAGGCTGCACTCGGCTTGTCTTAATGGGTGAGGTTATTGGCGGCGGCTCCCATGTGCTCGTGGACCGCGGCAGCAGCCGCCTCCGGGTCACCGGATGCAATGGCGTCGACGATCATCTTGTGCCGAGCGACGTTCATGTTTCGGACGGCCCGCTCCGTGCCGGCGAAACATGATCGACATCCGGATGGAACCTTCGAGGGACTCCCAGGTGTGCAGCAACGTGTCGTTGCCAGGTGAGTCGGCACAGGGCGCGGTGGAAGTTGAGGTCGGCCTCGATCCTTCCTTTGAGATCCACATCAGCGCGAGCCTCGCTCATGGTGTTGAGGAGACTGCGCAACTCGGCGACTGCTTCGGCTCGGTCGGTTCGCTGGGTCAGCGCTCGTGCGGCCATGGCCTCGAGGGCCGCCCGTACGGCGAAGATGTCACAGATCTCTTTCGGCCCAAGGTGGCGCACGTACAAGCGGCCCCTTGCGCCAGCGGTGACCAGCCCTTCCTGCTGTAGTTGTCGCATAGCTTCGCGGAGGGTGCCGCGGCTGATCTGGAGCCGTTCTGACAGCTCGGTTTCCACCATTGGGGTCCGAGGTGGCAACTCTCCGCTGGTAATTGCCGTGCGCAGTGAAGCCAGCGCCTGCTCGCGGAGGTTGATCTTGGTGAGCCCAACTAGACCCGATGCTGAGGTCATGTGTGGTCCTTGCGGTCAGGGGCGCTGCCGAGGTTGGTCGACATCTGCTACGTCACCACTCATGCAGGCCTGCGTGTCAACAGTCAACCGAGGTTGTTGACAGTCGACCGCTGACGTGCATACGCTCCGCGTGAGCGAACAGGCAGCCGCGGCGACGAGCGCCGGGCGCCTGAACAAAGGGTGCTGCCCATGGCGCCGCAACGCACCGTTGTTGATCACCGAGCCCTTGACTCGGAGCTGAGAAAGCCCTTGTTGGCAACGAGTTGCGCTTCTGATCGAAAGATCCGTCGGAGCCGCAGGGCGCTCTTTACGCAGAGCGTCCGGAGTGCGACGATCAACCACAACAATCTGGACACGTGCGAGTTGCCCGCGTTGATTCTGGGTACGCAACGTGATGGGTTTGAGTCTGAGTTCTTGCTGAGAGCGAGGCGAGGCAGTGAGGCAGGTCGCCGCAGAGGCACAGGCTGCCTCAGCCGCGCTCCTCGAGGCCCACGCAATCCATTCACCATGCAGCGCGCGTGCTCTTTCGTGCTGCACCAAGCCATCACCCGACATAGGTCGTCCCTACACCGGCTGCTGGCAACACACATCCGAGGAAGGAAAGAATGAACGACAATCACGAATCAGATTGAGCCGTCAATGCAGACGGCCGGCAGCGGAGCCGACTGGAGGACCACGTGGACTCCCAGCCGCCGACACTTCCTCACTCTCGACCGGTCTCGCCCTGGGCGGTGCCGCTCTGGGTCTCGGAGTTTCGGCGTGCGGCACAGCGCAGACCGGTAGCAGCGCCGGGCAAGCGAAGGGACGTGCCGGCGCGGCCGGAGAGACGCTGTTCGTGGCCGGCTTCCAATGGGGTCCGCCGAAGAGCTTCAACCCGCTTGCGGCCTCGCCCGACTGGCCGACGAACGTCCTCAGGCACCACCGCAGTTCATCTATGAGAGCCTGCTGCGCTTCAACCTTCTTGACGGCTCGCTCTCCCCGGGTCTGGCCAAGGAGCTCCAGCAGCCCGGATGACCAGACATTCACTGCTGCCGCTTCAGGACGGCACCAAGTGGTCCGACGGGTCCGACCTCACCGCCGACGACGTCGTCTTCACCTTCGAGCTCGGCAAGACCGCGCTCGGTGACCTTCGCCACGATGTGGCAATACATCGACTCGGTCAAGGCCACCGATCCTCGGACGGTCGAGTTCAAGCTGAAGTCAAGCCATACAACCCCATCATCGTCAAGAACTTCATCGCGAGCATCGCTCATCGTGCCCGAAGGCGGTCTTCGGCAGCATCTCGCCGGACAAGATCCCATCAGACACCAACCTCAAGCCGATCGGCTCCGGGCCCTTCTTGCTGGATAAGTACGACCAGACCCAGGTCAACCTCAAGCGGAACGACAACTACTGGGGCAAGACCGCGTTCGGCACCCCGCCGATGACCACCATCAACCACCCGATCTTCAAGAGCAACAACGACGGCGACCTCAAGTTGGAGAGCGGCGAGATCGATGCCAGCCAGCAGTTCACCGCCCAGATCTGGAAGATGTGGGAGGCCGGCAAGCCGGTCAGCACCTGGATGAAGAAGAAGCCGTACCACGTGCCCGGCCAAATCCCGCTGCTGATCTTCAACCTGAACAAGCCGGGCCTGGAGGACCCGAAGGTCCGGCTGGCCATCGCCTACGGCATCGACTACCCGAATATCGCCACCACCGCCATGTCGGACTACTCCGAGCCCGCCAACGCCAGCCTTATTGTTCCGACCGGGTATGAGTCGAAGTTCTACGACGCCGCGGCGGTAGCAGTCGGAGGGCTGGACGTTCGACCCGGCCAAGGCGATCGAGATCTTGGAGGGCGACCTGAAGGCCAAGAAGGGCTCAGACGGCATCTACGAGCTGCCGGACGGCACCAAGCTCGGCGGCTGGAAGTTGATCACCCCGACCGGGTGGACCGACTGGAACACCGCCTGCGAGATCGTGGCCAAGTCGGCCAAGGAAATCGGGATCGGCATCAGCACCGAGTTCCCGCAGGTCCCGACGATGTATGCCAAGCTCGCAGAACGGCGACTTCGACTTGTGCATGTACACCTACACCGGCGTCAATCCGGCCAGCCCGTGGATCCGTTTCCGCGACGCACTGGATGACCGAGGCGTGCCGGCATTACGGCAAGACTGCGTTCTGGAACTACAACCGGTTCAAGAACGCCGATGTCGCGGCCCATGTCGACGCCGCTGCGGCCGCGCGAAGTCCGATGCCGAGGCCAAGACGGCGTACTCGGCTCTCGACAAGATCTATCGCGAGAACATTCCGGTGGTGCCGCTGATGTACCGTCCGCTCGACTTCTACGAGTTCAATGCGAGCAACTGGGAGAACTTCCCGACCGAGGAGAACCCGTACGCTCCGCCCATGTGGCAGGGTGCCGGCATCCAGTGGCTGTTCAAGATCAAGAAGGTCGGAACCTAGATCCCCGATAGCTCCGACACAAAGGAGCGAAGGCGGCAACCATGGCGCTAGCGAAATACATCGGTCGCAAAGTGGCCTGGACCCTCGTGGTCTTCGTCGTGGCCCTGCTGCTGAACTTCCTCCTCCCTCGCCTCATCCCGGGCAATCCGGTCGACGCCATCGTCGGCCAGCTTGCTCAGGGTGGAGGCACCGGAGGTGAACAACTGGAGCAGATCCACGAGCACTACATGGCAGGAGTTCGGCCTCGACAAGCCGTTGTGGCAGCAGTTCTTCATCTATGTCGGCAACGTGTTCCAGGGCGACCTCGGCACCTCGTTTGCGCAGTATCCAGCCTCGGTCAACACCCTGATCGCGCAGGCGCTGCCCTGGAGTATCGCGATCCATGCTTCCGGCGATCCTCATCGGCTGGATCGTCGGCAACCTGCTCGGCGCAGTGGCCGCGTTCAAGGGCGGCTGGCTGGACCGGGGCGCCTTCATCGGGTCGCTGTTCCTCTCCAGCGTCCCGCCGTTTGCGCTGGCCATCATTCTGCTGTTCCTGGTCGCGGTGAAGGGGGCATCCTGCCGGTCGGCGGAGCGTACTCCTTCGGTTTGACGCCGGAGTTCTCCTTGGCGTTCTTCGGTGACGCCATTACCTACTGGTGGTTACCGTTCTGGTCGCTCGTCCTGGTCTTCATCGGAGGCCAGGCGGTGGGCATGCGATCCATGGCCATCTACGAGCTCGGCTCGGATTATGTGAACTACAACCGTGGCCTGGGCGTCAAGGAGGGCCACACGGTCCGCTACATCTTCCGCAATGCCATGCTGCCGCAGTTCACGGGCCTGGCGCTGTCCATCGCCGCCATCATCACGGGCGGCCTGATCACCGAGCTGGTGTTTTCCTACCCCGGCCTCGGCAGCTTGTTGTTCAGCCGCCATCGGCCAGAACGACTACCCGGTGATTTCGGCGATCACTCTGTTGATCACGATCGCCGTGCTCATTGCCAACCTCGCCGCTGACATCCTCACCGGCTTCATCGATCCCCGGATACGGGCAGTTCAGAGCGGAGAGCGCTGATGAGTTTACGTGGACTGAGTCCTCGGTTTTGGGTGGCTGCCGTCGCTGGTCGCCTTCGTAGTCCTGGTCGCGGTTGATCGGACCACTGATCGTCTCGACCAGCCCGGATGCCACCGTCGGCGGGCTATACGACAAGCCGCGGTGCTGCGGCCCTCTCATCCTTGGTGCCGACAATGAGGGCCAGAGCGTCATTTCCAATCTGGTTTACGGCACCCGGACCTCGCTGATCGTCGGACTGATCGCGGGACTCATTGGAACCGCGATCGGCCTGCGTGGTCGGTCTGGTTGCCGGCTACCGCGGCGGCTGGGTAGACGATGTGCTGAGCGCCATTGTGAACGTCGGCCTGGCCATCCCGGTGATCGTGATCGTGATCTTGGTCTCGGTGTCACTGCCGCAACGCAACCTCTACACCCTGGCTCTGGTGATCGGGTTTACTCGGCTGGTTCTGGGTGGCTCGCGCAGTACGCGCACAATCCAGCAGCATCCGAACCCGCGAACACATCGACGTGGCCAAGCTCTCCGGAGCCGGGTTCTGGTCAATCCTGCGCCGCGACGTCCTGCCTTACCTGCTCTCGTATGTCGTTATGGCGTGCATCCTGCAGATCTCCGGCGCCATCTTGTTCGAGTCCACGCTGAGCATGCTCGGCCTGGGCGCCTCGAACACGACCAGCCTGGGCACCATGCTCTACTGGGCCATCCAGTGGGGGTCGGTGCGGACCGGAGCCTGGTGGGCGTTCGTCCCACCGACGCTCATGCTGACCTTGATCGTTTTCTCGCTTGCTGCTCCTGCAGTCCAGCCTCAATGAGGTGTTCAATCCGCGGCTGCGTCGAGGTCGGGCCGCGCGGAAGAGGGCTAAGGACGAGGGCGAAGAGCTCGAGGAAGTGCCGGTCGAGGGCGAGGATGCCGGTCCGGTTGGGAGCGGTGGCTTCTTGGAGACGCCGGTTTCGGCAGGACATGGGGAGTCGCGCTGATGGGCACCCTGGTCAATGCTCGAGAACATCCGTGGGGTCTATTACACCGAAGGCAAGGATGTGGTAGCCGTCGACGATGTGTCGATCAAGATCGAGGAGGGCGAGGTCCTCGGGCTGGCTGGCGAGTCGGGAAGCGGCAAGACCACGCTCGGCTCGATCATCTCGCTCATCGCTCGGCCGCCGCTGCATGTGGAGCACGGCACGCTTGAGATCGACGGCCAGGTCCAAGAGCTCGGTGGCCATGCCAAGATTCCGCGTACCTGGCGTGGGGCCGTGGTTTCGATGCTGCCGCAGGGCGCAATGAACTCGATCAGCCCCACCAAGCGGATTCGTCACCTGGTCTACGACGTGATGCGGTCACACGACAGCAAGATCTCCAAGGAAGAGGCGCTCGACCGCGCTCGGGACCGGCTTACGACATTGGGCCTGCCGGCCCGCGTCCTCGACGCGTACCCGCACCAGCTGTCCGGAGGCATGAAGCAGCGCACCGTCACGATCATCAGTACGCTTGCTCAATCCGCGGCTGCTGGTCGCCGATGAGCCAACCTCGGCACTCGATGTGACATCGCAGAAGATCTTGATCGAGATGCTGCTGGAGATGCTGGAGAAGAGGATCATGTCCGGGGTGATCTTCGTGACCCACGACCTACCGGTGCTGCGCACCGCGGCGAACAGGATTGCCGTGATGTATCAAGGCAAGATCGTTGAGCTGGGGCCTACCGAGATCGTGGTCGAGCGTCCCGAGCACCCGTACACCCAGGCGCTGATGAGTTCGGTGCTGGCGCCGGAACCGGCGTACGCCAATACCAGAATCGAGGGAATGAGCACCTTCGACCGCTCCCTCTTCGACGCTCCGGCGGTGATTCACTGATGACTGAGGAGATCTACAGGGCTGAGCACATCGTCAAGACCTTCGGTCACGGCAAGAACCAGGTCCAGGCGGTCAAGGATGTCTCATTCGGCCTCGAGAAGGGACAGGTCACCTGCATCGTGGGCGAAAGCGGTTCAGGTAAGTCGACGGTGGCCAGAATGGTGCTTGGCCTGATGCCCATCACCTCCGGCAAGCTGATCTTTCAGGGCAAGGACGTCACGAACCTCAAGGGACGGGCTCGTACCGAGTACTGGCGGGACGTGCAGGCGGTCTTCCAGGACCCGTTCTCCGCGTTCAATCAGTTCTTCACCGTGGGCAAGCTCCTCGACCGCTCGATGTTGATGGTCGGCAAGAAGGTGGGCCAGGAGCGCCTGGAGGAGTCGCTGGGATACGTCGGCATGGACCTCAGCGTGTTGGACCGCTATCCGCACCAACTCTCCGGCGGTCAGCGGCAGCGGGTCATGATCGCGCGGGCGCTCATGATGCGACCGGAGCTACTGATCGCCGACGAGGCGACATCGATGCTCGACGCATCGCTCCGGGTCAACGTTCTCAACGTCCTCAAGGATCTCCGCGACCAACTCGGCATGACGGTGCTGTTCATCACTCACGACATCGGGCAGGCCTGCTACCTGGCCGATCGGGTGCTGCGTCATGGAGCACGGCGTGATGGTGGAGCAGGGCAAGACCGACGAGGTGATCTTCAACCCGCAGCACGAGTACACCAAACGCCTCCTCGCCGATGTGCCGAAGCTGCACGAGGAGCTTGAGCTGCACGACCTGCGCGAAGAGCTGCAGCAGGCGGGTGAGCTGGCCTGAGGCTCGACCTCGGCCGGGGAGATGCTGCGCACAGATTTGCGCACGGGCTGGACCGTCCGTGCCGTTGGCGGCGACCCGTCAGGACGCGTGCCCGGGACCTATCCGGCCGAGGTGCCAGGCTGCGTGCACACCGATTTGATGGCGGCCGGCGTCATTCGCTGATCCCTACCTGGATGGCAATGAGGCTGCGCTCACGTGGATGTATGACATCGACTGGCGCTACGCGACGGTCTTGGATCCTGGTGATCTTCCGCTGACGCCGACCGGCCCACAGGAGCGGGTCGACTTGGTCTTCGACGGCATTGACACCGTCGCGACCGTTCGAGTCGGTGGAGGGCCGGACAAGATCGAGCTGGGACGCACCTACAACATGCATCGCTCGTACCGTTTCGACATTTCGCCGTACGTCGGTGGCGGCTCGCTCGACCTCGAAGTTGATCTTCACTCAGCCACCGCGTACGCCGAAGCCGAACGACAACGACTTGGGGACCGTCCCAGGGCCTACACGCCGCCGTACAACTTCATTCGCAAGATGGCTTGCAGCTTTGGCTGGGACTGGGGGCCTGATCTTCGCACAGCCGGTCTCTGGAAGCCGGTGCGGCTCGAGCGTTGGAGCGTTGCGCGGCTTGCTCGCGTCATGCCGCTGATCACTGTTGACGACGCTGGTAACGGTCGGGTCGAGCTTGCGGATCGACCTGGAGCGCCTCGACTCCGGCGCGGCGCTCACGCTGACCGCCGACATCCTCGGCCACCGCGTGTCGAGGCGCGGTGACCTGCGGGCGCCGCGAGCGCGACTCTTGTCGTCGACGTTCCCGACGCGCCGGTCTGGTGGCCCGTTGGCTACGGCGAGCAGCCGTTGGCTGACCTCACTCGTCACGCTGTCCGCCGACGATCAGGAACTCGATCGGTGGCAGCGACAGGGTGGGTTTCGAACGGTCGAACTGAGACACCTCCGCGACGACATCGGCACCGCATTCACCATTTCGATCAATGGCCAACCGGTGTTCGTCAAAGGCGTCAACTGGATCCCCGATGATCACTTCCTGACCCGGATCACGGCCGAGCGACTCGGGCGCCGGCTGGACCAGGCCGTCGCCGCCAACGTGAATCTGATACGCGTCTGGGGCGGCGGGATCTTTGAGAGCGACGATTTCTATCGCGGCGTGCGACGAACGTGGAGTGCTGGTCTGGCAGGACTTCTTGCTGGCCTGCGCGGCGTATCCAGAAGAGTCGCCGCTGTGGGAGGAGATCGAAGCCGAGGCCCGGGACAACGTGGTGCGGCTGGCACCCCACCCGTCCCTGGTGCTGTACAACGGCGGAAATGAGAACCTCTGGGGCGAGGCGGACTGGAACTGGCGGTCATCGCTGCACGGCCAGACTTGGGGAGCGAGGTATGCCTACGAGGTCTTTCCCAAGATCGTGGCGGAGCTCGATCCGACGCGGCCGTATATGCGACAACAGCCCGTATTCGCCGCGGGTGGACGGCAGCGAGGTAGCCCATCCCAACGATCCTGATCATGGCACCCACCACCAGTGGGAGGTCTGGAACAACATCGACTACACCGCGTACCGCAGCGAGATTCCCCGGTTTTGCTCCGAGTTCGGATTTCAGGCTCCGCCGGCCTGGCGAACGCTGAGCTGATTGGGTGCATGCGGTCGACGGAGGTGCGCTAGGAGCGGCCAGGTGATCCGAAGAACGACGCGAACTTCCTGCTCCATCAAAAGGCAGCTGACGGCAACGGAAAGCTCGACCGCGGCCTCGTTCGCACACCTCGGCGTCCCTGACGACTTTGTCGATTGGCACTGGGCCACGCAGCTCAATCAGGCGCGTGCGGTGGCGTACGCGATCGATCACTACCGGAGATGGTGGCCGCGGACGGCGGGCGCGATCGTCTGGCAGCTCAACGACTGCTGGCCGGTCACCTCGTGGGCCGCGATCGACTTCGAGGAACGGCCCAAGCCGTTGTGGTACGCGTTGCGGCGCGCGTTTCGCGCCGCGGAACCTGGTCTTCGCCACTGAGGACGGGATCCTCTCCGTCGTGCTGACTCAACGACACTGACCAGCCATGGCGGGGTGAACTCAGCGCTGAGCCGCGAGCAACTCGACGGTGAGATCCGCGCGACCGTCACGGTGCAGGTCAACGTCGAGCCGAGGACGGCTACGCCGATCGCTCGTGCCGGACGCTCTCTCACACCCGCAGGACCGCACCGCTGAGATCGTCGTTGCTCGCATCGAGGGTGTGACGAGGGTGCACACGTTCGTGGAGGACATCGAGCTCGCGCTGGAGGCAGATCCGCTGGACGTTCAGGTCGAGCCGACCGACGACGGGTATGCCGTCAGCGCGACAGCGCGCACGCTTGCCCGCGACATCACGCTGCTCGCAGATCGAGCGGCAGCCGACGCGACGGTCGACGATGCTCTGGTCACCTTGACCGCAGGGCAGAGTGCGACGTTCCGCGTTCGGACGAAGGCGAGCGAACTCCAGGAAACACTTGACCGACCACCCGTCCTTCGCACCGCGAACGACCTCCAGCACACTAAGACGGGTGTTCGGCGAAGCTGAGATCGTCGTGCCGGCAGAGCTCGCCGGGTTGCACGAAAAATATTCAGGTGAGGAGGGCCGGCGCTGGATCGCCGGGCTGCCGATCATGGCTGCGAGCTCCATGGATCGATGGCAGTTGGCGATCGACGGCCAGGTGGCATCCGGCGCGGTTGCGCTGATCATTCCGGTCGTACGCCGCGACGGCTCGAAGGCCGTGCTGAAGCTGCAGCCCGTTGACGACGAGACTGGCGGTGAGCCTGCGGCCCTGAGGACATGGGCGGGCCAGGGAGCGGTAAGGCTGCTGGAGCACGATCCCGGCTCGGGGGCGATGCTGCTCGAGCGGCTCGACGCGTCGCGGGACCTGATCGACAATGGAAGATGATCTAGCCGCCGCGCAGATCATCGCGGAGCTGTTGGTTCGACTCAACTCTGCGCCCGCTCCATCAGGTCTGCGCCGCCTCGGCGATGTCGGGGCGGCCACTCTGGCCGGCACGCCGGAGGCAGTTCGGCTGGCATCCGATCCCGATGAACGGCGACTCCTGATCAGCTGCGCCGACCGTTTCCAGGAGTTGATCACGGATCGGCTCGATGATCGTTTGTTGCATTGGGATCTGCACTACTTCAATACGCTTTCCACGCTGGATCGAGCAACGGCGAGTGGAAGGCGATCGATCCGAAACCGCTCAGCGGGGATTCCGGCTTCGAGCTGTTACCAGCGCTGTGGAACCGCTGGGACGATCTGCTCGCTACCGGGCGACCTCCCGCGGGCCTTGTTGCGCCGTTTCGACCTCATGACAGAGGTTCTCGGGCTGGACCGATCGCGCGCCGCCGGCTGGACCCTGGGACGCGTGCTCCAGGTCGCCGTCTGGGATCTTGTCAGATTCACCGAGGGCTACATCTGATCCCGCACATCGCACTATTGCTGAGGTGCTCATCGACAGATATCCGGGCTGAACTGGTCCCCGATTCCGGTGCCAGCCCACTGGGTTAACCGGCTGGCCGGAGCAGATCGCCACGCCGCGGATCGGCGATTGAGCAGAGCTGAGATTCGCTACCGCGCCTGGTGAGCACGACATCGGTGAACACCAGCGGGTAGGTGTGCAGCGTACGAATGATGGCCGGCGCGTCCATCGGTGGTGATATCCCCGATGCCGGTGCCGATGGTCTGGGCCTGTATGTGGAGGTGTGGCTCGGTCGTATTGCCCGAGTTCCCCACTTTGGCAATCGGCTGGCCCAGCTCGACGTGATCGCCCACCTTCGACCTGGATGCTGCCCGGGATGAGATGCGCCATCAACAGATAACGCCCACCGCCAACGTCGATGACGATGTTGTTGCCGCTTTGGTAGTGGCTGTCGGTCGATCCGATCCGTTGATCTGGCCTGCCGTCGAGCACGAAGGTCACGGTGCCGGCGGCGGGTGCAAGTACAGGCTTTCCGTAGATGTAGTAGCTGGTCAGCTCGGTGCTGCCCGGCTCGTGGGTGTGGCCGTCGCGCATCTGGAGAATGTCCAGAGCATCGCGCTGAGTCGAAGTGGCGTGGTGGTAGTTGACCAGTTCGGCTGTGTCCGCCCTGACCGACCAGCCATTCATCCGCCAGGGGAGACGAGATCGGCACCGGCTCTTCAGCCGGTCGGTAGATCATGATCAGTTGTGTTGCGATGAACACCGAGCCAGCCAGCACCAACATGTTCGATGCCAGCCGCACATGCTCGAGCGGGACGGCGGCCGCGAGCAAGCAGGACCAGCAAGCCGCCGAGGAATGCGATCAAGAAGGCGCGGTTGGCACCGTGAGAGAGATCGAAGGCGGTGGCGGCGTACGCGCCCGTAAACAAAGTGGCGGCAAGCAGTCCGCACAGCACCAGCACATTCAGAAACTGCAGTCGATGCGGCAGCAGATCGCGCCGGAAGGGATGGCGCAGCAGTCCGAGCTCTAACGCGAGTGCGACGCGCCGCCAGCAACCGGCTCAGGGCAAGAGGGATCGGCAGCCCAACAACCAGCGCAGCGATCGGGACATAGCTGAGTCCGGGACCCGCATACAAGGCACCAACGGTGACTGCGACTGTGACGACACAGCATGAGATTGCGGCGGGTCAGCACGGCGCGGCTCTCAGGCAGCTCGGTGATCGTCTTGGCCGAATCAGCCATCGCCAGCGGCAGGGCCAGGGCTGCAACCGCGATGAGTGCAACGACGAGACCGGCCGCGTCCAATCCGAACAACACCACCAGCCAGAGCGTCAGTTGCGGTTGCAGGATCACTATGACTACGAAGATCAGGATCACAATGCCGAGGACGAGGTTGCGTGGCCGGCGATCGACCGTCTTGGCGGCAGCTACATAATCCGGTGGCGTGCCGGCGGTCAGCGCCAGGCCAATCAGGGGCAAAGCCAAGTACAACTGAAGGCCGACGACGGGAATGAGGGCGAAGATGATAGCTGCGACGACTCACCGCAACCCACGGACGCGCCCGCGCCAGTCGCGGAGCCCGCTGCCGTGAGTCCACCGTGAGCTGCCACAGTGTCACTATGCCGCGCAAGCCGCGCTGCGGGTTAGTGATTACAGAGGAGGAATGACCTTGGCGATCTCGCCCCGTGCGACTGAAAAGTCGGTTCGTACGCCCGATCGCGTCGCGGGCGCGCTGGCCGCCGGCTTCGTCGTGCTGCTGCTGGCGACCGAGCTGGTCCTGACGCTTCCCGATGAGACCGACAGCCCGGCGTCAGTCGCGAACTTCTACGCGGCTCATCGGGCCTTCATCATCATCTTGCAGGTGCTCGGATTGGTGGCGGCCGCATTGCTGGGGGCGTACGCCTGGCGGTTGCGTACAGTCGATCGGTTCGTCGCGGCTGCCGGCATGATGATGGCGGCCTGCGGCCTGGTTCCTGGTCTCATCACGCTCATGATCGCGATTGTGGCGAACACAGATCATCCGGCCGCAGCCGGCAGATGGAACGCGCTGGAACCGCGTGGCGACGACATCCTCTTCGTTGGGATCGTGCTGTTCGCCGTTGCAATCGCGGTGCGGCTTGGCCGAAGGCTCCCGGCCCTCGGCGTATTGGCCGCGCTCGTCGCACTCTCCTGCCTAGCTCGTCTGGTACTGGAGGCGGCGGGAAGAAGTCGCGGGCCGTTGGATGCGGTCGCTCCGCTGCTCTTCGTGGTCCTGGTCGCAACAATGGCGGTCCTGAGCTTCCTCGGGATTCTCCGTGCGGACTCAGCATCGGCGTTGGCCCAAAATCGAATTGACGATCATGAACAATGAGCTCGCCAATGAGCTCGCCCCGGGCGTGCGACGAATGCTGGCGGCCGCCGAGCAGCGAGGGATTGCGGTCGAGTTACGGCGCCGCCCGGCCGCGAACAGCCTCGAGGAGGCGGCCGAGCTGCTTGGCATACGTCCGTCGGAGATGGCAAAGACGATCGTCGTGCGTCGTTCCCGCGGAAGTTACCTGTTTGCGCTCATCCCGGGTGACACGCAGATTGCCTGGCCCAAACTGAGGTCGCTGCTGGGTGTCAGCAAGATGAAACTGCCTGATGCGGCTGAGGCGCTCGAGGCGACCGGATATGAGCGCGGCACCATTACGCCGATCGGCAGTGAGCAGAGCTGGCCGGTGATCATTGATCAACGCCTGGCCGGTCACCGAGCCGCGCTCGGCGCCGGCGGGCATGGCTACAGTGCATTCGTCGAGATCGACGATCTGGTACGCGCGTATGGGGCAGCAGTAGCCGACATCGCGGACTGACTCAAATGTGTGCATAGGCGCTGAATATGTCGAAGCGCCGACTCGTGCTCGTTGACACGCTGAGAGCACATGCTCGCCGCTTACACTCTGGCCTATGTGGCAGCCAGGTGCGCTCAGCCGAACCGTGCTGGCGCTCATCTGGCTGATACTCGGCCTGGCCATGTTCGCCGTGCCTGTTTGGCTTGGCTGGACGCGCTGGCCTGCGATCCTCAACGGCCATCCAGCGATGCTGACTGCGGGCATCGCCTGCGGCTTGCTCGGCCTCATCGCAGTAGCCTGGGCGATCGGCTCGCTGACAGTTGGCGGCAAACTGGACCGCGAGGGTGATCGCGACCATCCAGCGCGCCGGACCGCCAGTCAGGTCCAGCGGCGGGCGCGTCGACGGATCATCGATTGCGGTTCCACTGCTGGTGTTGTCGTTGCTTCTCGTTCTTTCCTTGGCCTACGCGCGTCCCTTTGTCGCGACGCCGACAGCGACTGCCGGCCTTCGTTCCGAGAAGGGTGTTCGCCTCTCCGACCGGCTTGGCTGGTACGAGCTCGTTCCGGCCCAGCAGGATTCAGCGGGTGAGGAGATACGGCCGACGACTGGCTTTGTGTTCGTGCCAGGAGCCCGCGTCGACTCGCGCGCGTATGCCCGCATCCTCCGCCCGCTTGCCGAAGCCGGCTATCTGGTAGCGGTTTTGAAGGAGCCGTTCGGCCTCGCCATCCTCGACCCGAACCATGGCAAGAAGGTTCTCGACCTTCATCCTGAGATCTCTCATTGGGTGGTCGGCGGTCACTCACTCAGGGGCACAGTGGCCGCCTCACTGGCAGACGACGACGAACGAGTCGAGGGACTGCTGCTCCTAGCCTCCTACCCGGCGGATCCGATCATCCGCAACGACCTGAAAGTGGCATCCGTCTCGGGCACCGCGGATGGGCTCGCGACACCGGCCGACATCGAGGCATCCAGGGCGAAACTTCCTCCTGATACGGCTTTTGTCGTAATCGATGGTGCGGTGCACAGCTCGTTCGGCGATTACGGTGAACAGCCGGGCGACGGGATCCCGACCATCGATCGGACGGCCGCCCAGGCCGAGGTCGACAAGGCCGCGCTCGCACTCTTGGTGGCCGTAGCTCCTCCGCCAGCGAAAAAGAAGAAGTAGAAGGAGAAGAAGTAGTCGCCGCGACTGAGCGCGGCGCTGCTGGCGGTCGCTTCTCCCTAAGATCTGGGATATGAGCGAGACGGGTCTGAAGCTAGCCCAAGACAAGATGGCCGCTGCTGGCATTTCGCAGCGAGCCATCGATGTGTTCACCTACTACTACGGCCAGCTTGAAGAGGGCGTCAGCGGCTTCATTCCCGAAGACACCATCGGACCTCTCACCGATCCTCCGATGGTGAGCGACGTCATGGTGAGTACGGAGGCTGCGGCCGGTGCGCTGGGGCGGTCCGTGATCATCAAGCTCAATGGGGGTCTGGGCACGTCGATGGGCATGGACAAGGCGAAGTCCTTGTTGCCGGTGCGCAAGGGCAAGACGTTCCTGGACATCATTGTTGATCAGGTACGCCATGCGCGGTCAACGCACGGGATCCAGCTGCCGCTGCTCTTCATGAACAGCTTTCGCACCCACGCGGACACACTGGCGGCACTGGCTCCCTACACTGATCTTCCCGTCGCTGGACTTGATCTTGGTTTCATGCAGAACCAGGAGCCGAAGCTCAGGGCCGACGACCTGACACCCGTCGAGTGGCCGGCTGACCCGAGCCTGGAGTGGTGCCCGCCCGGCCATGGTGATCTCTACACCGCTCTAGCCACCTCGGGGATCCTGGATCGCCTTCTGGAGTTGGGATATCGCTATGCCTCGGTGTCGAACTCTGACAATCTCGGTGCCGGGCCTAACGCCACCATCGCAGGATGGTTCGCTGCCAGTGGTGCACCGTACGCGGCCGAGATCTGCCGCCGGACCGCCGCCGATCGTAAGGGCGGGCATCTCGCGATCCGCAAGTCCGACCAACAGTTGATCTTGCGCGATACCGCGCAGACTCCGAAAGAGGAGATGCACTTCTTCACCGACGAGTTCCGGCATCCGTTCTTTCACACCAACAATCTGTGGTTCGATCTCGAGGTGCTCGAGCGCACGCTCCGGGAGCGGAAGTCGGTGCTCGGGCTTCCGTTGATCAAGAATGAGAAGACGGTCGACCCGGCGGACTCGTCCTCACCCAAAGTCATCCAGATCGAGACCGCGATGGGCTCGGCCGTCGAGGTCTTCGAGGGCGCGACCGCTATCGGAGTTGGTCGTGACCGGTTCCTGCCGGTCAAAACAACCAGTGATCTGCTGGTACTGCGCTCCGACGCGTACGAGCTGGAAGCCAGCGGACAGCTCACCAAGGTTGCCGATCCCACGCCCGTCGTCGATCTTGATGACAGATACTACAAGATCATTGCTGACTTTGATCGCCGGTTCCCGGCTGGAGCGCCCTCGCTCAGCGAGGCGCGCGACCTCGAGGTGAACGGAGACTGGACCTTCGAGGCCGGCGTTCGTGTGATCGGTGATGTGACGCTCGAGGATCCCGGAATCCCCCAGATCATCGCGGCGGGATCAACGCTTGCGGACCAGGCCAAGCCCGCGATCTAGCAGAGCGCCAAGGCACCCGACCAAGCTAGGCCCTGCCTCCGAACCATCTGTGTTCCGACAGATGGAAAGGAGGGAGCAATATGCGCAAGTTCGTCCGCCTAGCAATCGCAACCGCCGTGTCGGCCTTCTTGATCTCGCTGCCCGCGGTAGCGCAAGCCGGCCTTTCGTTCAACGGTATCGACTGATCGTCGAGACGCGGTCGACCGCCGAGCGAGCCAAGCTCCGTCGCGCCTCCGAACCCTGGTTGTCCCGATCAGAACTGCACGGAGAGGAGGGCACTATGCGCAAGTTCATTCGTCTGGCCATCGCAGCCGCGGTGTCCGCCTTCTTGATCTCGCTGCCAGCGGTGGCGCAGGCCGGCATCTCGTTCAACGGCCTCGACTGATCGTCGGCGACGGGCACGGCTGCCGAAACCTTGTCAGATCAGATTGCGTGAAGGAGGTGCACTATGCGCAAGTTCATTCGACTCGCGATCGCTGCCGCGGTGTCAGTCTTTTTGATCTCGCTGCCCGCGGTGGCGCGAGCCGGCGTCGCGTTCAACGGTATCGACTGATCGTCGAGACGCGGGCCGCCCACCCAAGTTGACCAGGAGGCCGGCCAAATCGCGCTCGTCTCCGAACTCCAGCTATCTCGATCAGAACTACTTGGAGGGCAGGAGGACCCATGCCCAAGTTCATTCGCTTGGCGATTGCCGCTGTTGTGTCTGCAGTGTTGGTCTCGCTGCCGACGGTCGCACAGGCCGGCCTCACGGCTACCGCTGTGGACTGATCTTCGGGACGCGGGCACGCTGCCGAACCATTGTGGCGGTGCCCGCCGCTTGCGCGCTTCACCGCTGGCCCGGCTCGGCTCCCGAATACCGTGTCCAGACCTCGACTACGTGAAAGGAGGGGCACACATGCGCAGGTTCATCCGCCCGGCGGCCGCTGCGGTGGTAACTGCTGTCCTTGTCTGGATGCCTTTCGTCGCCCAGGCAGGCCTCACGTTCAACGGTATCGACTGATCCGTCGCAACGCGGGGCACCGCCACCGAGGCATGGTGGTGCCTCACCGGCCAAGCACCTTCCGTGGCTACCGCCAGATGATGCTGAGCGTTGCGGAGGCGGCTGCTTGAGCGAGAACCGTTGCCGTCTGGCCATCCACATCGATGAGCACCAGGGCACCATCCGGCCCAGGGCCTGTTCGATCTTCCGACATTGCCGGGACGGTAACTACCCGTGCTGTCGCCGCGACGACCGCGGCCTGCTCGGTGTCCGAGTTGGCGGCGAGGACGTCGACAACATCGCCGGGTCGCAACAATGCAGCGAGGGCTGCGTCGGCGAGGTCTCAGGGGCGCGATCACATGTCCGGGCGGAACCGCGCTACGCGCCGCCGTCGTGGTCAGTGGCGTCATCGTCTGGTGCTTGGCAACGGGTGCCGTCAGCGTCTTGCCAACCAGGTCATTCGGGTCGGTCACCACTCCCTCCGGGACATCTGCGGCGACGGCGTGGTCAACCATGAGATCCGAGGTCGACAGAACCGTCCCTCCGGGAAGCTGGGTACTCGCCTTGACCACGGTGATCGTGGCCGGGCCCTCCGGCGCGGCGGCGGACACGCCAGTGAGCACCGCAGCAATGGCGGCCACGACTGCGAGCTTCCTGCGGTGCCACGATGCGGCGCGGGCAAGGCTGCGCAGCGGTCGGCGCCGGGGACGCGCTACCGATGGCATGGGCGGAATGGCAGAGGCAGAGGCCCCGGCGGGTGGTTAGTCATGTATGGAGGCTAAGGATGCGCAGCTCGATGGTGCGCGCTCTCCACAGGGCTAGCTGGAAGTTGCCTTCGTACCTGTGGATGAGGATCCGCTGGAGATCGGCTGCTTACCGTTGCCGGAGTTGTTCGACCCGGCTGACTTGGTGCCAGCCGGCTCCTTGTCGGGCGACTTGGTATCGGCTCCGGGCTTCTTGTCTGCGGATCCTGAATCAGCACCGTCCCCAGCCCTTGGAACCGTTGCGGCTGTCGGTGCGGTAGAAACCGGAGCCCTTGAACACCACGCCGACGGCGTTGAAGACCTTGCGCAGCCGGCCGCCACAGACCGGGCAGGTGGTGAGAGGCGCGTCGCTGAATTTCTGCACGGCCTCGAGGTCTTCGCCGCACTCGGTACAGCGGTACTGGTAGGTGGGCATCGGTGTCTTTCTCTCCTCGAGAGGCGGTCTCGCCTCGAAGGGTGAACCGCAACCTAGCACTCAAGCATACCGACTGCTAATCGTCGCCGGATGCCGTGGACTGACTCCATTCGTCCGCAGTTTCTCCGCACAAGTCCAGAGATGACGGCGCTTCCTGGCCGGATCGGGAGCGTTCGCAGCCTTGTGTCGGAGATACGCGACCTCGGGCAGTGTCTGCGGAGAGCCATTGACAGGTGCGGACATTAGAGTTTGACGGTGCGTCGCATCCCGCGCTGGCCGATCTTCACAGCGATTGTGCTGATCCTGGTACTCGCCAGCCTGGGCAGCATTGGCGTCGCAACCGCACGACAGGTCATTCCCCGAGACATCTGGCCGGTTGATGGTGCCCGGACTCAAAGGTCGGGTCGATGTGCTGCGCGACTCCTACGGCGTACCGAACATCTACGCCGACAATCCCGATGACCTGTTTCTGGCTCAGGGGTACGTACACGCTCAGGATCGCTTCTTCTGAGATGGATTTCCGCCGTCACCTCGCCGCCGGGCGGCTCTCCGAGCTCTTCGGCAGCTCCCAGGTGGAAACGGATGCGTACATCCGGACGCTCGGTTGGCGGCGAGTGGCAGAGCAAGAGCTCGGGCTCTCGCGCCTTCGACGCGCCGCTATCTCGACGCGTACGCCGCCGGTGTGAACGCCTATATCGAGGGTCGATCAGCCGCCGACCTGTCGCTGGAATATTCCCTGCTCAGGCTGCAAGGTCTGCGCTACACGCCCGAGCCGTGGACGGCCGCCGATTCAGTGGCGTGGCTCAAGGTCATGGCGTGGAACCTGGGTTCCAACCTCACCCAGGAGGCTCAGCGGGCGATCATCACCGCCAAGTTGGGCGCCGGTCGTGCCGCAAGCCTGTTTCCGCGCTACCCGCTGGATGATGATTTCGCGCCCATCCTCAGACGCGGAGACGTTGTCGGCAAGTCGTTTGATCCCGATGCCAGCAGGAATTCCGGCCGGCCGCTTCCCAGTGACCTGAGTGGTGATCAACTACGCAAGGCCGTGGGCGCGTTCGAGGGTGCGGCGAAGATCAACCAAGCGATTCCACCCGTGCTTGGCTCTGGCTCTCTCGATGCCGGGACCGGCTCCAATTCTTGGGCCGTAGCCGGCTCCGGCACTGTTAGCGGCAAGGCGATCTTGTCGAACGACCCGCACTTGACGACCTCCATCCCGTCGGTGTTCGCCCAGGTTGGCCTGCACTGCCGCACCCTTTCGGTGGCCTGTCCGTTTGACGTCTCCGGATTCAGCATGGCCGCCATGCCCGGTGTGGTGATAGGCAAGAACACCAAGATCGCGTGGGGGCTGACGACGAGCTATGTGGACAGTCAAGATCTCTATCTAGAAGATCTCCGTGGTGACACGGTCCGAGAGGGTGGCAGCTACGTGCCGTTGCACGTGATCACCGAACAAATCCGAGTTCGGGGGAGGACCAGCCGCGCACCATTCGCATCCGTTCCTCCCGGCATGGCCCGCTGCTATCTGATGTAGACCATATGCTGCAAGAGGTCTCGGCCAGCAAGTCCGATCCGAGCAAGGAGCCTTATGGCGTCGCATTGAGCTGGACTGCGCTGCAGCCCGGCCGCAGCATGGATGCGCTACTGCGTATCGATCAGGCCCAGAACTTCAATGAGTTCCGCGACGCGGCCGCGCTCCTGAGCGCGCCGTCACAGAATCTCATCTACGCCGACACCAGTGGCAACATCGGCTACCAGTTGGCTGGCGCAGCACCACTTCGCGGCGAGGGCAACGGGACGAAGCCCTCACCAGGCTGGGACCAGAGCTACGACTGGAAGGGCCTGATCCCGTTCGCCAAGCTGCCCTACATATTCAACCCGCCGAGCGGCTTTATCGTTGCGGCGAATCAGCAGGTGATCGGAGCACAGTATCCGTATCCGCTGGGCTCTGCTTTCTCGTACGGATGGCGCAGCCAGGAGATCATCGACAGATTGCGTGATGCCCCACCACTGACCATGGATAGCGCTGAGCAGATCTTCTATGACGACACCATCCGGTTTGCGGCCGATCTGGTGCCGATCCTCCTCAAGATCAAGGTCCCCGATCCGTGGGTAGTCGAGGGTCAACGGACGCTCGTCGGTTGGGACTATTCCGCGAGCAAGGACTCCGCCGCCGCCGCGTACTTCAACGTCGTCTGCCACAACATCTTCAAGCTCACCTTCCGTGACGAGTTGCCTGAAGAACTTTGGCCCGAGGGCGGAGACCGCTGGTACGCCGTGCTGACGATGTTGTTGAAGCAGCCCAGGAATCCGTGGTGGGACGACGTGACGACCAAGGACAAGATCGAGACCCGAGACGACATCTTGCTGGCTGCGATGATCAACGCGCGTAAGGAGATCACCTCCTTGATGGCGCGGGACACCGATCAATGGCAATGGGGCAAGCTGCACAAGGTCAGTGCTGCGCAGCCAGACTCTGGGAACCAGCGGCATCAAGCCGATTGAGAGTCTGTTCAATCGTGGCGGGTATGAGGTTGGCGGTGGTCCAGCAGTTGTCGATGCCATGGCGTTCGACGATCTCGGGGGTATGCCGTGACGAGCGCGCCGGCGATGCGCATGCTGATCGATCTTGGTGATCTTGACGCATCACGCTGGGTGAACCAGAGCGGGGTGTCCGGCCACGCTTTCAACCGCCATTACGACGACCAGACCGAGCTGTGGGTCAATAACCAGCTCTGGCCGTTCGTCTCCACGCGGGCAGCGGTAGAGGCTCGCACCGCAACTCGCCAAGAGCTGTTGCCTGGCAGCTGAGTGGCCACTGGCACTAGGCGGCTGGCTGGACGGAGAAATCCGGCCGCATGATCCACACTAGTGCCGTGATTCGTCGCCGAGTGGTGGCCCATGGCCAGGTGCAGGGAGTGTTCTTCCGTGATACCTGTCGCCGCGAGGCTCGGGCGCATCGCGTGTCCGGTTGGGTCACCAATCGTGATGACGGTGCGGTTGAGGCCGTCTTCGAGGGCGAGCCCTCCGCCGTACGGGCGATGATCGACTGGGCTCGCAGAGGCCCGGCTCAGGCGTACGTGATCAAGCTCGAGGTAACCGAGGAAGAGCCGCGTGGCGAACGAGGTTTCTCAGTCCGCTGATCAATGAGCCGAAGCTCACAAGTTGCAGAGGACAGACGGCTCGCAGGTGATCATGCGCTTCGGGGTGACGATGACGTCGACGCGGTGATCCCAGGCATGCACCGGAATTGCCTCCAGCACCTCGTCGTCGTTGAGCAGCACCCACACCGGTGCGCTCTGCGAGGCGTGGCGTAGCGCGCGGTCGTACCAGCCGCCACCGCGTCCCAGACGGTCGCCGTGCAGGTTGGCTGCCAAGCCGGGGCAAATGATCAGCTCTGCCTCGGGCAACTGCTCGCTCGGCACGACCTCGCCGGTTGGCTCCAGGATCGAGTACGCGCCGATCCGCAGCGCAGTCCGGTCCTTCGTATGCTGCCCAGGCGGGCTTGTCGAGCCGACCGCCAATTGGATGGGACAGCACCGGAAGCAACACGCGGACCCGATTCGCCGCCAGCCAGGCGACCAGCTGAAGGGTTGCGGGCTCGGAGCCATGGGAAAGGTACGCTGCGACGGTGTCAGGAATGCGGTCCTGCAACGCAGACTCGATCAGCGACATCCGCAGGCCGTCGTCGTACTCACGCTGCTTGCGACTGCGCGAATCTCGGCGGAACTGAATGGCCTTCCGAAGCGTCCGCTTTGCCCCATCGATCGCGGCGGCGTCGATTGCCGCGGCCGCCGCGAGGTCGACGGCCTGATCAGGCTGCGTCTGCACGTGCCTAGCCTAGTCGGGCGGATGGCCCAAACGGCCTGCACCAAAGCAGCGTGTCGGCGCCCATGATCATTTCTTCGTCGTTTTCTGAAGGGCATGGCCGATCCTAGAAGGTCCATGCCATCAGATGTGGGCAGCATTACTGTGTGGAGCATGCCGTTGTTCACGCGTAAGAGAACCCACGAACCGACGCTTGGGTCGCCCGAGTTCGACCCGTTGCCGGAGCCACCGGAGCCGGATCGTGGCGAGCTACGGTCCATGCAGGCTCACCGCCAATACCTGCTCAGTTGTGTGACTCCGCTCCGGGCTTTCCGCCAGCAAATCCTGGATGCGGTGGACCTGAATATCTGCGAAGACATCGTCTCGACGATCGACCTGCCGCGATTCGACAACTCGGCCATGGATGGCTATGCGGTACGAGCCGAGGACGTCGCCGAAGCCACTCAGGACGAGCCGTTGAGCTTGCCGGTCGTCGGCGAGGTCGCGGCAGGCAAGGCGGCCATGCATCGGCTGTCTCCAGGTACCGCTATGAAGATCATGACCGGAGCCCCGGTGCCCCTCGACGCCGACACGATCGTGCCGTACGAGAACACCGATCGTGGTGAGAGCGATGTCAAGGTCTTTGCGCCGAGCGCAGTCGGACAGCACATTCGTCGGATTGGCGAGGACATCACAGCCGGGACTCGGCTGTTCCGAGAGGGTGATCATCTGGGCCCGCGCGATATTGGCGTTTTGGCAGGCATTGGGCTGGACAAGGTGCTGGTCCGGCCCCGACCTCGCGTCGTGGTGATCTCCACTGGATCCGAGCTGGTGGATCCCGGGCTCGAACTCAGCAACGAGCAACAGATCTACGACTCGAACTCCTACATGCTGGCGGCCGCCACCAAGGCGGCAGGCACTCAGGTGTTCCGTGTCGGACTGGTCGGTGACGATCGAGATGAACTCAAGCAACTGATCGCTGATCAACTCCTTCGTGCCGACTTGATCTTGACCACTGGCGGGGTCAGTCAAGGAGACTTCGACATCGTGAAGGCCGTCATGCCCGAGATGGGCGCCTGCGATTTTGCCCAGGTCGCCATGCAGCCCGGCAAGCCGCAGGGCTTCGGATTGATCGGCCATGATCGAGTGCCAATGATCATGCTCCCCGGTAACCCGGTAAGTGCGTTCGTGTCGTTCGAGGCATTCGTACGTCCGGTCATCCGTAAGCTGATGGGCGCGCGGCCGTACGTGCGGACCGTGGTGAAGTGCGATGCGGCGCACGACATGAACTCCATTCCGGGCCGCTTGCAGCTGGCTCGCGGCATCATCAGCGCCGGACGCTCAGGGCGCCTGGCAGGTCGCGTTTGTGGGCGGCCATGCCTCCCACCTGCTTGCCGATCTTGCCCGCTCGAATGCCCTGGTGATCTTGCCTGAGGACATCCAGTTCGTAGCGGCCGGTCAAGAAGTTGATGTCTGGCTGCTCGACGAATCCCCCTAGTGACAGGTTGGGCAAACCGTGAGCGAGAGTCGTTTCCTCATCTCAGCGGGACCGGAGACGCGCGCATGGTCGACGTATCCGGAAAAACCGTGACCGCACGCACGGCAACCGCCGCAGGCCGGGTCCTGCTCAGTGCCGAGTGCGTCGCGGCGCTGCGAGACGGCGCGGTGCCGAAAGGGGATGCGTTGGCGGTCGCCCGATCGCGGGCATCCAAGGTGCCAAGAAGACTCCCGATCTCATCCCGCTGTGTCATCCCCTGTTCTTGAGCGGCGTCGATGTTGTCACCGATGTGACCGACGAGGGCGTGGAGATCACCGCAACGGTGAAGACGACCGAACGGACTGGCGTCGAGATGGAGGCGCTCACCGCAGTTGCCGTAGCCGGGCTGGCCGTGATTGACATGATCAAAGCCATCGACCGGTCCGCCGTGATCAGCGACGTACGCGTGCTGTCGAAGTCGGGCGGCCGCCGAGGTGACTGGTCCCGCGAGGACGATTGATGACCGAGAGCGCACTGGTGATCACCGTCTCGACACGCGCCGCTGCCGGGGTCTATGAGGACAAGTCGGGACCGATCATCGTGGATGCTCTTCATGATCTTGGGTTCACAGTGGCAGGTTCGGTGATCGTGCCGGACGGAGACGCGGTTGGTGCAGCGCTGCGCGATGCGGTTGCCGCGGGGTATGCGGTGGTGATCACTACCGGAGGCACTGGACTGCATCCTCGTGATCACACGCCGGAGCAGACGCGGATGGTAGTCGAGCGGGAGATTCCCCAGTTGGCGGCGGCGATCGCGCAGTACGGTGTTGATCATGGTGTACCGACTGCGGTGCTGAGTCGCGCGGTCGCCGGCGTGGCCGATCGCACCTTGATCATCAACTTGCCGGGATCCAGTGGCGGCGCACGCGACGGAATGGCGGTGCTAGGGCCGGTGCTCGCGCACGCGATCAGCCAGCTACGAGGTGGCGATCACTGAGATGCCGAGCCTGGAGCAGCGACCCGACGGACTCACCGGGCTGGGTGGCTTCGGTCGCCACCGCTGGCCGGTCACCTTGCGACATGGCCCGGTGATACTCGCCCCGCTGCGCCATCGAGACCGCGCCGCGTGGGAGCGCGTGCGCCGCGAGAACGCAGGTTGGCTGCGACCGTGGGAGGCGACGCTGCCACCCGGCTCACACATCGGGCCCTCGACGTACGCGGGACTGGTGCGTTCGGTGAGTCGTCAGGCACGGGAGGGACGGATGCTGCCGTGGCTGGTCTTCTACGAGGGAGAATCGCTCCAGACCGCAGCTGGCTGGCCAGCTGACCGTAAGCGGGATCGTTGGCGGCTCGGCTTCCTGGGGTCAGATTGGCTACTGGATTGACCAGCACCTGGCGGGACGCGGAATCATTCCGACGGCCGTGGCGCTGGCGGTTGACTACTGCTTCCGGGTCATGTCGCTGCACCGGATCGAGATCGCGATCCGGCCTGAGAACACCAAGAGCCTCCGTGTGGTAGCCAAGCTGGGCTTCCGGCCCGAGGGCCTGCGGCCGCGGTATCTGCACATCGACGGTGACTGGCGGGACCATCTGGTCTTCGCTCTGAACGCCGAGGAGGTTCCGGAGGGTCTGATGCAACGCTGGGAGAACCTGCGCCAGCGCTGAACACCGAGATCGGCGGGGCGGATTCTGCCGGGTACTCGCGGCATCAGTCTCCACCTTTGCTGCGTCCCGCCCGGTGGTGCGCCACATCCGTCACATCCGTTTCTTGCGACACACCGCTCAAGATCACCTCCAGAGCGCGGCTGGGCTCGTACCGTCTGGGTGTGGGGACGACCGGCGTAATTTTTGCTGCCATCGCAGTCGCGTGGCTGGCTTATCTCGTCCCGCATTTCGTACGCCGTCGCGACGACGAGGAGCTGGATGACTCAGACCCCGCGGATCGCTTCTCCGAATCGATGCGCATTGTCCGGCATGGCACGGCGCCCCTTCTTGATCATGACCTGGAGGAGATAGCGCCCTTCGAGATATCGACGCCGCAAACCAGGCGTGCCGCAATCAACGACCTGCGCCGGCTGGAAGGGCTCGCCTCGGCGAGACGGCGCCGCGTCCTGTTGGGGCTCATGGCCGCGCTGAGCGGTGTGATCGGCCTATGCGGAGCAAACCTCATCCCGTGGTGGACCACAGCCGTTCCTGGCGGGTTGTTGTTGATCTTCGTTGTGGTCGCCCGGATCAGCGTTCGGCTGATGCGGACAAGGCTCGATATGCGCTATCGCGAAATCCACCACGGCAATAACGAGTCAACGATCTTCCTCAGTCGCAAGGACTTCCCCACGAGCGCCGCGGATGCGCACCGAGCAACTGTCAAGACTGATGTGGCCTCGACACCCGGCGCCTTGTGGGAGCCCGTTCCGATCACCATGCCGACGTACGTTTCCAAGCCCTTGGCACCCCGAACCGTACGCACGATCGACCTCTCCGGTCCGGGCGCCTCGTCGCCACGCCACGAAGGGCCGGTTACCGCAGACGCTCCAGCCTCGCCCTCGGAGTCACCGCGGGCGACCGGAGGCGAGGAAACGCGGAAGTCTGCCTCCGCCTGACGGTGGTAAAGTCTGCGTGCTGATCATCCCACCGGTCCGCGGGGCTATGGCGCAGTCGGTAGCGCGTCTCGTTCGCAACGAGAAGGTCAGGGGTTCGAGTCCCCCTGAGAAACCCTCCGGGTGCAAAGGGGCCGCTGACCAGGGTAACGCTAGAATGCGGCTACTGGTGACGCTGCCCTAAAGGCGTAAGGTGTGCTCCGAGTGTGTGCCCGATACGGCTCCACTCCTGGCAGACCGGCCCCTGTGAGAACGTCGGTCGGGATAAGGCGGTGGCCGGAGTACGGCGACGCACCGTCCGACGATCGGCTCGCTATCGCTATCGTCTGCCTACCGACGACTGTAATTGGAGCGGTCAGCAGAGGCCCTCTTGTCGTACATCGCGTTTCCTGGCTACGCCGACAAGGGGCTAGCCAGCGAATGGATTGAGCTTATCGTTGAGTAGAGATTCATTGACAGATCCGGCTCGTGTATTCGCGAGTGATCAACACGAGCCTCAATTGGCTAATGCGAGAGGGTATTGGATCGCCTTCCGCAGCATTCTGCGTGCGCGGCCATTAATCGTCAGACATCGGATGCCCGGGCCGCTGACGTCCGGACTCGTCAGCTTGATGGCGTTAATCAGCGCTTTCCACGTCGAGGTGGGGGATGTTAGGGCTGCGTGGTGAGCGTCGTCGTCGGTGCAGCTCGGCCTCGATGCGAGCCATGGGGTCGGCCACGACTCGAGCTCGGCCCGCAGCGCAGCGACGTTGGCTGCGAACCTTGGGTCGCCGAGGGACACGACGCGCCGGCGCCGATGCGCGCCGCCGGTCTCCGGGCGCTCGCTGCAGAGGTCGACGCCGAGGCGGTTTTGCGCAGCCGATCCGCGCGTCGATGTCGTTCTTACCTTCTGTTTTGCCCGCGCCTACGACCGGGACACCATGGCGCATCGCCGCGAGAGCGCACTGCCAAAGCCGCCGTTAGTGACGAAGACGTCCGCGTGCGGGAACAGCGTTTTCGTAGTCACGAAGTCCTCGATCACGATGTTCGAGGAGGCGAAAGCGCCCCGCAGCGCCTCCGCGGTCTGTCTGCCGGCTACGTCGTCGCCACAACGACGCGTACGGCCCGTCTTTCAGCGCCTCCAGCGCAGGCACGATCAGCTTGGTCGAGGTCGGTGATTGTCGACCGTCCCCTGCGACACGACTACCACCACCTTCGCGTGGTCGTCGAGGACCGTGGGGGGCGGTGGCGTGTCCGGTCCGGGGCGCGCGCCGCGGGCCGGCACGAGCGGTCCCGGCGTACTCCGGCGTTGTGCAAGGGACGGTGAGGCACCGGGGGAACTCCAGCCCCGGTGAGCCGTTGAGGAACACCCGACGGTGGCGCCCCAGCCATTGGCGCGTGCGGGAACCCGTCGAGCAGGATGGGTGCGAGGAGCCGTGGCTTCCGAGGATCTGGTTGTGCCACCATGGGGACGCCGGGCTTCATGCTGCTCGCCAGCATGCGCCTGACAACGCGATGCACGGTCCTGCCCACGATGGTGCGGGCCGGACGCGGATCCGAAGAAGGGCGGCGGACTCTGGCCATCAGGCGTCGCCATCGTCAGCCCTACCGAGAACACAGGTATGTCGAGGGACGTCGGCGACGAGCTTCTCGACATCTGTCGTCGCCGTCGCAGAAGAACACATCGAACGGGAACTCGGCTCGGATGTCCACAATGTCCGGAAGTGGTTGTCCACGTTAGCAACGAAGAGCTTGCTCCGGGTCTGAGCGGGGATCAGCTGCGGCCCTTTGGGGCCGGCACGCTCGGGAACATCGTTGAGGCTCGCACCCGTGATCTCCGTGGCGCGCCGGTAGGGAAAGTAAAGGTCATGCCGAGCGCGGCGGAGTTTGCGGCGGCCGTACTCCGACCCGGCGTACCAGCGCACGTCGTGTCCACGCGCCGAGAAGATGTGTAGCGATACCGGTGAGTGGAGTTGAAGTGCCCGTCAGCCGGCATCGATGCCCGAACAGGATCCTCAAAACTGCCCTCGAACAATCGTGCATTTTCGCTATAGTGCGACTATAGTGAGGGTGACCAGTAGCATCCAGCCGGTGTCCACAGCTCCCAGGCGTGCCCGAACGTGCAAAAAGCTCGCCACTCGGCGACGGATGGTGAAGGCGGCCTACAAGCTTTTTCTGCGGCAACGGTTACCTCGGCACGACGATCAATGCGGTGGCCAAAGAGGCCGGCGTTGCGGCGGTGCCAGACGGTCTACTACACGTTCGGTACCAAGGCCGCTCTGCTCGCCGAGTCCATGGGAGCGGCGATCGTGGGCTTCGATCCTGGCGTGAGCCCCGCCGGGGCTCCGACGTTTGACATCGTACAGTTCCTGCCCTGGCACCAGTGGTGGGCGGACTTCGAGGCCGCCCCAGCGTCACGGCCGACGCCCTCGACATCTTCATCACTCACGGTGTCGGCATCCTCCAACAGGTCCGGCCCGCTGGTGGCGGCGCTGCATGGTGCCTCCGGACGACGCCGAGGCAGCCGAGGTGCTGGCTACCGACGGGAAGGAACGTCGGGTGGACTCCTACCGGGAGGCAGTCCGCTGCGTCATCGCCGGCAAGCCCGGCGGCCCCTAAGCCGAGGACTGTCGCTGGCCGGGGGCCTGCCGACGTCGTCGTTGTGCTGTTCAGCGCCGAGCTATACCAAGCACTCGCGGTCGGGCGCGGATGGTCGCACTCATCATTGCATCAACTTCTTCCGGCAGATGCTGACCGCATTGCTCCTCGACGACGGCCGGTGAAGAGGCAACCACCTTTCAACCGGCTTCGTGAAGCTTGTGCAGCCCAGTAGTAAGCGGGCGCCAGGGCAAGCCCAGGCCGGCCCTAATACCGAGCACCGCTACCTCACCCCTGCAGGGATCCCGCACAATGACGGGGTGATGGTCCGAGTCTGGGAGTACGACGTACCGGAAACGTCCCGCGCCGAGTTCGAGCGGACGTGATGGGGCAGCCGGCGATTGGGTGCAGCTGTTCTCGAGTTCCGATGGCTTCCGCGGCACCGAGCTGTTCGTGTCGCTGAGCGACCCCGGCCGCTACCTGACGGTCGACCGCTTCACCGATGAGGGTGCCTGGCGCGCGTTCTTGACTGAGCACCGCGACGCCTACGCCCGTCTCGACGCAGCCACCAAGGGATTGACCACCGACGAGCGCGAGCTCGCCGGCGGCGAGGTCGGCTGAGCCAGCACTGCATGGCAGGCCTGGGGCCCTGGCCGGGATCGCCCGACTTTGGCCTATCCGTCGGATGCCTGACCAGCGACTGCGCGGGCACCGGCGCGCCGCAGTCAACGGGGTGATCAGACGCCCAGAAGGCAAGCAGACGAGTGCGGACCTCAGCGCTGTTCGAGCCGTCCGGACGACTGGCTGGGAAGTCGACCGGCTTCTCGGCCCACGCGCGTAGCGTCTGAGCAGGTCAGGGGTGGCTGCCCGACCTGTTGAGGTCAGTGGGGAAGTGAATAGCGACTGGGCAGCCTTCCGTCGGGGACGGTGACTCGTTCCAGTGACCGCTTGGACCTAAGGGGCACCTCCGTAGTAGAAAAGATGCATGGGCCAGGAGGGCGTTCCGTCGCGGGAAGTCAGTCCGCAGCCCGGCGATTCTGTCCTCGCGCGTGGAGACCGCTCCGGCGAGCCAGTCAAGGCAAGTCGACGCGACGGACCGCGTCCAGCGACGTCATCAGGGATCAGGTCTACCACTGGGCGAGGGCCGCCCATCGCGAGCGGAAAGCTGGGCAGCCATGTCGGCGCCGATCCGGGGTCGACTGGCTGAGCCTGGCGGGCGAGGGTGACTCGAGTGGTTTGCCGAGCACGAATTCCACCGGTGAGAATCGTCCGCGCGCCGTGGTCCTTGGCACCCAGGCGCTCTGCATCGCCGAGAACCGAGGATCGACTCCACGGGGCGCCCGGTGTATGTGCTGAATCGTTACGATGTTCGTTCCAGGGACACACAAGAAAATTCCCGTCGAGTATCGACCGGGCCTGCATGAAAGTGCTAAGCCGCGGGACGCAGGCCCAGCCGGGTGCCCCCTTGCCGCAGCCCGAGAGCGATCTCGGGCTGTCATTGCGTGAGAAGCAGGGCAGCTGGGAGCCATTCCTCCGATGGCGCAGGAGCTGCTGCAAGCACCCTTCAGCTCCACAGACCCTCATACGACGCTGCGAGTACTGGTACTCGGGCTACCCTCACCGGCTCGACGAAATACATGTTTGTCCTCGCGGGGCGGCACTTCGTCACTGCAGCCATCGGCACCCAGCAGGTGCCTGTCGGTCACACCGTCACCAACGCGCATTGGAACCTGACCTGTCACCGGATGGCCGTGAACCGCGTCGTCGGTTCGTGACATGTCAGAAAACTTCTCACACTAGAGGGCTCAATGCCTACGAAGTCCTAGGCGTTGAGCAGACCGCAACGACAGCGGAGATCGAGGCTGCTTATCGGGCAGCCATCAAGCGCCAGCACTCCGACACGGGAGGCGTAAACCGCCTTGCCCAATTGATCAACGACGCACGCGACGCCCTGGTCAAGCATCGTGCGTCCTATGATGCGTGGCTCGAGCCCAGCCCGGCAACGGGTCGCAGACGAGCGCATCCGATACCGGCGATGCCGATAACGCCTCCGCCGAGGACGTGTGGGATCCCTGGGAGGCTTACGATTCCCCGACCCCGCCGCCTCCTCAATACGAGGAGCCGCCTACGCGGCCAAAGCCACCGCCGCCACCGCCCAAGACAGCGTCGGAAGCAGAGACTCAACCTGAGTCCCCGAGCGGCACCACGAGCCCATACCCAACTTCGTTTTTCCCCGAAGAGAGTCGGAAAGAGGGCCCAGACGAATCCGGCGATCGGTGACTGGTGGGCGGTCTTGGCATCGGTGCTATGCGGGCCGCTGGGTTTGTGGCTCGGCATCCGGTCCTCCCGGCACCGACGGTCGCCAGTCGCGGTAACGGCCATCGTCATCAGGAGCATGAACGTCCTCTTGCTCGCCAGCGTGGCGATAGCCGTACCGCTAGGCGTATTCAAGGAACCATCCACTGCAAGCTCCCCGGCTAGTCCACCCGTGGTGAAGCAGGGCCAGGTGGTTGCCAAGCCGGGCACGAGGATCGTTCTGGACGAGGAAGGCATCGTCGTTTACGCCAGTCGCCAACCATGCGTCCCTGGTCGGGACGCAATCCGGCCTCGCTCCGCAACCCGGCACGTCGTTATGTCGCCCTCGCGCAGCCTGCGCCTGAACGCTACGACACGTGTTCGTCGTTGACCTACCCAGAGTGGACTGGCAAGCCAATTCCGTTGGAGTCGGCTGACCGTCGGCTCGATGCTGTGCGTAAGGACCACGGCCTCGCACCCAACCACGGGTTTGATCACCGTCGTCGACCGTTCCGGCCGCTCTGCAACGCTCAAGATCATTACCTGGAAGGACTGAGCGTGTTTCGCACATTCGAGGGTGAATACATCGGCGGACTTCTACCAAGTGCAGCACGACAACGGGAACCCGGCCCCGGCTGGGTATCGGTGAGCGACGGGGGTCGAATAGATGCTCGGCGCATAATCCGCCGGAATCGGCACCACTGAGTCAAAGATCGCCGGCGGCAAGTCAACTCTCATAGGGCTTCTTTGTTGCTTCAGGCTGCGCACTGTCGACAGACATTTCGCCGAACACTCAGTCGATCGGACGCTCCATCAGGACGCCCTCGGATCCTCACGCCGTCGGGCATCGTCAGCAAGAACGGTTCGATCTCTTTGAATCGAAGGCTCGGTACAACGGCACGCCCGGCAGTGTCGCAGCTGAGATCGAGACGCTGGAAGCCCTCGGCGCGGGCGGCGTCTCGGCCGGCTTCCAGAATCGCCCGGCCCAATCCCGCCGGGTCAGTCGCGCGTACGAACATCGCTCGGATGTGGTGGCCTCCGTGGTCGGATCGAGGAAGACGATCATCATCCTCGTGGTCGCCGTCCCCGGTATACAGTCGGCCCGCGGCGGCGGCTCCGGCCTCCGCGCGCAACGATTTCGCCTTCCGCGACGAAGACAGAAGTATGTGCCATCGGCGATAGGCATCGGGTCGGCGTGGGCGATGTGCACTCCGGCGCTGAAAGCCGTCTGGCGCTCGTCGGCAAAGAAGGCCGGGAAGAGGTCCAGCACCGAAACGCGCATCACCTCAGCGATCGCATCAAGATCCTCGACGGTCGCCGCGCGAAGAACTGGCAGCACTACTGCGCTCACCACCGCCCCTCCCATGGTGAGAGCCGGGCCCCAGCTCGTCGCCCGATCTGTCCATACGAGGATAGGAGTCCGCCAACCGCTTGAGGGCTGTGGGCTGGGACCATCGAAGTAGCCGGTTTCGCCTGGGCCAGCCTCCCCTGCCTCCTCACGCTGTCAGTCGGATGCGGCTGCTGGTCGCGGCGCGCGCCGGTTGATCATCACCGCCCCCACGGCCCACAGCACCAGTTCAGTCGGGCCGAGCAGGGCGGCACGGTCAATGGCGAAGATCGCAGCACCAATAACCAACACGACAGGACCGGCCACAGCCGGCTGCATCGAACGCGCCATAGAGCGCGAGGAACGGCAGCAGTATTGCGAAGGTTGCGCTGATCGACCATGCGCGAGCACATGGCGTGAGTGACGTGCAGGTTGCAGCGAGGCGCGGCTACGACTAGCGTTTGGGCACGCGGGTGAGCACCGGCCGCTTCGCGCTAAGTCCGGAGCCCTTCGGGACTCGTCGGATGCCCCTGCCGAGCCAGGGCGCGAAGTACCGTCGAGCCCATTCGACGTCCCCGGCGAGCTGCTCACGAGTCCGCAACCGGGGCGGAGCCTCAGGGAATGGGTCGGCCCACGACTCCTCGGCGCCCTCCACGCCGAGCCGCCAGGCCATGGCGGCCGCCACGCGCTCGTGGCCAAGCTCGTTGCCGTGCAACCGGTCCTCGGAGAACAGGCGGGGGTCCTGGATGATCGGATAGTGCTGGAAGTCCATGACTAGCACGCCGTACCGCGCCGCCTCCTCTCGGATGATGTCGTTGAAATGGAGCATCCGACCGTGGAGTCGCCGGCCGAAGGGGTTTATCGAGGACGGATCGGGCATGCGTGAAGGTCACCACCGTGCAGTCCCGCGACCGCGCCTCGCCGAAGATCGCGGCCAGGTCGGCTCTGATCCCGGCAAAGTCGCAGGTGACCGACAGCAGGTCGTTGGCCCCGCCGAAGATCGAGAATAGATCGGGCTGCATCGCCATCGCCGCGTCGAACTGTGTGGCGCGGATCTCGCTTAGGTGCAGGCTGCGCACGCCCAGGTTGGCGTAGTCAAGCGGCTCGGCCTGGGCGTTGGCGATGATCTCGGCCAGCCGGTCCGCCCAGCCGCGGTAGCCGCCTTCGCCGTCGGGGTCCTGCGAGCCCCTCGGTGCTCGAGTCGCCGATCGCCACGTAACGCCGGAAAGTCGTCACCCACCGATTCTCCCCCGCGTGACCGGCGCTGAGCAAGGACCTCCGGAAGCGGCATGGGATTCGCACAGAGGATTGGGGCGATACCGGATGCCAGCGCGGAAAGCGTGTCGATCCAGGCGTAAGCCGTACTACGTTGGCCAGTGACCGCAAAGCCAAGCCTCTGGCCGTCGCCTACCCACCCCTTCATCTGCTCGCTGGTCGCTCAACGTCGCGCCCTCTGACGGCCATTGGCCGGCGTCAGTCTGGAGTGAGAACCACCTTGCCGATGTTGCGCCGTTCGGCGAGGAAGCGGTGGGCGTCACCGGCCCCTGCTGAAGGGAAAGACCTTGGCAACAACGGGCGCCAACTTTCCGGCCTCCAGGTCGGTCAGCAGCGGCGCGGTGATCCTGTGCATGTCACCCTCTCGGCGCCACCAGCTGAGCAGATGGAGACTGAACACTCCGCGGTTCTGGTTCAGCAGCCGGCCGGCGTTCCACCAGGGCATGGTCGAGGTCGGCAGCCGGAGCAAGCTGGACACGGCGGAGCGAAGGTTGCGGCCGTCTTCGTTGACAGCGTCGGAAAGGCCGTACATGATCAGTCGGCCGCCCGGCCGCAAGATCCGGTAGTCCTTGCGAAACGAGGTGGGTCCCATCGCGTCCATCACGACGTCTACCCCTTCCCCATCGGTGAGCCTCCGGACCTCGGCCTTGAAGTCTTGGCTGCGGTAGTCGATCGGATGATGCACACCCTGCGCAGCAATGGCAGTGTGCTTTGCCGCCGATGCGGTGCCGAAGATCTCCGCGCCGACGTTGCGGGCGACCTGCGTCGCGGCAATGCCCACGCCACCAGCGGCTGAATGAATCAAGACCCGGTCCCGCTCGCGAAGGCCGCCCATGATCATCAGCGCCGCGCATACGCGGTCCCGTAGCTGACACAGAAAGCCGCACCCTCCTCGAAGCTGAGATGGTCCGGCATCGGCATGACATCCCTTGCCCGGGCGGTCGCGACTTCCGCTTGACCGCCAAACTGCGTCCCTGCCATCACTCGCTGCCCGACGACCAGCCCGCTGACATCCGGACCGATGGTCTCGACCTCGCCGGCGACCTCGTAGCCCAAGACGCACGGCCGTTTCGGCGTGGCGGGATATAGGCCGACTCTCGCCATTGTGTCGGCGAAGTTGACGCCGGCTGCCCGCACGGCGATCCGTACCTCACCCGCTCCGACCGCCGGATCGGGCCAGTCCTGGACCTTGAGCACGTCCGGCCCGCCGGTACGGGTCAGGACCACTGCCTTCATTACCGGGAATCTACTCGTGGGGCGTCACCTGCGACACAGCACCGCCCGCTTGACCGCGCCATCGCAGGACATTGCGGCCAAACATCCCGCCTAGAGGACGCGAGCTGCCCTAAATGCTTCAGCGCTGGCTGGACGGACCATCGCCACATTGGCGGCAACGAAAATGATCTTGATGCCCTCGTAGTCTGCGAGTCTGCCTCGGTGGCGGCAAGGTTGAGCGCGCCATCTCCTTTGATGGACCGCTTTGAAGATCGACAGCTAGTCGCAGCGGTACCGGACAAGGTGGTTATTGACTGCGTGTCATTTGCTCTCACCACGGTCCGATGAACGAACACATTGAGCCATCAAATGGCGGCAGCATGGGCAGCAATACCGTGATCATCATGCATAGACGTTTTGCGATTAGTATCGAATGAGCTAAAGCGATGGCGAAGGACATTCCCAAAATTCACCGCGCGCTTATTGAGAAGGCATAGCAACACGCGAGACACGAGCCAATGTCGCTCCTACGCCAATCAGTGTCACGGTCGGACCGGCCTGTAGCGGACTCCGTGTCGGTGGCGATGGGGCACCGTGGTTCCTTGGACGATGCCGTGCTTCATCATGCGGCCACGCCGAGCATCTGCAACGGCTCACCGGCTCCACGAGCCCTGCTGGGTTTCGGTGAACCCATGGCAGGCTGGGCTGTCAGGGCAGCACCGTACTGGACTTTCCGGCGAACCATAGGAGTGACGATGAGCAAATTCGAACTGTACAAAGATCATCAAGGGGGCTTTCGTTGGCAATTGAAGTCTACGGAAGGACGAACAATTGCTGTGAGTGCTGAGGCACACAAGACAATGGCTGAGGTGCGGGAAAGTATCGCAACTGTGAAGCGGGAGGCGGGCGGCTCCGATATCGACGACCAGACGGCGACGACCTTCTAACCCGCGGGATGCGTTGGAATAGCGCTTTGAACGCGCAGGATCCCCATCAGGAACGTCAGTTAATTGCTGGATACGACAGCGAAATCAGCTAATTCCAGCTCAGCAGAGCTCGAAGAGCCTGCATTTGGTTCGTTACCTCTATCTCAATTGATCGTTCAGTACCGGACGCCGGAACGCCTGGCTCGCGAGCCCCGTCAATTCGACTCGACTCCGACGCCAGGCTTCACCGTCACAAGGCGCGACGTTGCGCGACGAGCGGGCAGAGGAAGGGTCCTTCCCCGCAGTCCGACGCTGTTGAGGTAGCGGATGACGGCACCGTACGACTGCCAGAGCGTCGTCTGGGTGTAGGGCACGCCCGCGGCCGCGCAGTAGGCGGCGACGAGGGGTTGCACCTTGCGCAAAGAGGGGCGGGCCATCGACGGGAACAGGTGGTGTTCGACCTGGTAGTTGAGGCCGCCCATGAGGATCGCTATGAGGCGTCCGCCGCTGACATTGCGACTCATCAGGACCTGACGGCGCAGGAAATCCAGCTTCAGCCTCGGAGAGACCAGCGGCATGCCGATGTGGTTCGGCGCGAACGCCGAGCCCAGGTAGAAGCCGAAGACGGCCAATCTCGACGGCGAGGAAGGCCAGGGCCTTCCCCGGCGGCAACACCAGAAACACGAGAGCGACGAGGCCGCCGAGGCGGATCGCCAGAAGGGTGAACTCGACCCATCGACGCTCGACCGGGCCGCGGCTGAAGGCGCGGCGGAATCCCTTCTGAGTGCAGTGAGAGGCCTTCGAGCAGGCAGGATCGGGAAGAAGTACCAGCCTTGGTGGGACACCAGCCATTTCATCAGTCGGCTACGGGGCCGGGTCGCCTGCTCAGGGGTGATAGCGATGGCGCCCAAGTGCGACATCGGGATCGGAACCGACCTTGTTCGGGTTGGCGTGGTGTCGGTTGTGCTTGTTTCGCCACCAGCCGTAGCTGATACCGACGAGCAGGTTCGCGATGATCATGCTGGTCCAGTCGTTCCACCGGCCGGACTTGAAGATTTGGCGGTGGGCTGCGTCGTGGCCGAGGAACCCTAACTGGGTCATGATGATGGCCAGCACACCGGCGCTGACCAGCTGCCACCAGCTGTCTCCGATCCAGATGAAGGCGAGTACCCAAGCGGCCAGAATGAGCAGGGCGCCGATCAGTTTGGTCCAGTAGTACCCGTACCGGCGGCGCATGAGATTCATGTCGTGAACGCGGCGCGTCAGGGCCGTGAAGGAGCTGCCGGCTCGGGCGTTCGTGGCTGAGTCAGGGGCGCGTCGCCGACGCAGGCGGGATGAGCGTAGAAGTCATGGGAGGGAGAGCCGTTCCGTAGCGGACGTCCCGGGAAAAGTCTGGGCGACAGCGGGTTGCTTCGGGAGCCGCGGCGAGTGTACACGGCGTCTCAGGCCCCAGACCGACTGCGAAATGCAGTGGAAACGATTCTACCCGTGAACGCCAGAGTCAATCTGACGCTGAGCGGCGCTCGATAGGTCACTGTCGGTCGTCGCAGCCACCGCGATAGGCTTTACGCGATAGCCGTCAAACTCAAGCCGACCGCGGCTGTGAGCATCGAAGAGGACCATGGACTCCGACGACAATGCCGAGATCGAGGGGCCGAGATCGGGCCGTCGGTACGACGCTCAGGCGAGACCGCAGAGCAAGCCGCCGAGCGGCAGTACGCCGAGGATGAGGACCTTCGCGAGAGCCTCGTGGCTCTGTCCCGGTTGGCATCGGACCGGCTTCCGCTGGAGGAGTCTGCTGACCCAGGTCGCCACCTACGCCGTACAAGCCATTCCCGGCGCCGACGGTGCCGGCTTGACGCTGCTCGAGCAGGACAGGGCCGACACCATCGTGGCGACCGCCCCGTTTGTCACCGAGATCGACGACATTCAGTACGCGATGGACCAGGGCCCCTGCATCAGTGCCGCCCGTGAGGGTCAGACCGTCCTGTCAGGCTCTCTCGGCGGAGATCCGCGGTGGCCGCGGTTCGGCGGCCGGGTCGCCCGGCTCGGCGTACATAGCGTCGTTGTCGTTGCCGTTGATCACGCCTGACGGGGTGGTCGGCGCGATGAACGTCTACGCCCATGACAAGAACGCCTTTGACGACCGGGCCGCCGAACTCGGCCAGATCTTCGCCGGTGCCGGCCGCCATCGCCGTACAGAACGCCCATGTCCTCGCACAGACCCGACGGCTGGCCAACCAGCTGCAGTCGGCCCTGGAAGTTCGCGGCGTCATCGACCGGGCTGTCGGGATCGTGATGAGTCGGAGCGGCAGCACCGAGCATGAGGCCCTCGAGCGGCTGCGCTCGATGAGCCAGCACGAGCATCGCAAGCTCGCGGAGGTAGCCCGTCAGATCGTGGACGAGGCCGTCGCGCGGGCGCGAGCCCGCAACCGACAGAGTCGAGAATCGTCCTGATTAGGCGCCCGTCGGCATCCGAGCGTAGAGTCGTAGTTGACGCGGCTATCTGAATCCCCGGTCCGCGCAGCCGCCGCCAGTGGTCTCGGCGCTTTGCTGAACCAGTTCATGCAGACACGATCAGCGGGCGGATCCGCTTCCTCGGAGCACGAGTGTGGATCTCCCGCGCGGCCGTACTCGCGCATCTGCAAGATCTCACGGCCAGCATCGGACAAGATGATCAAGATCTGGACGACACCCTGGCTGGCGCTGACCACGGCGTTGCGCTCGACGGCCACCTCCTACTGCGGATTGCAGCTGACTATTGTCGAGAACCAGTGGCCGGTCACGCTGACCGCCTTCACTGACGGCCACGACGCTACCGGTTCGGACGTCGCTGCGTCTCCCGCTCGGGCTGGTTTCGCGGACGGTCGATGGGGAGAGCCGAGTCGTCTTCTTCGCCGGCACTCCTGGCGCGTTCACCGATCTTGCCGCCGACCTGAGCCACGCCCTCGGGGCATCCCCGTCGACCAGGCATCGCTCGCCGCCGATGGCGTCGATGATCGCGGCGACCACGCGTGGACGGTCATCGAAGAGTCGATCGAGCTCGACGCTGATCTTCCACCGCTCTCTCGCACGTCCGGGCTGACCGGTCTCGCCGAACTGACAGTGCTGAATCGTGCCATCGGGATGCTCGTTGATCAAGGTCACGACATTGAGCAAGCTCATCAACTGCTGCGTCGCGATGCCGCGGCTGCGGGAGTCGAACCGCAGATCTACGCTGCGCGGATCATTTTGGCCAGACCGGCCAGCGGCAACGACCCGCGCTAGCGTGCTCGCCGATGCCGGCTGCGTGGCTGCCTGGGTGCGTTACTCGCTCTCTGGCGTCGCATCCTGACCCATATAGATAACGTTCTCGACGCTGTTGTAGATGTACCGCTCACCTGTCTTCAGGGCGGCGGCATGTGCCTCGCAGACCACGGCCTCGGCGAGTCCCCACTCAGCTTCATCGATCACGAAGTTTCGCGTGGCCGGCTCCTGACACCGCAGGACTTGGCACTGGAACACCTGAAACTCACAAGGCGCGGACCCTGTCGGCCTGGGGACCCTTGGGGCCTTGGGTGGTGTCGAACTCGACGCGCTGCCCTTCCTCGAGCGAGCGGTAGCCAGTCGACTCGATCGCGCTGTAGTGCACGAACACGTCCGCGCCGCCACCATCGACGGCAATGAAGCCGAAACCCTTTTCCCCGTTGAACCACTTGACGGTTCCTTGTGCCATGACACATCTCCTAGCATCTCGACGTCGCACCGTGCGACTGTCGAAGCGCTGTCGGACGTCAGAATCTAACCCACGCCCACGCAAAGTCTTCAGGGGCGTAGCACTGACCACGGCTCAAGAATTGCAACAGCCCGCCTAGTCTGCCATACACCTAGTAATCAGGCGTGCGCTGGCTGTACGACGGACGGTCCCGTTTTGAGTGGCAGCGACTGCGGAGCGCGTACGCCAACCTCTCACAGCCGGACCCGCAGAACCCGGGACGTCACGTCTATCTCGGCGGACGGAAAATCTGACTGCCGATGGAGCATTCGCGCCTGCACTGTCCTCGCACCGAGCAAGTGAGGCTCACACAGGCCGTCGTGACACGATGGTGCAGGACGGGCCGGCGGGGGAGGCAGCAGCGGCATTCCTGGACAAGAGGGGACGACGTGAGCGGTAACGCAAGCTTCCGGGCGGCCAATACCACCGTGCTCTCGGTCTGTGCGGTAGAGGCGCCGATCGTGATCACCTCGGCGGCGATCGATGAGTGGCTCGCGGAGACGTATCAGCGCGTGCATACCCGGCCCGGCATGCTGCAGAAGCTGGCGGGTGTCGTCGAGCGGCGCTGGTGGCCGGAGGACGTGAGCTTCGCCGACGCCGCGGCGATCGCGGGCGCCAAGGCATTGGCTGAGGCGGGGATTCAGCCCGAGCAGGTCGGCGTCATGATCAACACAGCGGTCTCCAGGGCGTACCTGGAGCCGTCCACGGCGGTGGCGATCCACCACCAGATGGGCCTGCCGACCGACTGCCTCAACTTCGACCTCGCCAACGCCTGCCTCGGCTTTCTCAACGGCATCCAGCTGGCCGCGACCATGATCGACTCCGGCCAGGCCGAGTACGCGGTCATTGTCGACGGCGAGGGTTCCCGCTACACGCAGGAGCTGACGCTCGAGCGCCTGGCGGGGCCGGACGTGACGGCGGCCGACCTGCGGTCGCAGTTCGCCACGCTGACTCTCGGCTCGGGGTCCGGCCGCCATGGTGCTCGGCCGCGCGGACCGTCACCCGGAGGGCCATCGCGTCGTCGGTGGGGTGAGCCGGGCTGGCACCGAGCATCACGACCTCTGCGTCGGCGACCTCACCCGCATGCGGACCGACACGAAGCGCCTCTTCGACGCCGGCCTCGCGCTGGCGGTGGCGACGTGGGATGACGCGCAGGCGGAGTTCGACTGGGGCGGGATCGACTGGTTCGTGGCCCACCAGACCTCGGTCGTCCACATCGGGGCGATGGCTGCCGCGCTGGGTGTCGCTTCCGACCGCTTCCCGCTGACTCTGCCGAACTACGGCAACATGGGCCCGGCCGCCGTACCCTTCACCCTCGCCCGGCATATGGACCGGCTGCACGCCGAGGATCGCATCCTCCTCATGGGCATCGGTTCGGGCCTCAACACCTCGTACGCCGAAATCGTCTGGTGACCGATACGCTGCACATCGCTCCAGTGCCCGGGCGTCGAACTCGGCTCGATGCCTGGCTTGGATCCAGCTTGGTCGCGCACGGTCGCCGTCGTCGACGAGGACGGCGTGCGGCGCACCTGGCATGTCCTGGACAACAAGGTGGCGCCCGCCGAGGGGACGCTGCTTTGCGTACACGGCAATCCCACCTGGTCCTATCTGTGGCGCCGGTTCCTGGCTAGCGCCGAGCCCGGTTGGCGGCGCCGTGGCGGTCGACCAGCTCGGGATGGGCTACTCCGAGCGGCTCAAGCCGCCCGCGCACACTGGCTGAGCGGATCGACGACCTGGACTCAGTGACCGAAGCCCTGGGCGTCACCGGCCCGATCGTCATCGCGGCGCACGACTGGGGCGGACCGATCTCGCTCGGCTGGGCCGAGCGCCATCAGCGATCGGGTCGCGGGGGTCATCCTGGCCAACACCGGCGTATCGCTCCCGGCGAAGCGCCAGGCGCCTGGCTCCTGATCCCGCTGGTCCGCAGCCGCGCTGCTCCGCGAACGTAGTGTGCGTCCGAACGGCGACTTTCGTTCGCGGCGCCGCGCTAGCTGACCCGGGCTCCGGCTCAGGCCTGGCGTGCGTGCCGCGCTCCGCGCACCGTACTCCGTCGGCCGAGCGCCGCCGAGGCGGTTGGGGACTTCGTGGCCGATATCCCGCATGCAGCCGAATCATCCCAGCCGACGCGGCGCTTGATCGCGTGCTCAGCGGGCTGGTCAAGCCTCGGCGGGGTCCCCGCTTTGCTGCTCTGGGGACCTCGGGATCCGATCTTCTCTCCAGCGTTCCTCCGCGATCTGGAACACCGGCTGCCGCAGGCCGACGTGCACCGGTTCGCCGGCGCGTCGCACCTGGTGACCGAGGACGAGCCCGAGGCGGCTGAGCGCGCGTGGTCATGGATCCGTACGCGCAGTCTGTGGGTCGACGACGCCGCCGCCGCCGAGCGCCCAGCACGGCCCTGCGATCGACATCGCGGCCGTCGATGGCTCCGCCAACAGCGATCGCCGAGCCGGGCCGCGACCGCGCCCGCGCTGACGACGTTCACCGCGCTTAGCGCGCGCATCGACGCGCTCGCCGGGACGCTACGCGGGGCCGGCGTGCGGCCCGGCCACCGGGTGGCGCTGCTGGTGCCGCCGGGGCTCGAGCTGACGGCGGCGGTGTACGCCTGCTGGCGCGTCGGGGCAGCGATCGTCGTCGCCGACACCGGGCTGGGCTGGCGCCGGATGGCTGAGGCCTTGCGCAGCGCCGACCCGGATCATCTGGTCGGGGTGCCTGCGGCAATCGCGGCCGCCGCCGCACTGCGGATACCAGGCGGAACGGATCGCTGTCGGCGACCGGCCAGGCCGATCCGTCGATTGCGGTCGCATCGATGACTCGATCGGCGGGCGAGGATGATCGCCTGCGCGTTCGACGGTTGTCCGCCCACCAGAAACGCGCACGATCTCAGCGAAACCGCAGCGCTCGACCGCCAACGACGAGGCGGCGGTGCTGTTCACATCGGGAGCGACCGGGCCGCCCAAGGGAGTTGTCTACCGCCACTCGCAGCTCCACGCTCAGCGTCGAGCTCGTCCGCGACTGTCTGCCGCATCACCCCGGACGACCGGCTGGTTGCCGCCTTCGCGCCGTTCGCGCTGTACGGGCCGGCGCTGGGCATCGGCGCCGCCGTCCCGCGGATGGACGTCACCCGACCGGGCACCCTGACCGCGGACGCGCTCGCCGATGCGGCCGCAGTCGGTCGGGGCGACCCTGGTCTTCGCGTCGCCGGCCGCGCTGCGCAACGTGGTCGCCACCGCAAGCCAGCTGACCGCCCGAGCAGCGCGCACCACTCGCAGCGCATCCGGCTGGTGCTTTCGGCCGGGGCGCCGGTTGCCGTGCCTCTGCTGCGCCGACCTACAGCAAGTCCTTCCCGGCAGCGGAGCTGCACACCCCGTACGGGATGACCGAGGTCCTGCCGGTAGACCGACATCGCGTTGCCGGAGCTGGAGGAGGCTGGCTCTGGGCAACGGGGTCTGCGTCGGCCGCGCACTGCCCGGCGTTCGCCTCGGGATCAGCGCGCTCGACGCCCTTGGTCGGGCTCACGGCGCGCCGCTGCCTTCCGTCGAGGTCACCGGGGAGATCTGCGTATCAGCCGGACACGTCAAGGACCGCTACGACCGGCTGTGGGCAACTGAGCAGGCCAGCTCGCGTGATCTCGGGGTGGCACCGCACCGGCGATGTCGGCCACCTGGATGCCGCCGGGCGGCTATGGGTCGAGGGCCGGCTTGGCTCACGTGATCACCAGCCGCCGACGGACCGCTCACCCCGGTCGGAGCAGAACAACGAATCGAGGCCCAGACGCTCGGTGACGGGCGCCGCGCTCGTCGGCGTCGGCCCTCAGGGCACCCAGCAGCCAGTGGCCGTGGTGGTGACCAGCGGCACCCGCGCGCGCCGGACTGGCGGACGAGAAACTTGCCCGTGTCGTACGGGCCGCCGCGGATATTCCCCTGGCTGCAGTGCTGACAGTGCGAGTCCCTTCCCGTCGACATCCGGCACGCCGCGAAGATCGACCGGTCTCGCCTCGCCCGCTGGGCCGGCGGAGTGCTCTGCGGCGCCCGGGTGGGCCGTCCGTAAGAGAGTGCAGCGTGCGGGTGCTGGTCACGGGGACTAGCGGAATGCTGGGGCGCGGCGTCGCGCTCGCCCTGGCTGAACGAGGCGACGGCGTGACGGTCCTGCAGCGGCGCCCCGCCGGTCTCGGAGCTGCCGGAGGTGCTGGCAGATGTCGCCGACGCGGACGCTGTCCGGGCCGCGGTGGCCGGACACGACGCCGTCATCCACCTCGCCGCGAAGGTCAACGTCGTGGGACCCGAGGACGAGTACGTACGGATCAACGTCCGGCGGAACCCGAGGCGGTCGTCGATGCCTGCCGGGCTGCCGGGGTGGAACGCCTGGTGCATGTCTCCTCTCCCTCGGTTGCCCATCGAGGCAAGTCGCTCGTAGGCCGCGGCGCCGATCCCTGCGGACCCGACGACCGCGCGCGGACCGTACGCCCGCAGCAAGGCCCACGCGGAGCAGGTCGCGCTCGGCGCCGACGGTGGCGAACTCGCGGTCGTTGCGATCCGGCCGCACCTGGTCTGGGGCCCGGGCGACACGCAGTTGATCGCGCGGATCGTCGATCGTGCCCGGCGCGGCCGGCTGCCGCTGGTCGGCTCGGGTGCGGCGCTGATCGATACGACCGTACCTCACCAACGCGGTGGATGCCCTTGCTGCGCGGCGCTGGATCACGTTGCCTGGACGCGCGCGGCCGCGCCCTGGTTCGTGACCAACGGCGAACCGCGTCCCGTCGCCGAGATGCTGGCCGCTGTGTGCCGGGCGGCGGGCGTACCGCGCCCCGACGCGACACGTGCCGGTGCGGCTGGCTCGACCGGCGGAGCGGCTGTCGAGTCCTTGTGGGCGCTGCAGGACCGTTTCATCGCCGCGCCGGACCGTCGGACGACGATCCGCCGCTGACTCGGTTCCTGGTTGAGCAGCTGTCTACGGCGCACTGGTTCGACCAGCGGCTCACCCGCGAGATCCTGCGGTGGCAGCCACGCGTCTCCACTCGACGAGGGTCTGGCCGAACTCGAGCGTTGGTATGCGGTACGGCCTCATTAACCTGCTGGAGATCGCAGAGAGGCTTGGTCAATGATGACTATCCCTTGGTCGGCGGGCAGTTGGACACATCAACCTGTCGCCGCGGTCGAGCGCGGTCGCGACCCGCTGGTCACGGCCGCAGAGGGCAGCGACGCCTGGCGCCTCACGTCCTACGGCTTCGTCCACGACAGCGAGCATGCCCTTTTGGCACCGTTCCGCCAGGACAGCGCAATGGAAGTCGAGTTCACAGCTGCTTTTTCTCAGCAGTTCGATCAGGCCGGGATTTTTGTCCGCGTCTCTGCTGAACGATGGGTCAAGGCTGGCGTGGAGTTCGCCGATGGGTATGCGTCGGTTGGTGCCGTGGTCACTGGAGGGCGGTCTGACTGGTCACTGGCTCCGACTCCGTACTGGAAAGGACGGCGTGTGCTCGTACGCGCCAGTCGCAGCGGCGATGCGCTCACGATCCGCGCCCGATCGGAAGGGGCCGAGCTGCAGCTGGTTCGAGTTGTCCCTTTCGAGCCGGGCCTCGTCGCTAGCGCGGGGCCATTCACCTGCGCTCCGACGCGAGCAGGGCTCACGGTCGCTTTCCATGCGTGGCGCTTGACCGAACCCGACGACAGCCTCCACTAGCTTGGACTGGGACTACTTCGATCTTCGCTGCTAGGGAGGGTCGCCTGGTCAGCTTGCCCGGGCATGGAAACGCGGGATCAAATCAAGTATCTATATCGCCGGGTGGGCGAGGAGTAGGCCGCCCTCGACCGGCAGCGTGTGACCGGTGATCCAGGCGGCGTCAGTGGACGCGAGGAAAGCGACCGCGCCGGCCACGTCCTCCGGCTCGCCGACCCGGCCCAAGGGGTATAGCGGCTTCATCCGTTCGGCTCCGCCCTCCTGACTCTCCCAAACCCGCGTCCTGATCGTCCCGGGCGCCACGGCATTGACCCGGATCCCGTCCCGTGCCAGATAGATCGCGAGATTCTTGGTCAGCGCTGTGAGTCCAGCTTTTGCAGACGAGTACGGCTCGCTGCCGAGCGGGGCATGGGCATTGATCGAGCTGACAGTCACGATCGCCGGCGCCCTATCGCTGCGTCGCAGAAACGGGATCGCAGCGCGGCACACGCGCGCAACCCCGACCAGGTTCAGGTCAAGCAGGCGTAGCCAGATCTCGTCTCCGGTTTCCTCGAATACGCCGTGCGCCGTGTCTCCTCCAGCGACGTTGACCACGACGTCCAGCCCTCCGAGCTCACCGGCCGCACGGCCTAGTGCCTGGTCTACCGAAGTTCGGTCGGTGACATCCATCGTCAGCGGCGAGATGCCGGCCAGAGCTTTCATCCGGCAAGCTGGCCTCGACCTCCCTAGCCGTAAGTCCAGATCGAGATCCGTGCACGACCAACCGGCCCCTTCGGCATAAGCCTTCGGGCACATGCGCGGCCGATTCCTCGCCCCGCACCCGTCACCAGTGCCGTCGAAGAACTGAAGCGCCCGTGCTCTGTCATGAGTCCAGACTGGCACTCGTCCCGGCTGTTTCTACAGGTTGGTTCATCCGCTCGCTGGCCTCGCTGTAGCGGCCGCCTTGCACCTGGATCTTGGACGCGGCGTCTTCTGATCTCGCTGAGTTCGTCGGTCGACAGGTCTACCTCGGCGGCACCGATGTTCTCCTCGAGCCGGTGCAGCTTGCGCGTGCCAGGAATGGGCACGATCCACGGCTTCTGGGCCAGAAGCCAGGCCAGGGCGATCTGGCCCGGGGTAGCACCCTTGCGTTGCGCGATGCTGGCGAGGCAGATCGACCACGGCCTGGTTGTGCTGCAGCGCCTCCGGTGTCGAATCGCGGGATGGTGCTGCGGATGTCGTTGCCGGCATCGAAGCTGGTCGACGCGTTGATGGTGCCGGTGAGGAAGCCCTTGCCGAGCGGGCTGTAGGGGACGAAGCCGATGCCCAGTTCCTCACACGCGGCCAGTACCTCCTCCTCGGGTCGCCGCCACCACAGCGAGTACTCGCTCTGAACGGCCGTCACGGGCTGGACGGCGTGCGCGCGGCGGATCGTCCCGGCGGCCGCCTCGGACATGCCGAAGTGCTTCACCTTGCCCGCCTCGATGAGCTCCTTGACCGCGCCGGCGACGTCCTCGATTGGCACGTCCGGGTCGACTCGGTGCTGGTAGTAGAGGTCGATGGCGTCGACCCTGAGGCGTTGCAACGAGCCGTCGACGACGTGTCTGATGACCTCGGGACGGCTCGTCACCCGCCCTCTCGGCTTGCGCTCGACGGGATCGATGTCCCACCCGAATTTGGTGGCTATCACGACCTGACCTCGGTACGGGCGCGAGCGCCTCGCCGACAAGTTCCTCGTTGGCGTACGGACCGTAGATCTCGGCGGTGTCGAAGAAAGTAACGCCGCGATCGACTGCGGCGCGCGATCAGCGAGATCATCTCTTGCCGGTCGGGCTTGTCGCTGTAGCCACCGGTCATGCTCATGCAACCCAGCCCGATCGCAGACACCTCCAGGCCGCTGCTGCCAAGGGTCCGCTTGTCCATGGTGATGCTCCTGTCGTCGTCCAGTGGAGACCGCCCGGGGTAGGGCATGTCATGCGAGACTATGGCTACGGCTCTCCCCGTGGGAGGCCCTGTTGGTACCTCCTAAGTCCAGGCGCTCGGTGCTGCTTTGCCCAGCCGGTATTGGGCCAGGCGCCTGGCTAGGCGCCGCGTTCCAGGCCGAGCGTAGCCAGTAGGTCCTCGTGCAGTTCCATCCAGACTGTGTGGCAGGAGTCGATCTTCGGCTGGGCGACCCACGCTTGCTCCCCGCGATCAGCTCTATCCAAGGCGGCCGCGTACCGTTCCGGGTACCCACAAAGCGCGGCAGCGCAATCGTGAGCGTTTGGCAGACGGGTTGAAGCTCGCGGCCAAGGCCGTGAAGATCATCTAGTACCCGCTGATCCCAGTCCGGGTCGATGTGATCGTTTGCTGCCAGGGGATCAGTCGGCCTCGGCCGGATCTGCCAGTTGGTGATCGTGTTCAGAAATCGTGAGTTGAGCGCGAGGAACACCTCGTGCGCGGCGACAACCTCCGAACGCGTGCCCGTTTGGTCCAACCTCGGCTGCCAGGCGTCGTTCATTCTCGGCTCGGCCCGCCGCCGTCAACGCCCAGCCGTCGACATCGGCAAAGACCACGTGAGTGATCCATCCGTACGCTTCGTAGTCGAGCAACAGCTCATCAACGAGTTCACGATCCAGGCCAAATCGCTCGGCGACCGTCGCCGCGTCCGCCATGCCTTTCACGCGCAACCCGTGCAAGACGAGCAGTTCGGGGAGGACACACCGAGCACGGTCGGAGCCTACTTGTTGCCTGCTTGCTGGCTGGCCGCTGCAAGCATCGCCCGATGACGCAGACTGCGAGGATTGGGCTGATCAGGCAGAAGATTGGACGTGGTACTGGATGAAAGTCGCGGTCGTCGGGGGAGGCTCCACCTACACGCCCGAGCTGGTCGACGGAATCGCGAGGCTGCAACACCTCGTCCACGTTGACGAGCTCGTGCTCACCGATCCGGCTGAGAGCGGCTCTCGCTTGTCACCGGAATCTCGCAGCGGATCTTCGCCAAGTACGGGCAGTCCGCGCATGTCAAGTCCACCACCGATCTTGGCCATGCCGTGTCAGATGCCGCGGTCGTTCTCGTCCAGCTGAGGATTGGTGGTCAAGCGGCGCGGGCGGTCGACGAGACTCTTCCGTTGCAGTGTGGTTGTGTCGGCCAGAGACCACGGGCGCGGGCGGGCTCGCCAAGGCGTTGCGTACGATGCCGGTGATCTTGCAGATCGCCGAGCAAGTCTCCCGGCTCGCCGCCCGGATGCCTGGATCATCGACTTCACAAATCCGGTGGGCATCGTCACGCGCGGATTGCTTGATCATGGTCATCGCGCTGTCGGATTGTGCAACGTCGCGATCGGCAATCAGCGGACCGCGGCGAGTCTGCTCGGCGTCGAACCCGCCCAGGTGTTGCTGGACCACGTCGGGCTCAACCACCTGACGTGGACCCGTCGAGTCCTGATCAACGGTCAAGATCAGCTACCCGAGCTGCTGGCCACTTCAGCGGATGCGTTGGCGGAGCGCTCCGGGCTTCCCGCCGAGCTGCTCCGCCGTCTCGGGTGTGGCCTTCCTACTATCTCCGCTACTTCTATGAACATGATCACGTCGTCGAGCAGCAGCGAACGAAGCCATCCCGGGCAGCGGAGGTTGCGGAGATCGAGCGCCGGCTGTTGGAGATGTACGCCGACCCGGCGGTTGATGAGAAGCCGGCGCTGCTTCGGCAGCGTGGCGGTGCCTACTATTCCGAAGCTGCCGTAGACCTGATGGCGTCCTTGATCACCGATCGAGGCGACGTGCAAGTAGTGAACGCACGCAACCAGGGCACGCTCGCCCTTCCTTGCCGATCATGCAGTGGTCGAGGTTCCGGCGCGGATCGGCTCGCGACGGCCCGGTGCCACAAGCTCTGTCGCCGGTTGACCCGCTGTATGCCGGGCTCATTGCCCACGTATCCGCGTACGAGGAACTGGCGCTGGACGCTGCCGTCAAGGGCGGCCGGGAACGCGTGTTCCAGGCGTTGCTCGCTCATCCGCTCATCGGTCAGCATGATCTTGCCGACAAGCTGACCGATTTGTTGATCAGCGCCAATCGCGATCACCTGTGGTGGGCCGCGTGACGGCAGCGGTCCTCGCGATCGATGGCGGCAACAGCAAGACCGATGTCTGCTTGATCTCCGCCGACGGCACGCTCCTCGGGTACGCGCGCGGGCCGGGCTCCAACCACCAGAACATCGGTGTCGACGCCGCGTTCGAGGTGCTGTCGAGCCTGATTGCCGAGGCCAGCGCGCGAGGCGCGGATCAGTGTCGATCTCGACGCTTCGCCCAGCATGCGGCGGTCTACTCTCGCCGGCGCGGACTTCCCGGTGGAAGTCGCCATGCTGCGAGAACGCGTGTCACGCGCAGGCTGGGGATCAGAGATTTCGCTGGACAACGACACGCTCGCGCTAGCTGCGAGCCGGCACCAGGGCCGCGAACCGTATCGCTGTGGTGTGTGGCGCGGGCATCAACTGCGTTGGGGTCTCGGCGGCTGGTGGGCTGGTGCGGTTCCCGTCGGTCGGTGCCATCTCCGGTGACTGGGGAGGCGGCGGGAGCCTCGGCATGGAGGCGCTCTTCCTTGCGGTCCGGGCAGAAGACGGCCGCGGGCAGCCCACCGCGCTGCGCGAGGCGGTCATGGAACACTTCGGCACGTCATCCGTCGTGGACGTGACAGCGGCGTTGCACTTCGGTGAGATGCGGCGCGGCCGACTCCATGAACTGGCCCCGGTACTCCTCCGAGCCGCGGCAGCCGGCGACGGACCCGCCATGGCAGCCGTGGAGCGGCTGGCAGAGGAGGTGTTCTTGCTCGCTCGGGCCACCCTCGATCGGCTTGATCTGCGCGATCAGTCCGTCGATGTGGTGCTGGGCAGGAGCGTGCTCGCCGCGCGAGATCCGCAGCTGCTGGAAGGAGTGTCGCGGCGTCTGGCGGCGTACGCCCCGCGCGCCAACCTGCTGATTGTTGATGACCCTCCGGTGGTCGGCGCCGCACTCCTCGGGCTGGATGCGCTTGGCGCGTCGGCTGACGCCGAGATCGCTGCCCGCAGTGCACTGCTTGCGCGGGCTCGCACGGTCCGATCCGTCCCAGCAGCGAAGCCTTCCGGGAGGTAGGAGAAACTGCTGGCAAGAGCTTCCAAGGAGTTGGATCTTCAGATGAGCGTGACACCAGCTCCGACGACCGAATGGGCAGGCCCGAAACGTTTCCTACCGCCGACGGATCCGCGGGTGCAGCCCGACGGTGGCAGGCGTTACGACGGCATCACCTGTGCCATTGCTCCCGGATACCGGCCGCTCCTGCTGGACCTGTGGGTGCCGGCTTCGCCCACACCGCCGCCGCTGGTGGTATGGATTCACGGTGGCGCCTGGATGCTTGGTGATCGGCGCTACCTCCCGGAGACGCTGCGGCCGAACCAACTCTTCGAGGAGCTTGTCGCAGCAGGCCTCGCTGTCGCGACGATCGACTATCGCCATGCGCTGGAAGCACAGTTTCCGGCTCAGCTGCATGACGCGAAGGCTGCCATCCGCCACTCCGCGCGCATGCTGACGAACTGGGGATTGAGACCGCGAATCGGTGTCTGGGGCGAGTCGGCTGGTGGACACCTCGCATCGCTGGTCGGCCTGACTGGCCTGGCGGCCCGATCTCGAGGGCGCCATCGGCGTGCTTCGCCAATCCAGTGCGGTCGACTGTCGTCGTCGACTGGTATGGCGTCGCGGATCTCGCACTACAGCCGCAGCAAGGTTGGAGGCCTGAGATCTCAGCCAAGCTGCCGCCGGAGATGCTCACGCCACCAGGGGAACTGCTGGCTGGCGGATCTGATCTACATCTGCTCGTTGCAGCCAGCCCAGTCACCTATGTCACATCAAGCGCTCCGGCCGTTCCTGCTGGTCCACGGCACGGCCGACGCTGGTGGTGCGGTACGCGCATAGCGAGGTGCTCGCCCAAGCCTTGACCGATCAGGGGATTTCAGCCCGGCTGGTTCCGATCGAAGGCGCAGACCACATCTTCAACGGCCACGACGACATCGATGGCATCGTCCGGCTATCGGTGGACTACCTCCGCGGAGGCGCTGCACCGCGGATCTGGCTAGTCGCTACCAACTGACCGGCAGCTCGCGTACACCGTTGACCGGACCATCGCCTCGGAAGGTGAGATCGGCGACCGACGCCGCCAAGGACAAGTCCGGGAAGCGGCGCAGCAGTGCAGGCAGAGCCACTGACATCTCGAGGCGGGCCAGCTGCTGGCCGAGAAGCATTGATGAATCCCGTGGCCGAAGGTCAGGTGCGCCTGCGGCTGCCGGGTCACGTCGAACACATCCGGATCGGTCATGAAGTCGGCGTCGCGGTTGGCCGATGGCAGTGACAGCGTTGCGATGTCGCCCGCCTGATGAGCTGGCCGCCGATGATCATGTCATGCAAGATGATCCTCGGTGTCCCGGTGTGGACGATGGTCAGATAGCGGAGGATTTCCTCCACCGCGCTCGTGATCACCTCCGGGTCGTCGCGTACTCAGAGCAAGCTGATCGGGATGCTGCAGGAGCAGCAAGGTGCCCAGCCCGATCGTGTTCGCTGTCGTCTCGTGGCCGGCAACCAGCAAGATGTTGCCGATGCCGAGCAGCTCCCTCGTCGGTCAGCTCATCGGCATGATCGCGGATCAACATGCCGAGGATGTCGTCGCCAGGGTCTTGCCGGTGCCGATTCACCAGCGACTGCATGTAGGCGTTCATCTCGAGCGTGTTCTGGGCCTGTTGCTCACGCGCGACGAAGACGTCCAGCATCGTGTCACTGCGCCGCTGGAACTCTGGCTGATCTTCGAATGGCACGCCGAGTAGTTCGCAGATCACCAGCGACGGCAGCGGTAGCGCGAACGCCTGCATCAAGTCGGCCGGCGAGCCCGCAACCTCCATCTCGCCCAGAAACCTCGTCGTGATCTCTTCGATGTACGGGCGCATCGCAGCCAACCGGCGCGCATCGAGAACTGTCCGGTCAGCATTCGCCGGATCCGTGTGTGGTCTGGTGGGTCGAGGCGAGCAGGAAACCGGGCTGGGAGGCCGCCGACCCGGATCGGCCGAGGGAGTTGCTGGTCTGGCGGCTGGAAAGCAGCTCACGGGCGTCGGCGTACTTGGTGATCAACCACATCGTCAGGAAGTCTCCGTTCGGCAGCGGCCGCCGGACGCCGAAGACCGGCTGCTCCGAGCGGATACGCGCGAACTCCGGAGCTGGATTGATCGGATCTTCGGGATCGCGATGCGAACGCGGCCAGGACAGCGGCTCTGATGTGGTCGTCATGGGTCTGATCCAACCCTCAGCCTAGGCACTCGACTTTCATGATCCAGATGCGTGCTCGGCCTGATCCCTGACACGACGAGTTGCAAGCACCCGCCCAGGACTGCGCCAATGGTTGCCGCTGCGCCGTGGATATCGCCGATGATCAACAGCACGGCGGCACCAACCAGACCGGATCAGGCCAAGAAGGCGTTGCACGCCAACTCCACGGAGTACAGCAATGATTGCTACGGAGGCGGCCAAGCTGAACACGGCCACCGAATTGCCCGCACCAACGGGTTGCACGATCTTGCCCCACAGCTCGGCTCCGAGCGCGCCAGTCAGGGCGATGGCTGTCCACCGCTTGACGCCCCCATAACTTCTCGGCCGCGAAGCCGATCATCGCCAGAGCGACAAGGTTGAAGATGGCGCCGGCAACGCCTCCATCCTGGACGACAAGCGAGGTCAGCAGTCTCCACACCTGGCCGTGGCTGATCAGGATCCAGTTGCGTTCCAGGTTCGCCAGCAGCGATGGTGCGACCGTGAACTGGGCCAAGGTCGGGAGGCCGACGATCAGCAGCGCCACGGTTGTAGCCCACGGGCCACCCTCGGGACAGGCGTCGACAGCGGCCGTACCTGGAAGGCAAACGCGGTTGCCAGCACAACCGCGTAAAGGGTGGCCAGAACCCCTGTGCTCACGTCCGTCTATGTTTCCAGGCGGACCCGATCGTCACGCCCCGGGCGTACGTCGGTGAGCCGGCTGGAGGCGTAGATCGCGAGATGATTCAAGATCAACCGTGATGCGTGATCGGCCCACTGCGGTAGGCGAAGACCCACGGCTTGAGCTCGGTCGCGGCATCGATCATCGCCAGCCGGGATGCGCTTGACATGCGTCTTGGCAGTGGAGTCTGGCGATCACCAGGAGTTCAGCGATCTCGGCATTGATCGGCGCCCTGCCCGATCAAGTGCCAGAACCTGCCGCTCCCGCGGCGTGAGCTCATCCAGGCGACGACGTGCGTCGGCATCCACAGCGTGAGCATCGGAGCTGCCGCGCTCGGTTTCAGGTGTGGCGCTGAATGGAGAGTGCGCGTCACCGCTGGATCGAGCAGCGCCTCGCCGGTCGCGACAGTGTGTATGGCGTCGAGGAGCCGCTCGGGCGAGGCACGTTTCTGAGCAAGAATCCACTGGCACCAGCCCTGCAACGCGCCCCAGACGTACTCGTCGTACTGAAACGGTGGTCAGGACGAGGACCTTCAGTGTCCGGGCAAGGATCGCCACGATCCGCCGAGTGGCCTCAATTCCGTCAATACCCGGCATGCGAACGTCCATGAGCACGACGTCGGGAGCATGCCGGCGACACTGATCGACGGCCTGCCAGGCCGTCTGCCGCTTCCGCCACCACATCCAGATCCGAGTCGGTGCTGAGGACAACCGCGAGCCCGGCGCGAAGCAGCGCGTCGTCGTCGGCGAGCAGAACCTGATCGTCATCGCAGGGGAAGCGCGGCCCGCAAGCGGAACCCGCCTCCTTCACCTCCACCGTGCTCGAGTACGCCGCCGCACATCGACACTCGCTCCGCGATACCCAGCAGTCCTCGACCCGGCCGCTTCGGCTCACGAGGGCCAGGCCCAGTGTCAGACACCTCGACCACAACCGATGGGCCTTCCCGCCGGACGTCGACGGTCGCCGAGCACGGAGCAGCGTGCTTGAGCGTGTTCGTAAGCCCTTCTTGGACGATCCGGTAGATCGGACAGGTCCACGTTGCGGGCAGCTGCGAGTGTCGGCTCGACCGAGAGCCTGACGTCGATACCGGAGTCGGTGAATCGGTCCACGAGCTCCGGCAGCTGGGCCACCCCCAGCGGATGACTCGACGCGCCGGCTTCCGCCGGCTCTGCGGGATCGGGACGCAGTGTCGCGAGCACCTGATCAAGATCGGCCAGCGTCTCCCGACCCGTGCGTTCCATACCGGACAAGAGCTCGCGTGTCATCGCCGGATCCTTGTCCAGCATCAGGCGTGCGGCACCGGCTTGAACCACCAGCAGGTTGACCGTGTGTCCCATCAGGTCATGCAGCTCCCGAGAAATCCTCACCCGCTCCTCGGCGACCACCTGCCGGGCGATCGCGACGCGAGCGCGATCCTGCTCTTCCCGACGCCGCGCCACGGTGTAGCCGACAGCCCACGTCGCCAGCCACACCAGGAGAACCTCCACCATCTCGGCGTCCAGCTGATCTAGTCCGGGCGTGCCACAAAATAGAGCAGAACGCCGGCAACGATCACCGGCACGGCCCAGCGAGCCCGCGCCCGAGACGCGTACGCGCCGACCGAGTAGACGCAAACCTGATTGGCCAGCGCGGAGAATACGCTCGGGACGTGCAGTTGCGACTCGGTGCAGAGAGCCGCAGTGGCTGATCGCGAGCGCGGTGAATGGAACTCGCCGTCGCAGGGCGAGGCTGATGGCCAGCGCCAAAGTGAGGACCGCAGCGACGACCGACAGCAAATCTTGGGGCAACGGATTCCGGAGCCGTTCCGTCAGCACACAGCTCCGAGGAAGATGATCGCCAGCCCCGCATCGACCGCTGGTGTTGGCAGGCTTCGGATTCGGGTGGCGAGTCGACGGGCGAGGTCCCGAGTATGCACGGTCGACCTCCTTGGCGGCGTCCAAGCCGGAGGATCCGGCAAATGTCACTATGACAGGGGCACTATGACAGCACGATCGGCAGCAGCACCACGATGAAGAAGACCGTTTCGATCGAGTGAATGGCGATACCCATCAAGGCGCTGCCGGAACCGGCGAGTCGGCTGCGCACACAGGAAGCCGGTCACGATCGCGTTCGGGATCTGCCAGGGCTCGTGCAGATGGTAGAGGCCGAAGAGCAGCCCGTTGACCACCCAGTCGGCTCGGCCGAACCCTTGCGCATCCGGGGCAGCAGCAGTCCGCGGAAGAGCAGTTCCTCTCCGAGGACGGTGTTGAAGATGCCCATGATCACGACGAGCGCAAACAATCCCCAGGCGTGGTGGAAGGTCTGCTGGCCCTCGGGTGAACCGAGAAACGTGCCCATGTCGCGGGCAGCCGGCGCAGACGGGAAGAGCAGCGGTTGGATCAGCAGTGTCCAAGGCCGCCAACCCGAGGGCGTAAAGCGGCACCCAGGCCCATAACCTGCCTCCGCGACGCGTCGCCGTGCGAGGTGATCGCAGCCACAACCGGTCGCGCACTGAGAAGTCCAGGATGGGTCCCGCCGTTCCCGCAGCACCAAGATCAAAGTGAGGACCGCCTGCCAGACGAGACCGACAGTCATCGCACCGACCAGAGTGATCACGAATCGTTCCTGCGAGGGCCCGGGCCCGGCTATGGCGGGCGCCACGACCCAGGACAGGATCCCCATGGGGAGCGCGGCCGCAGCCCACACGGCAAGCACGCCGCCTCGTGAGTACTGGCGAGGTTCGGCCGGTTGCGTCAGCCTTGCTGACTGATGACTCGGTTCGCGGATCAGCAGAGCTGCCTACGACTTCAGTGACCGGGTCTGCTGCGGCAGCTGACTGCATGGCTCCTCCTGTGATGTGATCATCGAACTGGCGGCGTACGCCGGGGCCTATGCCGCCGACCTCATGTACGGGACGCTAGTTGTCTCGAAAGTTTCCTGCGTCCCCCTCAGGAGGTCAACGTGGCTACCTCACCTGGGGTACTTGTCGCTGGTCGGTTCGGTCGCGGCGGCCAAGATGGCAGCTACCGACGCCACATACCTGGAGTCAGATTCCCAGGATGTCGAGGATCAGAACGATCGCTCCCGACACCAGCAAAGTGCCAGCGACCAGCGATGGCGTTACTCGGCCGATGCTCTCGGATGGGAGGAGCGAGCTGCCCGCCAGTAAGAGGAATACTCCGACCACGAGGATTGCAGCCTCCAACACGATGGACGCAATCGGCACTCGCCACAGTCCAAAACCCAGCAGCGGGAGGTCCCCGGCGTTGCCGGGAAGGATGGGCATGTCTCCGCGGTGCACGATCAGATCAAGAACCCAGTGAGAGAAGGCGACAGCACCGAGCAACAGACCAAGCCGCCGATCCCAGCGCCACCACGCGACGGCGCCGAACACGGCGGACAGCACCAGTGCGCCGACCAGTGAATGTGTGTAGTCCGCATGAATAACCGACGCCCCGTACCCACCGCCGGGCGGCGTGTCGATCGTCTCGATGTTGAGTAGGAACAAGGGGGCGAAGATCACATCCAGCCACATCGTTGCCAACATCAAAGACCAGAGTGGCGCTCGGTGATCTACAGATTTTGAACCAGCCGCGAGGCCGAAATGCCCTGTGATCACCTTCGTCCTCGAATCGGCCGCCTAGGCCACGGCAGCCGCGTATCCAGCCAGCCACAAACACCGATGAACAACGCCAAGCCCACAAAGAACGCCACTACCGGACCTCCACATGAAGCGCCATTCGACAAAGCCCAGCCCGTTGTAGATCTGCCATAGACCCATCGGCAGGGCAGCTCCGAGACAACGCACCCTTATCGCGAGACGAAGCATTCCCGCGTACAGCGATATTGACCGCCGGAGATCCGCCAGCGTGCGCTCGACCGAGGCTCGATGATCATGGGGTTGCCGTCGCAGGGCGCGGAGGCAAGCATGGGCTGGTGACCGAGCAACAGCACCGCGCCGACCGATTCATCGATGCCGAGGATGATCCACGCGAGAGGAGGTACGTCGCTCGGCGACGAGCGTGCGACGCTGATCGAGTTCCTACGCGGTCAGCGCCTCACGCTGCAACTCAAGTGCGAAGGCTTGGACGCCACACAACTTGCCCGTCGCTCCGTTGAGCCTTCAACGATGTCGCTGCTTGGTCTGGTGCGTCACTTGGCCGATGTCGAACGCAAGTGGTTCCGGCAACGTTTCGGCGGCCAGGACGTGCCCACTCGTTATCAGTCCGAGGCAGAGCCAGACGGCGACTTCGACGGTGCGGTGGGCGATCAAGCAGTGGTCGAGGACGCCTGGCGTGCATGGCACGACGAAGTCGCCTTCGCCGAGCAATTCGCCCGCGATACCGACCTCGACTTCGTCGGGCGCGACGGTGCGGGCGAACCGGTCTCGCTGCGCGAACTGCTCGTTCACCATGATCGAGGAGTACGCCCGCCACAACGGCCATGCCGACCTGCTGCGCGAACGCATCGATGGCCGGATCGGTCAGTAGCCGGGGCCGTCGGCAACAAGAAGTGCTGGCGAACAACCACTGACAGCTCCAGAGGAGCGGGATTTGCCAGCAGTTGTCATCGGGCGCATCGGGCTGTCACGCAACGACAAACTCAGATGGCGGCCTGCTCGTACGGGCGCCCGGCAATGCGCTTGGGTATGTGTCTGCCGCGCGCTGCGTACTCACGGGCCCGATGGCTGGAAAGAGCGAGCAGCACCATGATGCTGAGGCCGACCGTCGGCAGGCTCGTTGCCAGGGTGACCGCTTCCGACCCGTTGGCGTTGCCGATGAAGGCGGCGATGGTTGTCAGCACGCACGAGAGCATCAGGAGGATCCGGGCCCAGTTGCGACCGAAGAATACGGCCAGCGCCAACCCAATGTCGACAAGGGCGATGAGGGCGACCACGCTCCCGGCGATGATCAAGGCCGGCCTACCGCCCTCGACATCGACCGATTCGAGGGTGACCTGCTCGAAGTACCGGGCCGGAATCAGCAACAACAGCAGCGCAATAGGCAAGAAGGCCAGTCCGCGGAAGAATGCCACCGCCGGCCCGAAGACGATCTGTGCTGGTCGCTTGTCGCGGCTGTCGGTGTGCTCGATCTTGGCGATCTCGGGTACATCGACGTGGCGTACATCGATGATCGGCAGGTCACCATCGGTGATGATCAAATCGCCGCCGCCGTTGCGGGAGTGATAGCCGGTGGAGAAGTTTTCGATCACTTCCACGTCAACCTCTGGCGAGCCTTTCGTTGACCGTCTCGACGATGTAGTCGCGCTCGATGTCGGTGTCCTCTTCGATCTTGTGAGTTACCTGCAAGGTGAACAACGAGAGCCCGACGCTCTTGTCATAGGTTCCCGCCGCGAGCCAATCCACGGTGTATCCGCCGGGGAGCATCCAGCCGTCGGGGCAACGCCAAAACCGCACGTGGTGTCGCTTGGACGGGCTGCCTGCAACCTCTTGCTGGTAGGCGAAGTCCTGCTGGCGGTCGAACAGGTGCAGCGGGCTGACCGGCGCCTCGTGGTAGCTGCGCCGAGTCAAGGTAGAGGTCAAGATCCGCAACCCGCTCCGAAGCGTCACGTCGTCGGCCCGGGTCCAACCGGCCCGCGTCATCGCAGCATGTATCTGTGCCTCGTGGCCGCGCAAAGCCAGATTCACCGGGTCCCCGAGCAGGCCGTCACTGGTACGGGCTCGGCCGATGAAATATCCGGGTACGTAAAGGCGGGTCAGAATGCGATGCACCCTTGGCAGCAACAGATACGTAAGAAGCACCCAGAACACGACGAGTAGCAGCATTGGCCAACCGGGCTGAATGCCCTCCTCGAACACCAGGTAGGCCAGCCAGATGGTCGACAGACCGGCGAACGCGAACAGCAGTCCGTCCACCTTGTCCGTAAACGAGGATCGGAGCTCGCGACTGCGCCGGATCGCCATACCTCATTGTGGTCGAGCGGCGCGTCTCGCAACATCCCCCGTGGGCGCCAGCCCGACTGGACGTAAGCCCGACGAGCGAGCACGCTGTGATCAAGCAATCAAATCGTGGTTGGCAAATCGTGGTTGTCAAGATTTGTGTTGGCAAAATTCGTGTTGGCGAGCGAATGGGGTAGGGCATGGCGCTGGATGAGACGTACCGCCGCAGCGTTGAGTTTTGGAGAGGCACCGTTGAGAGCGCGTCTGGCGACTGGTCTGCGCCGACGCCTTGCACCGATTGGAACGTACGAGCTCTCGTCAACCACGTCGTTGGGGAAGATCGCTGGACCAAACCGCTCGTCGATGGCAGGACCATAGCCGAGGTCGGCGACGCCTTCGACGGTGATCTGCTTGGTGAAGACCCCAAGTCCTTCGCGATGGCTGCGGCCGATGAGGCGTTGACAGCTGTCGCCGAACGGCTTCCCGCGGGAGGAAAAGTCCACCTGTCCTACGGCGAGGAGAGCATCGAGGAGTACATCAGCCAGCTCGTTGCCGATCATCTGATTCACGGCTGGGATCTTGCCGCGGCAACTGGTCAGCAGCGCGATCTCGACCCGGAACTGGTGGCGGAAGTTGCGGCATGGTTCCGCAACCGGGAGGACATCTACCGCTCATCCGGAGCGATAGCAGCAAGGCCCGAGTCCGCGTCGGCCGGCAATCCGCAAGCCGACTTGCTCATAGCATTTGGGCGCAACCCTGACTGGTCGCCCGGTGATCGCGCGCGCGCCGTGCTGAGGAGCGAGCGAGGGGACACGCTTTTTCGTCCCCGAGCGATGACGAAGTCGGCGGACTTCCGCAGCGCGATCACCAGCGAGCAGCGAGCAATCAGACGAGCCGGCGTAGGCGCTGATCCCGAGCAACTGGTCGACGGTCGTAAAGCGGTAGCCCCGGTCCATCAGCCGGTCGATCAGCGGGCCGATCGCGGCCACGCTCTGGTCTCGGGGTCCGCCGCGCGCCTCCCGGCCGTCGTGGAAGATCAAGATCGCGCCGGGTCGTGCCAGCCGGGCAGCCGAATCGGTCAGCTTGGCGGCTGCTGGTTGGAAGATCTCGAACGGATGAGCGAAGGTTCCCGACACGACCTGCAGCCCGTGCTGCTGAAGAGTGCCCAACACCCATGGCCAATGGCACAGCCACGGCGGGCGATAGAGCGCAGGTGTTACGCCGGCGACCGAGTAGAAAACCTCCTGGGAACGGATGATCTCCATCTCTTGTCGCGGTTGTTTGGCGTAGCGAGTGAAGGAGTGGCTGTAACTGTGATTGCCGAGGACGTGGCCGCTCTGCACGACGCGCCGGGTTGCGGACGGAAATCGCTGCGCACAGCGGCCGACCTGGAAGAAGGTCGCCTTCACGTCGTACGCGATCCAAAGTGTCGAGCAGCCGCGATGTGTATGGCTCGTTGGGCCCGTCATCGAAGCTCAGGGCGACGACCTTCTCATCGGTCTCGGCCGCGTACGGGAAAGAGCCGAAGATCTGCGACCGGGGTCGAAAGCCGGTCCAGTACGCCGCGGCGCCGAGCGCAGAAACGCCCACCGCTGCGGCTCGGGCCGACTGCCGCAAGTGGGCTCACGGGCCGTGCCAGAAGTTGGCCAGGCTGTCCATCGCCGCGTCGCCGGCGCCGGTAGCGAAACCCAGCGATGTGAGGCCGACCAGCAGGATCCCGAGCACTACACCTCGGCGTGCCCACACCGGCGCGAAGGGTCGCCGCTCCTGCCGAAACGCCGGCGCCATCCCGAACGTTTGCCGCTGCGACAGCCGGTTGAACCAGTACGCCAGCAAGTAGTACACGAGGAAGGTCATGACGAAGCTGTAAAGCAGCCCCGCTGCAAACGCCGTGCTGAGGTGGTCACCACGTTCTGCCGCTGCCAGCTCACCAATCCTCGGCGCCGCACCCGTCGCAACAGGTCGAGCTCGTCACCGCCCTGGGTCAGCCTGAGGTCATAGCCCGGAAATGCGCTGCGCCGCACCGCGATGTTCGTCGCACTCACGTAGAAAACGAATCCGGTCAGCGCATAGACCACGGCAACCAAGCCGAACAGTAGTGTCGGATAGGCCTTCACCCACCACGAGGGGTCGTGGTAGCGGCACGGACCGGCCACCGCCACGACTCGCTCCGAGTCCGCGAAGCGGGCGTCGATGGTCCGCAGCCAGTCCCGCGGCTGGGTGGTGTCGGCGTCGGTGGAGATGATGATCTCGCCCCTGGCGCAGTCAGCCCCGCGCTGCCGGGCGGCGCAAACTCCCTGCTGAGGCTCCGCTGACCACCCGCACGCCGTAGCGCGCGGCGATGTCCGCCGTGCTGTCTGTGCTGTTGTTGTCTACGACGATGATCTCGTACGTCCCGTCGTAGTCCTGGTGCTGCAACGAGTCCAGAGCGCGGCCGAGATAGGCCGCTTCGTTGTAGGCCGGGACGACGACCGAGAACCGTACCTGGTCGCGCGGCTGCTGCAATCCCCTCCCACTCCTTCACCCTTCACCGCCGCCCTTGCGGTGGCGAGTCAACCCTGAGGTGCGAAGCCAGCACACCACTCTGGGGAAGCGACCCCTCGCCGCCGGAGGTCTGATGAGAACGTGGAGATCTTCATTCCGCGATCGCAATGATCATGATCATGGTCGACGAGGGTCAGGCTAATGACACGACACTCAGATCAGCTCCTGAACCACATCCGCGACAGCCACTTCGGATAGGGCAAGAGCTCATCGGTGAGGATCGGATAGATATAGGCGAAGTTGGCCGCGACGAGGGCCACGAACGCCCCGATGACGATCGCCGCCACCATCCGTCGATCACCGGCACGCGCGTCCCCGAGGAGCCATCCGGCGCACAGCGCCACGGCCATGACCGAGAACGGGATGATCGCAATCGCGTAGAAGAAGAACAGCGGGCGTGAGTCGAAGGCAAACCACGGCAGCCAGCTGCTCAGCACGCCGACGACAGGAATGCCGAAGCGCCAGTCGCGACCTCCCACCCACAAGATGGCAGCTGCGACAAGGGCAAAGATCGCAACCCACCACAGCGCCGGCGTCCCGACACCGCTGATCACTCGAATGCAGTTGTCGGGTCCGAGGCATCCATCGGTTCCTGGCTTGATGCCGTTGACCGCGTCGATCCCGATCGGGCGAGCCACGATCAGCCAGCCGGCGGGATCGGCTCGGTAGGTGTGCTGAGCTTGGTTGATGAAGTCGCCGGTGTGGAAGTTCCAGATGTCGTACTGGTAGTGCAGCAGGGAGGCGAGCGGCTTGCCGAGTAGCCGCACTGTGGCGTGCTCAGGGATGCTCGGCGCCCCACGAGCGGTCGTAGCCTCCGGTGGTCGTCAGCCAGCGGGCCCAGGTGCCGACGTACACCACCAGGCTGAGCACGACCAGGGAGAAGAAAGCGGGAATGCCGTCCCGCAGGATCGCGAGCTTGGCGCGGGATCCGGCGCCGGCCAGTCGTCGGGCTCCGACGTCCCAGGCCAAGCAGAGCAGTGCGAACGCGGCAAGCGGAAACAGCGCGTTCCATTTCGTTCCGAGGGCCGAGTCCAAAGCAGAGTCCGGCTGCGAGACGCCAGGGACGCAGCACCAGAGCGGGGCCGAACCGGCCGCCGAGATCGGGGATCTCGCGTTGTTCGAGATAGCGAGCCAGGCGGTTTCGGAACCACTCACGATCGGCAACGAGGCAGGCCACGGCGGCTACCACGAAGAACGCCATGAAGACGTCGAGCAGCGCAGTGCGCGACATCACGAATTCGAGCCCGTCGAAGGTGAGCAGGATGCCGGCGAGCCCACCGATCAAGGTCGACTTGGAAACCCGGCGGACCAGCCTGATGGTGATCATGATCAGGAGCGTCCCGAAGATCAAGGAGGCAAACCGCCAGCCGAAGGAGTTCATGCCGAAGAGCTGCTCGCCGCCGGCGATCAACCACTTGCCGAGCGGCGGGTGCACCACGAAGGCCGCGGTGTCCTTCATGACGTCGACGTTGCCGGCGATGATCTTGGAATTGGCGTCGCTGGGCCAGTCTCGTTCGTAGCCGAATTTCAGCAGCGAGTAGGCGTCCTTGGCGTAGTAGGTCTCATCGAAAACGAGCTTGTTGGGATAGCCGAGGTTGACGAATCGGATGACAAACGCGATAGCACCGATGATCAGCGTGACGATCCAGCCGTTGATGCGGTCGGTCGGCATAGCGACTCGCAGGCGCTCGATCGTGCTCGGCGGCGTCGGGCGGCCAGTCAGGTAGCGGGCGCGGCGGCGTCGTGCCTCGAGCGGCGGAGTTGGCTGAAACGACCAATCCCGTTGCCGGCTCGAGGACTTGGCGCGTCACGCGCCCATCGTAGGTGGGGCGTGCCGATGCAATGCGATGGTGCCCAGCCTCAGCCAACTTCCCGTGCATCAGTGCGAAACCTAGGTCAGCAACCTAGGTTTACGTAGGAATCCGACAGCGCGCTAGTGGATGAAGGCGTGAGGTGACAGCGGAGTGAGCTCGGCAGGAGTCGTGGTGCTCGCGGCGACGCCTATCGGTGATGTAGCCGATGCTTCGCCGCGACTCGTCGCCGAACTCACCAATGCCGACGTGATCGCCGCTGAGGACACGCGTCGGTTGCGACGGCTGCTCGAACGGCTGGGAGTCCAGACGAGCGCTCGAATCATGTCCTATTTCGAGGGAAACGAGGCGCGGCGCACCGAGGAGCTCGTAGGGGCACTCGAGGCGGGGCTCGAGTCGTCGTCGTCAGTGACGCCGGCATGCCGTCGATATCGGATCCGGGGTATCGCCTCGTCGCGGCGGCGGTGGCGCGCGGCTTCCAGGTCACGGCTGTGCCCGGACCCTCTGCGGTGCTTGCGGCGCTGGCTGTCTCCGGCCTCCCAGTTGATCGGTTCTGCTTCGAAGGCTTCCTGCCGCGCAAGGCCTCCGAGCGGATGCGGCGACTGCGTGAATTGGCAACCGAGCCGCGCACCATGGTGTTCTTCGAGGCTCCCCACCGAACGGCCGACACTCTGTCCGCTATGGCGGTCACCTTCGGAGCCGATCGTCCAGCGGCGGTCTGCCGCGAGCTCACCAAGACGTACGAAGAGATCCGTCGCGGATCGCTGCAAGATCTCGCGGATTGGGCGGCATCCTCGGAGATTCGGGGCGAGGTGACCCTGGTTGTGGGCGGCCTGACGGAGCGCTCGGCCGATCTTGCAGGGGCGGCAGAGGAGGCGATCAGCCTAGCCACCAGCGGGATGAGGCTGCGGAGGCAGCCGCAGAGGTCGCACACCGGCAAGGTGTGTCCAAGAACGCGGTCTATGACCTCGCCCTGAAAATGAATCACTCGCGGCGCGGTTGAGGCCGCTCAAGAGGGCCAACATGCCCCAGCGGTGCTGCAGATCCCGGAAGTGACACAGTATTGGTTTGGCACTCTGACAAGCTGTTCCGCATCCTGACTCCTTCGTCGCTTGCGTTGCAAGCTGCGTGTGGTGACCGTTGCCTGTCCGCAAGCTCCTGCAGTCGTCGGAGCGAACAGCTCGTCATAGTGCAGAGTTAACGTGTGGAACTACCTGCCGTGCCTGATCCACTTCCGGCGCCGGTGGTGGATTCGCACTGTCATCTCGACTCCACACAGGCCAATTCCGGGCCTCAATCCCGAGGATGCGATCCGGCTGGCGGCTGACGTGGGCGTCACCAGAATCGTGCAGATCGGGTGTGATCCAGAAGGCTGCCGCTGGGCAGTGCAGGCTGCGCGAGCGGTGGCCGTCAGTGATCGCCGGTGTTGCGATCCATCCCAACGACGCCGCGCGAATGGCTGCGGAGCTGCCGCCTGGCCTGGGCTCGTGGAGGCGCTTGCGCAGCATCCGCGGGTCAGAGCGGTGGGGAGACCGGACTGGACTACTTCCGGACCCGCGATGCGGCTGGTCAAGCGGTCCAGCGGGAAGCGTTTGCGGCTCACATCGCCTTGGCCAATGCCTACGACAAGACCCTTGTCGTACATGATCGCGACGCCCACGACGACATTCTGGATGTGATCGACTCCGAGGGTCCGCCGGCGCGGATCGTGATGCACTGCTTCTCCGGCGATGATCATTTCGCTCGGGCTTGCCTGGACCGCGGCGCTTATCTCTCGTTCGCCGGCACCGTCACGTTCAAGAACAATGATCAGCTGCGCGACGCGCTGAGGCTCGGCCCCTCTTGATCGAGTGCTCGTCGAGACCGATGCGCCCTATCTGACGCCGATGCCCTTACGAGGCAAGCCGAACGCCTCTTACCTGATCCCGCACACGGCGCGCTTCACTCGCCGCCACCCTCGGAATCGACTTGGAGCGTAGCGTGCCAGGCCCTCAACGACAACGCCGATGCCGCCTTCGGCGAGAGCTGGTAGCCCATGGAGTTCGGCCGCGGTGCTGCGCAAGCGTCGGATGATTCGCTCGTACGACGAAGCGCGACCCGTGCCGCCCGATGCGCTCGAGGCTGTTCTCGCGGCAGCGCTTCGGGCACCCTCGGCCGGTTTCACCCAGGGCGTCTCGCTTTCTCGTGCTGAGCTCAGCGGCGCGAGCGTGAAACGTTCTGGCGTGCGACCGCTGAGGCGGACAGCGCCTGGCTGCGCGGAATGCGGTCAGCACCGACTTCTCGTCCTCGTCTGGACCAGCGAGGACACCTATCTCGACCGGTACGCCGAACCCGACAAGGGCTGGACAGATCGAGATCCGGCTCGATGGTCGGCGCCCTACTGGTACGTGGACGCCGGAATGGCGAGCATGGCCGCACTGCTGGCCGCGGTAGACCAGGACTCGGCGCCTGTTTCTTCGGCATCCCGGTTCTCGGAATTCCGGCCGTTCGCGAAGCCTTCGGCGTGCCGTCGGACCAGCTGAGCGTGGGCGTCATCAGTCTCGGGTACGCGGAATCAGCGCCAGAGATGCGCCCTGAGCCCGTCGAAGGGCGCCTTGCGACAGGCTCAGCACCCATCACCGGCTCGCCGACGCGACGCCCGCGCAAGCCTAGCCTCTGAGCTCATTCACCGCGGTATCTGGTAGCTGGTGCTCGCGTCGCGGCCGGGTTTTGGCGCACAAGTGGCGGAGCTCCGTTATAATTTCGTAATCCAGCTCGGGCTGAAAGCCGAGCTGCAAGAGTATTGAGGTCAGATCACGACCGGACCGACTCGGGGAAATGCTGTGCGCAAGATCATCCCGTGTAGTTGCTGCTGGAGCAACGGCGCTCGCACTCGCTGGAACCACCTTCGGCTATGCCAGCCTCAACAAAGCCGTGACGCTCTCCGTTGACGGGCAAACGACGCAGGTCCAGACCAGCGCCAGCACCGTGGGCGCACTGCTGCGAAAGCAGAGGAATCGAAGTCAACGACCACGACGTCGTCGCACCTAGCGTGGATAGCAAAGTCGAGGAGGGCGGTCGGATTGCGGTCAAGTTCGGCCGCCAGGTCACCTTCACCGTTGACGGCGCGGCGCAGACCATCTGGACCACCGCGACAACGGTCGACGACGCGCTCAATGCGCTCGAGATCGACCTCTCGGGTGCGGAGCTGTCCGCCAGCCGCAGCTCCGGGCATTGGACGGCAGGGACTGACCATTGTCGTTGCCACGCGAAGACGGTCATCATCATCGATGCCGGCAAGAAGCGCAAGATCACCACGACTGGACAGACGTTGGCCGACGCGCCTCACCGCAGCCAAGATCACGGTAGATCATGACGACAAGCTGAGCGCAAGCCCGAATGCACGCCTGGTCGACGGCTCGAAATTCACCTTCACCCGGGTAGACGTCAACTCCAAGACCAGAAGCTCAAGATCGACTTCGACACGGTGCGCAAGAAGTCGAGCAAGCTGAACAAGGGCGTCACCAAGGTCGACACGCCAGGCGTCCGAGGTGTCCGTGCAGTGACGTATAGGATCGTTCGGCACAACGGCGAGATCGTCGAGCGCACCAAGATCAAGTCCAAGTTGATCACCAAAGCCGGTCGACGAGGTCATCCTGGTCGGCACTGAAGACGAAGACTGCCGAGAAGAGCTCTGGCTCCAGCACGCCGTCAGGCAGTGTCTGGGACAAGCTCGCCAAATGCGAGTCCGGCGGCAATTGGTCGATCAACACCGGCAACGGCTACTACGGCGGCCTGCAGTTCAGCCTCAGCACCTGGCGCGCGTACGGCGGCTCGGGCTTGCCAAGCAACGCTAGCCGGGAGCAGCAGATCGCGATTGCCAAGAAGCTCCAGGCGGATGCAGGCTGGGGTGCCTGGCCGGCGTGCTCGAGCAAGCTGGGGTTGCGCTAGCGCGTGGCCGGCGGGCTGCTCGATCCCACGGCGATCCGTGAGCTGGCAAGCCAGCTTGGGCCTGCGGCCGACCAAGCAGCTGGGCCAGAACTTCGTCACCGACGCCAACACCGTACGAAGAATCGTCGCCGCATCCGGTGTCACCGAGCACGACATCGTCCTCGAGGTCGGGCCAGGGCTGGGCTCACTGACCCTCGGCCTCCTCAAGCTGGTCCGCCGCGTGATCGCGATTGAGATCGATGAGCTGCTCGCTGCGCAGCTGCCTCATACGGTCGCTGCACGATTGCCCGAGCGGGCCGAGGCGCTCACGCGTGATCAACGCCGACGCGCTCCGAGTCGACGCCCTGCCCGGAGCCGCCGACTGCCGTAGTTGCCAATCTGCCATACAACGTCGCCGTGCCCGGTGCTGTTGCATCTGCTGGCGACGTTCAACAGCTGGAACCGCGGTCTGGTGATGGTGCAGGCTGAGGTGGCTGATCGACTAGCCGCCACGCCGGGCTCCAAGACCTACGGCGTTCCGTCGGCCAAGCTCGCCTGGTATGCCGCCGCCATGCCGGGCCGGCACGGTATCGCCGACGGTCTTCTGGCCGGTGCCGAACGTCGAATCTGGTTTGGTTGCCATTGAACGCCGTGCGCAGCCACAGACCACGGCGACCCGGGAGCAGGTGTTCGCCGTCGTCGATGCCGCATTCGGGCAGCGCCGCAAGATGCTGCGGTCCGCACCTCGCCGGGCTGGCGGGATCCTCAGCCGAGGCAAAGTGCCGCCGTGGCGGCAGCGGGGCTGGCTCCGACCGCTCGCGGCGAGACGTTGGACATAACCGACTTCACCCGGATCGCGGAGCAGATCTTCCGCGCCTAGAATACCCTCGCACTCATGGCTTCAGCTACGCCGCCAAGTACGTCGGGTGTTCGTGTGCGGGTGCCTGCCAAGATCAATCTCGCATTGAAGGTGGGTGCTCCGCGGCCCGACGGCTACCATCCGCTCGCCACGGTTTACCAGGCTGTTTCCCTCTACGACGAAGTGTTCGCCGAATGGGCGAATCCGGACGAGTTCGAGGTAGCGGTAAGCGGCGAGGGAGCCGATCAAGTCCCGCTCGATGGTTCCAACCTCGCCGTACGCGCCGCAATGCTGCTCGCTCTGCGGCACGCGCCGCACGATTCGCTCGGGGCACGTTTGTCGATCAAGAAATCGATTCCGGTCGCAGGTGGGCTGGCTGGCGGCTCGGCCAATGGTGCAGCTGCGCTGCTGGCCTGCGCGGTCTTGTGGGATCTCGATGTCAGCCCGGAGGAACTGAGAGGGCTCGCGGCTGAGCTCGGCGGCGATGTGCCATTTGCCTTGCTCGGCGGCACCGCCGTGGGTAGCGGCCGCGGGGAGGACGTAGCTCCTGCGACTGGCCCGGGGTACCTATCAGTGGGTGCTGGCGTTCGGCCATCACGGCCTTTCGACGGCTGCGGTTTATCGGCGCTTCGACGATCTGAGCCCGAATGCGACGCCACCCGAAGTGCCACCAGATCTCATGAATGCGCTCCGCCGCGGCGATCCACGACTGCTAGGTGTGGCGCTGAGCAATGATCTGCAGCCGGGCCGCGTTGGATCTGCAACCCCGACTGCGTACGGTGCTGCAAACCGGACTCGAGTACGGCGCGCTCGGCGCTGTGGTCTCGGGATCGGGTCCGACGTGCGCGTTCTTGGTGGAGAGCGAATCAGCCGCAGTCGATCTCTGTGTATCTCTCAGTGCCGAGGGTTGTGCCGGGCAGTCAGACGCGCGACACGCCCCCGTTGTCGGTGCCCGCGTCATCTGATGAACCGTGCGCTCGGAGTGCTTTCACCGGTCGGCGCCAGAATGTGCGAGAGCACCCGCAGAGCTGCGGGTAAGTTGATCATGGTCCGTGACATCCAGGGCGTCCAGGATCTGCCGCTCCGCCACCATCAGCTCTGCGAGCGCAGCATCGACAACGTCCTTGCCCCGCATCGGTTAGCTGAACCAGTACGCCTCGCCGGTCGTTGGGGTGATCTTGCCTGATGACGAAACCCCGGTCGGTGAGCCGGTCCACGCGATTCGTCATCGTTCCGGACGTAACGAGAGTCTCCTGAATGAGTTGTCCAGGCGAGAGTCGGTACGGCGGGCCCAGTGCGGCGCAGCGCAGCGAGCACGTCAAACTCCCAATACTCCAGATCATGGGCGCTGAATGCATTCGCCCGGAGCCGGTCCAAACGGCGGGCTAGCCGGCTGATCCGTGGAGAGCACCTCCATGGGTGCAACATCCACGTCTGGACGCTCCCGGCGCCAGGCCTCCACGATGGCGTCGACCTCGTCCCAGGTCGGCTGGCCGCTCACACCCGGAGTCTAGATGTGAAGACTCTTCGACGTCGAGATTTAATCAGCCGTCGAGCGGCGGTGGAGCCACCCCTGTGGCTAATCTCGCCAAAGCGTCGCGCTAACTTGCCGTCATGGCGGAGTTCGTACTTGTTCCTGGGGCCTGAAAGCTCGGATCGTGGGCGTGGGACGACGTCGTCCCGCACGTGCGTGCGGCTGGCCACGCCAGCTATCCGATGACACTGTCCGGTCTGGCCGAGAAGCAAGGCGTTCCGGCGGGGCAGCAGACCCACGTCCAGGACATCGTCGACGAGGTGCTTCGCCGGACATCTCGACGACGTCGTTCTGGTCGGGCACAGCTACTCGGGCATCCCGGTCGGACAAGCGGCCGAGCGGATCGGCGAACAGCTGACTCACCTTTGTCTTCGTCGATGCCAACGTCCCGGTCGACGGCGAGTCATTCACCGAGGGTTCGGCTGATTTCGAGGCGGCGATTACCGAGAATGGCGGCTTCTGGCGGCCGCTCCCTGCAGCCGATTATGAGGGCCAGGGGTCTCACCGACCCAGCAGATCGCGCGCATCGTGCGCGCGCTCCACGCCGCATCCGGGTGCGACGTTGACTGAGCCCGCAGCCTTGAACGTGCTCGATCGGCGAACTCCCGACGACCTATGTCAAGTGCCTCCTCGACTGGCCGGAACCGACCGAGACCGTTGCCAGGTTGCTCAGCAGCGAGCGCTGGCGACTGGTCACCATGGACACCGGGCACTGGCCGATGTTCTCTCAGCCTCGGGAGCTGGCGCAGATCCTTCTCGACACCACGCAGTCGCAGTGACTTAGCTAGCTGGCCGAGACCCACGTCGTTTCGCGGCATGGTACTCGCCAGCGCGATAATCGCGGCGCAGAGCAATGCGGGTATCGCCATCGCGTGCTGGATCCCAAGACGGTTCACCAGAAAGCCAACGACCGCCGGACCGATCAAGAACGCCGCGTAACCGAAGGTCACCACGACTGCCAGCACCCGACCGCCGCCAATGTGCCCGGCCAGCGCGTAAACCTGTGGCGCGATCATGCCTACCCGAAACCAACCAGCGCCCAGCCAAGCACCAGGATCGGCAGGCTACTCACCAGCGTGACCGTGAGATAACCGAGAGCCGCAAACAGGCCGCCGAAGCGCACCACCGCACGCCGGCCGAACCGGGCAACCAGCCGGTCGCCCAGCAATCGGATCACCACCATGAACGCACTAACGGCGATCAGACCCAGCGCGCCGGTGGTCGGATCGACGCCCGCGACGTCAGTGACATGGAGCGACGACCAGTCCATGGCCGTGCCCTCCGATAGACCAAAGGCGAGGGCCATGACGCCCAGCACCCAGGCTGCCTTGGGAATCCGAGTCTTCACACCGTCGACCGTGTGGCGCACGACCGCGGCCTCGGGCGTGATCTTGAGTAGCACGCCAAGGCCAACAAGTGCCAACGCCGCGATCGAGATGGCCAGCGGCGTGACGATCTCGCCACCCCTGAGCCCGAACACGGTGGCGAGCAGCAGAATCGCTCCGGCCCCGATGAAATTGCCGATCGACCAGAAGGCGTGGAAGGAGCTCATGATCGGCCGTTGCCGCGCTGCCTCGACCTGGACACCGATCGCGTTCATAGCCACATCCATGGCCCCATTGCCAAGCCCGATCACAATCCCGCCGATGATCGCAATGGGATAGGCGGGAGCGAGTCCGATCGTGATCATGCCAGCGATCAAGAGCGGCACAGCAGCCAGGCTGACCTCACGGGCACCGATCGCGTCCGCCACTCGGCCGCCGATCTGCATCGAAAGAATCGCCGCGGCACCGCCGCAGAAGAGCATGATCGCAATCTGCGTGGCGTCCAGGCCGAGCTTGTCTCGAAGGGAGGGAAGCGAGCCGCCGAACCCGCCTATCACCGCGCCATTGACGACAAACATCAGCGTCACCGCGATCGTGGCGACTCGGGTCGAGAGCTGGTTGACAACAGGTGCAGAGGTAGTCATCCGGAGTTTCTGTATCGATTTAGTACATAGAGGTCCTACTCTACGCAGAATTGCCTCGGACCGCAAAGAAGATGAGCCCTCGGCCCGCCTGCGCGTGCCCTCAGCCACGCATGTTCCACAACCATTGCATGCAGCCAGGCGAGACGATGCGTACGCTTGGCCCTGTCCAATCCACGGGGTCCAATCCAACGGGCCGATCCAAGGTTGGTCAGGTGTGGGGTAAGCTGATCTCGATTCGAAACCTGGGCACGCAAGAAAGCTCCGGATGGGAGGATTGGCCGGGCCCACATTCCCCGGTTGGTCTGTCGGCAGGGCCCGCCTGACTTTGAATCAGGACTAGCGACGTAGGTTCGACTCCTACCCGGGGAGCGGAGCGTCACTCAGCTAGTAAGGAGCCAGCTGTTGTCCGTTCACTCCGACCAAGCTCCGAGCCCGGTCGCGGCTGTCGTCATTTTGGCAGCAGGCGAGGGGAAGCGGATGAAGTCTTCCCGTTCCAAGTTGCTCCACGAGATCGCCGGTCATTCGATGCTGAGTTACGCAGTGACTGCGGCGACGACGGTGCAGCCCGAACACATTGTCGTCGTCGTCGGTCACTTCCGTGATCAGGTCGAGGCCCATCTCGCCGAGATCGCGCCGCATGTGTTGATCGCAGTGCAGGAGGAGCAGCTGGGCACGGGCGATGCGGTCCAGGCTGCGCTCGGCCAGGTTGCCGATCTCACAGGTGACGTGATCGTCACTATGGGAGACGTTCCGATGCTGACCGGCGAAACGCTCGCTGCACTGCTCGAGGAGCATCGCGCCCGCCGCGCCGCGGCCACCGTGCTAACTGCACAGGTTCCAGATCCGACGGGATACGGACGCGTCCTGCGCGATGGCGACGGCAGGGTGACTGGCATCGTCGAGCACCGCGACGCGGATGACACCCAGCGCGAGATCACCGAGATCAACTCCGGAATCTATGTCTTCGACGCGGCGATGCTGCGAGCCGCTCTGACAGACATCGCACCGCAAAACGATCAAGGCGAGCTGTACCTCACCGACGTGCTGACCGTGGTACGCCAGGCAGGCAAGCCGGTGGGTGCACTGTTGATCGACGACCTGTGGCAGACCGAGGGAGTCAACGACCGGATCCAGCTCTGCAGAATGAACGCGGAAGTCAATCGGCGGATCCTGCAGCGCTGGATGCGCGATGGAGTGACCGTTGTGGATCCGGCGACGACCTGGGTGCACGCATCAGTTGATCTTGCAGCCGATGTGGTTTTGCTGCCGGGCACCTCGCTGGAGGGCGCGACATCTGTTGGAGCTGGCGCCCAGATCGGTCCAGACACGACTTTGATCGACGTCGAAGTCGGGGAGAACGCGGTGGTCACGCGTACCCAGGCATCGCTCAGCGTGATCGGGCCGGGAGCTAACGTCGGGCCGTTCGCCTATCTCCGGCCAGGTACCACGCTCGGCGCTGGCGGCAAGATCGGCACCTTTGTGGAGGCCAAGAATGCTCGCATCGGAGCTGGAGCCAAGGCGCCGCACCTCAGCTATCTCGGTGACGCGGTGATCGGTGAGGGCGCCAACATCGGAGCTGGCGTGATCTTCGCCAACTACGACGGCGTACGCAAGTCGACAAGCACCGTTGGGGCCTACTCCTTCGTGGGTAGCAACTCGGTGCTTGCTGCACCCGTCGAGGTAGCCGATGGCGCCTATGTCGCGGCCGGCTCGACGATCACGGTCGACGTCGGGCCGGGTGATCTTGCCGTCAGCCGCAGCCGGCAGCGCAACGTGGCCGGCTGGGTGGCGCGGAAGCGAGCTGGTACCAAGACTGCGCGAGCCGCCGAGGCGGCGCTGGAGCAGAAGGAGCCGTCGTGAGCGGTCTCAAGCGCCCGAACGAGAAGCACCTGATGCTGTTCTCGGGGCGGGCCCATCCGGACCTGGCCAACGAGGTGGCTGAGCTGATGAAGGTCGAGCTGCGTGCCGACTCGCGCGATCACCTACGCCAACTCGGAGATCTACGTGCGCTTCGACGAGTCGGTGCGCGGCTGCGACGCCTTCGTGATCCAGAGCCATGCCGCGCCGGTCAACGAGTGGACCATGGAGCAGTTGATCATGGTCGATGCGCTGAAGCGCGCGTCAGCGAAGCGGATCACTGTGGTCGCCCCGTTCTATCCCTATGCCCGCCAGGACAAGAAGCACCGGGGCGCGAGCCGATCTCCGCGCGCCTTATCGCCGACTTGTTCCACACCGCCGGGGCTCACCGGATCATGTCGGTCGATCTACACGCGGCACAGATCCAAGGCTTCTTCGACGGACCAGTTGATCATCTATGGGCACTGCCGGTGCTGTCTGACTATCTGGCCACCAAGTACGACACCTCTGAGATGACCGTGGTGTCGCCTGACGCCGGTCGGGTGCGGCTCGCCGACATGTGGACCGACAGGTTGAACAGCTCACTGGCGATCATCCATAAGCGGCGGGACCCGAATCTGGCGAATACTGTCGCCATCCATGAGGTCGTCGGTGAGGTGGAAGGACGGGTCTGCCTACTGGTCGACGACATGATCGACACCGCGGGCACCATCTGCCAGGCAGCGGAGGCGTTGGAAGACCCGCGGCGCGAGGGCAGTGATCGCGGCCGCCACTCATCCCGATGCTTATCCGGCCCGGCGGTCGACCGGCTCAAGGCCACCGAGTTTGAAGAAGTGATCGTGACCAACACCTTGCCGATACCCGAGGAACGCCGCTTCGACTCGCTCACCGTGTTGTCGATCGCACCGCTGATCGCCCGGGCGATCCGCGAGGTCTTCGAGGACGGCTCAGTGACCAGCCTCTTCAACGGCCAGGCGTAGTTTTGGACTGTCTGCTCGCGCATCGCGCGCTTGGGATCCGCCGACTTCGTCGTCGCTCGCAGAGGACAAGGCGCCTCTGCTCCCTCCTCCTCAGCACGGCGGGCGCGCGATTTCCGACGCTCGCAGACTGACGACTACCTCTGGTTTCGTGGCCAATTGGCAAGCACTAGGCGCTGTCGGCTAAGGTTGAGCGGTTGCCTCGGCGAGGGTCGCAGACCGTGATCGACTAGGTCGAACGAGCTGCGTCCCCTCGCTGGGTCCTGATCGTGATCACCGATGCTAGTTTCCGAGGAGTTCGTTCGTGCCCGAGGTGAAGCTCATAGCCGAACTGCGTACGGAGTTCGGCAAGGGCGCCGCCCGCCGGATCCGTCGCGCCGACAAAGTGCCTGCGGTGTTGTATGGCCACGGCACCGCCCCGATCCACATTGCCCTGCCCGGCCACGAGACTCTGCTCGCGCTGCGTACCGCCAACGCACTGCTGTCAATCGAGGTCAACGGCAGTTCTCAACTCGCATTGCCCAAACAGGTCCAGCGTGACCCGCTCAAGCACACCATCGAGCACGTTGACCTGGTCATCGTGCGGCGCGGCGAGAAGGTGACTGTCGACGTGGCTGTGCACATCGTGGGCGAGGCGGGCCTCGACACTCGTCGTCGTCGACCACAACAACGTCCCGGTGGAGGCCGAGGCCACACAGATTCCGCAGCGGATCGTCGTTTCTGTCGACGAACTGCCGGCTGGAACCCAGATCCTGGCGCGTGATCTGCAGCTCCCCGAAGGCTCGTCAATTGATCTTGACCCGGAGACCTTGATCGTCAATATCACCAACGCGCCAACCGCTGAGGCTCTGGAGGCAGAGCTGGCCGAAGCCGAGGCGGAAGCGGGCATCGAGCCGACGGTGGCTGAGACCGCCGAGCCCACGCCGGACGAGGCGATGGCCGAGTCCGAGACCGCCTAACTACCGGCTGCGCGTGCCATGAGCCCGTGGCTGGTGGTCGGCCTCGGCAATCCTGGTCCGGCCTTCGCATCGCAGCGGCACAACATCGGCTACCGGGTGGCGGAGGAACTGGCACGCCGCATGGATGTGCGCTTTCGTGCTGCTCGCGGAATGCGGGCTGAGGTCGCCGAGGGCCGGATAGGACCGCCGGGAACCGATGCCCCGCGGCTGATCCTGGCCAAATCGCGGACGTTCATGAACGAGACCGGCTGGGCGGTCACGCGGCTGCTGCGCTACGTCAAGCTAGAGCCGTCTCAGATGATCGTGGTGCACGACGAGCTGGACATCGATCCTGGCCAGTTGCGCGTGAAGTTCGGCGGCGGGGACAACGGCCACAATGGCCTGAGGTCAATCCGCGCCGCCTTGGGCACCGGCGACTTCTTTCGGGTACGCATTGGTGTGGGCCGCCCGCCCGGCCGCCGGGATCCGGCCGATTTCCTGCTCAGTGACTTTCCCGCCAATGCGCGGGAGGGAGTTGAGGTGGAGATCAGCAGGGCTGCGGATGCGGTCGAGTCGCTGGTTTTGGAAGGGCTCGACAAGACCCAAAGCGCATTCAACAATTGACAGCGAAACCGGCGAGTCGGCCTCGTGAGGTGCCGAGCGTTTGAAGGGGTGCGTCGGGATTGCGCGAGCAGCTCCTGGAGAAGCGAACTCCCTAGACTCATCGACCGTGACCGAATACCGAGCCCATTTCGACGCCGAGGTTGAGTTCGCCAACGGCGGCCGGCTGACTGCCGAGAGATTTCGTCTTGATCTCCCCGGCCCAGATCTTTCGGAAGACCAGATCGCACAGCTCTTCGTTCAGACACCTCGGTCTGGCGCTGGTCGCTGCCGTTGAGCTTCGGTCATTGGACATCGTCGCAGAACCCCACAAGGGCTCTCGCGGAGTTGCTGCCCAGCCGACCACCGAACGGCGCGGCCAGCTGGTGGATCTGAGCCACATCATCTCGGCCGGACTGATCACCTATCCAGGTATCCCGGCACCCACGATCACTCCGCATCTGACCAGGGAGCAGTCCCGCTCCCACTACGCGGAGGGCACCGAGTTTGCAATCGACGTGATCACGCTGGCCGGCAACACCAGCACCTATCTGGACAGTCCCTACCACCGCTACCCGTCTGGTGCCGATCTTGCTGACCTCAGCTTGGAGACGCTGGTCGATCTGCCCGTCGAGCTGTTCCGGTTGACCGATGCGGAACGGCGTGGGATTCCGGCGGAGGTCTTCTACGACCGTGAGCTCCAGAGCAAGGCCGTGCTGCTACACACCGGCTGGGATCGCCATTTCGGCACGCCCGCGTACACCACAGGTGCGCCCTACCTGACCGGCGACGCTGCGGCGTACCTGATCAAGGCGGGTGCGGTCCTCGTCGGGATCGATTCGATCAATATCGACGATGCCGAGACCAGCAAGGAGCGTCCGGCTCATTCGCAGCTGCTGGCCGCCGGCGTACACGTCGTCGAACACCTGACCAACTTGGCATCCTTGCCGCCCAGCGGCGCTCGATTCACCGCGGTGCCGCCGAAGGTTCGCGAGTTCGGGACGTTCCCGGTCCGTGCCTACGCGAGATTGCCTTGAGCTCCGGAAATCGTGGACTCTGGCGCGGCAGCCCGGATTCAGGCGACGCTGCCGGCTCCGGCGGATGCCTCCGGCAGGCAGTATGACAGGTCTCGAGCGACGCACGCCGGTGCTTCCATCTCGCATTGACCGGTCATAGCCAGCCGGTAGCCTCTCTGGGTGACCCTCACGGGACTCGTCGACCTTTTCTGCAGCGAACCCACCATTGTTGAGACCATCGCTGACGCACGTGCACGCCGGCTGCCCGTGCTCGACGTCACTGCGCCCGCGACGATGCGGCCGATGATTGCCGCCGCGTTGAGTGTCTCGGGTGAGCGCGGCGGTGCGGGTCGCCCGGTGCTCCTGATCAGTTCCACTTTTCGCGAAGCAGAAGAGCTGACGGCAGCGCTGCAGTCCCTGGTCGGGGAGGAAGCTGTGGCGTACTACCCGGCGTGGGAGACGTTGCCGCACGAGCGGCTGAGTCCCCGCTCCGATACGGTCGGCCGCCGGTTGGACCTGCTGCGGCGGTTGGCCGGCAACAGTGATCTCCCGGCGCCGCAGATCGTGGTTGCCCCAGTGCGTAGTGTTCTGCAGCCACAAGTCAAGGGTCTAGGCGAGCTGGAAGCCGATACGGCTCGCGGTTGGCGACTGAGGTCGATCTCATGAACCTGGCTTCCGCGCTTGTCGGCGCGGCGTACACGCGCGTCGATCTGGTCGAGCGGCGGGGCGAGTTCGCCGTACGCGGCGGCATCGTCGACGTCTTTCCGCCGACCGAGGAGCACCCCGTACGCATCGACTTCTTCGGCGACACTGTCGAGGAGATTCGCTACTTCTCCGTCGCCGACCAGCGATCGAGCGATTTCGCGGTAGACGAGATCACCGCATCGCCGTGCCGGGAGCTGCTGCTGACCGATGAGGTACGCGCTCGGGCAGCTGCACTCGCTGAGCAACATCCCGAGCTGATCGAGATGCTGGACAAGATCGCTCAAGGGCATCCGGTCGACGGTATGGAGGCATTGTCGCCAGCCCTGGTGGACGGCATGGAGCTGCTGATCGATTTGCTGCCTGCCGATACACATGTGCTGGTATGCGACCCGGAGCTGGTGCGTGGGCGAGCGATCGAGCTGGTCAAAACCAGCGAGGAGTTCCTCCATGCCTCGTGGGCGGCGGCTGCTGGTGGCGGCAAAGCGCCGATCGACTTGGGCGCCTCGGCCTACCAGCCGCTTGCGGAGGTACGTTCGGCGGCACTCGGGCGAGGGCTGGCGTGGTGGACGTTGTCACCCTTCAGCGCAGGGCCGGTGGACGACTCTGCGACCGACGCTGATCGGTTCAGCCCCATCCGGACCGAGGAGGGAGAGATCATCGATCTCTCGAATCGGGTCACGGGCCCTGGTGTCGAGTCGCGGACGGTGGCCGGCCAGGTCGGCGAGACCTATCGTGGCGACACCGAGGCCGCAGTCAACGAGATCACCAAGCGGGTGCGTGACAGTTGGCGCGTCGTGGTGATGGCCGAGGGCCGAGGTACTGCCGATCGGATCGTCGAGGTACTCGGCGAGCACGCGGTACCCATCCAAAGCTTGCCTGCGCTGGCTGCGGCGCCGCCCACCGGTCTCGCGACCGTCGTCACCGGCCAGCTCAGCCATGGTTTCGTGGCCGATGAGATCCGGCTTGCGGTGTTCACCGCGGCCGATCTGTCCGGCCAACGAGCCACCGACAGGGCCAGCCGCAAGATGCCGGCGCGCCGCAAGAATCAGATCAATCCGCTGGAACTCAGCTTTGGCGATGCCGTCGTCCATGGTCAGCACGGGGTCGGTCGTTACGTCGAGATGACGCAACGCACGGTGGCCGGCGCGACACGTGAGTACTTGGTGATCGAGTACGCGCCGTCCAGGCGCGGCCAGCCAGGGGACCTGTTGTACGTACCTGATGGACTCTCTTGATCAAGTGACCCGCTACGTCGGCGGGGAGAGTCCGTCGCTGGACCGTTTAGGTGGCGCGGACTGGGCCAAACGGAAGGGTCGGGCGCGCCGGGCGGTTCGTGAGATCGCCGCCGAATTGATCAAGCTCTACGCGGCCCGGCAGGCCACCCGCGGCCATGCGTTTTCGCCCGACACGACGTGGCAGCGCGAACTCGAGGACGCTTTCGCCTTTGTCGAGACTCCTGACCAGTTGGGTGCGATCGAGGATGTCAAGCGCGACATGGAGCAGATCGTGCCGATGGATCGGTTGATCTGTGGGGACGTCGGCTATGGCAAGACCGAGATCGCAGTACGCGCCGCCTTCAAGGCCGTACAGGACGGCAAGCAGGTGGCGATCTTGGTTCCGACTACATTGCTTGTACAGCAGCACTACGCCACGTTCGCCGATCGCTACGCCGGATTCCCGGTCAATGTCGCGCCGCTCAGCCGGTTCTCCTCAGACGTTGAGGCGAGAGCGACGATCGAGGTCTCGCCGATGGCAGGGTCGACCTCGTCGTCGGCACTCATCGGCTGCTCTCTGGCGAGATCATCTTCAAGGACCTGGGCCTGGTGGTGATCGATGAAGAGCAGCGATTTGGGGTCGAGCACAAGGAGCAGCTGAAGCGGCTGCGTACCGCCGTCGACGTCTTGGCGATGTCCGCCACGCCGATCCCGCGGACCCTGGAGATGGCGGTCACCGGCATTCGTGAGATGAGCACGATCATGACCCCGCCCGAGGAACGCCACCCGGTGCTGACCTTTGCCGGACCCTACGACGAGGCTCAGGTCACCGCGGCCATTCGACGCGAGTTGCTGCGTGAGGGCCAGGTCTTCTATGTCCACAACCGAGTGCAGAGCATCGAGAAGGCCGCCCGCCGCATTGCCGAACTGGTGCCCGAAGCCCGGGTGGTCACAGCGCACGGCCAGATGAGTGAACAGCGACTGGAACAGGTCATGATCGACTTCTGGGAGCGGCGGGCCGATGTGCTGGTCTGCACCACGATCGTCGAGGCAGGTCTGGACATCTCGACCGCCAACACATTGCTGATCGAACGTTCCGACGTCCTCGGTCTGTCCCAGTTGCATCAGCTACGCGGCCGGGTCGGCCGTGGGCGGGAGCGCGGCTACGCGTATTTCCTCTATCCGCCCGACAAGCCACTGACCGAGACTGCGTACGACCGGATCAGCACCATTGCCGCGCACAGCGACCTGGGTTCGGGCATGGCCATTGCCATGAAGGACCTGGAGATTCGGGGAGCCGGCAACCTGCTCGGCGGAGAGCAATCGGGTCACATCGCCGACGTCGGCTTCGACCTTTACATCCAGCTGGTAGGGGAGGCGGTCGCCGAATACCGCGGGCACGAGGCCGAGCCGGAGCCGGAGGTCGGATCGAGCTTCCGGTCGACGCGCACCTGCCCACCGATTACATCGAGTCGGAGCGGCTGCGGCTGGAGATGTACAAGCGGCTGGCCGAGGTTCGTGCCGAGGCCGACGTCAAAGCGGTCGAGGCCGAGCTCCACGACCGCTACGGCACGCCTCCGCCCGAGGTGCTCAACCTGATCGAGGTTGCCAGGTTCCGGTTGCTCGCGCGCTCAACCGGGTTGACCGACATCGTCGGGCAGGGTCGATTCATCCGCTTCGCGCCCGCTCGCCTTCCGGAGTCCCGCGTGTTGCGGCTGCAGCGGCTCTACCCAGGCGGTGTCGTCAAAGCCGCCGTGGGATCGGTTCTGGTGCCTCGGCCCATGAGCGCTGCTGTGGCCGGCCAACCCCTCAAGGACACGGACTTGCTGGGCTGGGGTACAGAAGTGATCAAACAGGTCTTCTCGAACTCCTGAGGCGTACCGGACATCTCGAGGAAGCCGAGGCGCGCGGTCAGCTGTCGTAGGATCACCTGCGGTAGTCGTTTCCGGGAGTGCGATGCGCGCCCGGGAATGTTCATCGCAGAGGATGGTCAATGAGGTTCTCCGTTCGCCATAGGTCGCGAGCCGTGCGCGCCGCCGCACTCGCCGGCGTCCTTGCGATCACCTTGTTCGCTGCCGGTTGCGCCAAGGCAGATCCCAGCGTTGTGGCATACGTGGATGACTCAGAGATCACTCAGCAGCAGGTGGACGACGCCGTCGAGGGAGTGTCCAGCATCTTGCAGGAGGGTCAGCAGGTGTCCCAGGCAGCCGTCGTCAACGCCATGATCCATGGCGTGATCGCGGAGCAGTTGGCGGCGGCCAACAAGATCACGATCACCGACGGCGAGCGCGACGCGCTGATCAAGAACAGCAATCTTGCCGGCCTGCTCAACGTGCCAAAGGGACGACCGATCGCCTACGACGTGGCAGATCAGCAGATCGTCTCGGGCAAGCTGGGAAGCGAGGCTTACCTTGCCGCGGTTGCCAAGGAGCCGGTTACCCTCAACCCGCGATTCGGTGTGCTGGACCCGAACCAGAAAACGATCATCAACGACAAGTCGGCATCCCTGGCCAAACCGGTGGCCACCCCGACGCCTTAGTCCACGTGGCGCTACCCGAGCTCGAGCGACTTGTCGACGTCATGGCGCGGCTGCGCCACGAGTGCCCGTGGGACGCTCAGCAGACTCATCGGTCACTGGTGCAGTATCTGGTCGAGGAGACCGCCGAAACCATCGAAGCCATCGAGATCGGTGACCAAGATCATCTTCGCGAGGAGCTCGGTGACCTGCTGCTTCAGGTGATCTTCCATGCGGAGATCGCGAGCGAGCAAGACCAGGGCTTCACGGTGGAGGACGTAGCCCAGGGCATCGCCGACAAGCTCATCTCGAGGCATCCCTACGTTTTCGCGACCGAGGAGGTGCCCAGTGATCTGCATTACACCTGGGAGCAACGCAAGGCGGCCGAGAAGGGCCGCACGTCTGCGCTGCAGGGAATCCCGGACGAGCTCTCGGCCCTGGCCGAGAGCGAACAAGATCATTAGCCGGGCGCGATCGCGGCGCGTTGAGGTGGCGCTTGCCGGACGAGCCGACCACAGCACGAGGAGGTGGGTGCGCAGCTCCTGGCGCTGGCGGCCCGTGCTCAGGCGACCGGAATCGACCCCGAGCAGGCGCTTCGCGATGCCGTACGCGCCCTGGAGGTCCCGTGTCAGGAGTGCCGAGGCGGCGCGCCAACGGTCCAGGATCCTAGATCAGCGGCGCACTATTCTGTTGCGCATGTCCGAGCCACCGACTCAACGGCCGGCCCCGCAGGGTATCCGCCACAGGCGTATCCGCCACAGAACCAACCACCTCAGAACCAACCTCCCCAGAACCAGCCTCCCCAGAACTACCCGCCTCAGCACTATCCCGCTCAGAACTACCCTCCGCAGAACTACCCGCAGCCAAGTCCTCCTCTTCCCAGGAATCCGCAGACCTATCCGCCGAATCCGACAGCGCCTTATCCGGTGCAGCCGCAGTACCGGGCAGTCCCGCGCAAACCTAGCGAGGAGCTGCGGAGAGATAGCGAGGCCGCATTGGCAGCGCGGATGGAGCTCGGGCCTGAATACAACGAATACGTGGCCGCGGGCTTGGCCGAGCGAGTGGAGGAGCTTGCCGCTGCACATGCCGCAGAGCTGCGGCAGCAGGCCGAGCTGGCCAACCGTGAGGAGGCAGCCGAGAGAGCGGACGCGCACGCCAGACCGCGCTGGCCATCGTCTCGGTGGTCATGGGCATCCCGATCACCGGCATAGCTGCCACGCAAGTCGACCCGAGTGTCGTCGGTGTGGCCGTCTCCTGGGCAGGCATAGTCGGTGTGAACTGGGTGCACGCCACGCGCCTCCGCAAGCGCGAAGTAGCCCTCCGCCCGAGCTTGTGCCGACTGCCGAATGAATCTCGCATTCCCTGCGTGCGGCGCCACCGCTTGATCCCGACACGCCGATAGGCTGAGGCCACAATCGGTTTTTCTGCCTGCTGCCTGAAGTCGGCGATGCGGGACAGCACCGGAAAGCACTGCGAGTCACTGGAAAGCAGCATCGAAAGCAGCATCGGAAAGGGCGGCACCCGTGGCGAGCATCGAATTCATCGGCGCGCGAGAGATCCTCGATTCCCGCGGCAACCCGACGGTCGAGGTCGAGGTCATCCTCGATGACGGCTCCGAGGGTCGAGCTGCGGTGCCCTCGGGTGCGTCGACCGGCGCCTTCGAGGCGGTCGAGCTGCGTGACGGCGACGGCTCGCTACGGAGGCAAGGGCGTGCAGCAAGGCCGTGCTCGGCGTGATCGATCAACTCGGCCCCGAACTCATCGGATACGAGGCCAGCGAACAGCGGCTCGTGGACCAGGCGATGCTGGACCTGGACGGCACCGACAACAAGTCCAAGATCGGCGCCAACGCGATCCTCGGCGTCTCGCTGGCCGTCGCGCACGCGGCCGCTCACTCCGCCGACCTGCCGCTGTACCGCTACGTCGGTGGCCCCAACGCTCACCTGCTGCCGGTGCCGATGATGAACATCGTCAACGGCGGAGCACACGCCGACTCCGACGTCGACGTGCAGGAGTTCATGATCGCCCCGATCGGCGCGGCGACGTTCCGCGATGCGCTGGAGATGGGCGCGACGCGTCTACCAGTCGCTGAAGTCGGTGCTGAAGAAGCAGGGCCTGGCGACCGGCCTCGGCGACGAGGGCGGCTTCGCGCCCGAACCTGCCGGCCAACGTCGCGGCGCTCGAGCTGATCTCCACAGCGGTCGAGACCGCCGGGCTCACGCTGCGGCAGCGACATCGCCACTGGCCCTGGACGTCGCCAGCACCGAGTTCTTCGACGACGGCATCTACACGCTTCGAGGGCCGCGAGCTGACCAGCCGACGAGATGACCGACATCTACGACGCAGTGGATCGACGACTTCCCGATCGTGTCCATCGAGGACCCGCTGGCCGAGGACGACTGGGCCGGCTGGAGCGCGCTGATGGGCGAGATCGGCGATCAAGATCCAGGTGGTCGGCGACGACCTGTTCGTCACCAACGTGACCCGGCTGCAGCGCGGCATCGCCGAGAAGGCCGCCAACGCCTTGCTGGTCAAGGTCAACCAGATCGGGTCGCTCACCGAGACCCTGGACGCGGTCGATCTGGCGCACCGCAGCGGCTTCCGCTGCATGATGAGCCACCGGTCCGGCGAGACCGAGGACACCACCATCGCCGACCTCGCGGTGGCGACCAACTGCGGCCAGATCAAGTCCGGCGCCCCGGCGCGTACCGACCGGGTCGCCAAGTACAACCAGCTGCTGCGAATCGAAGAGGACCTCGACGACGCGGCCCGCTACGCCGGCGCCTCCGGCATTCCCGAGGTTCAAGGCCGGATAGGTGCCATCCGGTCGACGGCCGACCTCCCGCCCCGGCGCGGGCCCGGGCGAGGTAAGCCGCGAGCCCGTACGCAGGCACGCAAGGCATCCTCGTCGTCGCGTGCACCGCAGGCCGAGACCGCGCGAGCGCAATGACTCCACGGCTCCACTGCCGCCGCCGCGGATCTACAGCCTGACTAGCACGCGCCATCGCGTTGTCAGTGGTGTTGCTGATCTTGACGATCTCGTACGCGACATCGTTGCGGATCTACTTTGCGCAGGCCCACGAGATCGCCGCGACCGAAGGCCGAGATCGCCGAGCGGCAAGCAGCGGATCCAGTGATCTGCAAGGCGAGTTGGCCCGCTGGGGCGATGAGGCGTACGTGACGGACCCAAGCTCGGGAACGGCTGGGTTGGGTGGTGCCTGGGGAGACCGGCTATGCGGTCGTAGGCGCCGATGGCAAGCCGCTCGGCGGAGGAGCACAGATTCAGCGCGGAGACTGCGCCGCGAGGAGCAGGCACAGGACTCCTGGTGGTCCAAGCTGTGGGGCTCGGTTGCAGGCCGCCGATCGGCCGGCGCCGGTCAAGGACCACGCGAGCGAGAAGCCGATCACCGCCAAGACCAAGCCCAAGCCAACCGCTGACGTCAGTACGTTGATCGGGCTGAGGAAAGAGCGCTCGATCGCCGCGTGCCGTGGGCAGGCTTGGGCTTGCTCCGCGGACAGTGACCGCCAATGCGCCAGCGGCGAGTCCGCGCCGCACCGCCTCCGGTAGTGAAGCGCCGCGCGCCAGACTCGCACCAAGCGCGCCGGTGAAAGCATCACCGGCCGCCGTGGTATCCACCGGCGTTGCTGGAAAAGCTGGATACTCCTCGACGCCGCCGGGTCGACGACGACGGACGCCGCGCTCGCCGCGGGTGATCATCGCAGTACGCAGCGCCGCGAGTCGAGAAACCAACGCGCTGCTAGCTCAGCAGAAGCTCGGATCAGTGACCGAGATGCCGGTCAGCACCTCCGCCTCCAGCTCGTTCGGCTTGACCACAGAGACGCCGCGCCAGATCGCCGACGGCAGGGGTTGCGCCGGCGCGGGATCCAGCACAAGTCGCAACTCGCAGCGCTTGGCAGACCTCGGCCACACGCTGCGACGACCGAGAGCGGAATCTCCAGTTGCACGAGGACGACCGAAACGCGATCACGCAGCTCCGTCAGAGAGGCCTCGACATCGTCAGGGTTCAGCCGGTGGTTCGCGTTCGGAATGATCACGATGTCGTTCTGGGCCGGAGGCGGCATCGACGCGGATATGGGCGATTCCGGTTGCGCCAGTCCGTGATGCGGACGGCGCTGACATCGATGCCTTCCGCAGCGAGCGTGGTCAGCGTCAGGTCGCGGAACATGTCATCGCCCACCGCGCCGATCATGTACGTGGGCGCTCCGGCGCGGTGCGGCGGCGATCGCCTGATTCGCTCCCTTTCCGCCCAGGACCAGCGAAAAGTCGGTGCCGATGACCGTCTCGCCCGGGCCGCGGCAGCGGCGAGCCGAAGGCCGCCAGATCTGGCGTTGATGCTGCCTACCACTGCTACACCGTTGCGGTCATCCATTTGAGTTGCTCCGCTCGCTTTCGCTCGCGATCCCGTATCTCGGCAGCCTATCGATGGCTGAGAGGATGACGGTGTGCTCGAGGCCACTTAACCTCAGCTGAGGAGGCCACGATCACCGCGCAGCTCCAGCGGCCGCCTCGCGGGCGTCGTAGGGATCGCGTTACCGATGTCCGTGCGGCAAGCCCGCGGTTGTGGCGACCCGACCTCGACTGCCCGACGGCACACCCTTCCCGACGACGTATTACCTCACGTGTCCCCGAGCTAGTCGCAGCGTGCTCCTCGCTGGAGTCGCAAGGCCTGATGGCCGAGATGAACCAGCGGCTGCGCCATGATCATGATCTTGCTGACGCGTACCGTCGCGCCCACACGCAATACCTGGACGATAGGGAACGGCTCGAGTCGGTGCCAGAGATCGCGGGCGTCAGCGCTGGAGGAATGCCCGATCGCGTGAAGTGCCTACATGCCCTGGTGGCTCATTCGCTTGCTGCTGGCGAGGGCGTCAATCCGCTCGGTGACGAGGCCGCGCGTGCGCTGGGCGCGTTCTGGACGCATCCGTGCTTGGAGGAGGTCTCGTGACGCGAGTTGCCGCCATCGACTGCGGAACGAATTCCATCCGTCTGTTGATCGCCGAACCCGACGGTTCCGGCGGTCTGAACGATCTGGAGCGGCGGCTGGAGATCGTACGCCTCGGCCAGGGTGTCGATGCCACCGGTGAGTTCCACCCCGACGCTTTGCGCCGCACCTTCGCGGCGGTCGACGACTACGCGGAATTGATCAAGAAAGCCGAGGTGCCCGTCGAGAAGGTGCACTTCGTGGCGACCTCGGCCGCCCGCGATGCCAAGAACCGCGACAGTTTCTTTGCTGGCATCAAGGAGCGACTGGGTGTGCAGCCGGACGTGATCAGCGGCGAGACCGAGGCGCGCCTGTCCTTCATCGGAGCGCTCAGCCGAGTCACCCCGATGGCGAGCCAGTTCTGGTGATGGACATCGGAGGCGGTTCGACCGAACTGATCACCGGCAGCGCTGCCGGCGAGATGCACAGCGCGATCTCACTCGACATCGGATCGGTACGGGTCACCGAACGCTTCCTCAAGCAGAATCCGGTGGCAGATGATGATCTTGAACGGGCCACCAGCGTACGTGGACGAGTTGCTTGCCGGCAGCGGCGTGGACTTCGACTCCATCGGTACCTGGATCGGAGTTGCGGGCACAGCGACAACGCTCGCCGGGGTGTATCTGGAGCTGGAGCAGTACGACCGCGAGCGGGTGCACGGCGCCCGCATCCCGGTGCCCGCAATCGCGGAGCTGCTGCAACCGATTGGCTGGTTTGACGGTCGAAGAGATCCGCGCGCTGCCGTCGATGCATCCCGGACGAGCCGATGTGATCACCGGTGGAGCGCTCGTCGAAACGCGCATCGCCGCAGCGCCTGCACGTGGAGAGCTGATCGTCAGCGAGTCCGACATTCTCGACGGGATTGCCCTGCAGCTCATTGACCGGTGACACAATGCCGCGATGACCTCTCTCGCCATCACGGTCGTCGGTCATGACCGGCCCGGCATCATCGCGCAGGCTGCCGAGGTGTTGTCGCAATGCGGCATGAACCTCGAGGACTCGTCGATGACGTTGCTGCGCGGACATTTCGCGATGACCCTCATCTGTGCGGGTGAGGCCGACGCGGCTCGGATCGAGGCGGCATTGCAGCCGATGGTGAACGGTTCGCTGGACGTGACCGTACGCGAGGTGCCGGACGAGCCAGACCTGGCACCGCTGGGATCGAGCTATCTGGTGACGGTCCATGGCGCAGATCGGCTCGGAATCGTCGCGCGGCTGGCGGGTGTGATTGCAGAGGCGGGTGGCAACATCACCGACCTCACCACGCGCCTCTCGGGCACTCTTTACGTGCTGCTTGCCGAGGTCGACCTACCGCGATCAGCCGACGTGGATGCGCTGCAGACTCGGCTCGCAGACGTGTCGGCTGAGCTGGGTGTGGATACGACAATGCGACTGCTCGAGAACGATCAGCTGTGAGCCTGACATTGCCGACACTGCCCGAGGGCGGGTGCTGGATGTGGTCCGTGCGCCGAGCCAGGTTTTGTCGGTTGCCAGTGCGCTCGGTGGATCCCGCCGACCCGGCGGTCGTTCAGCTCTGCGCCGACCTGGTCGCGACCATGCGCGTTTCGCCGGGTTGCGTGGGCCTCGCCGCGCCGCAGGTCGGGGTAGCCGCCCGGGCGTTCTGCGTCGACGTCTCGGGGCATCCGAAGACCCGCACTGACCCACGGTCTGATCGTGCTGCTCAACCCCGAAATCGTGGAGGCCAGTCGCAACGAGAAGGGTCGCGAGGGCTGCATGTCGGTGCCAGACCTCACGGGTGATGTGAAGCGGGCGACCAAGATCACTGTCGCTGGACAGCTCCCGCTGAGTGGCGAGCGAGTGCTGATCACAACAGATGCCTTCGAGGCGCGCGCCTTGCAGCATGAAATCGATCACTGCGACGGCCAGCTCTTTCTCGATCGAGTGGTCAGCGCGCATGCGCTCCACGCCCGGAAGATCTATCTCGAGCCGGGTGACGCCGACCGCTCTTGACACGCGCCGCAGCCGACCGAACCGGTCCCTGGGATCTGTTAGCCGAGTGCAAGTCGCCGCGCTGCTCGCGCATCGCCGTCACTGGCGCGCGCCATGCCTGCTTCCCGACGGCGCGCGATTACGGACGCTTGCAGCGGGAAGGTAAGGTCGGGCAGCGATGAACGGTCCGGCCTCCCGTCGCTGGGCGTTCCGGCCCGGCGCCAACCGGCCCCGAGCTCCGCGCGACTTCGTGCATGAAGGGGGCCGCGGCCCGGCCGAGCGCGGACAGCGCCGAACCCTGGCAAGCGTGCTCGCGCGGCGCGCCGCGCTTGTGCGCTCCCGGCGTGCGCTGTTGGCAGACTTGGCGAAAGCCTTCTTGCTTACCCTGCTCGCCGCATTGGCGGCGGCGCCGCTTGCCGTGGTGTGGGGGATCAGTCATGCGCAGGTGGACGACTATCTCGGACCACATCGGGCCACTTTCTCCAGCAACTTTCGACGGCGAGGTCGAGCTCAATCTCGGACCCATCGGCAATGCATACCTTGATAGCCCGGCGCGCCCGATTGGGCTGACGATCACGGTGGGCGGGTCGGTCCGGCCGGCAGAGCATCTCAGCTCGTTCTTCTCCGAGCAGACGCTGGTCGCATACACCAGCCTCTACACCGAACCAGCTAGAGGCGCTCTCCGGCATCTGTGGAGCGTTTGGCTCACGACGCGGTGCAGGAGGGACTCAAGGCTGAGGCTGTCTTGCTGCTCGGGGATCGCGATCTGGCGGCTACGCGCCGCTAGCTGGTGCCGCCCTGGATTCCATGACGCCGGTGAGCCGTCGTCGCGCCGTTGCTGTGTATCGTGGCGGTTGTCGCACTCGTCGTTGGTTCCGTCCTGGTGCCCCAGAAATCCGAAGGATCCGCGCTATCCCGTAGCAATCGCGGACGGCGGCCGTTTCTGCCTCGCTGACGGTGGACAGCGTGCTGCTCGCTGACGTACTGGACCGTGGCATTGAGGGCATCCGGTTGCTCAGCGCACGTCAGCAACGTGCGGTGAAGACCTACGTCGACACCGGCTGCGGGCAGCCTCGTCGGATCAGCTGGACGCTCTGCCGCGACCACGATCGGACGAGTCAATGATTCTGGGGTTTCAGCGATCTGCACTGCAACCAGGCCATGACCGAGCTGATCGCGTCGGCTCGTTCACGTGACCAGAGCCCTCCGTGGTGTTGAGCTCGGGCGACGACACGGTCAACGGGACGGCCGCCGAGCGTGGTTGCATCCGGCGTGAGGCCGCCATACCCAGCGGAGTGCCGTTCGTGGTGGCGACCGGAAACCACGACTCCGATGTGACAGAGGCTCAGATGCGGAGCGACGGCATGACGGTGCTCGATGGCCAAGTTGTCGAGGCCGGCGGGAGTCGACGTGCTCGGCGACGACGACCCGGAGCACAACATTCCCTTCAGCGTCGACCGTACCAAGGATCGGCCGGAGAGCGAAGAAGAGATGGGGCAACGGCTGGTCGATACCGCCCGACGATAAGCGACAGCGACGTGATTCTGGTGCACCAGCCGGCGGCTGCGCGGGTGATCATGGACTCGCCGAATCTCCCGGTACCGCTGGTGCTCTGGGGGCACTTACCACGCCGAGTCCGGTCCGAAGGTGATCATGCATGACGACGGATCATGGACGGTCGGGCATGCAGGAAGGCACGGCTGGCGGAGTGCGAGCAGCCGACGTTCACATCCTTCAGTACGCCGTTCTCACCGCCGCTGATCAGTGCGGATGTGTACTTCTACTTCCGCGACAAGGCCACCGGCCTGATCACCGGAGTGCAGCCGGTGCACTTCCGACCCGATGGAAAGGTTGTGATCGACGACCGCATTCGCTACCGGCGACCTGAGCAGGTCTGCCCGCTCAGACGCGGATCAAGCTGGGCGGTGCCTCGCCGACGTCCAACTGTGGAGGCGTCGCGATGAGGGCGGTCATCGCCTGGTCGTCATGGACGAGGTGAGCCCGCGCGTCACCTGAGGTGCGACGACGGCATTAGGATCACAGCGGCCGTCGGATGGCTGGCCCCCGTAGCCCAAATGGCAGAGGCAGGCGGCTTAAACCCGCTCCAGCATGGGTTCGAATCCCATCGGGGGCACCGTGTTGATTGCCTCGCTCGCTGCGCTCGCTTGACGCATCGCGCCTACTTCGTGCACCTGCTTCGCATCGCTCGGGACGGCAAACGTGGCCTCGCTCCGCCTCAAGACGGCGAGCGCGATCCGGTGTCTCGCGATGGCTCGACGCGCAGTGGTCAGAAACGACATGCGACGCCCACGCCGCCTGTTGCCTGACCTCTATGTGCGCGAAGCGTCCGCGAAAGCATAACCATCACAGCTTCTCAAAGCTAGGAAGAAAGGGCCGGCGCCCCGTGTTCATGTAAACTGTTTGCAGTGCGCCAGCCGAGGCGCTGACCAGGAGGACACATACATGTTGCGCAGTTCGAACCCGATCCTCTCCAAGCAGGACGCGTTCACACCCGCAGCACACCAGTACGACCAGAACCCTTACAGCCAGTCGGCCGGCTACGCTCAGTACCCAGCTCCGGGCTACCCGCAGGCGCCGGTGGAGCCGCTCGAAGGCTCGGATGACCTTTGACGACGTCGTCACCAAGACCGCCCTCACCATGGGCGTGCTGGTGATCTACAGCCGCGCTGGCGTGGATGTTCGTGCCGGACGGCGCTGTACTTCCCGGCGCTGATCGGCCTCTGGCCTGATCGGCTTCATCGTCGTCATGTTCGTCGCGTTCCGCCGGAAGGTCTCAGCCCGGTCTTGTGCTGCTCTACGCCGCCATCGAGGGCATCTTCATCGGCATGATCAGCAAGGTCTTCGAGAGCCTCTACGACGGCATCGTCGTTCAGGCGGTGATCGGTACGTTCGCCGCGGCCGCTGTGACGTTGGCGGCGTACAAGTTCTTCAACATTCGCGTCACGCCGAAGTTCAGGAAGGTCGTGATCATCGCGACCATCGCCTTCGCGGTGGCCCTGCTGATCAACTTCGTGCTGTCATTGGTCAGGCGTCAACCTCGGCTTGCGTGACACCGGTACCGGTGCGATCGAGCCTGCTGGCTATCGGCTTCTCACTGCTCGGTGCCGTGCTCGCTGTGCTGAACCTGGTGCTGGACTTTCGACTACATCGAGCAGGGTGTCGCGATGGGCGCGCCGGCCAGCGAGTCGTGGCGCGGTGCGTTCGGCCTGACCGTCACCATGGTCTGGTTGTACATCGAGATTCTGCGCTTGCTGTCCTACATCCGCAGGTAGTCAATCAGCGGATCGACTGCGACTCATCCGTTCAACGAGGGCCGCGCTTCCGAGCAGGAAGTCGCGGCCCTCACTGCTTCCTGAGCCGTAGAGTCGTGAGGCGTGGAGTACGTCAACTCGCTGATCGATCTTGTCGGTCATACACCGCTGCTCAGGCTGGCTCTCGGGTCACCGGTGGAGCGCAGCCGCTGATCTTGGCCAAGGTCGAATATCTCAATCCGGGCGGCTCGGTCAAGGATCGGATCGCACGCAAGATGATCGAGGCAGCGGAGCGGGAAGGAAAGCTCCAGGCCGGGCGGCACGATCGTCGAGCCGACCAGTGGCAACACCGGCGTAGGCCTGGCCATGGTTGCCCAGGCCAAGGGTTACGCCTGCGTGTTCGTCTGCCCCGACAAGGTGAGCGAGGACAAGCGCAACGTGCTGGCCGCGTACGGGGCACGCGTCGTCGTCTGCCCGACCGCTGTCGAGCCGGAACACCCCGACTCCTACTACTCGACCTCAGATCGGCTGGTCCGCGAGATCGAGGGGCGTGGAAGCCGGACCAGTACAGCAATCCCGAACAACCCCGCCAGCCACTACGAGACGACAGGTCCAGAGATCTGGGAACAAACCGACGGCAAGATCACCCATTTCGTTGCAGGCATCGGCACCGGAGGCACGATCAGCGGAGCCGGCCGCTACCTCAAGGAGGTGTCCGACGGGGCAGGTCAAGATCATCGGTGCCGATCCGTCCGGTTCGGTGTACTCCGGCGGTACCGGGCGGCCCTACCTGGTCGAGGGAGTCGGTGAGGACTTCTGGCCGGTCAACTACGATCCGCACCGTCGCCGACCGTGTGATCGAGGTCTCAGATGCGGACTCCTTTGCGATGGCCCGTCGGCTGGCGCGCGAGGAGGCGCTGCTGGTCGGCGGATCCTCAGGCATGGCGGCGGCCGCCGCAATCCGGCTGGCTCACGAGCTTGACGATCCCGAGGCGGTGATCGTTGTGCTGCTGCCCGACTCCGGGCGCGGCTATCTCACCAAGGTGTTCAGCGACGCCTGGCTGACCCGGTACGGCTTCGCGCCGCAGACCTGATCAGGTCGTCCGGGTGGTCGGCGACGTGCTCCGCGAGAAGTCGGGCGATCTGCCGTCGCTGGTGCACACGCATCCCAACGAAACGATCGCCGAGGCAGTTGCCATCATGCGGGAGTACGGCGTCAGCCAGATGCCGGTGGTGCGCGCGGAGCCGCCCGTGATGGCCGCGGAGGTCGTCGGTTCGGTGAGCGAGCGCGGCCTTCTCGGTGAGCTGTTCAGTCATCGGGTACGGCCAGCCGATGCGGTGGCCCGTGTGATGGAGGAGCCGCTGCCGATGCTCGGGGTGACCGAACCGGTCGCCGATGCGGTCGAGGTGCTGAGGAGCTGTGACGCGCTGCTGGTACTCGACGACGGCAAGCCGGTCGGCGTGCTGACGCAGGCAAGATCTGCTCAGCGACATCAACATCTACTAGCCGTACGATCTAGCCGGCTGCGGACTCGTTGAGCAGCTCGGACGAGCAGCAGCCGCCAGTTCTGGGTCCACGGCACCGAACGCCACGAGTCCAGTGGCACCCACTGAGCCGACTCGGTGGTGCCGCCCTGATCGAGCACGATCGGGCTCGGTCGGATGCGGACAGCTGGCGCGATAGATCAGCCGTACGGCGTGGAAATCCTCGATGCTGCGCGTACGGGCTGCGCCCGACCCAGTGCGAGGTCTGCACCTTGATCAACTCACCAAGGATGATCTCCTGGGACGTCTCTTCGTGCAACCTCACGGAGCACGGCTGAGGTCGGTGGCTCATGATCATCGAGACCACCGCCCGGCATACCCCATCGGCCCGTGACGGCAGTTCGACCGGAGTACTCAGTGGCGAGCAGGCCTCGGCTGTGAGATGACCACCGCGTACGCCGCGAAACGTTGCCGGACGGCGGGTCGGACGTCGTCTCCGAGTACCAGCCCGGCGTCCCGTGCCTGTCGGCGCACCTGCGGACGTGGCTCGTCGACGACCGGGCGCACCAACAGCCGGAGGATCAGCTCGCCAGAGCTGGCGCGATTGGCGTCGATGGGCCTGACTCACGACGTAGCCGCAGATCGAATGCGAGCACGTCAGGATCGGCACCGTGATCGAGGACCACCTCGAACGCGTGACTCACCCTGTTCTGTGACGCCGACGACCAGCACCTGGTCATCATTCCGCAATGTCGCCGTCAGATGTGGCCGTCAAGGTAGCGTCTGGACGGTTGGCCCTACCTCGGCTACCAGGTCCGCGGACTGCGCCGGCTCACCAATAGGACCGGCAATCTGCAGCACATAACGCCCGATCACCAGGCCCGAGAACTTGTGACGCCGACCAGCCCTGCGCGTCTGTTTGCCTCCTCCGGCGGCAGGTCGTCGCGACGCAGCACATGACCGATGACTTCGAGGGTGAGGAATTCACCGACCGACCGAGTCAGGGCCGGATCTGTCAGCGCAGTGCGGATCGCCGCGATCAAGCGACGGCTGAAGTTCGGAGTCCCAGACACCGAGGACGCGTGCGCACGAGTCGCTCGCCGAGGTCGCATCCTGGCCTCCCAGCAGCGACTTCCTCGACAACTTCTGCGGCAGTTCGAGCGGCAGTGCGACCGTGGCAAGGAAGAGTTGCTGCTTGCTGTCGAAGTAGTGGTGGATCAAGCGCCGCATCCACGCCGGCGTCGGACTGCAATCCCGCGCATCGATGCGCCGGCGAAACCCTTGGCTGCAAACGCTTGCCGCGCAGCGGTGATGATCTGGCCGCGGGTGTCCTGGTTGCCGGGGCGCCGGCCAACTCTTGGGCTCTCGCTGGGCGGCCACTGTTCCTCCTCGACGCAGACCTTGACAACATCACCGCAGGACTCCAAGTCTGGCAGGTTCAGCTGCAAGTGCGCTCCGGTAGCGTTGGGCGGCGTGCGGACCAGACGAGCGTCATCGATGATCGACGCTCTGGCGTACGCCGTGATCGCTGCTCGCCGGTGCGGCCGTGATCTGGGGCCTGGTGAGCGCGCAATAGCCAACAAGCCGCCCGGGCAAAGCACAGCTGCTGTACGCCGCCGGGGTCGAGGTCGTCACCGTGATCCAGTCGATCATCGCGGCTGCCAAGATGATTGGCGGCTTTCGTCCGGTCGAGCTGGCCACCACGATTGGCTACTTGATCGGCATCGTGATCTTGATCCCGATCGCGTGGCTGTGGGCCAACGCCGAGCGCAGCCGCTTCTCGGGGATCGTGCTGGCCGTGGCAGCCTTCGCGGTGCTCGCCATGACGCTGCGCCTGCTCGTGCTCTGGACGCCGGCGGGATGACCGATGGCTCCACCTCAGACGGAACCCAACTCCGCAGTGCGCCAGTACCAACAGCGGCGCTGGCCGCGTCCTTGTGGCTGTCTATGGAATCTTCGCGCTTGCCGCAACCGCGCGAGCGGGCGTCCAGCTCCTCACCAAGTTCGACCAAGCGCCGCTGGCGTACTTGCTGTCAGCGCTGGCTGCGCGTGATCTACATCGTCGCGACCGATCACCCTCGCGCGCGGCACTCGCGCATCCCGCCGGGTGGCGCTGGTAGCGATCATCATCGAGCTGGTAGGCGTGATCTCGATCGGCACCCTCAGCGTCGTCGACCCGGAGGCCTTTCCGCGGGCCACGGTGTGGTCGTGTGTACGGGATCGGCTACGGCTTCGTTCCCTTGGTGCTCCCGATCTTCGGGACTCGGCCTGGCTCTGGCGCACCTGACCCATGGCGGCGCCTGAGCGTGCCGAAGGCGCACTTACGCCGATCTACCTCCACAGACAAGATCGTCGGGCGCGAAGACACGTAGCTCGGCGTCGTTCGCGAAATGCACCGGCCACATGGCAACGCCAAGGCTGTCGCGCTGCCGAGGTGAGGCCGCAGGCCCAGCTGCGGTCGGCATCATCCATCGGATTGCGGCCGGGCCGGGTCAGCAGGAACGCCACGGATCCGCCGGCACCGTCGCGACCGACGATGTGTCCGACACATCTCCAGCAGCGGCACGACACATGATCTGAGGATCGGCCCAGCTGCGGGATGTCCTCGATCTGGGTGAGCTGAGCGCTCATCATCGCACTCGGGCTCGAGGAAGGCGATCCAGAGCCGGGGTTGGCCGAAGCCCAGCGGGCCCATCAAGCGCTCGCCAGCGCTGGTACAGGTCCTCGGAGCTGCGGACGCGAGGCATTTCAGATGGTTGCCGAAGGGCCGGAGTATCAGTCATGAGCCAAATCTGGCGGGACTCCGGTCGATGCAGCACGACAGAAGCCGCGTTATCCCCCGAATCTGTGGATATTCAGGTCCGATCTCGTGCCGATCGCTATCCAGCGGCACGAATGAGGTCGTCGTACTCGGAATGCCGTTTCAGCCAGCCGCGGATGAACGGGCAGAGCGGACGAACGTAGAGGCCTCGCGCCCGCGCGTCGTCGAGCGCATATCGTGCGATCTCCGAGCCCACTCCCTGACCCTCATACCGCTCGGCTACCTGCGTGTGAAGAAAATGATGGTGTCGGATGTGAGCTCGTACTCAGATACACCGGCGAGCGTGCCGTCAACCCTGGCCTCGAAGCGCGAGTCTGTCGGATTGTCGACGACCGTCACACTCATGTCGCCCACTGTGCCAGAGGGCCGCGCCGTTACGCGGCCAGGGACAGGGCCGTTGACTGCGGTCTGCCGCGTGTCGTGTGCCATCCGTCGTCCACCGCTCAACGGCATGCGACAGTCGTCAAGGCGCTCGGTGCGACGCGAGCAGCCAGCTGACGCGCTCTGGCACCGGCGCTGCAGAGGCCGCTACGTTGGGCCCAGCGTGCTCGAGGCTGGTCCTTCCATGACGTGCGGTCATCGCCTCGAGGTCGTCTGGCGTGTCGGGCGGTCTGCACGATCAATACGTTGCAGACGGCTTTCTTCACCACCTCCGCCGGCACCGACCCCAGGAGTGTGTCCCTCCTCGGCCTCGAGGCCACGGTTGCCGACGACGATGAGGTTCTTGGGGCTTGTCATGCCGGCCGTGCTCGGGCAGCGCCTGCGCCGGCCGGCCAGCTACAGCCCTTTCGTCGAAGGACTTGATGTGGTGGTCTCCTGCCTCCGTGACGACATCCACCGAGGCGCGCAGGGCGGCTTCGGCTGCCTGCCCTTGCCGTGGACCAGCTGGCGGCCCGTCGTCGCCTCCAGTCTTGGGCTCCTCATCGTACGCAGTGACCACTACAAGGTGAGCCTCGGCGGCGTGGGCGACGCCAGCGGCCCGGCCCACGGCGACCAGCTGACGTGGGCGTTCCGTCGGTACCGACGATCACGTTGTCGTACACGCGCTGGATGTGTCGCTTGCGCACCCAGCGGATGATCGGCGATTCTCGTCCTCAGGCGGCGGGTTGACCCACAGCATCGCCACGCGCGCCGATGGCCATCGAGCACACCGGCGAGGCATGATCGCATTGGAGCCCTTGCTGTCCAGCAGGTGGCTGAAGATCCAGCCGAAGCGTGACCGTCTCGACCAGCATCGGCATCGACGATCATCATGTTGAGGATCCCCATGTAGACGCCGGTGCGCTTGGCCGGAACCATGCTGGCGACCATCAGGTAAGGCATGCCGACCGCGCTGGCCCAGAAGATGCCGAAGCCCGATCATCGGGACCAGCGCGAGGTACTGGTTAGTCGATGTGAGCCAGCCAGATCAGCGCCACAGCGGCCAGGCCGAGGGCAATTGCATGCACGCGCTTGGCACCCATCCTGCTGCGCGAAACCCACCAGGAACAGCGCCGGAAACCATGCGCGACGAAGTTGTAGGTGGCGTTCTGTCAGACCGCTCCAGGCGATCGCCGTGCTCCCAGGCCGGGCCGCCCTCCTCGGGCGTGGCGTTGAACACCGTCTCACCGAGACTGACCGCCAGGAACTGCCAGTAGATGAACATCGCGTACCACTGGAAGAGGAAGACCACACCGATCTTGTGCATGGCGACCGGCATCGTCCTGACCGCGTCCTTGATCTCGCTGACGAACGTCGCCGAGACCCTTCGGGGCCGACCGCATCTCCTCGAGCTCGTCAGTCGGACGGAGTCAGCTCCTTGGTGCGCGCCATCGCGATCAGCACGGTCACCAGAATGCACACGGTGCCGATCATGAAGCAGACGTACATCCAGTAGGGCACGCCGTTGCCGGCGGTCTTCGTCCAGCGCCGGCACCTTCTGCAGGATGAACAGCGACAGGTTCGCCAGCACCGCGCCTGCCCCGGTGAACATGCTCTGGGTCAGGAACCCGCGCGCCAGTTGCGACTCGAGGCAACCGGTCGGAGATGAACGCCCGGTACGGCTCCATCGAGGTGTTGTTGCCGGCGTCGAGGCAGCCAGAAGCAGACCACGCCCAGCCAGAGGATGCCGACGAACGGGAACACGAACAGGATGATCGCGCAGAGGATCGCGCCAGCAGTGATGAACGGGCGACGGCGGCCCCACCGCGGGCTGCCAGGTCCGGTCGCTGGCCGCTCCGATCAGCGGCTGGATGACGCAGTCCGGTGACCGGTCCGGCCGAGGTTGAAGATCGGGAGCTGATCGGGATCTGCGCCGATCAAGAGGAAGAGCGGGTTCACCGCCGACTGGGTGAGGCCGAAGCTGAACTGGACCCCCGAAGAACCCGAGGTTCATCATCAAGATGGCCGCGCCCGACATCAGTGGCTTGCGTGCTCGCCCACCTGGGTCACATCTACACAGTGGTCGTGGTCGTGGTGGTGGTCGGAGTGGACTCGGTAGTGGCCATGGGAACGCTCCGGTGAGTGAAAAGAGTCACATTATGGCGAGGACGCTACTCTTCTGCCGAATTCTCAGCAACGCCCTAGGGAAACATATTCGCGAGCCAGGATGCGCCGGGCGAACAGGCGCAGTGTGCAGATCTGAATCGCGCGGGCCAATCGGAAATATTCCGGCAATTTTCGAAATTGATCTATATAAAATCGCGAAATCCACGCGAACGAAATTCTTCTCTTCATGCCGGTCGCCTACTGCGGCGTGATCTTCCACCAAGTCGCTAGCTGAGGCTCGCGATCTGGCTACCGCAGCTGCATGCTGCCGACCAGACCAGCATCAGCAGCGTTCTCGCGAGCGGGAGTGGCGTGAAATACAACGAAGGAGCCGAGCTCGATCCGTCGCAGATGGGTGGCGGCGGTCGTGGGAAATGGCGGCAAGATCGCGGTCGGCGGAGGCGCCGGACTGATCGTCTTGCTGCTCGCGCTGCTGTTCGGTCTGAATCCGGGCGACATCCTCGGCGGCGCCCGCAGGCGGGACCGGAGCCGTCGGGCAACGCCAGTCCGTTCGCCCAGTGCACTCGCGGTTCGGACATCAACCAAAATCGGGACTGCCGGTTCGTCGCGTACACGAATTCGATTCAGAACTATTGGAACGACACTCTGCAGGGTTATCAGAAGATTCAGGTCAAGACCTTCTCCGGCAGCATCAACACGGCGTGTGGAAATGCGACCTCCGCGGTCGGGCCCTTCTACTGCCCAGCTGATACCACCGTGTACCTCGATCTCGGATTCTTTGATCAGCTAACCGGCCAGCTGGGCGCGCAAGGCGGTGACGCTGCCGAGGCGTACGTGTTGGCCCACGAGTTCGGTCATCACATCCAGAATCAGCTTGGCACGATGCAGCGTGTCCAGAGCAGTGGGCAGGGGACTGGGCCCACCTCGCCGGGGGTGCGGCTCGAGCTACAGGCCGACTGTTATGCAGGGCGTGTGGTTCCGGCACGCGACGGAGGATCCCGAAAGTCCGATCAGCGAGGTCACCAAAGAAGATCTCAACCGCGCAGTGGACGCCGCGCAAGCCGTTGGTGACGACCGGATCCAGTCGAAGATGCAGGGCCGGGTCAGGCCGGAAACCTGACGCACGGTTCCGCAGCAATGCGGCGCGCAATGGCTTGCCCAAGGCTTCAACACCGGCGACCCGAACGCAGTGCGACACCTTCGCCCGAAACGCTCTCAACTGAGCCGTTGTCACACCCAAACGAGCAGGAGAATGGCGCGTGGCGCAGCGCACTGTCGTCGTTACGGGCGCTTCGACCGGAATCGGCCGGGCAACCGTCGTCGAGCTGGTCAGTGCCGGCTATCGGGTATTCGCGCACCGTACGCCGAGAGGCTGATGCGGAGAGCTTGCGCCAGCAGCTCCAGAGCTCGTCACGCCAGTGATCATGGATCTGCTCGATGAGGACTCCGTGCGCGCCGCGGGCGAGGTGATCAATTCCAGCGGACCGCTGTTTGGTCTGGTCAATAACGCGGGCGCCGCCTCGTTCAGGGCCACTGGAGATCGATTCCGATCGAAGTCTTCCGCCGTCAGATCGAGATCAATCTGACCGGCGCAGCTGCTCGTTACCCAGGTGATGTTGCCCGCCCTGCATCGCTCCGCCGAAGCAGATCGGCGACGCACGGATCATCATGATCGGCTCGATTGGCGGCCGGATCGCCGGTCCGATGCTGGGCGGCTACGGTGCCGCCAAGCATGGGCTGGTCGGCCTCAGCTCGCTCGTTGCGCGCCGAGCTTGTGCCGTTCAACATCAAGGTTTTGCTGATCGAGCCTGGCGCGATCGCAACGCCGATCTGGGACCGCGGCCGAGCTGCGGGGAACGAACTGCAATCGCGCGACTCAGAGGCCAGCGCCCGCTATGCCGATCAAATCGAAGCGGCAACGAAGATGGCCAAACGGCTGCGCGCGAGCCTCGGGCCCGATCCTTCGGTGCCGGCCAAGATCATCCTCGACGCGCTGCAGAACAAGAACCCGCCGCCGCGACAGGTGGTCGGCCGAGAGGCCAAGGTCGATGGCAGCGATGGTTCGAGTGCTGCCGTTCCGCACCGTCTATAGGCTCACCGGGCGGCGACGACGCTGAGCACCGCTCAGTTGCAGGTCACCCCAGTGGCGTGCACCGGGCAATAACCGAAGGGGTTCTTGTCCAGGTACTGCTGGTGGTAGTCCTCCGCGTAGTAGAACTCGCCGGCTGGGGCGATCTCGGTGGTGATCCGTCCATAGCCTGCCCGGTTGAACTGCGGTCTGGAACTGATCGCGTACTCGCTGGGCGGTCTCCAGCTGCTCCGGTGAGGTCGTGTAGATCGCCGACCGGTACTGGGTGCCGACGTCGTTGCCTTGCCGCATACCCTGGGTAGGGTCGTGGTCCTCGAAGAAGATCTTGAGCAGTTTCTCGTAGCTGATCTTGGCCGGGTCGTAGCACACCTTCACGATCTCGGTGTGGCCGGTACGAGCGCTGCAGACCTCCTCGTACGTGGGATTGGGCGTGAAGCCGCCCGCATAGCCGACAGCGGTGTTGGTGACGCCCGGCGTGTTCCAGAACAGCTTCTCGGCGCCCCAGAAGCAACCGAGAGCGAAGTAGGCAACCTCAGAGCCCTCCGGCACCTTCTGCACCGGAATGCCAAAGATGTCGTGGAAAGTGGGATTGACCAGGACAGATGTGCTTCGGCCGCGGAGCGCCTGGTCGGGCTCGACCAAGGTTGGTCTTCGTCCGCGAGAACAACATGTGATTCAGTCTGCCTTCCTGCGCCACCGTTCGGAACGGTCGCTGCACTTACGCAACGCTGACCGAGCACTCGACATGTTCCAGTTCGGCACAGCTCATCGCGCGATGCGCAGTGAGCCCTGTCGACGAGCTCGAGGTCGTGCGCCCTGTCGGACGAGCAGCTCACGGCGATCCGACATGCCGCGACGCGCGTACGCTGGCCTGCTTGTGACAGTCACGCCAAGGCTTCTCGACCCGCGCGATCCATGCCGGACAGGATCCGGATTCCGCGGTCGGCTCGGTGGTGCCACCGATCTACGCCACCTCGACGTTCATCCAGGACAAGGTCGGAGAGGCGCGCGGCGGCTACGAGTACTCCGCTCCTCGAATCCCGACCCGTACGGCGCTCGAGGAGTGCATGGCAGCTCTCGAGGGCGGCAAGCACGGGCTGGCGTTTGCCAGCGGCTTGGCGGCCGAGGACACCCTGCTCCGCACCATCGCCTCACCGGGCAGCCATTTCGTGGTGCCGGACGACGCCTACGGCGGCACCTATCGGTTGTTCGCGCGGGTTCATCAGCGCTGGGGTATTGCGGCCGATCCAGCGCATCTGACCAACCTCGACACGGTTGCGGCGGCCATCACGCCGGGCGAGACCACGGCGGTCTGGATCGAGACGCCCGACCAACCCGCTGCTCAACATTGCCGACATCGCCGCGATCGTCGACCTGGCGCACGCGGCAGACGCGCTCGTCATCGTCGACAACACGCTTTGCCACGCCGTACCTTCAGCAGCCGCTGGAGCTTGGTGCAGACGTCGTCGTGCATTCGACGACGAAGTACTGCGGCGGGCACTCCGACATCATCGGCGGCGCGCTGGTGCGTCAACGACGACGAGCTGGCCGAGCAATTGAGGTTTCATCAGAATGCCATCGGTGGAGTGGCCGAGCCCATTCGACTGCTGGCTCGTGCTGCGCGGCCTGCGAACGTTGGCGGTGCGGATGGAGCGGCACTGCGACAACGCCGAGCAGGTGGCGGCCTTTCTGAATGATCATCCGCGCGTTGCCGAGGTCTACTTTCCGGGTCTGGACGCCCATCCGGGACATGACCTGGCCAAGCGGCAGATGCGTCGCTACGGCGGCATGGTCAGCTTCCGCGTGGTCGGGTGGCGAGCAGGCAGCGCTGCAGGTGTGTGAAGGCACCTCAGTGATCATCTTGGGGAGTCGCTCGGCGGCGTGGAGTCCTTGATCGAGCATCCGCACACGATGACGCACGCATCCGTGGCAGGCACTCGGCTTGAAGTTCCTGGCGATCTCATTCGGCTGAGTGTCGGCATCGAAGACATCGAGGATCTGATCACCGACCTCGACCGGGCACTCGGCTAACCCTCAGAGAGGCCGAGTGAAGGCGTTAGGAGGCGGCGCGGCGCGGCTTCACGGGCCGAGGGGCGCGGAGCGATCTTGCCAGATCGCCGTAACAGCAGGTAGGCGCCGGCGGCGCCGATCGCGTACGCCACGAGGGACGGCTGGCCAGATCCACAGGCCGGCACCGGCTAGCACGCAGATGACGACCGTGACGAGCCCGAGGCTCGAAGCGATCACATTGATCGTCGATCCCAGGTAGCCCACCATCGTCCCCCTTCGCCTTACTGATAAGCGCGAATCTCGCGGAACGGCTTGGTCAGCCGCACACCCGTCGCCGTGAACACTCGGCCGCCGGTGCGGCCGGCAACCTGGCCGAGCGTCTTGGCGTCGGCTGGCCCCACCTTCACCGCGAACGTCGGCACCGTTCGCGTGGCCTGCGGAAGCTTGCGGTAGAACGCACTGAACTCACTGAACTTGATGCCCCGGTTGGTCTCACCGTCGGTCATCAGCACTACCGACGTCAGTGCTCCCGGGTTCGAGGCGATCTGGCTGATCGGCGAGCCGGTACGCCTCGCGCAGGGCCGAGAAGGTTGCCGTGTTGCCATTGTCGGTGTCGAGTTTGCGGGCCGCTGCGCGGATCTGAGCCAAGTCCTTATCCGGGTTCTTGGCCGAGATCGTGAACACCTTCGGTGAACGGACCCGGCTGGAGTAGCCGATGATGGTGACTCGTTCGCGCTGGCGGAAGACCGCGTACCCACTGGAGCTGATCGACCGGCTACCACCGGCCAACGAGATCAACGCTCGGCGCAGCGCCTGAATGCGCTCTCCTTCATCGAGCCGGACAGGTCGAGCACATAGATCGACTGCGGCCCGGCGGATCGAGTTGAGGTAGGACGTCAACAACCGGTCGAGATACGGCCCGCTGACCGGGAACGGCAGCTCGACGAGCACCCGGTCGCCGAATTTCGGGTCGGGCTTCACCGGAGCGGCCGGCCGCCGTGTTTGTCTTGTCCATGATCAGTCTGTTGACCGGCCGGCGAGCGCAACCAGTCGAGCAACACCGCGTACGCCGACTTGATGTCAGGATTCGCCCCGTTGAGCAGGGCGAATGGGAAGTCAGCTGAGATCACCCCGTCCGCCGGGATCGACGACGGTCAACGGCTTGGCGAGCTTTGCCCGAAGTCGTTGAGCGCGATCAACTTGGATTCGTAGTTGACGATCCTCGTCCGGATTGCCTGGCTTCCCGGCTTGGGCAAGGAACTTGTCGGCGAGGTCACTGGCCGATCCTCGCCGTCATCTTCTGAGCGGCGAAGAAGCCGACGCAGCTGCGGAGCGACCGCGTCGACCTGCGAGAGGCTCTGAGGACCTTCGCCGCCTCCGGAGAGGGCGGCGGCGACGTTGGCCAAAGCGAGCTTAGAATGAAATAATGTCATAATAGTGCATGTTTCGTTTTTTTTGAGAGCGCTGGGGTCGCTCATCCCGAAGGTGAACTTCTTCGCACTGGCCGCGCGGGCGATCTCTCTGCCCAGGTGGGCGCGACTTGCGGTCCCAGCCGAGGCGCTTCGCGACGTCGCTGTCCAGCCCGAAGGAGACTGGTGAGGTCACGATCTTGGTCGAGGTCGCCACCTTGTCGATCGCGCCTGGCTGTAGCGGGCAAGTACGCGTTAGAGGCAAACCACAGCGCGTCGAACTCTTGCCGTCGGTCTCGGCCGGCGGCGACCATCTGCGCCCGACCGGCGACCCCGGACGTAGCTGATCTCGACTCTTGACGCTGGTCGCGCGTGAGGCCCTCTCGGCCACCACCTCCTCCATGTCCTGCAGGTCAGTGCCGCCGAGGATCCGCAGAGTGACGGTCTTGTCCAGCGGAGCTGGTACACGGCGGTGCCGCCGCCCGCGGACTGGTCGTGCGTGGCGATGGATCTACGCGAGCCCCGGATCCTGCTGACCGGACGCGGGCGAGCAGGCGACGGCAGCGGACGCAACCAGGGTCAGGCCGAGGGCGACCGCCGAGGGACCGCGAGGGCTCAGCAGACTTCACCTTCTCGTCACTCCTCAGTAGAGCTTCGCCAGGCGGTTGATCATGGACTCGAGGATTTCGTACCGTGGTGGATCGATCACCTCGGACAACTGGTCAGGGCGGTCGGCCTGACCCGGCGGTCATCTCGGCAAACACGCTGGGATTATTGTGCGGAAGCCGTGCTTGGCGGCAAGCCGTTGCAGTTGGGGTCGTTCTGGAGTGCGTGACCTGAGCCGCACCCCACCCGGAGTCCAGATTGACCACAACGCGATGCTTGGATTGCACTTCAGGCACCGGATACATCAACACCATGTCCGGCTTGAGGGAGCCGTCTTTGCGCGAGCTGATACTCCAGGAACTGGCGACTCATAAAGTCAGCGGCATCGGGCTCTTGCCGATGCCGAGCGCGAGGCAGTCCTCAAATGATGACTCGCTCCAGGATTCCGGGTAGCCCCTGCCCGAGGAACAGCGCTGGCCGATGGCCGGCATCACCTTGTTGATCTCCGCTTGGTTGCTGACGGCTTTGTTGCCGTTGGCGACGTAGCTGCCGATCGCAAGATACATCGCCGCGGCATTCGAGCTGCGCGCATCGTTAGTGGAGGCCAGTCGCTCCGCTCTTCGCGGGACCAGCTCGCGTTACCTGGCAGCTGGTCCCAACGAGTGCCCCTTACTCGCCCGCTTCGTGATATGCGGCGGCAGTCGAACGACTGATAACCCCGCGATATTCGGCCTGGTCACGTTCATCGATCTCGAATACCTCGGACGATCGGTTGAAAGGTGGCGATCGCTATGGGCAGTAGTACGGCGCATTGGTGCTAATCGGCCTGTCTGCGCGAATTATCTTGTCGGCGACCGGCGCAGACGATGGGAAGGCGAAGTCGTAGTCGCCCTGAGGTTCTTGGTCGCGCCGCCATCTGACGCGACCCCGCAGTGTCGACGTTGACTGTCAGACCGAAGTATAGGCGGCCAGCCAAGCTGCTTCGACCTGTGGGATCGGCGAGCGCGGGACCCCTTTCGGTGCCGACGATGCCTCTGATCGTGATGGGGTCGGGCAGCAAGGCTGGCCGACGGCTCCCGCCGCGATTCCCTGCGGCTGACCGCTGCCGGCGAGGCGCTCGACTGGCGATCTGAGCTTGCGACAGAGCAGTGATGACAGCGCTACGCCGACTGCCATGCGATTCACGAGCCCGAGTCCCGGACGCTGGGTCCGCAACGACCCGCGCACTCGCCGCTCGAGGCGGACGCCAAACGATGTCGCTGCGACTCATAGACGCCCAGCGACACCGAATCGTGGGCTCCGCGTAAAACCCTCTGGCGAGCGCGCGAGATTAGATGAGTCCTGCTCCCCTGCGATACGTCCGGCTGTCACGCGGACGCGTAAGGCGACAAATTCATCTGCGGCCGGTCGCATATTGCACATCAGGGCTTGATTCGATGCGCCCAGTCGTGACGGGTCACCGCCAGCCTCAGCGAGGGAGCCTATTTTGCGCGACTAAAGGACGTGACACCGAAGAAGCCGGCCGGAGGCGGACAGCGGCGAGTGGATGAGCGCCCGCCACGTGGGGGACGGAGCCAGCATCGGATCGAGTGATTGGGCGTCCCGTCCCCACAAGATCGCGACCAGCGGACCGCCCCGAGGCGACCAGCGCCTCTATTGCCCGCTGCGTCACCTGCTCCCAGCCCTTGCCGCGGTGTGATCCCGAGCGCCCCGGTTGCACGGTCAGCACTCGGTTGAGCAGCAGCACACCTTGCTGCGAACCACGGAGTCAGATCGCCGCTGGCCGCCGGACGGATGCCGAGATCTGCCTGCAGCTCGGCATAGATGTTCTGCAGGCGACCGCGGGATGGGCCGTACGTGCGGATGCCACCGAGAACGACAGACCCACCGGATGCCCGGGCGTGGGATACGGATCTTGTCCCACGATCAAGATCTTTACCTGGCTCAAGCGGGCGGCTGAACGCTCGCAGCACGTGCTCGCCGGCGGGCAGGTACTGGCGGCCAGCGGCCAGCTCGGCCCGCAGGAAGGCTCCCATGGCGGTGATCGTTGCGGCAACGGGCTGCAGCGCATCTGCCCAGTCTGGGCTGACCAGCTCACTCAACGGACGTGGACTCATGCATCTCCCCTTCGGTGGACTCGCCCTTAGGCCGGCTCCACCGCCTGAGCGACCCAGCTGCGCTGCTCCCGTGGCATCCGCCACGACAGTCCAGCCGCCAGGAGCATCAGCGCCGCACCGGCCGCGAAGGCGGCCGGATACGACAACGTGTCCGCCAGCAGGCCCGCGACCAGCGGTCCGATGATCGCCCCGATGTCCGAGCACATCGAGAAGAGCCGCGACTGCCGTGCCGCCTCGACTCCCGGCCGCATCTCCGACGGCCGCAGCGGGTGCGGTGCCGAGGAACGCTGACGCAACGCCGTACACGCAGAGCACAATGATCAACAGCCAGATGTTCGGTGCGAACGGGACCGCCATGATGGATACCGCCGCGACGGTGCCACCGAGAATCATGGCAGGCCGACGGCCCACCGTGTCGGTGAATCGACCAGCCGGTCCGACTGCGATTGTCTGCACCACGGATGCGCAGGCGAACGCGATACCGGTCCACGACGCTGGGCGATGCAGCAGTTCCACGACCAGCACGGGGACGAGTGATGACCGCGACTCCGAACGAGGTCCAGCCTTGGAGCGAGGTTGGTTAAGCACGCAGCCTGGTAGCGAGCGTCGCGTACGACGGCGCGAATACGACACCGTTGAATCGGCGGTCTCGCTCCTCGGGCTTCGCACTGCGGCTGCGCAGCAGCACCAGACCGACCGTTCCCGCGACCGCAAGCGTCCCCGCGGTAGAAGAAGAACGGTGCGGTGAGCGATATCGCCGCCAAGGCACCCGCCGACCGCAGGTCCCGTGATACCGCCGATCAGGAAACCGGCTTGGAAGAATCCTGCCGCCCGACCGCGTACGCCGGCCTCCACCGAGGTCGAGCAGCAGGGTGAAGCGCGGACACGGTGAACATCGCCGAGCCGATTCCACCGACGCCGCGGAGGGCGAGCAGCTGCGGATAGCTGCTGGAGACGCCGGCCAAGCCGCTCGGAGATTGCGCACGATGAAGATGCCCGTGGCCATGATGATCCGCTCGCTGAAGATCTTGATCAGCCAACCGCAGAAAGGGCTGGAGATCAGGCGCATGAGCGCGAACGCCGAGATGACTGCGCCGACTTCGGTATTTCCGACGCCGAAGCTGCGGGCGAAAACGCGGCAGCACGGGAACGAGGACCCCGAAGCCCACAGCGACGCAGAACGCGACGAGGCCGAGCACGTAAACCTCGCGGGGAGCGAACTCCGCGCAGCTCATCCACCTGCGTGCCGCGTCCATGGCCGCCCAGCCTGCCCACCGGCAACAGTCTGCCCCCTCTAGCCGGCCAGCTGTCTCAATCGGCGGTTGCGAGTGGACACAGTTGAGAGCTGACATCGAGAACCAGGAGGCGTCGAATGGGATCATCGGCTCGGAACGGCCCACGGCAGTCCGCAGGTCGGACTCGCCGCACGCTGCCGGTGCTCGGCTCCGGGATCCACCGATGATCATGCAGTGCCACCGCCGGAGCTACGGAGCCGGCGTCGCAGCCCCGAGCCAGCGGTCGCGACCACGCAACTCAGCTGAGTCAAGCGCCATCGGTGCCTCGCGGCCTTCAGTGTCGCGGCTGCGTGGTCCTGGCGGGTAATCCTTGTGGCAATCCTTGCTCTGGGGCGTCGTCTGGTTGGTGCGTTATCTGTCTGAGGTATTCATCCCGGTGGCGGTCGCAATCTTGCTGACCGCACTGATGTTGCCGGTGGCCGAACCTGCTCGAGGAAATGGGGTTTGCCGAGCGGCAGGCGACGGCGATCACGGTGCTCGGTGCGGTCGCCTCGATCGTCGGCGTTCTGATCGTCATCGGCGGACAGATCGCCGGGCAGGGCCCGGAGCTGTCCGCCAACGTGGTGAACGGTTTCAACAAGCTGAGCGACTGGCTCAACAATGGCCCACTGACTGAGTGGCTCCGCAACGGCCTGCTGCATTTGAACGCCGACCTGGCTTGATTCTTCGACGTGGGTCACCAGGATCACCGACTTCCTGCAGGCAAGCGGCAGCACGATCGCGACCTATGCGGCCGAATTCGGTGCCGGATCGGCAGCTTTCGCCGGTCTCGCCCTCGCTCTCTTCTCGCTTTGTCATTTCATCTACGACGGCCGCGGGCATTTTCGGTTTCCTGCTGAACTTCGTTCCCGCGGGCCTCACGGATCGCGTGGATCGCTGGCGCTGCGTGGCTGGCGGTCGCTCGCGTCAGTACGTACGGGCGACCATTCTGGTGGCGCTGCGCTCTGACAGCCTCGGCGTGCTGATCGTGTGCGCTCATCCTCGGCGTACCGGTTGCCCCCGCACTGGCCGCACTGGTCTTCCTCGGTGCCTTCGTCCCAATCGTCGGTGCGCTTGTCTCGGGCTCAGTTGCGGTCCTGGACATGGCTCTTGGTCGCTCTCGGCTGGCCCCAAGCGTTGATCAGCGCCTGGCGGCGTGATCTTGGTGATGCAGATCGAGGGACACGTCCTGCAGCCCTTCCTGCTTGAGCAATACGTAACTGAAATCGAAGCAATACC